>WNGB01009993.1_pt1 | contig 29575 bp, 31 predicted proteins | sample 5400681 | NCBI WGS metagenome assembly WNGB01 (sample SAMN13153367, study PRJNA577476) | soil metagenome | isolation source: 115 cm soil or saprolite under grassland replicate 2 | place: USA:California | collected 2016-06-15
TCCGCCCGGTTCCGGGTGCACACCACCACCGACAACGGCTGTTCCCACCGACCCTCGGCCGCAGCCCGGCACACGTCGCGGCCCCCCACCAGCTCCGGCCGCGGCACATCGGGAAACTCGATCCCGTCCTTCACCAGATGGGCCCGCAACCCGTCACCCAAGCGAGACCACGCCACCTCCGCGACCGCCGCCGGCGTCAACCCCCCCGCCGGCACCGGCACCTCCACGAACCCCACCGGATCACCGTGCGCACGAACCAGCACCCGCGCCTGCTCGTACTCGGACACCGGCCGACCACCCACCCCGACCAACCCCAACGAGCCCCCCACCTCGAGCTCGCCCACCCAGACCGGCCGATCGAAACCCGTCACGACACCCGACACACACTCACCCCGTCAACGCCCGACGCCGCCGGACCGCCCGCCGCGCTTTGCGGTACGCCACCGGGCCCCGGGCGATACCCCACAGCTCCGCCATCGCGAGGGTGGGAGTGCCGGCTCCGCTCTGCCCGGTGTGACGCCAGCTGCGCGCGAAGTCCCACGCGCCTCGTGGTGCCAGCCGGAAGAACACGCTTCTCGCGGCGCGGTCGCCGAGCTGCTTGGTGACGAACGCGCCCATCCCGACGCCGTACGAGCGCATCTGCTCGCGAAGCTCCGACGCATCCTCTCGATGGAAGTGCCACACCATCGCCGACGGCTCGTAGACCAGTGCACGGCCGGCGCGCACGACCCGCACGAACATGTCCAGGTCGTCGGCATTGCGCGCCGGTGACCCGGGTCCGAGGGCCTCGTCGAAGCCGCCGAGGCCGATGACCAGATCGCGGTCGACGGCCATGCTGGCCCCGGTCCCGAATACGCCCGCGTTGAACGGGAAGTATCGGGGAACCCCGCCACTCTTTGCCCATCCGTACACGCGCGGCTGGAACCTCTCGGACCACGACAGGCGCTGGTCGAAGTAGCGCTGGGCCGGTGTGTCGAGAGATGCCGACGGCACGAGGCCGGTCACGCAGCCCACTTCGGGGTCGCGCCCGAAGCCCCGGGCGACACCGTGCAACCACCACGGGTCGACGATCACGTCGTCGTCGGTGAACGCCACGTACGACGACGACGCTTCGGTCAGCCCCCGGTTGCGCGCTCGCGACAACCCCGCGACCGGCTCACACACGTATCGAAACCGCGCATCGGCGCCCACCAGCTCCTCGACGCGTGCCCGCGTCGAATCGTCTTCGGGCGCGTTGTCGACCACCACCACCTCGAACTCCCCGTAGCGCACGCGCTGCAGACTCCCCAGACACCCCGCCAACAGGTCCGCCCGGTTCCGGGTGCACACCACCACCGACAACGGCTGTTCCCACCGACCCTCGGCCGCCACCGGACACGCGTCGCGGCCCCCCACCAGCTCCGGCCGCGGCACGTCCGGGAACCCGATCCCGTCCTTCACCAGATGGGCCCGCAACCCGTCACCCAAACGCGACCACGCGACCTCCGCCACCGCCGCCGGCGTCAACCCCCCCGCCGGCACCGGCACCTCCACGAACCCCACCGGATCACCGTGCATACGCACCAGCACCCGCGCCCGGTCGTACTCGGACACCGGCCGCTCACCCATCCCCACCAGGTCCAACGAGCCCCCCACCTCGAGCTCGCCCACCCAAATCGGTCCATCCAACTCCGTCACAGCACCCCACACGCATTCACGCCATCAACGCCCCACGTCGCCGTCGTGATCGATCGGCCGAGCCTGAACGCGACGCGCGATCGCCACGGAGATCGCGACGATGCTCGCCGCTGTCAGCACGGCGAGTTGGGCGATTGGCTCCCACGCTTGCAGCCAGAGCCCGATGGTCGCGCTCAAGGTCACGATCGAAAGGCTCAGGATCACCGGCAGCGCGAGCTGAGAGCGCGCCTGTGCCGCGGGCCAGTTCGCGACGACGGCACGTCCGGGCACGTAGGTCACGAAACCGAGCGCAAGGAGCACCCGCGCGACGCCGTCGATGCCGAGCAGGACCACGACGGCCAGTGCACTGGCGATGACCAGGGCCAGCCAGTCAGCGAACCACGCGTCGACGGGTGCCAGACGTGAAAGCGTGACGCCACCGGATTGACGGCCGGCCGTCCGCGTCCGCTGCGGCGCGGTCCCATCGGGGACCGGTACACGTTCGGTGTGTGGCCGGGTCATATCGGCATCGGTGTAGCAGCGAACAACGGCGGTTCAAGCTGTTCGGGTTCGGTGACCTGGTGCCGGTACCAACGGACGAGGAACGGAAGGCTGGCCACTGCGGTGAGACCGGCCTCGACGAGATGCGCGACACCGGGAGCGTCGATACCCAGCGGGTCCAGCAGGACGTACGTCAAGCCGATGAGGATGGCGGTCTGCACCGAGTTGTACCCGACCAGTGCCCAGAGCCGTCGACGGATCCACAGCGAAGAGCTGAAGAGGGTGGTGATCACGACGAATGGAAACGAAAGTCCGATCCAACGCAGAAGTGACACGCCTTCACGCGCATACTCGGGTGAGAGCAGGCCCAAGAAGAAGGACCCACCAAGCAGTGTCGCCAGCACGCCCAACACCATGATGCCGACCATGAGGCGCGTCGAACGCCAGAACAAGTGGCGAAACGGGTCTTCGTCGTGTGCCACCTCGACGATGAACGACGCAGAGACATTCAGGAACAGGTTGTAGAACGCGACTCCGATGAGCCACGGAATGTAGAAGTGGGCGTTCGCCACCGGACCGAGGCGCTTGATGATGATGACCGGTAGGAGAAAGGTACTCACCGCCGTGACGAAGCTCGTCACGTACTGGGTGGTGACGAACGAAGCCAACGCCCGTTTCTGCGGGAGCTCCGAGCGCTGACCAGATGCTCGCGCCCGGGCCATCCTCGTGGGCACAACACGGAGAAAGAGGAAGGCGTTCACCGCCGCCACCGCGACGACAACCGGGACCGTCCAGGCAACGAACACGCCTTGGCCGGGAAAGAGCAACACGCATATGGGAAGCAGCGCCAGCTTCAGCACACCAAAGGCGACGTTCTCGACGGGCACCCAGATCGCCTCGCGCAAGCTGGTGAGCACGCCGTCTTGCACGACGAAGATCGTCCAGAGCAGAACGGCACCGGAGAAGAGCGCCGCGGCGCCGAATCCGTCGGGAACCACGCCGCGGTAGAGCGAGCTCGCGAAGAAAACGATCAGCCCGAGGACACCGAGCACGGTGCAGGCGCCGTACCCCAACAAAATCGCGGAGCGAGTTCGTTCCCCGGCTCGAGGAAGGAATCGAAGGTAGGCGTTTCCCAGATTGAGTTGGGCAAAGTGGGCGATGAACGTCATGGCCGCCAGCTCGGCGGAGCCTCGGCCCACGGCCGATGTGCTGAAGACACGGGCGGCCACGACCCAGAACCCCAGTCCGATGAGGAACGTCGCGGCTGTCGATACCGTCAGCGCGAGCGCGTTGCGAACGACCGGAGAAGGGCGCTCGAGGCCCTTGATGAAGGGCACTGATCGCAGTGCACCGAAGCGCTTCGTGTCCAGTTCGCGCGCGTCCACAAAGATTTCGGGTCTGCCGCTCCGGTGCTTCCGCCATCCGAGATGTTAGTCGCCTCGGGCCACGACCGAGTGCCGGCGCTGTGCCTTGCTTCCGCCGGTATTCACTCGTGAAAACGGTCCGTACTCCATCGGAAGACGCGAGAGCGACGCATTCATAGAACAACCGACTGCCGCGCTACGGGCCCATGGCGCGCCGACGTCGAGCGATACACTCGATGAATAGCGTTTGCAAGTGCGACGATCGATCACCCCTAGCGAGCCCGAAGGCCGGGCGACCGCGCAACGACGATGACGTCATTGGCATGACCGCAACGGATGGCGGCGAGCGCCGAGTGCTCGTCGTCGAGAATCGCGCGCACGAGTCGTTCGGCCACTTCCCGGTGCGGTGCGTCGAACTGGCCGAGGCCTTCGCGGCGATTGGCCGTCGCGTAGATGTACTCACCTCCCGGGGCTGGGCTCGTGAAGGCGCGGCGTACAGCGGTCCGCTCGCGATCCATTGCTACGGTCCCGTCGCTCGGAGGCTCGACCATCTAGCCGAGACGCTCACCACTCGGAAAGGCGAACGACTCGGGTTCTATGCGCGCCGCCTTGGATATGCCCTGCGCGTTGTCGCGATGATCGGCGCGGCCAAGGCGTGGTGTCGTCGAGCGGATGGCTCCCCACCGTTGATCGTCGTGATGAGCGATGCAACCAATCCGGCACTGGCAGCGGCGATCGCGGGAACCGGAAGCTGGCTCCTGTACCAGTTCTGGCCGCCAGAGGCCGAGCAGTCGTCGGTGGTTCGAGCCGTCGAGAGTGTCCTTGTCGGCACCGCCCGACGCGCTGAACGACGCCGACGTGGCCGAGGCGGTGCCATGCGCTTGGCCTTACCCGGCGAAGCGTGGGCCGAGGCGTGGGCGATGAGAGTCCCGTTTCTGCAACCCGCGGTTATCCCCCTTGCCGGATGCCGACGCCGTGAGCCGATCCCCGATGCTCGAGCGCGCCTTGGCCTGAAATCAGATGAGCGGCTCGCGCTCGTGTTCGGCACGCTTCACGGCGAAAAGGACTACGACGTCGTGTGGCGCGCCTTCGCCGATCTTCACGGATGGCGTCTTCTCATCGTCGGCGAGGTCGCCGATGCCTATCGACAGTCACAGCGGCAGCGGTGCGACGGCCATGAACCAATCCTTCTCGGTGGCTATGTCGATGCCACGACCCGAGATCTCGTATTCTGCGCGGCCGACGTTGTCATCCTGAGCTTCCAGCCCAATCATTGGCGGGACTCGGGAGTACTCATGGACGCGATCGCCTGGGGCGTACCAGTCGTATGCTCCGGACACTCAACCGCGGCCGACATCGTGCGGACCTTCCGCCTGGGAGTCGTCTTCGAACCCGGCAACGCCGACTCACTTGCCCAAGCCGTGCGTTCAGCGCCCACACGTATCACTCCGCACGACCTCGAGCGCGCGCGAAGTGCGCGCTCTGATCACGCAGTTGTCTTGCGCTGCCTCGAGGCTCTCGGCGAACCCGAACGAGGAGACGCCGCACCGGTAGCAGAGCCCTGATTCACTCGTCCCGTGAAATCGACATTCGCGAGTGGCGCTGGGGACAGAGCCGTTCAACGCAGCACGCGCGCTCTAGCACCTGCGCGAGCAGGGAACCGCTCGCTTCTACGGCGTCGTGTACTCGATGAGCTCCACGCGCTCGGAACCGCCCTTGACCGTGACCTCGAGCACGACGCCGACGCCGCGTGCGTAGTACTTGTGCTCGACGAGGCTCGGCTCGAGCGGCGTGAAGTCCTTCGTCTCGATTGTGCCGCGGTAGGTGCCGGCGGGAACGGTGATGGACTTCCGGGTGCTCAGCACCTTGGCCATGTCCTCCGCTTCGCCCTTGGCGTACTCCTGGCGGTACGGGTGGCCCACCTTCGGACGGGCCTTCATGATGATGCCGGGCTGCGCACCCTTGACGCCGGCCTCCCATGATCCCGTCGTGCTCTTGACCTTGCCGTTCTCGAATTCCTTCGTGTCCTCGCCGAAGTACCAGACGTTGCCCGTGCGGTCCTGCGCGTACCAGTCGAAGGTGTCCTCGGTGACTTGGCCTCCGATGCTGACCGTGTCGTGCACGACGACGCAACGCACGCCGCGGATCACCTTGGTCTGCGACGTAACCTCCACGACGTCGCGCTCGATGCCATCGGGCGTCTTCCCTCGATACGTCCACCGCGCCCCGGGCGGAAGCGGGAAGTACGGGTTGTCGACCTTCGCGACGAAGTCGGCCGGGTCGATGTGCGGCGTATACGGCTTCTCGGCACGGGTCGCCGAGGCCGTGGAGGCGCTCAGCGCCAGGGTGACGAGCGCCGCCAATGCGAGTGCAATCGACGAACGCAGCGGACGACTCAACCGTGCGAGTTTCAGCATGCACGCCAGCATGCGCCGGCACGCACCGGATCCCAGTGTGGAACGGATGTGAATGCTCACATCAACGATCACGAGCCGTTTCGACGCATGGGTGGTACCGCGTCGGTATGAGCGGACCTCAGTCCGCCGACTGGAGGTACACGCTGTCGTGCTCGCGGGCGCGCTCCCCCACCTCGATCCCGACGCTATCGCCCACCTTGGCCGAGTCCACGGAGACGTGCTCGAGCTCCATCGACGCAATCTTCTGCGTGAAGTCCGACGTGCGCCCGACCACGCGGATGGTGTCGCCGACATGGAGCTCGCCATCGGTGATCTCGACGATGGCGACGTGCGGCTTCCCGAAGTAGTGCGTCACCGTTCCGACGAGTTGCTCGCTCACGGTCATCCCCCTCTCGTCTCGTGCCCCTCGATTGTGCCGCGGCGTGAGGAGGCTGCTCTAGATTCTCGTCGGAGCGCATCGAGGTGAGGGGACCCGAACGTGGCTGAGATCACCTACGACGAGCTCCGGCTCGCCACTCGGAACCACGGGATGCCGCTCGAGGCGCTCCGGTGGCCGATCACGCCGGCCGGTCTGCACTACCTGCTCGTCCATTACGACATCCCCAGCCTCGAAGAGCACGCGTGGTCGCTGAGCATCAGCGGCGCCGTGGCGCACGGCCTAGAGCTGTCCCTCGCGGAGATTCGCGCCCGGCCCCGGCACACGGTCACGACGACCATGGAATGCGCCGGCAACGGTCGTGCCCAGCTCACGCCGCGGCCGCTCAGCCAGCCTTGGCTCGTCGAGGCGGTCGGCACCGCGGCATGGACGGGAACGCAGCTACGCCCCGTGCTCGAGGAGGCCGGTCTCGCGAGTGACGTGCGCGAGCTCGTCTTCATGGGACACGACCGTGGGATCGAAGGCGATGTCGATCAGCGATACGCACGCAGCCTCCCCGTCGACGAGGCCGTCGGCGACGACGTCGTGCTGGCCTACGAGATGAACGGGTCGCCACTACCGCCCCAGCACGGCTTTCCCCTTCGACTCGTGGTCGCGGGCTGGTACGGCATGACGAACGTGAAGTGGCTGACCTCGATCACTGCGGTCAGCGAACCGTTCACCGGCTACCAACAAGCCAACGCCTACCGGCTCCGCCAGGACCTCGACGACCCCGGTACACCACTCACCCGCATGCTCCCGCGCGCGCTCATGGCGCCGCCCGGCGTGCCGGACTTCTTGACCCGACGCCGCTTCGTGCCGATGGGCCGCCACCTCCTGGAGGGCCGGGCCTGGTCGGGCTGGGATCACATCGAGTTGGTCGAGGTCAGCACCGACGGCGGCGCGACGTGGTTCCCGGCGGATCTCGACGAGCAACCGCGACGGCCGTGGACGTGGCGTCGGTGGTCATGGGTCTGGGACGCGTCCGAGCCGGGCGAACGCGTGCTTCAGTGCCGCGCCCGCGACGCCGCGGGCCATGTCCAACCCGTCGACCCGCGTTGGAACGCGCAGGGCTATGCCAACAACGCGGTGCAGCGGGTCCCGGTCGTCGTGCTCGATGAGGACGCCGGCCGGGATGTCTGACCGCGGCACTCAGCCGGTGAACGTGATCGTCGTGGCCACGGGTGCGGGGGCCGGCAGTGGCGGCGGCGGTGGCTCCACCTCGACCGCGCCGATGTCGCAGCCATCCCGCTGGGGCCTCGTGACGCCGCGCTGATCGGTCGCCACGCCCGACGCGCCGTCCGACTGGCAGGCAGAGTTCGGGATCGCGTCGATCAACGGGCTGCCTTCGAGCGGTAGGCGCGTCGCCGTCGGCCCACCGTTGTCGGCGAGCGTGCCCAGCTGCGGATCGCCGGCGGTCGCGCCTTGCGTGTCGGTCGACGCGGTGAACCCGCACGAGGTGTCGTCGGAGAAGTTGTACCCGTGCGACGTGCTCGATCCCCCACCACCGATGTCGCAGTTCAGGCCACCGCCTTGGGGCAGCGCGACCACGGACCCGAACGACTCGAGGAAGAGCAGGTCGAAGTTCGCGCCGGTCGGCGCGGTGTTGTCGACGACGGTGGCGTACACGAGCACCGCGGTCACCGACGAGACACCACCGCCCTCACCGCCGCCCTCCACCGCGGTGTTGCCGGTGATCGTCGAGTTCGTGAGCGTGACGGTGCCCTGGGCGCCGATGCCACCGCCTTCGCCGGCGGTGTTGCTGTCGAAGGTCGACCCCGTCACCGTGATGTTCGCGTCGCTTTGGATCCCGCCACCACCGTTGCTCGCCCCCGCGTCGTTGCCCGAGAACGCCGAGTCCACGATCGTCGCATCGAGGTGGGCGTAGGCGCCACCACCCGAGAGGGCGGCCGTGTTGCCGGTGAAGACCGACCTCACGACTGACAGCGTCCCGCCGGCCAGCACGCCGCCGCCGTTCCCGCCATGGTTGCCGCTGACCGTCGAGTCAGTGACGGTGACGTTCGCGAGCCCGGCCAGGCCGCCGCCACTCGCGCCCGGGCCGCCGGTGTTGCCGCTGATGGTCGACCCGGTGGCGGTGATGTCACCGACGGCACGAACGCCGCCGCCGATGCCGACTGCCGTGTTGCCCGTGAGCACCGCGTTGGTCAGCGTGATGTCGCCGAACGTGTTGATCGCGCCGCCGTCCCCGCTCGAGTCGCCACCGGTGAGGGTCAGGTTGTTGAGGATCAGCGCGCCGCTTCCGATCTGGGTCATCACCCGCTCACCGGCGCACGTCTGGGTGATCGTGAAGCCGTTGCCGGTGATCGTCAGGCCGTTGGGACTGTTACGGAGCAGGTCACCGACGCCACCCGGAGGGCAGGTGAGCGTCACGTCGTTCGTCAGCGTGATCGAGGTGACGGCCGCGTTGCCGAAGAGGTTCTGCAGGTCGATCTCCGACATGGCGGCGCCGGCCGGCGCCTCGGTCAGCACGACGCACGCGGCGGCGATCACGACCGAGGCGACCAGCGCGGCGGTCAGGCGTCTGCGGTCGTGCGCCGTGACAAGACCCATCGCCTCCGCCTCTCGCGTCTGGTAATCGCCGGGCGGGACGTTAGCAGCGCGGGCTAAACGGGGGGTGGAGGATGACCACAATCGATAGCTCGTCCGCAGTGCCGACCATCCGCTCCCGCCGAGCACGCCGGCTAGCGCGGTTGCGTGGGACCAGCCTTCGCATACGTGTTCGTATCCATCGGCAGAACTCGGGAACAGAGCTTGCTGCGTTAGAGCGTTTGGTTGTTGCTGCCGGTTGCGAGTGGAGAGTGAGTCCGGCCTTTCTCCAACGCAGCGTCGACCACACGTTCTGACGAACGCGATGTCACGCGCCGCGCGCGCGGCAGCCGGGTGAGCACCACTTGATGGGCAAGCGCTGGTCAGATGATGGGCAATGTCACACTTGCCACGGCCACGCACAGTGGCAACGGTTCGAAACCTTTGCCTTCCTGGCGCGATGCGTGAATACTGCGCGTGCGTAGGGAGTCCCGAAGGGGCAGGCTGAGGGAGGACCGGTTGGCGCTGGTGGCATCGCGCGTGCTGCTTCCGGCGCGCGCCCTCGGCCGCGATCAACGCCGGTTGTCGCGTGCGCGCGCTCCACCGTCTCGGTTGCGACGGAAACCGCACTCGAGACGAAAGGACAACGCGATGTTGCGACGAACACTCGTCGTGTCGGCCCTAGTGGCGGCAATGGCGATCGTAGGCAGCAGCACAGCCTTCGCGTCGAGCGTCCATCTCAAAGGTGGCAGCCACGCGGAGCCGAGCTTCACCGACAACGGGCTGACGCTCACCGCGAGCGGAGCTCTTGCCGGACTGGGCAACGGCGACGTCGTGGTCACGATGTCGGCACAGGCTGACGTCACCGCCACCTGTTCGAACCCGTCCCAGGACGGCGTGCATCAGCCGCCCGGTCAGAATCCGGCGCCAATCACCGTGACGGGCAGCTCGACGATCCCGGCGTCGGAGATCAAGAACGGCACGACACCGTTCACGGTCACGACGGAGCCACCCGAGACCCCGATCGCCGGTGCTCCCGACTGCGCAAACCCGAACTGGACCGAGGACATCACGAACCTCGCGTTCACGAGCGCGACGATCACCGTCGAGCAGCCGGAGGGAACTCTCGTGCTGACCGTCGAGTGCACGTTCAGCTCACCGACCTCGGACGGTTCGGTCCCCGGCAACAACGTGACCTGCGTCCAGAGCTAACCGACGGGCTGGGACCCCATTCGATTCGTGCCCGGCGTTGCCGGTTGCGAACGCGCGGCCGGCGACGCCGGTGCGGATCGCCCCCACCCGTGTTTCCCACGAAGGAGGGCATTCCTTGACGAGGATCACAGGTTCTCGCAAACGGTTACTACGCCGATCGCTGACAGCGATTTCAGCAGCGTTTCTCCTTGCTGTCGGGGCGATCCACCCGGCACTGGCGAACCTACCGGGCAGCAATTTCGAGAGCAACGACGGCAACCTCGTCGTCGATACGCCCGGCAATCAGGACTGGGCGAACGCCCCAAACCGCGTTGTGATGCTCGACAACCCGTCGGGCACGAGTGACAACTCGTTCGGGCAAGGCGCAAAGGAGGACATTCCCAACCCGACGGTCGTGTCCGGCTCGATCCCGCCGAACAAGAGCGACTTGAGCCGCTTCTACGTGTCCCACGAGAACGCCGGCAGCAACTTCTTCTTGTACCTCGCGTGGGAGCGGACGAACGTGCTCGGCTCGGCGAACATGGACTTCGAGTTCAACCAGTCGCAGACCCTGGGTCTGCTGCGCTGGGTCACGAGCGGACCGACGAGCCAATGTGAGGCCAACAACGCGCTTCCATGCTGGGGCAACCGGGTCGACCTCTCGGCGGCCGGGTTCGCGGATGGAGCGGTGAACACCGTCTCGGTCACGGATCCCATTCCGCCGGATGCCCCGCGGACGCTCCCGGCGCTGACCTTCGGCGAGGCTGCGATCAACCTGACCGCAGCGAACGTCTTCCCGCCCGGCCAGTGCGTCAACTTCGCGAGTGCGTTCCTGAAGAGCCGCTCGTCGGCGTCGTTCAACGCCGAGCTGAAGGACTTCATCGCGCCCGCGAACGCGAGCATCTCCAACTGCGGAAAGATCGTGATCAAGAAGGTCACGGATCCGTCGCCGGACCCGACGAACACATCGTTCCCATTCACACTGAGCGGCCCGAACCCACCCAACACGAGCCTGCCCAAGTCGTTCAGCTTGACGAATGGCGAGTCCGAGGAAACGCAGGTGTTCGTGGGCTCGGGTTACAACGCGTCCGAGACCGTGCCCGCCAACTGGCAGCTGGTCAGCGCGACGTGTGACGACGGCAGCCCGGTGACGAACATCGACGTGAGTGCAGACGAGACCGTCACGTGCACGTTCACCAACAAGCTGCTGCTCGGCGCAATCAAGGTCCACAAGGTGTCGAGCAAGGACGGTTCGGACCTGTCGGGGGCGACGTTCGAGGTCCGGGACTCCGGTGACAACGTGGTCGCCACGCTGAGCACCGGCAGCGACGGCACGGCGTGCACCGACAACCTGCCGTTCGGCAGCTACACGGTCACCGAGACGGCGGCCCCGTCGGGGTACAAGATCGACAACCCCGACCCGGTGAGCGTCTCGATCGACCACAACGCCAGCTGCACGAGCGGTACGCCGAACGCCCCGGCCGACTTCACGGATACGCCGCTCTCGCGGATCACCGTGAGCTTTGAGTCGTTGGCAGCCGGCGACCCGACGTCGGCCACGGTCGAGTGCACGGGTGACGCCTCGGCGCAGCCCCTGCCCGAAGGCTCACCCCGGACGCTGGACAACCTGGTACCTGGTACCTACAGCTGCACGGTGGTGATCGACCCGTAGCAACGCGAGCTACAAGACGAGGAAGGGAACAGGGAGGCGGCGCGACTGCGCCGCCTCCCTTTCCGCCTTCGCCAGCAACGTCTTCGTGGACCCGCAGACCATGCCGTCCTGGTTGCGGGCGTTCATCGACGTCAACCCGATCACCCACCTGGTGACAGCGGTACGCGGGCTGATGCACGGCACGGTCACGGCCGGACAGATCGGCTGGGTGCTGCTGGCTGCCGCGACGCTCACCACCGTCTTCGCACCGCTCACCATGCACCTGTCCGCAAAATGCGCTGACAGTCCGCCAGCAGCGACCGGAGGCGATCGCATGAACCAAGCTCGTTTCGAGGTGATACCGATCGGGGAAGTCGAGTCTCCTTTGACCGATCGGGCATCGGCCCCCAAGCAAGGCCATGAGGGATCACCGGACGCCTGGCTGGTATTCGAGCCAGCCGTGCTCGAAGGCCTCCACGGCATCCGACCGGGGGATCAGGTGATCGTCCTCACGTGGCTCGATCGCGCTCGCCGTGACGTCTTGCGCGTGCATCCGCGCGACGACGTCGCCAATCCCGAGCAGGGAGTGTTCAGCACCCGCTCTGCTGACCGCCCGAACCCGATCGGTCTACATCAAGTGGAGATCGCGTCGATCGACGGCCCGAGAGTTCGAGTACGGAATCTCGAAGCATTGGACGGCACGCCCATCGTCGACGTGAAACCGCTGCTCAACCGCACGTGAGAATCCCGACCGACGTCGCAGCTAGGCCTGGTCGGCGGCAGCGCGGATCGCGGCCACGTCGATCTTCTTCATGCCGAGCATGGCCTTCATGGCTCGTTGGGCGCGTCCCTCGTCCGGGTCGCTCAGCAGCTCCCCCAACGCGGCGGGGAAGACCTGCCAGGACAGGCCGTACCTGTCCTTCAGCCATCCGCACGGACCCTCCTCGCCGCCCTCGGAAAGCTTGGTCCAGTAGTAGTCGACCTCGTCCTGGTCGGCGCAGTTGATGAGCAGCGAGATCGCCTCGTCGAATGTGAACTGGGGGCCGCCGTTGATCGCGGTGTACTCCTGGCCGTCAAGCACGAAGTCGACGGTCAGCACGGTGCCGGCGGGTCGCGGACCAGCCTCGCCGTAGTAGAAGACGTTTCTGATCTCCGAGTTCGGGAACACCGAGACATAGAACTCGGCGGCTTCCTCGCCCTCGGTGTCGAACCAGAGGTTGGGAGTGATCCGGGGCATGGCACTCTCCTGTCGTCGACGTTTCGGCCCTGCACCTGTACCGACCGTTGCACCGGTCGAAAATCATCGTTACTCCGGTGCCAAATCTCTTCGGCCTGCAGTCGCCGACCGCGGAGCCTTCACCTGAGCAGATTGCCCGGGGGAGCTGCAACGCCAGCGTAGAGCGACATACTCGAGCTATGGAGTGGTCGCCAGATCGAGACGCGCTGCGTGGTCGTGTGGCCGTCGTTGCGGGGGCGACCCGAGGTGCCGGACGTGGCATCGCTGCTGCCTTGGGCGAAGCTGGCGCAAAGGTCGTGTGCACAGGTCGCAGCACAAGATCAACTCGGTCCGACTACAACCGCGCCGAGACAATCGAAGAGACTGCCGAACTCGTCACGCACCTCGGCGGCACCGGTATCGCGGCCGCAGTCGACCACCTCGACCCCGACCAGGTGAAAAGCCTGGCCGAGCAGATCCGGAAGGACCACGGCCACATCGACGTGCTCGTCAACGACATCTGGGGCGGCGAACTGCTGAAAGGCGGTCCGACTGAGTGGAACACTCCGATCTGGGAGCACGACCTCGACAACGGTCTCCGAATACTCCGGCTCGCCATTGACACCCACCTCATCACCTCGCATCACCTTCTCCCACTCCTCATCGACAAGCCAGGGGGCCTGCTCGTCGAGGTGACGGACGGCACCGTCGCGTACAACGCGTCGCGCTATCGGCTCTCTGTGTTCTACGACCTGGCCAAGGTCGCCGTGAACCGGCTGGCCTTCTCCCAGGGACATGAGCTGGAACCGTATGGGACGACCGCGGTCGCCATCACGCCTGGATGGCTTCGCTCGGAGATGATGCTCGACAACTTCGCCGTCTCGGAAGAGAACTGGCGCGACGCCATCGAAAGGAAAGCTGCCGAGAACAACCAACCCGCCGCCCCCGCCGACTTCGCGCTCTCCGAGTCGCCTCGGTACGTCGGGCGCGCCGTCGTCGCGTTGGCATCGGATCCCGACCGGTCCCGATGGAACCAGCAATCGGTTCACTCCGGTCAACTCGCGCACGAATACGGATTCACGGACCTTGACGGCTCACAGCCCGACATCTGGCGATACATCGAGGAGGTCCGCGAGCGCGGCCTCCACGCAAACCCCGACGACTATCGGTAACTCGCAGCCGGAGAGACGCCGTCGTACCGGTTCAATCGTCTGCGTCACAGCACATATCAACCACGATCCGAGGTGTCGGATACCCCCAGATCGGCACTCGAGCGTGGGATCTCGCAGCGGTCTTTGAATCCCTGAGGGGTCACCCCGACCGCCGAGCCGACGCATAGTTCGCGCTTCGAAACGCTTGGAGCAGCCTCGCTGAGTCTCTCTGCGCGCTAGAGAGCAGCGATGATCTTCGCGTCGCCCCGGAGTCTGATCAGTCGAGGAGACCAGCGAACCCGAGAAGGGACCAGCGATGACGAAATTGACGGTGAATACCTTCCTCAGTCTGGACGGTGTCATGCAGGCGCCTGGTGGTCCCGACGAGGACCGAGACGGCGGGTTCGAGCACGGCGGCTGGTCGGTCCCGTACGCCGACGAGCAGTTCGGCCAGGCCATGTCGGAGTGGATCGCAGGTGCCGGCGGCCTCCTGCTCGGGCGAAAGACCTACGAGATCTTCGCCGGGCACTGGCCGCGCATCACCGACGAGGAGGATCCGATCGCCGCCGCGCTGAACCGCCTTCCGAAGTACGTCGCATCGAGAACGCTCGACAAAGTGGAGTGGAACAATTCGACGCTGCTGAAAGGTGACGTCGCCGACGCCGTCGCCGGGCTGAAGCGCGGAAGCGGCCCGGAGATCCAAGTCCACGGCAGCGGCAACCTCGCGCAGACGTTGATTGGGCACGACCTGATCGACGAGTACCGCCTGTGGTTCATGCCCGTCGTCCTGGGCAGTGGGAAGCGCCTCTTCGCGGACGGCGCTGTGCCGGCGGCGATGCGACTCGTCGACACCAAGGCCATGAGCACTGGGGCCGTGTTGCACGTCTACGAACGGGCCGGCGCACTCGAGTACGGCTCGTTCGCGCTCGAGGACGAATAGCCGTCGTCGGCCACGCGTGGCAAAGAACCTCAATCCGGCCACGTGAACCCCGGGTCTTGACCCATAGGGGCGACAACGCCGCAATGGGATCGTTGTGGGCGACGCCGAAGATGCCGTAGGGATCGCGAACGGCTCTGCGGTCCGAGACCTTCAGCGAGCGGATGGGATCGAGGAGAATCGCAGGCTCTTCGCCGAGCGCGACATGTCCCGGATCGCCGGATCGCAGATGCGCAACTGAACGGACCGTCAGACGGCGGGCGGGCCGCCCCGCCACACGGGCATCGCCCGCCGCCCGGCCGCGACTTCGAAGGCGGCACCGGCGAGCAGGCGGGTGGAATCCAGGATCGGCAGGGGCGAGGTGTCCGGCCCGACTAGCAGCGGGATCTCGGTACACACCAGCGCGACGGCGTCGCAGCCGTCTCGCCGGAGCCGCTCGATAACCCGCACATATTCACGCCGTGAGGCGTCGGAGAAGACACCGTTGACGAGCTCGTTGAAGATGATGCCGTGGATGACCGCGCGGTCTTCCTCCGCCGGCACACGGTGTTCGATACCCCGGCCCGCGAGCGCGCGCGGGTAGATCCATCCATCCATGGTGAACCTGGTGCCGAGAATCCCGACCCGGCGTCGCCGCTCATGAGCTGCGCGGTCGGCGACCTCCGCGGCGATGTGCAGGCCCGGCAGAGGCAGTGGTTCACCCGGCTGCTCCAGCGCGAGGTGCGCGCTGTTGTCCGGGCAGGCGAAAAAGGACGCTCCCGCCGCGGCGAGCCGACCCACGCTGCGCGCCAGGATCGTCCGTATGGCCGAGTAGTCACCGGCCTCCCACGCAGGCATGCTGTCCGCCAGCGCGATGCAGTCCAGCGTGACATCAGGGTGGGCTTGGGGGCCAAGCTCGCGAAAGCCCTTGGCCGCGAACTCGCGCAGGCACAGCGCCGCACCCTCCACGCTGTGCGCGAGTATCCCAACGTGCTCGATTGACCAAGTATGTCCCCGTGGGTCGGAAGGCACCGGTGAACGGGCTCCGCACCAACGGCGGCGATGACATCGCGGCCACGCCACCAATTCGGATACGGCGGCATCGCCAATGTGGCGTCTTCGGCGAGCATCGCGGCGATGGCATCCACGTCGCCGCGCTCCCAGGCGTCGATCTACCTGTCGACAATCTCGCGCACGCGCTCGTCGCCCAACGCGCGCAGGGTGGCCTGCTGGCTTGCTGGGCATGCGCTCCTCGGGTCGTCGAGAGGTATGGAGCGCTTGATTACCTGCTTATAGGCAAGTAATTTTGGGTCGTGCCGCGAGTCGAGCAGGTCGCGCTGCGAATGCGGGCCTTCAACCGCTTCTACACGGAGCAGATCGGCGCGCTCGATGAGCGTCACGAGGGCTTGGCCCTCACCATCGCGGAGTCGCGGTGCCTGTTCACGATCAGGCGCCTCGATGAACCCGATATCGGACGGATCGCAGAGGCGCTCGGGCTCGACCTTGGCTACGTCAGCCGGCTCGTGTCGCGGTTGGAACGGGCTGGTCGAGTCCGACGATCACCGGCCGACGACGACCGGCGGCGCCGGGTCGTAACGCTCACACGGAAGGGCGAGGACCTTCTCGCCGATGTGGAGCGGCGGTCGAACGCGCGCATGGATGCGCTCACGGCACATCTCCGAGCGGCTGACGTGAAGGAGCTGCTGCAGGCCATGGAGACGATTCGCCGACTGCTCGAAAGGGATGACACACAATGAGCTTTCCCACCCGCATCAGCCAGCTGCCGCCGTTCGACGGGCCGTTCGACGCGTACCGCCTGGCGACCGATAGCTGTGACGTCCTGTTCGCCAGCTATCCGGCGAGCACTGCCATCGCCGATCATTCGCACAAGACACACAACATTGGCGTGGTCACGGAGGGCGAGTTGATTCTCACCGTCGAAGGACGCGAGACGAGGTACGGCCCGGGAGACTGGTATGAGGTGCCGGCAGGCGCGATGCATTCTGCTCGGTTCGACGAGCCGACGTCGGAGATCGAGCTCTGGTTTGAGGTCGGCGGCGACCGATGAGCGCGGCTGAGCTCCGCAGGTTGATCGACGTCAGCCGGCGAGCAGTTCGTCGAGGCGCTCGTAGCCCTCGCGGACACCATCCTCCATGCCGCCGGCGACAAAGGCGTCGCGTGCCTCGAAGGAGTCGACCAGCGACGTCGACGTGAGCCGGGTGCGGCCGTCGCCGAGGTCCTCGAAGATGAGCCGCTCGAGCGCGACGCCGTCAGGGAGCCCCTCGAAGGTGAAGGTCTGGACGATGAGCTCCGTGGGGCGCACCTCGTGGAAGCAGCCGTGGAAGCCGAACTCGTTGCCGTCGCTGACGTGCAGGTAGCGGTACGACCCGCCCGTGCGGCAGTCGTAGTGGTCGATTCGCATCTCGTGGCGGCGGGGGCCGAGCCATTGGACGACGAGCTCGGGGTCGGTGTGGGCCCGGAACACCTTCTCGGGCGGGGCGTCGAACTCCCGGGTGATCCGCACGAGGGGGACGTCGGGGTCGGCGGTGATCTGGGTCTCCCGGATGCTGGTGGTCATGTCGGTGCTCCTCTCTGGGGTGGTTGGGGTGGTGGGGTGGGTTCGACATCGTCGGGCATCGACCGGAGGAGGTCGTCGAGGCGGCGGTAGCGCTCCTCGGCCTGGCGGCGGTAGCGCTCGATCCACTTGGTCATCAGGTCGAAGACCTCGGCTTCGAGGTGCACCGGGCGGCGCTGGGCCTCCCGGGTGCGGCTCACCAGGCCGGCGTCCTCCAGCACCTTGAGGTGCTTGGAGACGGCCTGGACGGTCACGTCGTAAGGCTCGGCGAGCTCGTTGACGGTGGCGTCGGCGACGGCGAGCCTCGCCACCATGTCGCGCCGGGTGGGGTCGGCCAGAGCCGAGAACACCCGGGAGAGCGGATCAGCCGCCACAGCCCTTCCTCCATGTGTTCAACTATTCGGTTGAACACAACCTAGACCCAGGAGGGCCCCGTTGTCAACCAGTTGGTTGAAGAATTCGGGGTTCGAAGGTTCGTGTCGGAGGGGCGAGACAAACCATAAGTACACGCGACCCCTGGGAGGCGTGGCTCGTCGCCGCATGATCCCGGCAGGCATGCTGGCGAAACGGGAACGCGGAGGCAGACTGTTCGCCGTGCCCTCAGGCGAGGGACCGTCTGGAGTGGGTGAGACAGCGCTGGGTGCAGCGATGATGCGCGCTGAGGAGAGCGCTCGTGCGGATCGCCTGTTCGACGATCCATTCGCCGCTGCGTTCGTGGCTGCCGCGCCTGATGCGTTCGCCGACGGACCTGACCCCGACGACCCGGCGATTGCTGCGCTGACGGACGCCTTCCGGACCAACATGGCGCTGCGCACCTGCTTCTACGACGACTACCTTCGCACCGCCTGCGCGCAAGGGTGTCGGCAGGTGGTACTCGTTGCGGCGGGACTCGACACCCGCGCCTTCCGTCTCGACTGGCCGGACGGTGCACGAATCTTCGAACTGGACCTGCCCGAGGTCTTGAAGTTCAAGGACACCGTGCTGGCTGACCGGGACGCGAGAGCTCGATGCACTCGCACCGCGGTTGGCATCGACCTGCGGGAGGACTGGCCCAATGAGCTCACCAAAGCCGGCTTCGACGCGAACGTTTCGACCGCCTGGACGGCCGAGGGACTGCTCGCCTACCTGTCCCATGACGACGCGGCACGCCTTCTCACGCGAATCACCGAACTTTCCCGTCCCGACAGCCAACTCGCGGTCGAGGCAGCTCGTCTCGCTGATGACTCGACGCTGACCCACGCCCAGGCGATGCCGGACCTCGATCAAGTTTCGACGCTGTGGAAAGGCGGGTTGAATCAGGATGCCGCTGAATGGCTGCGCGACCGTGGCTGGGACGTCGACGAACACGACCGAGCAACTCTTGCCGCCAGGTACGACCGCCCGATCTCTGACACGTCCACCGGCGGCTACCTCACCGCCATCCGCGAACGCTGACCACGCGTGCTCAGACAAGCGAAAAGACGGACGACGACAGCGGTCAGCACGCCCGTGCATCGCGGCGTGACAACCCACGCCTGCCACAAGTTCGTGGTGTCCCACCCGGGTCAACGCCGCGAACTATTGGATCGAGCTTGCCGAACCGCTCCGCGAATCCCGCGAACGCGGGTCCCCGGCCCAATCGGGATCCGTCCGCGTAATCTCCGGATGTGGCAGACGCGCGCAGCCAACACGAACCGAGTTACGCCCTGTCGTTCTTCGTCAGCGGCTGGTCATCTCGTTAGCGGCGGGGATGACATGGCGCGCGACCAGCTCAAGCGGCGTGCGCTGTTCGACGCCGGGGACCCGGCCGATGACGGTGTCGATTCCGGCGTCGGCAAGACCGCGGAGCCGATCGATGAGTTCCTTGGCGCGGGGACCTCCGTCGTCGGCGGCGAACTCGAACGCACAGGTGCGCTCCAGACGGTCGAAGTCCGTGCGGGCTTCGTCGCAGTGGCGCCGCAGCACGTCGAGCTTGTGCGGGAGGTCGGGTGTCGGCCGGAGGCTGCACGCGTCGCCGTATCTGGCGACGAGGGCGAGGGTGCGGCGCTCACCGTCGCCGGCGATGAGGATCGGCGGGTGCGGTCGCCGAAGGCTTTGCGGCAGGTTGAGGAGCCGCTCGGCAGCGACGTGGTGGCCCGTGTACGGGGTGTCGTCGCCGTGCTCGCCCGACCACATGCGCCGGCAGACCTCGAGCGCATCTTCGAGCAGTTCGTAGCGCGTGGCCAGCGGCGGGAAGGGGACGCCGAGACCGTCGCACTCCTCCTGGTAGTGGCCGGCGCCGATGCCGAGCCAGGCCCGTCCGCCCGAGAGGACGTCCAGCGTGGTGACGGTCTTGGCCAACAGCCCGGGATGGCGGAAGTGCGCGCCGGTGGCGAGGGTGAACAGCCGCACGGACTCGGTGTGGGCGGCGAGGTAGGCGAGCGTCGTGTACGCCTCGAGGCAGCTCGTCTCCGGACCACCCATGACGGGATGCGACCACAGGTGGTCGGCGACCGCGATCCCGTCGAAGCCACCGGCCTCGGCCAGCCCGGCGACGTCGCCGAGCGTCGAGGCCATCTCGGTGGTCTCGATCGGCCACCCGAAGTCCGACAGGTGCAGGACAAGCTTCACACGATCACGCTCCCATCACGTCGGGTCGGTCCCGCAGGGCTGGCGACCTCTCAGCGGTGTTCGACGCGATATCGCGGCTCCAACACCCGGCGGTACACCACACCACGTGAGAGGTGTCGTTCGAGGAGCGGAAAGACGGTTCGCTCTTCGTGGTCGAGGTGGCCACGAACGATGGCGCCGAGTTCGTCGGCAGCGGCGGTGACATCGATCCCACGGGCCAACGCGGCGTCGAGGGCCGCGATCGTCGTTGGGATGGCGCGGTGTTCCTCGACCATCGCGTCGACCTCGCCTCGGTCATCGGTATCGATCAGATGGGTCCGCAGCACGGGCCACAGATCGTCGTCCTCGGCGGTGTGGTGCCGCTGCAGCGCGTCGCGAAATGCGGCCCATCCGGACCGGACGGGCTCGGACACCCCAAGCCGTTCGATGTCCGGTGCGAGCGCTTCCAAACGGGTCAGGTCGCGACGGACGCGGCGTGGATCGCGCGCATGAATCCGAGATCGATCAGACCGTTCAGCTGGGATCACACGGGTCGGCTGGTTGCCCACGGCACACAGCTTGCTGGTATTCATCTCGGATAGCCGGCCGATGCGGTGTCCTGCCGTTGGCACGGTGCGTCTGATCACAGGGCATTCCGCCACGAGGTCGATCCTCGTTATTGCATCGCTTCGGTCATGAAGATCCGATCTCGAGTACGACGCGCGCATACGGTCGGTCCTCGCGGCCTCCGGGTTATGCGACACTCGTCGGCCGTGGCTTCGTGCCGGTGCGGTTGGACCATAGTCTTGGCTCGGCGGATATCGCGTCGGTGCCGTCGCGAAGCGTGAACCAGCACCCAGAACCAAGCGCCGTCGGCTCGCCGAGGCTGACTGCGTCCGAACTGGCAGAGCTGGCCCCGTTCGGGACCGAGCGAGCCGTGGCGGCCGGTGAGGTCCTCTACCGCGCCGGCGATGAGTCGTACAACTTCTTCGTCGTTCTCGAAGGGGAAGTCGAGATCGTCCGTGCCGACGAGGCCGGCGACACCGTCATCGTCGTTCACGGGCCCGGCCGCTTCCTCGGCGAGCTGAACCTCTTGACGGGCCAACGCGTCTACGTGAACGCGCGCGTGTCGCGGGCAGGCCGAGTGCTCTCGATCCCTCCGCACGAATTCCGCCGGCTGATGACGTCGAAGCCGGACCTCGCCGACACGATCTTCCAAACCCTCATGATGCGCCGAGAGGAGCTCCGCTCCGGCGAGGGCGCTCGAGCAGTCCGCATCGTGGGGTCCCGCTACTCCGCCGACGCGATGGCACTGCGCGCGTTCGCGAACCGATCACATCTCCCCCACACCTGGATCGACATCGAGGACAGCGATGACAGTGCGGTGCTTCTCGCAGAGATGGGCCTGCGGCCCGTCGACTTGCCGGTAGTGCTGACACCCACCGCCGCGCTCCGTCATCCTTCGCCGGAGGAATTCGCGGCACACCTGGGGTTGACGTTCCACAGCACACCGGGGTACCTCTTCGACCTGGTCGTGATCGGGACCGGCCCCGCCGGACTGGCCGCGGCCGTGTACGGCGCGTCCGAGGGACTCGACACCGTTTCCCTCGACGCGGTCGCCATCGGTGGACAGGCGGGCGCGAGCTCGAGGATCGAGAACTATGTGGGCTTCCCCAATGGAATCTCCGGCGACGAGCTCACGTCACGCGCCGCGACGCAGGCCCAACGACTCGGAGCGCGACTGAACGCCCCGTGCGCGGTCACCGGGCTCCGCCTCGAGCATGGCTTCCACGTCGTCGTGTTGGCCGACAGCAGTGAGATTCCTTGCCGCGCGGCCATCATCGCGTCGGGCGCGCGGTACCAGCGCCTGCAGGTCGACGATCTTGAGCGTTTCGAGAGCGCGGGTGTGTACTACGCGGCCACGGATCTCGAAGCGAGAATCTGCACGGGCTCCGATGTGATCGTGGTGGGTGGTGGGAACTCGGCCGGTCAGGCAGCGATCTTCCTGGCGCAGCAGGGATCGCACGTCTCGATCGCCATTCGCGGCGACGATCTCTCGAAGAGCATGTCGAGCTACCTCATCGAGCGGATTGAGGCCAACGCTCGCATCGAGCTCCACACGGCCACGGAGGTGCGCGCCCTGCACGGAAGCGAGCACCTCGAGCGCGTGACGCTGGAGCACACGCCCACCCGCGAGGAGCGGGACGTCGCTTGTGCGGGTCTGTTCTGCTTCATCGGTGCAGAGCCGGCGACGGCCTGGCTCGGTGACACGATTGCGCTCGATGCACGCGGATTCGTCCTGACCGACCGCTCTCTTCCCGAGTCTCTGAGCAACCGTGCCTTCGCCGGACGAGATCCGCTGCCATTCGAGACGTCGGCTCCGGGCGTGTTCGCGGTTGGTGACGTCCGCCACGGCTCGCTGAAGCGCGTCGCAGCCGCAGTGGGCGAGGGATCGAGCGCCGTGCGCTCCGTCCACGAGCATCTCGCCGGGGTGACTTGAAATGAGTTCGCCGATCTCGCGCGGGTTCCGTGGTCGCCGTCGCACAAAGGTTGACGCGTCGCGCGTTCCGCCGGGGCAGTACCTGGTCGACGACTTCCCGGTTCTCTCCGCCGACATCGCGCTCCGGATCGCCTCACTCTCCGGTCGTGCCGTCTTCGAGCTCCGCGGGACCTGGACGTCGAGGACCGGGCCATGAACGCACCTGCCTTCACGACAGCAGGCGTGATCGCTCATCCTCGCCGCGACTGCGCCGACGTGTTCTCGGCGGTGCACGAATGGGCGGAACAACAGAGCGTGGAGCTGATTGCGCTCGCGGACGGCTCGCCGCTCTCCAAGCTCGGCGACGCGCTCAGCGATGCCGAGTTCGCCCGGCGCGCCGACGTCGTAATCGCGGCCGGGGGGGACGGCACCATCCTGCGCGCACTCGCGCTCGCCGCTCCCGCCGGCGTCCCGGTCCTCGGTGTCAACGTGGGGCGTTTCGGCTTCCTCGCCGAGGTCGACCCTCCGGAGCTCCCGAACGCCCTCACGGCCGTCACCGCAGGGGCGTTCACCGTCGAAACTCGCCTGGCCCTCGACGGCCGTGTGCTATCAAGCGCGGACACGGTGAGCGTGCGAGCCTCCAACGACCTCGTCCTCGGTCGCATCCCCGGGCGCGGTCAAGCCGAGTTCGCAGCCTCGGTCGATGGCGAGCTCTTCACCCGTTACGTCGGCGACGGACTGATCGTCTCCACGCCCACCGGCTCCACCGCGTATTCACTCTCGGCCGGCGGCCCCATCGTCTCGCCGACGACACACGCCATCCTCCTCACCGCGATCGCGCCCCACGGCGTGTTCGATCGCAGCCTCGTGCTCGCGCCGGCGGAGACGCTCCGCATCGACCTCCTCGAGAACAGTGCACCGGTTGTCATCGAGTGCGACGGCCGACGCCACAGCGACGTCTCGGCCGGAGACAGCTTGGACGTGTCGACCAGCAGCCAACCGGGACTGCTCATACCTTCATTCAATTGAGGGAACAGAAGCAGGCCGCTCGACGTGGCCCGAGTAGTCCTCAGTTGGATGGCAGTCCATCTGGTGTCGTTGCGTCCATCGAGGCCACCCGAGTCGGGCTCCACTGGTGACAACTTCGGTGACACGAGGCAGCCCACGCCAAGAAGTCGTGCTCGGTCTCCAGGGAGTTGTGCTGGCCATCTGAGTCCGTAGGCTCGCAGTACCGGCTCGAGCTTCCTGGAAGGACTTCCATGACCACTGATCTCGAAGCCCGAGTTCGCCGGCTCGAAGACCGCGCGCACATCAGTGAGCGCGTCATCAAGTACGCGATGGCGGTTGACCGTGCCGACTGGGAGATGTTCGCCGATTGCTTCACGGATCCCGTGCACGTCGACTACTCCGAGAACGGCTTGCCAGCAGCGGACTTCGCCTGCGACGAGCTCGTCGGCATCGTCCGCGGCGCGCTCAGCGGATACACGGCAACTCAGCACCTCAGCCCCAACCACGTCATCGAGTTCGACGAGAATGATCCCGACCGGGCGATCTGCCACTCGTACATGTACGCGCAGCACCTCGAGGGCCCCGAGGGTGACGACTCCTTCGTGTTGCGCGGCTCCTACACCAACCACATGGTCCGTACATCGGACGGCTGGCGCATCGAGAGGCTCATCCAGCACGTCAGCTGGTAGCGGACATCGACGTCGCGACAGGATCGTTTGATGACGGTCTGGCTCGGGCTCCTGATCGGGCCGTCCTCCTCGCCCTGACATGGACGAGCGTGGTGTTCACCCTGGTGCTCCCCCGGGCGCTGTCAGGCCCGGGGGCGACTGTCCATCTGGATCAACCGGGCGACCCGGCAAGTGTTCTTCGCCGCCTCGCGACTCGCCTGGTAGCGGTTGACGACTTCCGGTGGCGCGGATTCGGAGTCGCTCGAGGATGCGGTATCGGCCACCTGTCATCCTTTTCGCCCTACGACGAGTCGCGTCGGTAACCCTCGCCGCCGTGGCGACCGGCGGGGCGCAGCGTGACGGTGAGCGCGCCGGTGTGGGTCTCGTGCTTGCGGCCCGCAGCCACGATCTCGGCAAGCGTGACGGCCGAGCGCTCTACGGCTTCGTCGACCGTGTCCGTGCTGACGTCGTAGAGGGTGAGGAAGTTCGAGCCCACGCGCGCCCGCGGTGTGCGTTGCCACCGCGACATCGCGCCGAAGGCACCGCACGACAGCATGTCAGGTACGTGTTGCTCGTCGTACCAGGCGTCCCACTCGTCTTCCCGGGCCGGGTCGTTGCAGAGCACGTTCGTCAGGATGTGGCCGCGCAGCGCGGGCGACGGTTCGGGCTTGTCCCCGAAGAGACCGTGGGCCGTCAGCACATCGGCGCCGACGGCAGCGTGAGCAGCGTGCACGCGACCGGCGGCGCGCAGCGCATCGTCGGCGTCGAGCGTGCACGCGGCCTGCGCAGCGACGTCGGTGTCGTCCAACTCGTAGATCGTGACGTGAGTGAACCCGATGCCAGGCATCCCGGGCTGCGGTCGCGCGGTCAGCTCGAACCGGGTTGCGACCCACGGTCCGCCCGCGGTGCACAGCGCCGGCAGATGGACGTCGTCTTCCCACTCGTCCCAGTCCGGCTCTTCCGGAGCCCGAATGCACTTCGCGTACACAACGAGCAGTCCCGTGGTGCGCACGGAGGAAGCCTCGTTCCGAGCAGATGTCGGCGCAAGCTCCGTGCAGCATCGCCGTTGCGACGCAGTTCTTCGACTCGCCGGACACGGCACCCGACACGAGCTGCATCGCGTCGACGCCGCTGCCCTGAGCCCCTCGAGGGGGCCGCTCCCAGCCGTCAGTACACGTGACCTAGGAGCTCAGCCATTGCCGGCGGTGACGCACAGTTCGCGCAGCAGCGCGATGTGGGCAGGTGGGCCGCCGAATGCAAGGCAACCGATGCGCCCCCACTGTGCGGCGACGGTGAGCAGCGATGGGCGTACCGGCACGTCACGCGACTCCCAGACGGGTCTTCAAGCAGGATCTGCTTCCCGCCAGGCCCCCGCGAACAGGGGCCTGACCACCACTTCTCGGAGCGGACGACGGGACTCGAACCCGCGACCCTCACCTTGGCAAGGTTCCGGGACCCGTCTCGTCGCGTCCACCGCGTGTTGTTGTGTCGGTCGGCAAGGAGTTTGTAGTCCATCCCGTCCACGCAGTCCACGCTTTCGGCGCTAGTAGATGGACAAGTGGATGGCCAAGCTCTCGGCGCGACATCGACTGTCACATCGCGTCGGTAGGGCCGGCTCGTGGCAGAGGAAGCCCGCGCGTACGGCGACTGCCGATCCGAGCGACGCGCTGCTCGTCGTGCGCGGCGATGAACTGGACGAGGAGATCCGACCTGGTTCGGGGCGCGGCCAGCGTCAGGTCACAATGGCAGACCGGAGACCAGCGATGATGGTGTCGAGGACGGTGTCGGCCTCGGCTCTGGCCTTGGCGGGTTCGGCGGCGCGGGCGATGTAGAGCGCGGCGCCATAGAGGCCGCCGAGCGCGACGTAGGCGAGCGGCTCGACGGGAACGCCTTTGAGGTCTCCGTTCGTCGCCAGCGGCGTTAGGACGGTGCGGAGCATGGACATCTCGACGTGCTCGATGCCGCCCTCGGCCGCCTGCCATTGAAGGACGGACACGCTGTCGAGGATCACGACTCGCCGGAAGGCGGGCTCCAGGCAGGCGTCGAGGAACGTGCATAGTCCGGCAGTCACTCCCTCCCACGGCGTGCGCTCGGCCAGCGCGGCCGCCACGACACGTGCGATGACCTCGCCCTCGACGACGTCGTAGACGGCCCGGAACAGGTCCTCTTTGCCGGGGAAATGGTGGTACAGGGCGCCACGAGCCACGCCGGCCCGCCGGGTGATGTCTTCGATCGAGGTGGCCCCGTAGCCCTGGTCGGTGAACAGCTCTCGGGCGGCATCGATAAGCAGCCCCCGCGTCGCTTCCGCCTGCCTCACTCTCAACGGCTTGACCGCCACACCACGAATCGTAGAGACTGAACTCATGGTCGGTCACCGACTGACGGTCGGCTCACTTTGGGGGGTAGCGCTGCCATGGCGACACGACTCACTCATCTCGCCGACGCCCGCACGGCAATCGCTGACATCACGCCCAGCTTCGTGCGGCTCGTCCGCGAGAGCGCCCACGACGGGCCCGTCGTTGGGCACTGGGGGACGGCTGAGGTCGCTTGCCATGTCTGCCACGTGGTCAACGCCGACACCGACGTCCTGGCCGGCCGGCCGCTCCCGACCGCGGAGTTGACACCGGCGGCGGTGGCGGTGCTGACCGATGCGATGCTTGCGGACGACCCGGAGCGCGACGTTGGTGTCCTGGCTGATCGGATTGAGACGCTGCTCGCAGACTTTCTCGCGGTCAGCAACGCTCCCGTGAGCGAGGAGGTCACGTGGTTGGGCGGCATCCGGCTCCCCGCGTCGGCCGTTGCCTGCCACCTCCTCGAGGAGTTGCTCGTCCACGGCTTCGACATGGCGACCGCGACGAACCGCGCTTGGAAGATCGCACCGGCGCACGCGGCACTCGCCGTTGCGGGAGCGGCAGTCCCGATCTTGACTGCGGCTGGTCCGACTGCCTTCGTCCATCCCAAACGCGCGCAGGGGTTTTGCGCCCGGTTCGATGTGCGGCTCCGTGGCCACCAACGCTTCACCTTCGTGTTCGACGACGGCCTCACGATCCGCGACGACACATCAGAGCCGGTCGACGCCCACGTGTCTGCGGACCCAGTCTCGATGCTGTTGCTCATGCTCGGCCGGGTGCGTCCCACGCGGGCAATCCTCGGCGGGAAGATTGCGGCCTGGGGGCGGCGGCCGTGGCGGCTGCGACGCATGCTGACCGTGATGGCACCACCCTGATGGCAACGTGAGCGACATTCCCGACTACGAGTCGGCGTACCGCGACCTGCGAGTGCGGGTGACCGACCTGTTGCGATCGGCCGAGCCGGCCGCGCTGGATGCCGTCGCGCCCGCCACACCGGAATGGCGCGTCCGCGACGTCGCCTCGCATCTCGCGGGCGTCTGTGATGACGCGGTGCACGGAAACATGGGTGGCGTTGTCGCCCAGGGTGAGCTCCTCGTCACCGTGAACAATGCCGAGCGAGTGAACAACTGGACCGACGCGCACGTGACAAAGCGCGCGGACTGGCCCATCGACCAGGTGCTCGATGACTGGGCCGAGCACGCGGTCCAGGTCGAAGCGAGCATGAATGCGCTCCATCCCGCGATCGGCCAGATGGTCGCCGACGCGGTCACGCACGAGCACGACATCCGCGGCGGCCTCGAAACGCCGGGCGCGCGTGACTCCGCAGCAATGGTGATCGCCGTCGACTGGGTTCTGCGTCTGCTGTCCAAGCGGCTTACGAGGGACGCTCTGGGCACGCTGCGGATCGAACACGAAGGCAGCGGCGTCGAACTAGGCGCTGGCGAGCCGGTGACGCGACTAGGCACCACCCGGTTCGAGATCGCTCGCGTGGTGACCGGCCGTCGCAGCATGGCGCAGATCCACGCGATGGGTTGGGATGGCCCGCTCGACCCAAGCGTGCTCGTCCTCGCGCCCGAGCTCTTGCCGCCACGAACGACAGACCTCGTCGAGTAGTCCCGCTCACTCGACGCAGTTTGGTTGGTGAGAACCTGGAGCGGATGAGGATTCGAACCCGCGACCCTCACCTTGGCAAGGTTCCCGATCCCGTCTGTCGCGTCTATCCGCGTGTTGTTGTGTTGGTAGGCAAGGCCTTTCTAGTCCATTGCGTCCATGCATTCCATTGTTTGCGCGCGAGTAGATGGACAAGCGGATGGACAGAGTGGACCGACCGCTCTGCGGCTGCTCTTTTGCTGAATGCTGCCGACCTCGTTGCAACAGAGAGGACATCTCGTAGACTGCTCACACATGCCTGGCAAGGCGAAGCCAACCGCCAAGCGCGCGTCTCGTGCAAGCGGGCCGCGCAAGCCCGCGGCCAAGACCAAGAAGACCGCGAATGCAGGCACGAAGGCCAAGTCCCCGCCGAAGGCAGGCGCGAAGGCCAAGCCAGGTGCGAGTGAGGCCAAGCCGATGACCGGGAAACCCGCTTCCCGGCTCATCGACCAGCGGATCCGCGACCTGGGTGGCTGGCGCGCCGAGACCCTGGCGGAGGTTCGCCGCATGATCCACGAGGCGGACCCGGACATGGTGGAGGAGTGCAAATGGATCAAGCCAACGAACCCATTGGGCGTGCCCGTGTGGTCCCACGCTGGGATCGTCTGCACCGGGGAGGCGTACACGAAGGTCGTGAAGCTCACGTTCGCCCGGGGGGCCAGGATCCCAGACCCATCGCGCCTCTTCAATTCCAGCTTGGAAGGCAATACGCGAAGGGCGATCGACATCCACGAAGGGGAGAAGGTCGACGCGGGCGCGTTCAAGGCGCTCGTGAAGGCCGCGGTGGCCCAGAATGGCCCGCCGGCGAAGAAACGCCGGTAGACCCTGAGGTGCAATTCCGAGCTGCGGCGCGCGGCGCACGCACGACACCTCGGCGCGGAGTGGGTGCTGCCCGCTGCACATTCGTGTGGTCTTGAGGTGGCATAAGGCGAAACCATTTGCCCAGGTCGACGGCTTCTCTGTCCGGCTACGCCCGCCTAACACGGTCGTTCGCCGAGGTGCAGGCGACCGCTAGTCGCGAAGATCAGGGCCTAGGAGAATGAGGATTAGCCTCGGAAGATCCATCTCTAGACCCAAACACCCTCCGCACTAGATCATCCGGTGAATCGTCGGAGGATGTCTCGTTCGTTGTTGAAGTTCGGTGACGGCCCACTTCTTGTTCAGGCGGCCTCCTCATCCTTGCACGCGGGTGTGACACCTTCGACGTGACGTCGGAGCGCGGCGACGAGGACGGGCATGTCCTTGCAGCCC
>WNGB01002507.1_pt1 | contig 29573 bp, 26 predicted proteins | sample 5400681 | NCBI WGS metagenome assembly WNGB01 (sample SAMN13153367, study PRJNA577476) | soil metagenome | isolation source: 115 cm soil or saprolite under grassland replicate 2 | place: USA:California | collected 2016-06-15
GCTCGATCCCGGTGCTGGTGAAGGTGATCCGCGGGTGGTGCTCCACGTCGAAGAAGTCGGCGCTTCGCAGGTGGGCGTCCCGCTCCGGCTGGCCGGTCCAGAGGTTGGTGACGTCGATGGTCGCCTGGAACGAGGAGTTCGTCGGCGTCTCGAAGTCGAGCTCGACCACGCCGTGGACGTCCTTGAAGTGGCCGCGGACCCAGGTGATCATCATGTGCTTGGCGCGGAACTCCGCGGCGGTGTGCCCCGGCTCGAACACCCATCGCGCCATGGCCGTCCCTCCTGCTCGGCGTCGCCACCGCCCATCCTCTCGGAAGACCGGTCAGGCCACCACACAGCGGTGGCGGCGGCCGCCTTGGCCTGGAGGAGGGCAGTCCGCCGGGCCCGGGCGTGGGGGATCGCCCGGGCCCGACGAGCTGCTTGGGTTGGGGCGGAACCGGCGGCCAGGGAGTCGCCTCTCGACCTGGCCGCCGGTCCGCACCCCGCCGGGACCGGCCGCGTCGCGCTGGCCCGGCGTCTTGGCCACCACCGGTGGGGTGACACTGAGCGTCATGGTTGTGCTGGCTTGGGGTTGTGTGAGGCAAGCCGTGCGTCGCCATCGGCTCCGTGGGATCGGGCCGCTATCAGTGGGATTTCCTCATCGCGACGTTGGGTCGGTAGCCGAGTGGGCATGGGCTCGTATGCGGGTGTCTGAGCGAGGGCGGTGATGCGCCCACGGCAGCGTGCCGCCTCCAGCAACGCCAGGTCGACCAGCAGACTCGCCAGCGGGAGGATGACTACAGCGGCGAGCACCAGCACCGATGTGGGAATCATTCGCGAACGATTTCCCCGTGTCCGAGCAGGTATGGCGGACGCACCTTCCCGCAGCCAATGCCTCCCGCCTACCCAAACGGGGACCTCGCCGCCGGAGGGGTCCCCGCACGGGGACCCCTGACGGTTACGGATGAAGTACGCGAGGTGCCGTGACTGTGCGAAACTCGTGCGGTCGCCATTCGCCTCAAGAGGATCGCCCGTGGCAGATCGACCGCCGAACCTGGTGCAACTACGGCGCCGAGCGCGTTGTAGCGAGAGCCAGCTCGCGGAGGTCGTGGCGGTGGCGCATGAGTCGAGCGAGGACGCCGCGCTCACGGAGTCGGTGAGCCTGGGAGTGACAACCCTCGAACAGCTCCACGACGACGTCGTCCGTCTGGCGAGAGCGTACGTCGGCACCCCGCCGTTGCCTGTGCTCCGTGAGACCTCACGAGTTCGGAACCGCGCTTACCTGTTGCTCAGCCGAACGCAGCGGCCTCGGCAACGACGCCACCTGTACCTGGTTGCCGGGCAGCTCTGCGGGCTCCTCGCCAGCGCCAGCTTCGACCTGGGGTACCCAGACGCGGCTGCCGCGCAAGCCCGTGCCGCTTGGACCTACGGTGCCATCGCCGAGCACGACGAGCTGCTTGCCTGGGCCGCCGGCATGCAGGCGACGATCGCCCTGTGGGCAGGACGACCACAAGAGGCGATCGACCGGATCGACGTCGGGCTTAGCAGTGCCCCTCGAGGAAGCCCGCGCGTGCGGCTGTTGTGCATCCAGGGCCGCGCATGGGCTCGTCTTGGGAGCAGGACCAACACCGAGGAGGCGCTCGCGGCTTGCCGGACGGAGCGGGAGCGCGCCGACGGAAGAAACAAGCTGCACGACCACATCGGTGGCGAGTTCGGTTTCAACGAGGCGAGGCAGGCGTTCTGCAGCGGCAGCGCCTATCTCCAGCTTGGCAACATCAGCAGGGCACTTGAGGAGTGCGAGCACGCCGTCCGTCTCTACGAAGTGAGCCCGGCGGGGGAGCGCTGGTACGGGGCCGAGTGCAGTGCCCGCACCGACCTGGCCGCCACACGCCTCCTGCGAGGCGAGCTCGATGGCGCTCGCGAAGCGCTTGCGCCGGTGTTCGCCCTGCCGCCCGACAAGCGGGTCCAGGGCCTCGTGAAGCGGCTCGGCAACGTGCAGCGGCTGCTGAGCCAGCCGCGCTACATCAGCTCGCCCGATGGGCGACGCCTTGGGCAACAGGTCGAGGGGTTCGCCTCGGGTGCCGTCTCGCGTGCATTGCCCGGTACTGCTGTCTCGTCGTCCTAGCTCTGGCCCTGGCCGGCCTGTGCCTCCCACAGAGCAAGCAGTTGTTGCTCCCGCTCAGGACTGAGGCCGTGCTGTGCTTGGCGACCGTAGGGCGCCGGTCCGCCGTCCTCGCCCATCCAGGCCCAGGTATCCCGGACCGTCTCCGCCAAGGGTCGGCACAGCAAACCGGCCGTCCTGGCCATGGTCGTGTCCACGTCCCAGGTGCCCGCGTGCAGGCGCCACAGCGGGATCTCGGTCCACTGCCGTACCCCTTGCTCGACCAGGAACCCGTCGTCGACCCACACCAGCTCGCTGTTGGAGCCGGTGGCGTGGGCGCAGTGCGCGAGCATCGACCCGAAGGTCGCGTGCCCCTTGGGCGCCGCCACGTCGATTGCGCCGCCCGGCGGGGCCCCGCCAGGTCCAGCGCGAAGCTGGCCACGTCCCGTACGTCGATCGGCTGGATCGAGCGATCGGGGCTCCCCGGCCCAAGCACCCGGCCACCACGTGCGATCCGGCGTAGCCACCAAGTCAGCCGCCCAACGTTCTCCTGCGGGCCAAGGATCACCCCGGGGCGCAGCACCAGGGCACGGTCCCCGAACACCTCGGCGACCGCACGCTCGCATCCCGCCTTGTAGGTGCCGTACTGGGTCGCGCTCCAGCTCGCCTCGTCAGCCGCCGACCCACCCGCGTCCGGCGAGCACTCGTACACCGGGGATGCTTCGCTGACACCATTCGCCGGCCAGTCCGGGTAGACCGAGATGGTGGAGAGGAACACGTACCGTCCGGCGAGCCCCAGCAGGGCTCGAGCGGCATTCCCAACGACACGAGGCACGTAGCCACTGGTATCCACAACCACGTCCCACGACCGTCCAGCGACCAGCCGCTGCAGGTCAACCGACGACTCACGATCCCCCCGCACCGTCTCGACGCCCGCCACATCCACGCCTGTGTGGCCCCGATTGAAGGTGGTGACCTCGTGTCCCCGCCCCAACGCCTCCTCGACGATGGCGCGACCCACGAACCGCGTGCCACCCAGCACCAGCAGCCTCATGGGTGAAGGCTACAAGCGGGAGAGGTTCGGACGCAGGACGGCTGGCGTCGTGGAATACGCACGTGAATCGTGAACCGGGCAAACGTTGTCGCATGCAGTATTCGTTATTGGCCAGCAAATTTTCGCGCGTTATGGCCGTGGACGATCGCACCCGGTAGCATCCTAAGCCTTCGTTCTTGCGGACCTGCTCGGGGGGGACACCAGTGGGGGAGCATGCAACTGTCCTGGTCACCGGGGCCGGTGGCTTCATCGGTCACCATTTGACCCGGTATCTCGTTGACAAGGGCTATTTCGTTCGCGGGGTGGATGTGAAGTTCCCCGATTTTGAGCCATCGGCCGCCTCGGAGTTTCGCATCCTGGACCTTCGCCGCTGGGAGAGCTGCCTGGAGGCGACCAGGGATATGGATCACGTCTACCACCTGGCCGCGAACATGGGCGGGATCGGGTTCATCGAGGCCAACAAGGCCGCCATCGTCCACGACAACACGCTCATCGACACCCACATGCTGGAGGCGGCGCGGATCGCCGGGGCATCGCGGTTCCTCTACACATCCTCGGCATGCATCTACCCCGGCTACCTCCAGAACAGCCCGGACGCGGTGCCGCTCAGGGAGCTGGACGCCTACCCGGCCGACGCGGAAGACGGCTACGGCTGGGAGAAGCTGATGACCGAACGGCTGTGCCGCCACTACCACGAGGACCATGGTCTGGCGACCTACGCCGTCCGCTTCCACAACATCTTCGGGCCGCTGGGCACCTGGGACGGCGGGCGTGAGAAGTCGCCCGCCGCCATCTGCCGCAAGGTCGCCCTGGCCGCCGATGGCGACGAGATCGAGGTCTGGGGCGACGGCGAGCAGACCCGCTCCTACTGCCATGTGAGCGACTGTGTGGAGGGCATCTACCGCCTCATGCAGTCCGACCACCATGACCCGATCAACCTCGGCCAGGACCGCATGGTGACGATCAACGAGCTGGTCGACATGGTCGCCAGGATCGCCGGCAAGGCCATCAAGAAGCACTACGACCTCACCAAGCCCCAGGGCGTCCGCGGCCGCAACGCCGACCTCACGGTCATGCGTACCGCCCTCGGCTGGGAGCCGCAGGTCAGCCTCGAGGAGGGCCTTGCCCACACCTACGCATGGATCAGCGACCAGATCAGCCAGCGATCCCAACGACCGGCACCAACGGCGGCGGAGCGTGTCTAGGCTCGAGCTGGATCTCCGAGCTCCGACAGCGGGAATGCGCGCGCTCATCGAGCTGTTCGTGGCGCCCGGCGCGCGTTGCCTGGAGGTGAGCTGCGCGCACAGCGGCATCGCGGGCCCATGGTTGCATGCGCGCGGTTACGGTTATGTCGACGTCGACATGGCGGCGAGGTCCACGCTTCCATTCGACGACGAGTCCTTCGACGCGGCGCTGATGATCGAGACGCTCGAATACCTCGTCGCACCGGACCGCGCCGCCGCGGAGGTCCGCCGGGTCCTCAGACCCGGCGGTGTGCTCCTGGCCACCGCCTCGAATGTCTCCTACTGGCGCCGCCGGCTCGACCTGGCCCTGCCGGGCGGCGACCGCCATCCGCTCTCGTTCAACCCTGGGTCGCTGCGGCGCGTGCTGCTGCAGGCGGGGTTCAACCTGGTGGGCGTCGAGGGGCAGGATGGAGCGATCATGCGCGACCTGCCGCTGGCCAGGATCTTCTGGAAGGGCCGCGCCTCGGCGCCGTATCGCGTCGCCGAGCGGCTGTTCCCGTCGTTGCTGGGGCTCCGCGTCGGGGCGTTCGCCATCAAAGCGGGGAGCGTGTGAGTATTGGCCGTGGACGTCAAGCCGTACTATGACAGCTATTGGTCCGACAGCGGGTTCAACCCCGCCGGCGGCGATCTCACATCGCCGCTGCGCGTCCTCATGGAGACGCACATCCAGCCAGGAGATCGCTGCCTGGATGTAGGTTGCGGTGACGGTCAAACGGCCGGGCCATGGTTGATCAAGCGTGGCTGCGAATACCTGGGTGTCGACGTCGCAGAGACCGCCGTCCGCCAGGCGCGAGCGCATGGGCTCGAGGCGAGGTTGGTCGAGGACGCCTCGGTATTACCGCTCGAGGATAGGTCAGTGGATGTCGCGCTGTCGATCGAAGTGTTCGAGCACCTGTTCGCACCGCATCTGGTGGCGGCGGAGATCCATCGTGTCTTGCGACCTGGAGGGATTCTTCTCGTCACTGTCCCGAACGTGGCCTACTGGCGACGTCGGCTCGACCTGGCGTTGCTGGGACGTTGGAATCCCGTTGGGGACGATCTGTCCGTCGAGCAGCCATGGCGGGATCCACACATCCGATTCTTCAATCCACGTTCCCTACGGCACATGCTCCGCTCGGTCGGGTACGAGACGGTTCACGTCGAAGGCCATGTCGGCGCCCTCACCCGTGACCTGCCGATCGCCAGACGCCTCTGGTCGGGACGTCCGTCGTTGCTGTACCGCGTTGCCGAACGCCGCCTCCCAGCGCTGCTCGGCTTACGTGTCTGCGCGGTCGCCTTCAAGGCGTGATCCCTGCCGTCTCGCCCACACGAACGTGTCCGCCCAGATGGGCCAGTGGCGACCGAGATGGACGACCCGCTCGACCGCGAACCCGGATTCCTCCATGAGCCGCCGGAGCGCGCGGTCGCTGAAGAAGCGGAGGTGCTCGCCGTCGACGTTGAAGTGCCGATCGAACGCGAGCGTGGCGAGCGCGGAGCGCTTGACCGGGCCGTGATAGGGCGTGGTCAACGCCAGGTGGCCTCCAGGGCGCAGGACCTCGGCGGCACCTTCGAGTAGCTCGCGGGGCCAGGGGAGATGGGCGATGACCTCGAAGGCGACAACGACGTCGCAGCTTCCCGCCGGCGATGGCCAAGGCCGATCCTCGACCGAGTGCTCCCGGAACGAGCACTCCGGGTGCGCGCGCCGGGCGCGCCCGACGGCGGCGCCGGAGATCTCCATGCCCTCCGCCTGGATGCCCCTGGCGGTCGCCTCGGCGACGAGATGGCCCTCGCCGCTGCCGCATTCCAGGAGCCGGAGCGCACGGTCGCGCACGGGCTCCACGAGCGACCAGAGCACCGCGGCCCGAGATGGGCTGAGCGCGTCGTGCGTCGGCGGGGGATCCCCGTTCGCCCAGTAGGTCTCGTAGAACTGCTTCACGCTGCCGCTCATCGCTCCCCCTTGGGCGTACGGATGCCGGTCACGCAGAGCTTGTTTCCCCACCGTCCCGCGACCACGTCGACCGCTCCGAGGCACGCCTTGAAGGCGGGGTACAGCGACGGTCGAGACAACAGGCGCGTCGCTGGTCCCGGTTCGTGTCCGTGGTACATGAGATAGCGCTCGGACCGGGCTGCGAACCCGGCCGCCTCCAGCTCGCGCCGGACCTGCTCGGGGCGCAGCCGGCGGACCTCGTTGCCCGCGTCCTCCTGGTTGGCGGCGAGGCCGAGCCGGACCGCCACCTGGGTCAGCGCGGCGTCGGCGGGCTCGGTGATGCTGACCGCCTGGTCGGCGATCCTTGCCAGCTCCCGGACCCCGCTCAGCGGATCGGCGAGGTGGTGGAGCCCGTCGTGCACGAATGCCACGTCGGCCGCCCTGGTCCGGATCGGCAGTTGCTCCACGTCCCCGACCACGACCAGGTAGTCGAGGCCGAACCGCCGGGCGCGGGCGCGGGCGCGAAGCGCCGCTCCCTCGGAGATGTCGACAGCGAGGACCCGCGCGCCCCGACGGGCGAGATACTCGGCGTCCATCCCGCTTCCGCAGCAGGCGTCGACCACGATCGCCCGCCGGAGGACGGGGAGGTCGGCGACGGCGCGGGCGAGCTTCTGGCTGAGCAGCCAGCGGTGCGCTCGTGGCGTTCCGTGCGGCCGCACGGTCTCGAACTCCTCGGCCACCGCGTGATCGAAGTGCTCGGCCTGCCGTTGCTTGTGGGCGTGGACGTGGTCGAGCTCGTCGTGGGCTCGATGTGGGTCGAAGCCGGGGGGCACCAGGATCGGCACGCCGCTGTGGACCTCGTAGACCTCGCCGCAGTGCGTGCAGGTCAGCTTCCCGTCGCTTGGCTCGGCGGTCACCCCCGCCAGGTCGCCGCAGCGGCAGGCCGGGCACGTCAGGAGACGCAGCAGGTCCTCGCTCACCCGCCGGCCTGCCCGGACAGCTCCAGCTCGTAGAGCTTCGCGCTGATCGTCAGCTCGTAGTACGCCATCAGGACGCAGAAGTAGAAGCCAGGCAGGCCGTCGAGGAACCCACGCCGCGGCAGGTACCAGATCAGGAAGCGGAGCAGCGGGCGGCCCGGGAGCCGCACCCAGATGCGGCGCAGCACGCGCTTGCGCCGCAGCGCGTCCAGACGGAGGAACCCGAGGGGGCCGACACCGACAGGCTCCTGGCGGAATCGACGGTACAGGTGCGCCTCCCAGGTGGCGTACCGGTTGTGCCGTGTCAGCCAGGCGGTGAGCCCGCGGTCGTCGTCGTGGAGCAGGGGATGCCGGAGGAACCCCATTGGCCCGGAGAGGACGACATGCTCGTGGACCTCGATGTCGCCGGTCCCGGGAAGGTCGTTCAGGCCCAGATCCTCGAACCGGCCCAAGCGGTGCTTGAAGAGCCGCAGGTTCCAGTTGGGGCGGAAGCAGCGCACCTCCCTCCCCATGAAGTGGAACTCCCGGTCGACGCAGTACCCGTCGGCGTTCCCGCGCTCGACCGCCTCGGCGATCTCCGCCTGGAGCTGGGGCGTGATGCGCTCGTCCGCGTCCAGGAGGAACACCCACTCGTGGTCGAACTGGAGGTTGCGGAGCGACCACTCCATCTTCTTCGGCCCGTGGCCCGGGTAGTCGAACTGCACCACCTTGGCGCCGGCGGCCACGGCGATGTCGGCGGTCCGGTCGGTGCTGTAGGAATCGACGACGACGACCGTGTCGGCCCATCGGACGCTCGCGAGGGCGTCCGGGAGGTTCTTCTCCTCATTGAGGGTGAAGACCACCACGGTGACCGGAAGCTTGCCCTGCCCTGTCATCGGCTCATCCTCTCGTGATCGCCTCCTCGTACATCCGCTCCAGGTCGGCGGCCACCTGCCGCCAGGTCCACCGGCTGCGCGCCAGCGCCCGGCCGTTCCGGCCGGCCTCCTCGGCACGTGCCTCGTCCCGGACGAACCCGAGCAGCGCCTCCGCCAACGGCTCGACCCGGGGCGGGACGACGAGCCCCGCTCGCGCCATCGCGACCTCACGGTGGATCGCGACCCCCTCGGTGACGACCACGGCGGTGCCGGCGTGCATCGCCTCGGCGACCGCCACGCCGAAGCTCTCGTCCTCGGATGGCAGCGCGACGGCGCGGGACCGCCGCAACAGCGAGCTCTTCGGGGTGCCGGTCAGCAGGCCGAGCATGGACACGCGAGCCTCGAGCCCAAGGCCCGAGATACGCGCTCGCAGTCCGTTGCCGACGCCGTCGTCCGGCCCGGCGACCGCAAGATGGGCCCGCTCGTCCGCCTCCGCGACCACGGCGAACGCGTCCACGAGCAGATCCAGGCGCTTCTTCGGGGTGAGGCGTCCGAGGAAGGTCACCAGCGTCCGGCCGGCCAGCTCGGGGTGTCGCCGCACCAGCTCGTCCGGTTGTCCCGCTGGCCCCAGCTCGACACCGAGGGGGACCACGAACCCTCGTGGCAGCCGGCCGTGGTGCCGGACGGCGTGCTCGTGCTCGGCGATGGAGGTGTAGTGCATGCCGGCGGCGGCGTCCAGCACCCGAGCCTCGACCAGCCACGTGCACATGGCCTTGCGCCAGCGATGCTGGCGAAGATGGTAGGGGTCCAGCGCGCCGTGGGGCCTGACGATGTAGGGCACGCCGGCACGGCGGCAGCATCTGGCGGCGAACCAGGTGTGGAACTGGTACAGGCTGTGGATGTGGACGACGTCGAACTGCTCGATGTGCCGTCGCAGCCAGCGCCCGAGGCCCAGGGAGGCGGCGTACGAACGCGGCCAGTGCACCCGCCGGTAGGTCACGGGCACCCCGGCGATGGTGGTGGTCCGATGGACCGGGACCGGCAGCGCGCCGGACCCGTCCATGTCCGTCGTCGCGAGCTCGACGTGGTGGCCACGCGCGGCGAGGGCCCGGCACATCGCCGGGGCGGCGGTGCTCGGACCGCCGTACCTGGGCGCCAGGCTGCCGATCACGTGGAGGATCCTCATCGCGTGGCGCCCTCGAAGAACCGCCTGGTCTGGTCGGCCACGTAGGCGAGCTGCTCCGGCCGTAGCTCCGGGAACATCGGCAGCGACAGCATCCTCGCCGCGAGGCGCTCCGCGTTCGGGAAGTCTCCCGGCTTGTGCCCGAGGTCCTCGTACGCGCGCTGGAGGTGGATGGGAACCGGATAGTGCACGCCGGTCTGGACGCCGGCGTGGTCCAGGTGCTCGCGCAGCTCGTCCCGTCGTCCCGTCTCCACCACGAACAGGTGGTAGACATGGTTCGAGCCTGGCGCCGGTTCCTGGAAGGTGATGTCGCCGACGCCGGCGAGGAGTCGACGGTAGCGCTCGGCGTGCCGGTTGCGCGCCTCGTTCCAGGCGGCGAGCTGGCGCAGCCTGACCGACAGGACGGCCGCCTGCAGCGTGTCCAGCCTGGCGTTGGTCCCCTTCTCGACGTGGTGGTACTTCGTCTCCTCGCCGTAGTTCCGCAGCCGCCGGACCCGGTCCGCGAGCCGTCCATCGCCGGTGGTGACCATCCCGGCGTCGCCGCAGGCGCCGAGGTTCTTGCTCGGGTAGAAGCTGAAGCACCCGAGCGCGCCCATGGCGCCGCAGGGGCGGCCCCTGTAGGTCGTGCCGTGCGCCTGCGCCGCGTCCTCCACCACGTGCAGGCCGTGGCCGCGCGCGAGGTCGAGGACCGCGTCCATGTCGGCTGCCTGGCCGGTGAGGTGCACCGGGATGATCGCCTTGGTCCTCGCCGTGATGGCCGCACCGACCTGGCCACAGTCGATCAGGTAGGTGCGCGGGTCGCAGTCGACCAGGACCGGCCGGGCGCCGAGCGAGCTCACCGCCAGGGCGGTGGCGATGTAGGTGTTCGCGGGCAGGATCACCTCGTCCCCGGGGACGACGCCGAGTGCGGTCAGCGCCAGCCGGAGCGCGTCCAGGCCCGAGCTGACGCCGACGGCATGGCCGACGCCGACCAGCGAGGCAAAGGCACGCTCGAACTCGCCGACCTGCGAGCCGAGGATGAACCGCGCCTCGTCGAGGACCTCCTGGATGGCGGCCTGCGTCTCGGCCATGACGGAGCGCTGCTGGGCGACCGCGTCGAAAAACGGCACGCGGAGGGGCGAGCTCACCGTGCCACCTCCCGGGTGCTCCCGCCCGACCTGATGGAGGCGGCCACCGCCTCGAGGGTCTTCACCACGCCGAGCGCGAAGGCCCCGTCGGAGCGCTCCACCCGACCGCGCTCCAGGAACTCCAGGAACTGGCGCGCCTGCGCCTTGAGTGGTTCCTCCGACCCGATCTTCGGGAGGCGGACGTCCCCTTCCCAGGTGGACAGGCGGAGGAACTCACCGAAGTCACCGTAGTCGGTGACGACCTTGGCGCCCTTGTCGAAGATCGCCATCGGCGTGTTGAGCTGCAGGTCGTCCCAGGTGGCCATGCGTTCGCTGCCGACGACCGTGATCTGGCGGACCTTCTTCGGGTCGAGCCAGCTCGCCTGGATGGACGCCGCGACGTTGCCGGGGTAGCGAAGGGAGATGAACACCACGTCCTCGACCTCCGGCTGCAGGAACGCGGCGCCGGTCGCCGACGCCGCCTCCGGCTGTGCGCCGATGATCCAGTTGAAGATCGCGATGTCGTGCGTGGCCAGGTCGTAGGCGGCGTTGGCATCGGGGCGGATCGGCCCGAGGTTGGTCCGGGCGGCGGCCAGGTAGTACAGCCGTCCGAGCTCACCCCCGTGCACCAGCTCGCGCAGGCGTTCGATGCCGGCGTTGAACAGGAAGACGTGACCGACCATGAGCAGTCGCCGGTTGGCCTCGGCGAGCTCGAGCAGCTCCTCGCCCTCCTTGGCCGTCTCGCACAGCGGCTTCTCGCACAGGACGTGCTTGCCCGAGAGCACGGCGTCCCGGACGAGCTGGTAGTGGGTGCTCATCGGCGTCGCCACCACGACGGCGTCGATGGTGGGGTCGTCGAAGGCCGCCCAATGATCCTGCTCGCAGCGCAGGTCCGGGTTCGCCTGGCGGATCGACTCCAGCCGTTCCGTGTCGGGGTCGACCACCATCCCGACGCTGCTTCCGGGCAGGCTCTGGAAGGTGCGGAGATGGTTCGGTCCCCAGCGTCCGCATCCGATCACGGCCAGTCTGATCACGCCTGCGCTCCTTTCGGTCCTTGGTGCACCGCCCGGAGGAACTCGCCGAACCGCCTGGCGTGCCTGGGGTAGTCGAAGGTGGTCTCCGCGACCTGCCGGCCGGCCCTTCCGAGCCGGGCTCGCAGCTCGGGATCGTCGATGAGACGCTCGAGGTGCCGGACCCACTCGTGCTCGGACCGGGCGAAGAAGCCCACGACGCCGTGCTGGACGACCTGACGGTTGTGGCCGACCGGGGAGCAGACCACCGGCACGCCGGCGGCCATGTACTCCTTGAGCTTGAAGGCTTCCTTGCCGCGCTGGTACGGCTCGTCGGCCAGCGGCATAATGCCGATGTCGAGGTCGCCGAAGACCGAGAACCGGCGGGCCGGGGACCAGGGTTCCCAGACCGACCGCTCGCCCAGCTCGGGCAGGCGGAACGGCCGGCCGCTCACCACCTTGACCCGCACGTCGCGCTCCCGGCAGACGCGAGCGAGCGCGCCGCCCACCAGCGGGAGGCTGTCGTCTGGAAGCGTGCCGACCCAGCCGATCGTCCGTCCGCTGGCCCGGTGCTGCCGAACGGGGTAGCGGCGCACCTCGATGGGCGCGCTGAACCGCCACACCCGCGGGTTCACCGCGCTGGCGAAGGCGGCGACCTCCTCGCTGCCGGTGATGACCCAGTGGGCCATGCGGAACCGCGCCCGGTAGTACCGAGGGTTGGCGACCGTGTGGAGGGCGTCGTCGCAGTGGTACAGGACGGTCCGTCCCAGCAGCCTCCCCGCCAGCAGCCACACCAGCGCCTCGAACACCGGCGGCGAGGCGTACCGCAGCATGCCGCGCTGGACGAAGACGACGTCGTAGCGGAGGGCCGCGGCGACGTGCACGATCCGGCGTGGCAGCACCAGCCCGTACCAGTAGACGGCGGCCAGGAGCACGCGGGCCCGGCCATTGGCGCGGTTTAGCAGGCGGTAGGCGCGGTCGCCGGATGGCGCCAGGACCCGACCGGTGATGCCGCTCGGGGCCAGGTGCTCGAGCAGCTCGTGACAGAACGTCCGGGTCGCCGCGTTGGCGCCGGGCAGCAGCGGGATCATGGCGATCCGCAGGGACGCCTTCTCCCTGCTCACGCTCGTACCTGCCGACGCGGCGCGGCCGCCTGCTGGCACGCCTGGACGATGCCTTCGGCGGCGAGGCCGTAGTGCCAACGGTCGATCCGCTCGCGGGAACGTCCGCCCATGACCTGCCGGAGGGCTGGGCGCTCCACCAGCTTCCGCACCGCGGAGGTGAGCGCACCGGCCTGGTCGGCCGCGACCACGAACCCGTTGTGGCCGTCCTGGACCAGGTCGGTGGCGCAGCCCACCTTGTCGGAGACGACCACCGGGAGGGCGAAGTTCATCGCCTCGTTGACGACCAGCCCCCAGGTCTCGTGCAGCCCGGAGGGAAGGACGAACAGGTCGGCGACGGCGAAGGCCTGCGCGATCTCGCCGCGGTTGAGGAAGCCCGCGAAGTGCACGTCGGGGATGCCGTCGGCCGCGACCCGCGATCGCATCGCATCCCCGAGCGGACCTTCGCCCACCACAAGCAGGGCGCAGGGCAGGTCACGGCGTACCCGGGCGAAGGCCTCCAGCGCCAGCAGCGGCTGCTTCTTCGGGATCAGCTTGCCGACGAACAGCACGACCGGGCCGGTGTCGGCCGCGATGCCGAACCTCGCGCGCAGCTCCTGTCCCCGACCGTCCAACGCCGTCGCCTGCCGCTGCAACGTCGCGTTGTCGACGCAGTAGGGAACGAAGTGCAGTCGACGCTCCGGGACCCCGTGGCGGGCGAAGAACTGGCGGTTGCTGGTGCCGATGTAGAGGCCGTGCACCTGGCTGAAGAGCAGCCGGAGCACGGCCGCGCGCAGCCATCGCTTGGGCCAGGGCCGCTCGTGGAGCAGCGTCTGCTCCTCCCTGATCATGATGGGGATGCCGCGGAGTCGGGCCGCGGCGATCGCCAGCCACAGGGTCAGGTACGAGTAGCCGTGGACCCACAGCGCGTCCCAGCGTTCGCCGAGGATCGGCTCGATGACGTCGAGGTCGCGCATGCCGAGGAAGCCGGCGCTCGCCTCGTTGCGGTCCGCCGCCCTGAGGAATCGAGCCGCGTAGCCGCTCAGCAGGTCGCCGTCCCACACGACCGTCCTGCCGCCGAGACCGGCGTCGTAGGGGCGGACGCCGCCGCTGGACGCGAACAGGACGGTGAGGTCCACGCGCGGGTCGGCGGCGAGCGCCTGGTAGAGCGGCGTTTGGTAGAACACCGGGCCGGCCGCCACCGCCAGCAGACGGACGCTCATGACCGGACCTCAACTTCGAGCATCCGCCGATGGACGCGCCCGACCCGCTCGCGGTAGTGCCGCCAGGTGTACTCGCGTTCGATCAGCTCGCGTCCTTGTGCGCCCATCCTGCGCCGCAGCTCGGGGTCGGCGTACAGCAGCGCGAGCCGTTCGCCGATCGCGTCGACGTCTTGGGCGGGGATCAGGAAGCCGTCGATCCCGTCGCGGGTCACCGATCCGCTGTTCGGGGTGGTGATGACGGGGAGCTCGGACGCCAAGGCCTCGTAGGTGACCAACGCGGATCCCTCGGCGAGCGACGGGAACACGAAGACGTCGCTCTGACGCAAGAAGCGATGCACCTCGTGCTTGGGGTGCGCTCCCGCGAACCGGTACAGGCCTTGGTAGCGCTCGAGCAGTCGGTGGCCCTCCTCGTCGGGCTCACCGATCAGGAGCAGCTCCGCGTGCGGAAGGGCGAGCCGTCGCCAAGCCTCCAGCAGGTACGAAACGCCCTTGCGACGACCGATCCTGCCGACGAACACGGCGCGAAACACATCGTCGGTCCGGGGCGCCGCTTCGCGCTTGAACGTCCCGGGGTCGACCCCGTAGGGGACCTTCAGGATGCGGTGCCGGGGAATCCCCGCCTCGATCAGGCACGCCACGACGTAGTCGGAGGGCGCGAGGAGGACGTCCGCGAGCAGACGCTCCTGCGCGATCCGTGGTTGGAGGCACCGGCCTTCGACCCCCATGAATCGTTCGTGGGCGCTCGCAACGTCCAGGATGGTCTTCTTCCCGGCGCGTTTCGCGGCCCGGAAGGTGGCCAGCGCGGTGCCCTCGAAGGCGTGCACCACGTCGACGCCGGGAAGCCCCGCGAGCCTCCTCCCAAGCTCGCCGTCGAACCGGTGGTGCGCCCAGGTCTCCAGGTCGAGCCGTCGGAGACGCGAGAGCCGACCGAGGGACCGCCTGACTCCGGTGGCCACCAGGTGATAGCGCGGGATCGTGAGAACGCGCGCAGGATCCAGCTCGGGATGACGCCGCCGTCGGAGATCGCGCTCGATGCGGTGCCGGGCGTCGGCTGGCAGCCAGCGCCGGAGTCTCGGATCGGCGAGGCCCCGGCCCGTGTCGTACAAGCCGGTCACGAACCAGCGAAGGTTGCCGTCGTCCTGTGCCGCGACCGCCGCCTCGTAGGCGTGCTGGTGGACCGGCTGGCTGATGAGCACGCCGCCCAGGGCCATCGGCACCTTCACTTCCGCTCCTCGTCCAGCTTCGGGAGCTTGAGCAGGACGCCGAGGAGCAGCCAGAAGTAGACGTTCATCGGGTCGATGTCCAGGTATTGGGCTTTGATGTTGAACACCAGGTTCCAGAGCAGCAGCCCGATCAAGCTGGCCGAAACGGCCTTCAGCCCAGGATCGCGCAGGCGGCCGTGCTGGCTGAGCGCCTTGGCGACGAGGGTGCCGAACAGCAGGGCGAGGATCACGAGACCCGCGACGCCGAGCTCCAGCAGCGCCTTCACGTACCAGCTCTCGTACCAGGTGCCGTCGACGCCGACGAATCGATCGGTCTGGCCGAAGGCAAATCGGGCGGCGTTGGTGTCGACCCCCGTGCCAAGGCCCATGAGCGTTCGCGACAGGGCCTGCCGGAAGCCGTCGACGAACACGTGGCCGAACTCCTCGACGCCGACCTCGGTGGCGTGCCCGAGCACGCCACTTGCGGTGGTGCCGAGGACCGCCGCGGCGAGGCCGAGGAGCAACATGGCCGGCGCCACCAGGCGGGCGGAGGCGAACCGCGCCGTCCGTCCCTCCAAGGTCAGGATGAGCGCCATGAGGAGGGGGAGGAACAGGAAGGCCGCACGGGCGCCGGACAGGAGACCGGCCAGGAGGAGCAGGAGCCAGACGGCGCATCTCGTTGTGCTCCGCGTGCGCGTCGGCGTCGCGCGCCACCAGGCGTAGGTGACGGCGACCATGGCGGCCGTAAAGGAGAAGTACTGCGCCACGAACGAGAACGTGCTGGGAACCCGCCGCAGCGAGCCCCCACCGCTCAGGGTGAACTCGGTGAAGCCCTGGGTCACGGATTGGGCTGCTCCCCCGTACCATCCGTAGACCAGGTCGTAGCGTCCGGAGCGGAGGAGCATGGCTTCGACGATACCGACCACGGTGGGGACGACAGCGACCACGCTCATGAGCCGCAGTAGTCCGGCGAGCTGGCAGCGGTCCTCGACCAGGTGGTAGCCGAGATAGCAGAGCGGGACGTAGAGCAGCCACACCTTGGCGCCGATGGCGCCGACCAACAGACCTGGCGACCCTGGGTTGAAGATCTGCACCACGACGAGCGTGGCGAACAGGGCGAGGAGGACACCTGGGATCGTGCGCTCACCGACGCGGCGGCGACGCGAGGCCGCGTACGCGACGAAGCCGACATAGGCGGGAAGGACGAACAGCGCGTCCTTGAGGAGCGTGCTGGCGCGGGCGTCAGGAAACAGGAGCACGTACGGAATGCCAGAGAAGGGCAGGTACAGAAGGAGCCCGTACACCGGTCTGCGCCAGTCGGTCATGCCGACGGCGAACGCAAGACCCAACAGGAAGACTGCCGCGACCGTGACCGAGCGCCCGACGCCGATGACGGCGCCCAGGAGCGGCGCCAGGACGGCAACCTGGAGTGCGAGGACAGCATCAGGTACTGGCCTCGCGATGGTCAGCCGGCGCAATGCCGCGGTCGCCATCATTCCGGTCCACCGCCCGGCCGTCCGATCGGGCCACGCGTCGGCGCGATCCTGGGAGCGAGCGCGAGCAGCTCCCGGTCCGGCAGCAGCAGCGCCCACGGCGAGACCCCGAGGGCTCGCGCGAGGCGCACGGCCATCCAGCCCGCGCCCAGCACGTAGGCGCCGAGCGAGCTGAGCGCCGCTCCCATCAGTCCGAGGAGCGGCAGGAGGACGGCCAGGCCGAGCACGGTCGCGCCCAAGGCCACCAGCTCGGCGAGGCCGGCGTCCAGCGGCCGCCCGACCGCGCGGAGCACCGCCCCGAGCGACCGGCCAACGCTGAACGCGACGGCTGCGGCCAGGAGCACTCGTCCAGGGCTGACGGCACCGCGGTAGGCGACGCCGAAGAACACGTCGACCAGCGTGGGAAGGAACAGCAGGACCGGGCCGGTGACCGCGAGGGAGCCGAGCAGCGTCACCACGATGAGGCGGCGAGCCTTTCGTAGCTGCTGCGGCCCAGCCGGTGTGCTGGCGACAGATGGGAGCGCCACCAGTGCGGTGGACGAGCCGACGAGGCTGGTGAGCGAGGTCAGCGTCACCGCGACCACGTACAGGCCAAGGCTGGCCGGCGCCAGAAAGACCGAGATGAGGAGCTGGTCCAGCCGTTCGTTCAAGGTGGACGAGACGGTGCCGCCGTGGCTGCGCGCCCCGAAGGCCAGCAGTCGGCGGATGAGGCCACGGTCGACCCGTGGTCTGGTCCGCCAGACGCGAAGCGCGACCGCGGCGGCCAGGGCCGTGGCCAGGTTGGCGACGAGATAGGCGGCGACCGCGGTACGCACCGTGAGCATGTCGGCCGCGGCGACGACGACAACCCCGGCCGCCGACAGCAGGATCACGAGCATGCGCAGCGCCTGGAACGTCCCGTACCAGTGCAGCCCGCCGATGATCGCCATGAGGTACAGCGCCAGGAAGTGCAGGGGAATGTACGCGAGGTACAGGTACGCCGAGCTCACCGCGGCGGGACCATAGTCGCCGAGGACTTGCGGCACGACCAGCGCCCCGGCGCCGGCGAGGGTCGCCGACTGCACCAGCCCGAGCGCGAGGCCGCTCCCCACCAGGTGATGCGGCGGCGCGGCGGCACGGGCCGCATGGTAGGTGATCGCCTCCACGATGCCGAGACTGCCAACGACCGCGAGCAGATTCGGCCAGAGCATGACGGCGGTCAGCTCGCCGCGGCCGTGGGGGCCGAGGGAGCGGGCGAGGAGGATGCCGGTGACTGCGTTGAGCGCCTGGATCGCGACCGAGGCGCCGAAGCTGAGCGAGATCGCCCGACGGTCACCGACATTGCGTGCCGGGCTGCGAGGCCAGCGCAGCCGGGTCACGGTGACACCGTCACCTCCTGGTCCGGGGCCGTACGGGCGGCGACCGCCGCGACCATGGACTCCAGGCCGGCGAGCGCCTGCCCGGCGGTGAGCATGGCGCGCGCATAGGCGATGCCCGCCCGGCCGAGCTGCCTTCGGCGTTCGAGGTCGGCGGCGAGACCGAGGAGCGCGTCCAGCAGCGAGCGCGGGTCGTCGGGGGAGACGACCATCCCGGCACCTGCGGCGTGGATCTCCCTGGCGGTCTCGCTGCCGGCTGACACGGCGGCCAGGACCGGTTGACCGGAGAAGAAGTAGGAGGTGAGCTTGCCGGGGAGCGACATGTTGGTCACCGAGCCGCGCTGGTTGACCAGGAGCACGTCGGCCGCGGCGAGGATGTTGGAGAACAGGTCGGCCGGCTGGATTGGCAGGAACCGGAGGTTCGGAAGCCGGTGGCGCTGTGCGAGGTCGACCAGGAGGGGGCGCTGGCTGCCGTCCCCCATCAGGACGAAGAGCAGGCGAGGGTCGACGCTGGCGGCCATCCGGGCGCACTCGACAACATTGGAGAGCCCCTGTTTGTGCCCCATGTTCCCGGCGTGGAGGCAGATCACCGCCTCCTGAGGGAGATCGAGGCGCCGCCGGACGGTCACGCGATCGAGCTTCGGCTCCTCGACGTGGATCCAGTTGCGAACGCGGTGGATCCGGTCTGGCTCGACGCCGAGCGATTCCAGGTAGGGGCGGAAGCCCTCGGCGATGACTCCGACGGCTGTGGCGCCGCGGGCCGCCCAGCCCTCGGCGGCGCTGATGGTCGCCGATGCCCTCCTGCCCCCGGCGACCCCACTCTGGGTCGCGGCCGGTCCGGTCAGGTCCTGGAAGACGAGCCCATAGGGCGCGTCATGGCGACGGGCGGCAAGGCGTGCGAGCAGCCCACCGCTGAGCGCCGGCACGACCCCGAGGATCGCGTCGGGCTTCGGTAGCGTGAGCGTGGTGAGGCCGCCGAGCAGAAAGCTTGCCTCGTAGAGGCCCCGCTGGAGGACGGACTGGGTGCGTGGGACGTAGTTCCTCACCCGACGCACGTCGACGCCGCCGAGTCGCTCTCGGCGGCGGAGCATGCCGCGATACCCGGGGTAGACCAGCCATTGCGGGTAGCTCGGCACGCCGGTGAGCACGGTGACCCGATGGCCTCTGCGAGCCAGGTGCTCGGCCAGCCCGGTGGTGTACGGGGCAATGCCGGTCTCCTCTGGCGCGTAGGAGATGCCAATCATGAGAATGCGCATCTGTCAGGGGGACCCCGAGCGGAGGCGGCGGTGGCGGGACGCCCGATCAGGCTCGACCGGGCGACGAACGCCGCCGTTGCTGGCGATCAGGTTCAGGGCCACATCGGTCACGGCGTCGGCGCGCTGCCGTTCGGACTCGCCGTAGTAGGCGTAGTAGGCCGGCTGGTCGCCCTCGGTGACCGCGGTGGCGTTCAGCACCGTGCCGAAGATCATGGCGCCGGCCTTGGCGCAGGCGGCCTGTGCGGCCTGCGCCTGGTCGCGGGTGGTCTTCCCGGCCCGCGTGATCAGCAGGATCCCGTCGGTGAAGCGGGAGACGACCATCGGGTCGGTGACCGGCAGGAGTGGGGCGCAGTCGATCAGCACGATCTCGTAGGTGGCGCGCAGCTCGGTGAGCAGCTCTTCCATGCGGCGCGACCCGAGCAGCTCTGACGGGTTCGGGGGGGCCTGGCCGGAGGTGAGCACGGCCGGTAGCCCAGGACCGGGTTGCTGCATGGCGTCGTGGACGCCGGCCTGGTCGAGGAGGACCGTGGTCGTGCCGACCCGCTGTTGCAGGCCGAAGAGTCTGTGCAGCGACGGCCGTCGCAGGTCGGCGTCGACGACGGCGACCTGTTGGCCGGCTTGGGCGAGGGCGATGGCGAGGTTGGCGGCGACCGTCGACTTGCCGTCGGCCGCCGACGGCGAGGTGATCACGCAACAGAGGCTGTCGCGGTCCACGCCGAGGAAGGCGAAGTTGGTGCGGAGCTTCCGAAAGGCCTCCGCGGCCGCGGTCCGGGGCTGCTCGGCAACCGGGACCGGCTGCTTTGCGGCCTTGAACGGCGGGATGGTGCCGACGACGGGGGCGCTGACGGCGACTTCCAGCTCCTCGGGGGTCTTCACCGAGCGGTCGAGGAACTCCCGCAGGCACGCGAGCCCGACGCCGAGCATCAGCCCCAGCAGCAGACCGAGGGCGACGTTGAGCCTGGTCCGCGGTCGGATCGGGGCGGTCGGCGTGAGGGCGGGCTCGACCAGGCTGACCCTGAGCGCCGAACCGCTCTGGAGCCGTGGAACGGCGGCGATGAACGCCCGGGCCACGCTGTTGGTGAGGCGCTTGGCCCTGGCCGCGTCGATGTCCTCGACGGTCAGGTCGATGAGCAGCGTGTCGGTGACCGGTTCGGCGTGCACCCGCGCCTGGAGTTGGCGAGGCGTGAACGGCTGCGGGTCCAGGCGGAGGGCGGCCTCGGCGGTGGCGCGGGACTCGAGGATCTGCGCGAACGACTTGACCAGTTGCTGCGAGAGGAGTGTCCCCTCGTAGGCGGAGGCGGTGCCGCCACCCGGGTCGGTCTTGCCGACCACGAGCAGCTTGGCGGTAGCCTGGTAGACGGGGATGGTGGCCTCCGACGAGACGAGCGCGGCGGCGGGGCAGAGCAGGCCCGCAAGCACGATCAGCCAGACTCGCTTGCGGATGATCCGGAAGTAGTCACGCAGTTCCATGCGGAAGGTCAGACCCCTGACTGGCGGAAGACGGCCGGGACGGTGCGGAGGAGGACGAACAGGTCCATGGAGAGCGACCAGTTCTCGACGTAGAACAGGTCGTAGCGGACCAGATCATCGAACGGCAGGCTGTGGCGGCCGGCGACCTGCCACAGGCCGGTCACGCCGGGCTTGACGCGCAGGCGGGCGCGGGCCCACGGATCGGCGAGGTCGACCTCGTGCGTCACGAACGGGCGGGGACCCACCAGGCTCATGTCGCCCCGGAGCACGTCGAAGAGCTGTGGGAGCTCGTCCAGGCTCCAGGCGCGCAGGATCCGCCCGACCGGGGTGACCCTGGGGTCGCGGCGCAGCTTGAACAGCGGTCCCTCGGCCTCGTTCTGGCTGGCTCGAAGGGCGGGCTGGCGGTCCTCGGCGCCCGCGACCATCGACCGGAACTTGTGCACCTGGAAGATGGCGCCGCCCTGCCCGTAGCGCTGTTGGCGGAACAGGATGGGGCCCGGCCCGGAGAGCCGCACGGCCAAGGCGCAGGCCAGCAGGACCGGCGAGAAGACCACGACGAGCAGCAGGGCCACGACCAGGTCGAAGGCGCGCTTGACCACGCGCTGCCAGGGCGTGAGCTCGGCGCGGCGAAGGCCGAGGACGGGGACGTCGTCGAAGCGCTGCACGGCGACCCGGCTGGCGGCCACGCCCAGCACCCCGGTCGACAGGTGCAGGTCGACGGGGACCTCCTGGAGGTCGCGGTAGACCCGCTCGGTGGTCTCGGTGGCGACCGAGCCGCCGGCGACCAGGACCGCGTCGGCCCGGTATGCGCCCACCGCATCTCGGACCATGGAGGCGGGGCCGACCACCTCGGGCAGGCCGGCGGCGACCGGGCCCGGCGGACACCCGTCGTCCAGGAACCCGACGACCTCGAAGCCGAGCCAGCGGGCGCGGGTGACCACCCGGCAGAGGTCACGGCCCTCGCGGCCGGCGCCCACGATCAGCAGGCGGCTCACCAGCGTCCCGGAGCAACGCATCGCGCGAAGGATCAGCCGGTAGACGCAGCGGGTGGCGAGCACGGCCACGGTGCAGCCGATCCAGGTGGCGAGCACCCACGATCGCTGAGCGGGGACCTTGAGCACGAATGCGGTGAAGGTGGCGGCGACCGTGCCGGTGGCGACCGCCTGGAGGATCAGCTTGAACTCATCGGCGGCGTTGACCAGCCGGCGGGCGTCGTACAGGCCGGCGTTGGCGAACAGCGCCAGCCAGATGAGGATCGCCAGGCCGTTGAACACGGTCACAGGTCCGAGGGGTTGGACGAGGCCGCCCAGGGCCAGCAGGGCCTGCTGGATGCCCTGGGCGACCATCAGTCCGAGCAGCAGGGCGCCGACGTCGCCGATGAGGCGGCAGGCGAGCACCCGCAGGCGGATGTCCTGTTCGGGGACGGCCGTCCGCCCGGCTCCCGCGTGTGGCGGGAGCCGGGCTTCGCTGAGGGCGCCATCGGGGTACCCGGCGGCCATTGTCCCCAGCCGACCGGGGCTAGACAGCGACGTTGCTGCGGCGGCGCCGGACGGCCAGCAGGAGCAGGCCACCGGCAACGATCAGGCCGGCGCCAACGGCCAGCCCGGGACCGACGTCCGTGCCGGTGAACGGAAGGCCGCCGCTGGCGGCGACGACCCGGAGGGTGGCGACGCTGAGCACCTCGCCTCCACTGATGGCGCTGAGGGTGTAGACGCCCGCGTCGAGCCCGGACGGGATGGTCACCGTCGTGCTGAACGACCCGTCGTCAGCGGCGGTGGTGCGGCCGAGGATGACGGTGCTCTGGGCGAGCGGCCGCGTCGTGGCCACCAGCCGAGCCAGGGCAGGCCCGGCGGCGACGACCATGTGACCGGTGCCGAGGCTGGACGAGGAGCGGGTAAGGGTGATGGTGACGGTCGCCCCCGGCTCGGCGCCGTCACCGGAGACGGTGATGTCCTGGCCGGGGGTCACGGTGGACTCGGAGACCGTGAGGCCCTGGTCCGAGCCAGGCGGGTAGTCCTGGGCGTTGGCTGGGCTCGCGAGCAGCGTCAAACCGGCCGCGACGGTGAGCGCGGAAACAAGCTTCCGCATGCAGGTTGTCCTCCTTGATGACCGGGACCGTGGTCCCCCCTGGGGCGACGGCCGGTGTGGCTCCGCCACCTGGTTCCGGTACAAGAACCTCGGCACCTTACAGGCAGATCTTCAGCCCGACAAGCGCGAAACTGTCAAAACTGTCATGGCCGGGCCGACGGGAGTTCGTCAGCCCCGGACCAGCTCGAACCCCAGCTCGCGCTCGCCGTCCAGCATCCCGGTCCACGTCGAGGTTGCGCCATCGACCCGGGCGCCGGCCGGCAGGACCGCGAACCGCCAGCCGCTCGGCGCCGTCACCGCGACCTTGGCGCTGTCCGGCCAGACGGTCGCCTGGGGGCGGAGCAGGACCCGGTAGCGGAGGCGGTCCTCGCCGAGCCGCTGGGCGGCGGTGGGCCGCGTGAGCCGATAGGCCAGCGTCACCGAGTCGCCGGCGGGCACGCCGACCGATTGAGTGAGGGCGAGCCCGCCGAAGTCCTGCTGGGCTTCCGCGCTGACCCGGCGTCCGTCGAGGCTGGCCTTGGTGAAGCCGTAGCCGCCGGCCACGTAGAGGGTCTGGATCTGCTCATTCACGCCCTTGCGGAAGCGGGCGTCGTAGGGCCCGACGACGTTGCGGGGCAGCCCGGCCACGGCCACGTCGTTGCGGAGGGTCAGCGAGGCGGTGGCGGTGGCCGACCCGTCCGCGGCCAGCCGCACCCGCCAGTCCAGGGCTCGGTGCAGGTACGCGTCCAGCTTGTTGCCGCCGGCGTTGACCCCGACCGCCATCAGGTAGTCGGCGCCGGCCGGAGCGGCCGCGCTGCCGCCGACGCCCAGGCCCATCAGGGCCTTCTGGCTGGCCGGGTCGCGGCTGTAGACCTGCACGTGGCGGCCATGGGCGGCGCCGGCCAGGCCGCGCAGCAGCTCCACCGGTTGCGTGGCCAGGGCGCGCCGGAACGCCTCGAAGGTGGCCCGCGCGACCTGCTCGAGGAAGCGCCGGCGGGCCGGGTTGTCCGCGGCGTAGCGGACGTAGGCCTGGACCAGGGTCTCCTCGGCGATGTTGTCGGCGGTCAGGCGCACCCCGCCGGCCCGGATCGGCCCGCTGGCCCGCAGCACCTGGGCGACGGCCAGCGGGTCGGCGGCGATCACCCCGTCGATCTGGTCGCCGGTGGTCTGCAGGTAGAGCTTGCTGACGATGCGGCCCACGGTCGGCATGTCGGGCGGGATGTTCACCGCCGACCAGGCGCGGTCGACCGCGAACCGGCCGTAGCGGCTGGCGACCTTCCGGGGCAACTCGACGCCCTCCCTGGTGCGCAGATCCAGCTCTTGGTAGTGGTCGACGGTGGTGAGCTTCGGCCCCCGTGGGCTGGACTCGAGGATGCCGTACTCGCCGATCAGGCCGCCGGTGCCGCGCAGCTCGGCGGGGTTCTGGAACGCCAGGAACCACCTGGCCGACCCGGGCGGGCCGTACAGGGTCGCGGCCAGCTTCAGGCCCTGCCCGACCCGCTGCGCGGCCTTGGAGGCGCCCGAGGCCGTCTCCAGGTAGCCGGCCTTGGCCGACCCGGTGGTGAGCGCTCGGGTCGAGCGGACCCGCTCGAGGTCGAACTCGAGCGTCCGGCGCAGGTCGAGCAGGGCGTCGGCTGCCTCCAGGATCGTGGTCCTGGTGGGCGGCCGGGTCTGGAGCGGCTGCAGGGCGGTCACCAGCCGGCGGGTGCCCTTGATCGTGCTTCTCGCCGAGGCGGTCAGCGCCCGCGCGACCCGCACGTCGCGGCCGAGCACGGGCAGGGCGCCGAGCTGGCGCAGCGGCGCGCCCCGCAGCCGCGCCTCAGCGGTGGCCGCGTGCGCCTCGGCCTGGTCGATCAGGTCCAGGCGCGCCGCGAGCTTGCCGGCCTGGAAGCCGCCGGCCCTGGCCAGCAGCGTCCTGGCCGCGGCCAGGTCGTCTTCGACCAGCAGGGCCTGGTTCCTGGCGTGCCAGGTGAGCAGGGCCCCACTGCCCACGACCAGGCCGAACAGCAACGTGACCAGCAGACGTCGAAGCACGAGCCCCCCCTTGCCGCGATCCGCACCAACGGCGCGAACATTACCTCGCCGCGGCGTCCACCTCGACCTGCACGCCGCCCTTGTCGAGGGACTGCTGGGCGGCCTCCAGGGTCGCGACCACCCGCACGCCGTTCCAGGCGTCGGTGCGGGGCCGCGCGCCGGTCCGGCAGCAGTCGAGGAAGTGGTCCAGCTCCAGGGCGAGCGGCTCGGTCAGGTCGGTGCGGGGCACGTGCAGGTCGCCGCGGCGCAGCCGGAACTGGAACTCGCCGAAGCCGCCGGCGACCGGGTCGGCGCCCTTGTCGTAGACGCGCAGCTTGGCCTCGGAGTCGAGGTCGTCGAAGACCACCATCCGCCGGGAGCCGACCACGGTGGTGCGGCGCAGCTTGGAGGGGTCCAGCCAGGAGACGTGCAGGTGGGCCAGGACGCCGCCGTCGTAGCCGAGGGTGGCGAAGACCACGTCCTCGACGTCGGCGTGCAGGTAGCGGGCGCCGCGGGCGGCGACCCAGCGTGGCGCGGCCCCGACCAGGTAGTTGGCGATCGACACGTCGTGGGGGCCGATCGACCACAGCGCGCTGATGTCGCGCTGGATGCGCCCGAGGTTGACCCGCTGGGAGTGGATGTACCACAGGTCGCCGAGCTCGCCGGCGTCCAGCAGCTCGCGCATGCGGGTCACGGCCGGGTTGTACTCGAAGGTGTGGCCGACCAGCAGCACCCTGCCGGCCCGCCCGGCCGCCTCGGCCAGGGCGACCGCCTCCACCGTCGACAGCGCCAGCGGCTTCTCGACCAGCACGTGCTTGCCGGCGCCGAGGGCCTCCTGGACCAGGGCGGCGTGGGTGCGGGCCGGGGTGGCGACCACCACCGCGTCGACCTCCGCGTCGGCCATCGCCTCGGCCGGGTCGGCGAGCACCCGTACCCAGGGGTAGCGGTGGGCGACCTCGGCCCGTCGCTGGGGGTCCGGGTCGACGCAGGCCACCCACGCCCTGCCCAGCCGCAGATGCAGGTTGCGGGCCAGGTTCGGGCCCCAGTACCCGTGCCCGAACAGGGCGACCCGTGGCTCGTCGATGCCGTTCACCTCCAGCCTGGCGGTCCCCGAGCGGCCCATCCTATCGGCCCGGCGTCGCCCGACCCTTGCCCTGGCGCCGTCGCCGCGGGGGAGTCCCGCCGCGGTCGTCGGGCACGACTGGGCGCCTCGCGGCCTGGGTGGTCGCGACCGAACCCGCTACCCGCGGGAACGCGAAGCCGTCTTCTCCCAGACGGAGATGTGCTTGAGGCTGTCGCTGGTGAACGGCTCGCGCTTCCAGCCGCTCCAGCGCTCGCGCAGCGTCATCCCGGCCAGTCGCGCCATCAGGTCGAGCTCCGAAGGCCACACGTAGCGAAACGGCACCGAAGCGACCTCGAGGTTGCCGTCGACGACCGAGTAGTGATGAGAGGTCAGGCCCTGCGATGCGACGTCGTACTCGTCGAAGCCGAGCCTGGTGGCACTCACGTTGAATGCCCGGACGGTCTCGCCCGGTGGGAGCCGCTGGAGCCCGGGGACCCCGACCTCGATCACGAAGCACCCGCCTGGTTGGAGATGCGCGGCGACGTTCTGGAAGCACGCGACCTGCCCGTCCTGCGTCGTCAGGTTCATGATCGTGTTGAAGACGAGGTAGGCGACCGAGAACCTGCCTTCGACACTCGTCGTCGCGAAGTCGCCGATCGTGACACCGATCTGCTCCGCGCCTGGCTTCGCCCGCAGCCTCGCGACCATCGCCGCCGACAGGTCGATCCCGTGCACGCGGATGCCGCGTTGCGCGAGTGGTACTGCGATCCGGCCCGTGCCGATGCCGAGCTCGAGCGCGGCACCGTGGCCGGCGAGGTCGGCAAGGAAGTCGACAGCGGGATCGACGACCGCGGGCTGGAACATGTCGGCGGCCGACTCGTCGTACCGCGCTGCCACCCGCGCGCCAAAGTAGTCCTCGGGCATGGGCGCACTCTCTCAAGCCTTTGCTGGCTTGGCGAGCGAGTTTGGCATCCGCGCGCCCGAGCGGCTCAACCGCCTGCTGGTCGACCTCCTCGGCGAGGCGGCTCGCTCAACCACTTCGCGATCCACGCCGATCCAGACAAGTAGTGACGGCGTGGCAGAAGCCGCAAGGACTGGAAGGACCTCGCGATGACCCGGCACCGCCTCGAGCCGCGCGACCGGCTCGTGCTCTCGATCGCCCTCACCCTCATCGCCGTCAGCCTCGCGGGCGTGGGCGCCTTCGCGAGCTTCACCAGCACCGCCAGCGTGTCCCAGTCGATCACCTCCGGCACGGTCACGATCGCGCTGGGGGCGTCCGGGACGGCCAACAACCGCCTGGACGTCGCCGCCACCGGGGTCGTCCCCGGCGACACCATCCAGCGCGCGGTCAACGTCAGCAACACCGGCAACCAGGACTTCGCCTCGATCTCGCTGACCACCACCGCGACGACCAGCAGCCTGCTGGACACCGACGCCACCAACGGGCTCCAGATGGTGATCGAGCGATGCTCGGTCGCCTGGACCGAGTCGGGATCCGCGCCGGCCTACACCTACACCTGCTCGGGCACCACCAGCACGGTGGTGAGCTCGCGGGCGATCATCGGCGCCGGCGTGACCTTCGGCAACGTGCTGCTGACGGCGGGGAGCACCAACAACCTGCGGGTCACCGTGACCCTGCCGAGCGCCGCGGGCAACTCCCTGCAGGGGCTGACCTCGGTGATCTCCTACGCCTTCACCGGGACCCAGCGTGCGGCGACCAACAAGTAGCGGGCCGGCGACCGTCGTCCTCGTCCCTCGATCACCATGGAGGAGCGTCCTCGGCCCGGCCACCACGGCGCTGCTGGTGCTGGCGGCCGCCGCCGCAGTGCTGGTCGCGGTGGGGCTGGGCACCGGCTGGTGGCGGGTGCTGCCGGTGCTCTCGCCGAGCATGCGACCTACCTTCGAGGCGGGCGCGGTGGTGGTCGCGGTGCGGGCCTCCTCGTCCTCGGTGCGGGCCGGGGACATCCTCGTCTACGAGGCGCCCGTCTCCGACCGCCGGGTGGTCGCCCACCGCGTCGTCCGGGTGGTCGAGGCGGGCGCGCACCCGGTCGTGCAGACGAGAGGCGACGCCAACGATGCGGCTGACCCGTGGATGGCGCGGCTCCAGGACGACTCGGTCTGGAAGGTCCGCGCCGACATCCCCAAGCTCGGCTACGCCCTGGTGTATCTGCGCCGGCCGCGGGTCCGCTACGCCCTGCTGCTGGTGGTGGTCGGCTTCGCGCTGGTGGCCAGCCTGCGGGAGGTCTGGGGCGGTCAGCGCCGCGCGGGCCGCGCGGCGGCTGCTGGTGGTCCTCGGGCTGCTCGCCGCCATCAGCCTGCTCACCCCGCCGGTGTCGGCGACGTGGCAGTCGTCGGAGAGCGGCGGGCCCCAGGCGGTCTCCACCGGCACGCTGGCGCCGCCGACGGGGACGGCGGCCTGCGTCCAACTCCTGCCGACCCGGGTCCGGGTGACCTGGACGGCGACCCCGTCGAGCTTCGCCGACGGCTATGAGGTGCTCCGATCGGAGGTCGACGGCGGACCATACGCCTCGGTCGGGACGGTCAGTGGCCAGGCGACCACCACCTTCACCGACACCACCGCGACCTCGTTGACCACCTACTACTTCGTGGTCCAGGCGACCAGGCACCTGTGGCGCAGCGTCGACTCCGTGCAGGCCTCCGCCACCGTCCCGCTGTCGCTATGCACCGGCTGAGCCGCCACGGGCAGCCCTAGAATGGGCCCCACCGGCCGCAACGCAGGGGAAGGTGCCGACATGTCGGACGTGTTCGCCCTCACCGAGGACCAGCAGCTGTTCCGCAGGGAATGGCGGCGGCTGTTCGAGGACAAGTTCACCGAGCGGGCGGCCGAGATCGACCGGACCGGCGAGTTCCCCTGGGACAACCACAAGGTGCTCACCGAGGCCGGCCTGGTCGGCCTCAACATCCCCGAGGCCTACGGCGGCGGCGGCGCCGACTCGGTCACCCACTGCATCCTGGTCGAGGAGGTCGCCAGGGTCTGCGCCTCGACCTCGCTGATCCCGGCCGTCAACAAGCTCGCCACCCTGCCGATCCTGTTCGCCGGCGACGAGGAGCAGAAGCGGCGCTTCCTGCCGCCGATCGCCGACGGCTCGGCGCTGGCGTCCTACTGCCTCACCGAGCCGGGATCGGGGTCGGACGCGGCGGCGATGCGCTCGCGGGCGGTCCGCGACGGCGACGACTACCTCCTCAACGGCACCAAGCGGTTCATCACCGGCGGCGGGGTCAGCAAGCTGTACATCTACTACGCCGTCACCGACCCCGACGCCGGCTCCAAGGGGATCTCGGCGTTCGTGCTGGAGGACTCCATGCCGGGGTTCCAGATCGGCAAGCACGAGGACAAGCTCGGCATCCGCGGGTCGCCGACCACCGAGGTCATCTGCACCGACGTGCGGGTGCCGGCCGCCAACCGGCTCGGCGAGGAAGGCGAGGGCTTCCCGCTGGCGCTGCGCGCCCTCGATCACAGCCGCATCGCCATCGGCGCCCAGGCGGTCGGGATCGCCCAGGGCGCCCTGGACTACGCGCTCGGCTACACCAGGGAGCGCCGCCAGTTCGACCAGCCGATCGCCGACTTCCAGGGCGTCCAGTTCATGCTCGCGGACATGGCGATGCAGACCGAGGCGGCCCGCACCCTGGTCTACCAGGCGGCCGCCAAGGCCGACCGGGGGGACGATGACCTGACGTTCTTCGGTGCCGCGTCCAAGTGCTTCGCCTCCGACGTGGCGATGAAGGTCACCACCGACGCGGTCCAGCTCCTGGGCGGATATGGCTATATAAAGGAATTCCCTTTGGAGCGAATGCTCAGGGATGCCAAAATAACACAAATCTACGAAGGCACGAATCAGATTCTCAGGGTAGTAATTGCCCGCCAATTGAGGGAGCACTGAAGCTTCAAGAACGCA
>WNGB01002517.1_pt1 | contig 29508 bp, 20 predicted proteins | sample 5400681 | NCBI WGS metagenome assembly WNGB01 (sample SAMN13153367, study PRJNA577476) | soil metagenome | isolation source: 115 cm soil or saprolite under grassland replicate 2 | place: USA:California | collected 2016-06-15
AGGATCACCGCGAGCCTGAGCTGCGACAGGCCCGTCAGGCCCGACAGGATCGAGGCCAGCAGGGCGTGCCCCGGGCGGACCGACGTCCCGAGGGCCCCCAATCCCTCGGCACCCACGAAGCGGGCCCTCCAGACGTACCAGGAGGCGTCGAACCCGACCGGCATCGGGTACCGGCGAGCGCGGTAGGCGAGGAAGTAGAAGAGGAACAGGACCTCGGCCAGCCCGGCGGCCGCCAGGAAGGCGAAGGCCGCGCCGGTTCGCCTCACCAGCGCGATCCCTCAGCCAGGGGTCGTCCGGGAAGCCACAGGGCCAGGGCAAGAAGGAGGACGACGGAGATGCCCGAGATCACCAGGCCAGGCTTCCAACCGGGCGGGATGTATCGAAGCGTCACCTGATGGCGGCCGGTTGGAACCAGGACCGCGACGCCGGCATGATCGGCGGCTCGGAGCAGGACCGGACGACCGTCCATCCGGGCCTCCCATCCGTGCTGGATGGCGTCGGCGACCACCAGGTAGCCCTGGCCCGACGCGACCGCGGACACTCGGATCTCATCGTCCCCGTCCTGAAGGACCCGCAGGCGAGCGGATCTTCCCGATCCGCGAGGACCCTTCTCGCTGAGGACGACGGCGTCGGCAGCGACTCCCTGGGACAGGGCGAAGATGCGTTTGGCCGGGTCGGGAATCACGGTACCGTGCGCAGCCCACCGGATCCTAGGGAGAGCGTTCATGCGCTGATAGATCGTGGCCCCGTCGGCGAACACCAACCGAAGGCCGTCATCCTCACCCAGCACCACCGACACCGCAGGGCGCTGCGGCCCCGCCGAGGCAAGGATGAGCGCGCCGCTCGGGGCTCGGAACAGAAGCCTGACCTCCACAGATCCCGCTCCCGCCCGAGGCTGCTCAACGACCGGGATCGTGATCTGGCCCGGGCGGACGGACGTGAGATGCAGCCTTCCCGTTGACCGGACGGCTCCGGACCAGGCAAGTACCTGGGCGATCAGGTCACCCGAACCTCTCCATCCCTGGCTCCCGATCAGCCGCACGACGATCGCGCGGATCCTCCCGGCGGCAACCATCGCGGAAAGCGACTCCCCAGCCCTGAGCGGCACGACGCCCCCCACCGGAGGAGCCTTCACGCGCCTTCCCAGGACCGGATCCTCGGGCGCGTCCACGAAATACCGAGCAGACAGCCGGTCCAGCAGCGGTGAGGTGATCAGGGCGCCTTTCCCCCGCAGCACCGGGAGTGTGGGCAGGTTGAGAGCATGCGGGTCCAGCGCGGTCAGGAGATCGGTCCACGTGCACTGGGGAAACTGATGTCCGGTGACGGAGCGAAGCCCGTAGAAGGTCGTGGTCCCCGGATACAGGACGTTGCCCTGGCTGGCCTCACGTTCCCGGCCGAGGTGCGCCTCCAGGAACCGGTGGGCGGGGGTGGTCGGGTAGAAGGTCCACTTCGGCACCCTGGGCCAGAAGGGAAGGGCGAAGGCCAGTGCTTCCATCGCGACCAGCGGCGGCACCACCCATCCCATGAGACGACGCTCGCCCAACCATCTCCGGCCGTTCAGCCCGATCGACGAGACCGCGATCGCGGCGACCGCCAGGGGAAGCACGGACTGGCGGAGCACGTACCTGCGCCGTTGGACTTCACCGGCGAGCTCGAGGACCCTCCACAGGCCCAGAGCCACGATCGACACCGCCAGCGCCACCACAGTGACCCCGAACACCCAGACGGTTCGAGGGACCGGCCGGCGCCCTCTATCGAGGAGGGCGTGAAGCCCGACAGCCCCAAGGCACGCCAGGAAGAACCCCATGACCGATCGCAGCCTGCCGATGTAGTTGGTCCCGAACGGCGGAATCTTCTCGAGCAGCCCCAGGACCGGACCGCCTACGTACATCAGCACGATCATCAGAGCGAGTCCTGTCCATAGGTAGGACTTAACACCGCGCGGAAGCGGGTTCGATCCAGGCTGCCGCCATAGCTTGATGGCAGCCGCCAGGACCAGCACGAGGGCAGTGGCTCCGATGAAGCTCTGCTGTTCCAGATACCCCGTCCGGACGAACCCGGTCGGCGCGTAGTGAAGGCGGCCGAAGAACGAGCCGTCGACGGGCGAGCCGAACGCATTCGGAACGAGCAGCGTCATCAGCGCTCGGAGGGGAAGGTGTGAGTCCGTGGTCTGGGCCCGGTAGCCCACGTCCAGAGAGCGCAGCTGGTCCAGGAACGGCAGAACCTGGAGCGCCGTGATGGCCAGCCCCAGCACGGCTGCTCCCCCGAACGACGCCAGCCCTTTGACGCACCGGCCGACGTCCCACTCGTGGCTGGTCAGCACGCGGACCAGGACATACAGGCCGGCGGCGACCCCCGCGTACAACAGCACCGGAGGGAATCCCTCGAGCACCATGATGGCCACCACCACCGAAACGGGGAGCATGCTCCGGACGTTTCCTCGTTGGAGCCCTCGCTCCGCGGTCCAGAACAGCGCGGGGATCAACGCGCCCATGATGCTTTGCGGCCAGAACGTCCAGACCACCTGAAAGCCCGAGAACGCGTAGATCAGCCCGCCCACGGACGCCGGGATCCTGCCGAGCCCGATCCTCCTGGCGAACAGGTACGTGAAGAGGACGGCAGCCACCATCTCGAGGAGCTTCACCAGGGCGGGGGCGTACCAGAGAGGAAGCACCAGGTACGGGAGTTCGAGAGGCGACATGCTCGAATTGGGAACGGTCCCGAGGGGACCACCGCCCGTGGACTCTGGGGCCCACATCGGGTAGTCGCCCTTCAGGATCCTGCTTCGAGACTCGGCGCGCGTGGGCATCGTGGCGTCGACCGGGTCGGTCAGAAGAGGATTGGCGATCCGGTAGCCCGGGGGCGTCTGGTCCTTCCAGGGATGGAATCGCTGGAGCAGGTCCGCTGGGAAGAAGACCCGGGTCCCTACCAGGGGAAGCCCGATCGAGACGCAAAGCGTGACGGCCACGATCAGCCACGCCCACCGCATCACCGGACGATCCCGATCGGCCCTCCGCGTAGGGGCCATCGCGTCTCGTGCGTCTGGGCGAATGGTGGGTGTCGTCACGGTGGGATCTGGGGGAGCCTACAGGTCCGCGCCGTGAAGGTCGGAGCTCCAACGCGGGGGGGCGGTCCCGCATCGGCCCCCCATCGGCTGAGCGTATCGTATGGCCGATGCGATCTCGGCTTCAGGAACCTGAGGTTCGAGGGGCGGCGGTGAAGTTGGCTCGCCTCCTGTTCGGCGCCATTGCCATCGCGTTCCTTGCGATCGCTTTTCGCGACGCCCTTCACCGCTCGAAGGGCCTCTCCCTGCCCGAGTGGCCCAATCTCGTTGCTGCCGTTACCCTCCAGCTGGCAGCCGTCATCTTCTCCTCGCTCGGTTGGGCCTCTCTGTTCGAGGGACGGAGCCGATGGCTGCTGGCCAGAGGCTACCTGGCGTCTCAGCTGGCGAAGTACATCCCGGGGGCCATCTGGCAACCGATCGGCCAGGTGAAGTTGGCGGCGGACGCGGGCGTAAGAGTGCGCCCGGCCGCGGTCACGTTCCTTCTCCACGCGGGGATCCAGGTGATCGCGGGAGGAATGCTTGGAGTTCTCGTGGTGTTCTCCGACGAACCTTCCACCAGCATTCGTCTCCTCGCGCTGCTCGGTCTGTTGCCGGCGCTCATGCTTCAGCCGCGCTGGCTCGTGTCGCTCTTCCGAGCCCTGGAGCGCTGGACGCGGCGAAGGATCGGGTCGGAGCTGGTGCTGGGGCAGGCGGTGCTCCGCTCGTTGGGCTGGAGCGTTGCCACGCTCGCTGCCGCCGGCCTGGGCTTCACGGTCCTCCTCACCTCAGTCGCTCCTCCCGAGGTCCGCATCTCGCCGACGGTCGCCGTACCGGCCTTCGTGCTCGCCTGGACCGCCGGGTTCCTGGCGATCCCGGTTCCCGCAGGCCTCGGGATCCGGGAAGGCGTGCTGATCGCCGTTCTTGGGCCAACAGTGACCGCCGCGCCCGTCATTGCCGCATCCGTCTTCCAGCGACTCGTTGCGATGGGCGTCGAGTTGGCTCTCTTTGCGGCGACCCGACGACGAGGTCCCGCGCTCCACGGGCTCACGGACGATCGATTGCCGAGCAGGCTAGGCACGTATTACCGGTCGAACCTGCTCCGATGCCTCGGCCAGGACAAGGGCGAAGGGCGCATTTTGGACATCGGCGGCTTCGACGGATACTGGGCTGCCTCCGTGGACGGTGGGATCGCCTACTCCCTGGACATCGACACTCACGCCCGTTTCGACGGCGTCAGATACATCCGCGGCAATGGCCAGGCCCTCCCGTTTTCCGATGGGACGTTCGACGTGGTCTTCGCGCTGGACGTCATCGAGCACGTCCCGGACGAGGGCCGGGTCATCGCGGAGGCGGTCCGAGTCCTCCGCTCGGGAGGACGGCTGGTCCTTACCACGCCCAGCGAGGACATCCGTATCTTTCCCGGCTTCTTGCAGCCGTGGGCCGACCGCAGGTGGGGGCACGACCGCCTTCCCGGATTCCGAGCCGATGCATTGCAGGCAAAGTTGGAAGCCTCTGGTGCGACCAACGTGACGGTTTCGCCCCTGGCGACGAAAGCATTTCGCGCGGGCTACCTACCGCTGTCGGTCGCTTGGAGGATTTCCGGCCGCGTTGGGCAGTTCCTCGTCGAGAAGGTAGCCGAATGGGATGCCCGTCACCTCAGGGGACCAAGGGGGTACCTGCTGGTTGAAGCCACCGGGCGAGCCCCCGCTGTGACCGGTCATCCCGGCCGCTCGAGGGAAGGGCACCCCAACTTGTAGAGACGGAACGGAGGAGCTTCCAACTCCAGACAGAACTGAGGACTACTATCGATGGAGAAGTAGTGTCGGGCAGGCTTCTCGTACGCCGACAGGAGCCACGCGTTGTTGTACCGGACCTCCCACCGCCTGGTCATGATCAGGACCCATCGAATGCGGTGAGCTCGAAGCACGCGAACGACAGCCTCGTCCGAAGGCCATGTGAGATACGTGACGTATTCCCTCTCACTCAGAAACTGGCTGCCGTACGTCCGGATGTGTGGGTCGACGAACAGCAGGTAGGCCGAACGTGCGCCGATCACCCCCCCACCATCGTCGACGAGGCTGGCGAGCTGCCGGTATGGACCGCTCAGGACTTTGGCCTGTTCGACCCGAATCTCTTTCAGGGTGCTGCCAAGGTTCACAAGCGCCAGGACCAACAACATCGCCACCAGGCTGAGCGAGACGCCTCGAGCTATGCGTCCGACAGAAGGTGCAAGCAGCAGGGCGGCGGCAATAGCTGCCCCGACGAATAGCGGCGAGTAATAGCGGGACAGGAATGGGCCCCGGGCCACGACGAGTGGGGCCAAGAGGTAGAGGCAAGCGATCAACCCGAACCTTCGAACCTTCGGACGTGACACCATGATCCCGGCCAGGCCCAGGAGCACGACTACCAACCCGCCCCTTCCGGTGATCCGCGGAAGGTGCCTCACCAACGAACTCATGTAGTCGGGGTAGCCTAGCCGCGATGGATACTTGAAAAACTTCTTCTGGATGTCGTTCAGGTACCCTTTGGTGATCCAGTAGTCCACGCGGTAGCTGAGGAAGTGTGAGAATGCTCCTTCGGAGAGATTGATGACTGCCCGAGGCAGGAGGAACAGGGCGAGCGCCGCGTAGGTGCGAAGAAGCCCTGGAAGCGCGCGTCGAAGCCCGACGCCGACAGCCAGGAGGACAGGCAAAAGGAGGAAGGCCTGGCCGACCGGCTGTGCCTCCGGACTCATTGCGAGACAAAGACCCGCGAATGTGGCAAACGCAAGACTCTTTCGGCCCTCCGAAGCGATCGCGCGGTACGCGAGATAGGTTCCTGTGTATCCGAGCGCCAGCATCGCGGGATACATGGGAAGGTAGGCCGTCCTCGCCACTATCCCCTGAAAGGACAGCAGCGCCAGGATCGAGGCAACAGCTCCCAACCAGCTGCGGGTCAGCTTCCAGCTGATGAACGAGACAATCCCTGCGAGGGCTTGGACAGTGAGAATCGTAAGGGCCTTGACCGCTGCGATTCCACCGATGGCCAGGATCGGCCCCATGATCAGGTGGGGCAGGTAGTTCTCCTGTGTGTGAATCAGGTAGTGCCAATCTTGATGTTCGACGTAGTTGATGGAAGCCACCAACCTTGCCGAATCCGAATCACCGAGAAGGACATGCGTAAAGAAAGCAACCAGCGGTAGCGATACGAGCACGCCCAACAGGAACATTGTCCCGTCTCGTTCGGGGTGAACCCAGATCTTGGTCAGAAGCCGAAGTACGTCCGCCGGTGTGAGCCCCCCCTTCCTTGCCGAGAGGACACCGAGACCGAGTGTTGCGACGCCGCCGAGGAGCCCGACTCCCAACAGGAGTCCCGTTCCGATCCGATACCTGCGACCCGGACCGGACACGAGAAGTCCAAGGATGCCGGCTACCATGATCCCCGTGGACGCGACCGCGCTCATCCCCAGCCAGTCCCAGGTCGAGAACCCTCGTGACTCATCTCCATGGTTGCACATGAGCATTGCGTCAGGACTCGTGGAGGGGCCGGACCCCTCAGTCAGGCCTTGGCTCAGCAGAGTCGCGCGTGAACTGGGCGCTGGGCTCTACCTCGTCCCGAGGCTTGGTCACGCGAACAACCAGATCCGCAAGGAGCCCGATAGCGAAGATCTGGAAGGCGGCGAAGAACACCAGCAGCGTGTTCGCGGCCACGTGGAAGTCCTTGGTAGCCCAGTCGTAGCCGAGCTTGGTGATCGCGATCAGAGACAGGACCACGCCGACCGGGATGAACACCCGTAGGGGGTTCCACGAGAGGATCATCCGTACCACTTGAGTGACGTAGCGCTTCGTGTCCGTCCACCAGTGGAACTTCGAACGCCCTGCCCGCTGCCGGTACTCGATCGGCACGTACCCGATGGAGTACCCGTTGGCCAGGAAGGCGAGCGAGAGCGTGGAGACGCAGGAGAATCCCTCGGGCAACATATGCAGGTATTGCAGAGCCACGTCCCGCCGGAACACCCGTAGCCCCGAGTTCAGGTCCGGGATCGGTTGCTGGATGAGATAGCTGGCCAGCTTCCGGATGAACCACTTTGCGGGGACGCGGAGCGCCTTGATCCTTCCCTGTTCGGAGGTCCTGGCCCCGACCACTTGGTCATACCCGTCGAGCTCTTTCACTAGCCGGGGGATCTCCTGGTTCGGATACGTCATGTCGGCGTCGGTCCACGCCACCGCCCGGCCACGAGCGGCCCGAGTGCCGGCCTTGCGCGCGGCCCCGGTCCCGCGATTGCGGGTGAACCTGATCAGGCGGATGTCCTGGATCTGACCGAGCTCGTCGGCAGATCCATCGTTCGATCCGTCGTCGACGACGATGATCTCGAAGGTGTAGGAGGAAGCTTCAAGCGACGCTCGGATCCGCTCGATCTCTTGGCGCACGTGACCGCGCTCGTTGTAGACGGCCAAGACCACCGATACATCGAACTGTCCGGTTGTGTCCATGCTCGCCCCTAACCGCCGGGTCCTGGGGATCGTCGCTGTCAGATCACCCCTGGTATCCGTCCGGCAGACGTCCGGCTGCGGAAGCCCAGAAGGGTGCCTCCTCGGAAGCGAACGGGCCTCAGCTGTTCGAATCCAGGGAACCTGGATCGTATCTCTTCCTCGGACCAGAACCTCACGTAGAATAGGTGGCTCCTCTCCCGGCTCATCAAGGGACCCACGAGAAAGACACCTCCCGGAGCGAGCACTCGCTTCACGTTCTCCATCGCCGAGTTCATGGCCTCGTCCGTGACGATGTGATGCGCCACGTCGATCATCAGGACGATATCGCCTTCAACCTCCAGCCTGTCCCGGGTCACGTCCGCTTGGAGGAACCGATATTCGGGCAGACCCTCTCGGAGCTGCTGGAAGAGGACATCGGTCACGTCGACGCCCGTATACGAGGTGACGCCCAGGTCCCGATGCAACCGGGCATAGAAGCCGGGGCCGCAGCCGATCTCGACGACGCGTGCGGTGGACAGATCGACGCCCGCATCCCTTTCGGCCTCGATGAGAGTCTGGGCGGCGATCTCGTATCCGGAACGGTTGTCCTCTTCCGACCACCCTTCATGGCCCGAGGCCCGCAGCGAGATGCCGTATCTCTGCAGGCGATCCCGCCAGTACCGCTCTGCGTCGTATCCGCCGGAGGAAGAGCGATACTTGATGGGTCCGATGACGGTCTTGTGAAGGAGCCTCCTGACGAGATCCACAGGCCCCGCGCTGAAGCGGTCGATGATCCCCATGGTTCTCCTTGCGGAGGCTGACCGAAACCGTTTCAGCATAACAAGTGCCTCGAAATCGGCGGCTCGACCGACGGACGCGTAGAGTTGGCGGCGCCACTGTCGCACGAACAGAGACCTCGGGTACTGACTCTCACGTCGACGCTTCCGGCCGTACCCGGGGACGGGACGCCGGAATTTGTGCTGTCTCTGGCCCGTTCCATGGCCGACCGATACGAGATCACCATCCTCGCACCCCGAGTGCGAGCAGGCCAGCCTCGCGAACGCATCGATGGAGTTGAGATCCACCGGTTCCCCTATTTTCCCCGGCGGTGGGAGGGGCTGGCCGAAGGAGCGATCCTGCCGAACCTCCAGACGCAGCGCTGGCGGTGGGTCGAGGCCCCCCTCCTGGTTGGTTCGTTCTGGTGGCACGCGTTTCGGCTGGCGATCAGGACACGGCCCCAGGTCGTCCACGCGCACTGGGCGATCCCGGCCGGGCTCGTCGCGCTGACGTTGAAGGCGACCATGCGGCTGCCCTACGTCCTGACGGTCCACGGGGGGGACGCCTATGCGTTGCGGGCGTTCCCGTTCCGGTGGGTGAAACGCCGGGTCATGAAAGGCGCTCATACGGTTGCCCCGGTTAGTCGCGACCTCGTCGACGCCCTCGAAGTGTCCGGCGACCCCTCCCGCCTGCCGGTCGTGCCCATGGGAGTGGACGTGGACGCGATCCGGGACGCCATCAAGGAGCGATCACCGGTCGCCGGCAGGTTCGTCTTCGTCGGGCGCTTGGTCGAGAAGAAGGGAGTCGACGTCCTGATCCGGGCCTTGGCGGACGTTCCGGATGCGACGCTGGTGATCGTGGGAGATGGTCCAGACAGGCCCGCTCTGGAGGCTCTGGCCGGTGATCTCGGCCTCCTGCACCGAGTTCGGTTCACCGGCAGGGCGCCACGGGTGAGCGTGATGGACGAGCTACGTGAGGCCTATGCCCTGGTCATCCCGTCGAAGGTGGCGCAGGGTGGAGACCAGGAGGGCACACCGGTGGTGATGGCCGAGGGAATGGCGGCCGGGGTCCCCGTCGTTGCCTCCCGCCTGGGAGGTTTGGCCGAACACATCGACTCGGGACTCACCGGCCTGCTCGTCACCCCTGGCTCGGTGACCGACCTCGCCCGGGCCCTCAGCGAGGCGATCGCCGACCCGCTGGCTCTGCGCGCCTATCAGGAACGAGCGAGCGCATTCGTCAGGGACACCTTGGACATTCGCGTGACCACCCTGCGATACGAACGGATCCTCGAGTCGGCGATCTGCGCCTCCGCTGACCCACGAGGCCGGAAAAGGTGATCGGCCTGTCCCCGTCATCCAGGGAGGCCTGATGACCGAGGAGCGTCGGCCACAGCTTGCCTATTCCGAGCTGCAGCCTGCCATCCTGGACGAAGCGGGCCGTAGGGCCAAGGCGGAAAAGATCGCCGCCATCGTCGAGCACTTCCTCGGCGTGGATTCCCTGGAGGGCCAGCGCCTCCTCGATCTGGGGTGTTCCGCCGGTCTCGTGTGCGACGAGCTCCGCCGCCGCGGAGCGGCCGTGATCGGGGTCGACATCGACGTCCCGGGGCTTGCCCTGGCGCACCAGCGGTTCGGCGATCGGGTGGCGTTCCTCTGCGCCGAGGGCGAGCGGCTGCCGCTGCCCGACAGGAGCGTCGATGTGGTGGTGTTCAACCACGTCTACGAGCACGTGGTCGATCCCGTGGCGGTCGTGGCCGAAGTCCGACGTGTGCTCACCCCCCAGGGCCTCGCCTACTTCGGCCTGGCCAACCGGCTGGGGATCGTCGAGCCTCACTACCGGCTGCCCTTCCTGTCCTGGCTGCCTCGGCCCGTGGCCCATCGCTACGTCCGGGCGACGGGCCGAGCTCCTCACTACCACGAGCGCTTCCTGACCCGTCCGGGGCTGCGCCGTCTGCTCGCGAACTTCGACCTGTGGGACTACACGCTGCCCGTTCTGGCCGATCCAGGCCGCTTCGGGGCCGACGACATCGTCCCGTCCTCGCTTGCCCGCATCCCGCCGGTGGCGCTTCGCGCGGTGATCTCGTTGATTCCGACCTACCTGTGGGTGGGCACCCTCGCCCCCCGGCGCCCCCTCGGTCCTAGTCTGTCGACCCCACCCGTCCATCTGTAGGCTGCCTAGGTCCAGCTCCGCTCTGGCTGATCCTCACGGTGGGTAGAGTTGCGGCATCGAGTGGAGGGTGTGCACATGAAAGTGGGTGTCATCGGAACCGGCCACGTCGGCCTGGTTACCTGCGTCGCTCTCGCCCACCTGGGGCACCGGGTGGCCGGAACGGACTCCGACGGCGAGAAGATCGCCCTCCTGCGGCGTGGCAGCTCGCCCTTCTACGAGCCTGGGCTGGATGACCTTCTCTCGCAGGGGCTGGCAAGCGGGGGCCTCGACTTTCGCCCGAGCATCGCCGAGACCGTGCAGGGGGCGACTGTGGTGTTCATCTGTGTGGGAACCCCTCCCCGGGCCGACGGCGAGGCCAACCTACTGGCCATCGAACGATCGGCTCGCGAGCTCGCCCGCCATGCGACGGGGCCTACCGTCGTGGTGGAGAAGTCGACGGTCCCGGTCGGAACGGGGGTCCGGCTGCGGGCGATCCTCCGGCAGGAGAGGCCGGACCTGGAGTTCGCTCTCGTCTCGAACCCCGAGTTCCTCCGGGAGGGCCGGGCCATCCAGGACACCCTGGAGCCGGACCGGATATTGGTTGGAGCGGAAACCACCGAGGCGTTCGACGCCATGCGTCGGCTGTACGAACCGCTGACCCGGCGGGCCATCCCGCTGATCGAGACGGACCTGATGACTGCGGAGCTGGCAAAGCACGCCTGCAATGCCTACCTGGCCCTGAAGATTTCGTTCGCCAATGCGATGGCCCGAATCTGTGAGCGAGCGGGAGCCGACGTCGTTAGAGTTGCCGAGATCATGGGGGCGGATCCGAGGATCGGGAGAGCTTTCCTCGACGCGGGCCTTGGCTATGGGGGATCCTGCTTCCCCAAGGATCTCGCGGCCTTCGAGCGATTGGTCGAGAGGCTGGGAGGAGATCTCCCCCTACTCGGTGAAATCGCCAGGATCAACGAGGAGGCCGTGCAGGCCACGGCGGAGAAGGTGAAGGAAGCGCTGTGGAACCTGGAGGACAAGCGTGTGGTCCTCCTCGGTCTCGCGTTCAAGCCGGACACCGACGACGTGCGATTCGCCCCGGCGCTGGCCCTGGCGAGGCTCCTCCTGGCTCAAGGGGCTCATGTTCTCGGTTACGATCCCAAAGCGGCAGCCAATGCCAAGGCCGAGCTCGCGGAGCTCGAAGTCTGCCTCGACCCGTACGAAGCGGCAACGGGTGCCGACTGCATCGTGGTTTGTACGGAGTGGGACGAGTTCCGTTCGCTCGACCTGGGGCGACTGAAGGACACCATGGCCCACCCGCTCGTGGTCGACGGCAGAAACGTGTTCGACCCCGAGGCGATGAGGCGCCACGGGTTCACGTACTACCCCACCGGCCGTCCCCCGGTCACTCCGCACCGGACCGCCACGTAGGTGCCGCGGGCGGTCGTGACCGGAGGAGCGGGCCTCCTCGGGTCGCATCTGTGCGACCGGCTGCTGGCGGAAGGCTGGGAAGTGGTGTGCTTCGACACGCTATTGACCGGCAGGATGGACAACCTGGAAGCGGCCTTCCGGAATGACCGGTTCCGGTTCGAGAACCACGATGTCACCACTTACCTGGAAGTCGAAGGCGACGTCGATCTCGTGCTGCACTTCGCCTCGCCTGCCTCGCCCAGGGACTACCTCCAACATCCGATCCATACACTGAAGGTCGGAGCCCTGGGGACCCTTCGCGGGCTTGGCCTCGCCAAGGCCAAAGGCGCCGGGTTCCTCCTGGCTTCGACGTCCGAGGTCTATGGTGATCCCGGGGTCAGCCCACAGCCCGAGACCTATTGGGGAAACGTGAATCCAGTGGGGCCCCGGGGTGTGTACGACGAGGCCAAACGATACGCCGAGGCCATGGCCATGGCCTATCAGCGAGTGCACGGGATTCCGGCCAAGATCGCCCGGATCTTCAACACGTACGGTCCCCGCCTCAGGGCCGACGACGGCCGGGCGGTCCCCACGTTCATCTCTCAGGCCCTGAACGAGGAGCCTCTGACCATCCACGGCGACGGTTCCCAGACCCGGTCCCTGTGCTACGTCGAGGACCTGGTCGATGGGTTGTGGCGGCTGCTTTCCTCCGATCTGATCGGACCCGTGAATCTGGGAAATCCTCACGAGATCGCGGTCAATCACCTCGCCGAGCTCATCCGAACGTTGGCGGGGAGTTCGTCCACGATCCGGCACGTCGAACGGCCGGTCGATGACCCTTCGGTCCGCTGCCCGGACATCTCGCTGGCCCGCCGGGCGCTCGGCTGGGAGCCGAGGGTTCCACTCGAGGAGGGATTGGCCAGAACGATCGCCTGGGCCAGACAAGAGGGTTGGGGGCGGTAGGATCAGCCGCCACGTTTGGCCGGAGTGCTCGTGTGCAGGAAACCGAGGCGAGGGATCCACACGCGGAGGTCGCTCCTGGGGTCGAGGTGGACCTGGCTCTCTCACGGAGAATTGGCCTCGACTGGTTCCATCTGGGCCTTCTCCTCGTTCTTCTCCTCGCGGTGGTCCTATCTATTTGCTCCTGAAGCCCACCGGGGAAGACTCGGGCGGCGTCCACCGTCAGTCAGGCAGGCTCCCTCGGTGGACGTTCGTCAACGTGCGATCGGCCGTGATCCGAGCTCGGCTCATGGACAGGAAGGAGGCCCTGGCACAGACGGGGGCGGTCCACTTCGAACGGCTGGTGAGACCCGGCCTCATCGACCTGTACGAGCGAGAGGCGGCATGTTGGGTGGTCACAGGGGACAGCGAATGGGGGCGGGCATTCGCCACCCCAAAGGAAGTGCCGGAGGCGATCGCCTACTACCGAGAGCTGCGGCGTCGAGCGGTCGTCTCCTACCACATCAGCCCTTACGGTTTGGGCAAACAACCTGAGCCATTCAACTTCGACTGGTCCACCGACTACTACCCACTTGGCTACGTGAGGCCCGGACCGGAAATCACCGTCTACCATCTCATCGGCGGGCGATGCGGATGAGGCTGCATCATCGCGAGTCGAAGGTACGGGGCTCAGGTTGTCACCCTACTCGACATGGTAAGCAAGTCATGCTGTACGAGATACGCCTGCAACCTTGAAGGCGTTGCGGGCATCCCTACAATAGGGCGGCTCCGGGCTATCAGGCCCGGGGGAACTTCGTCCGAGGAGAGCGGATGCGGATCTTGATCCTTGGTGGAGATGGATATCTCGGGTGGGCCACCGCCATGTACTTCTCGGCCCGGGGCCACGAGGTCCACGCGATGGACAACTATCTCCGGCGTCGGGCCCACCAAGAGGCCGGCACCGACACGCTCACGCCCATCGGCGAAAACCTCCCAGGGCGGGCCGAGGCCTGGCGACAGGTCACCGGGTATCGGATCGGGGTCACCGAGGGAGACCTGACCGACTGGCCCATGGTGGAGAAGCTGTTCGCCGACGTCGAGCCCGAGGCGATCATCCACTACGGCGAGATGCCTTCGGCCCCGTATTCGTTCATCTCCCGCGAGCACGCGGTGTACACGCAGTACAACAACGTGATCGGTACGCTCAATGTGCTGTGGGCCATGCGCGACTACCTCCCCGACGCCCACATGGTGAAGCTCGGGACGATGGGCGAGTACGGAACACCGAACATCGACATCGAGGAGGGCTTCATCCAGATCCGCCACAACGGCAGGGAAGACCGTCTGCCCTTCCCCAAGATGCCCGGCTCCTGGTACCACGCGTCCAAGGTCCACGACTCCACGAACATCCAGCTGGCCTGCCGGATCTGGGGGCTCCGGGCCACCGACCTGAACCAGGGCGTGGTGTACGGGATCGAGACAGAGGAGTCCACGCTCGATCAGCGCCTGGCCACGAGGTTCGACTACGACGAGGTGTTCGGCACGGCCCTCAATCGTTTCTGCCTGCAGGCCGTGATCGGGCACCCCTTGACCGCGTATGGGAAGGGCGGCCAGACCCGAGGCTACCTGAACATCGTGGACACGATGCAGTGCGTCGAGCTGGCCACGTTGAACCCGGCCGGGCCCGGGGAGTACCGCGTGTTCAACCAGTTCACCGAGCAGTTCGCCGTCAACGAGCTGGCGGACCTGGTCCAGCGGGCCGGGGCGGAGTACGGCCTGGACGTCAAGGTGGACCACCTCGACAACCCCAGGGTGGAGGCCGAAGAGCACTACTACAACGCCAAGCACTCCGCGCTCCTGGACCTCGGGCTCAAGCCGCACTACCTGTCCGAGACGCTCGTCGAGTCGATGTTCGCCAAGATCGAGGAGCACAAGGACCGAGTGATCACCAAGGCCATCATGCCGAAGACGCTGTGGCGGCCCAGGGCCCGCGTTCCCCAACCGGTCGGCGAGTGATCGCGGCCAGCGCGTTCATCCCCATCAGGGCCGTCGGCGGGGCGTTCGCCGTAGCCCTGTTGGTGGCGGCCGTCCGACGCTACCGGCGCAGGGACATCTCCCGGCTCAACCTCATCATCACCGGCGCGGTCAGCGTCGTCATCCTGGCCCTGGCCGTCCTGCCGCCGCTGTTCCAGCCGTTGTTCGACGCGTTCAACTTCCAGAAGGGGAACCAGCGCCAGCTGGTGGCCGCCCTCGTGTTCGCCGTGTTCATCCTGTTCGCCCTGGTCCTTCGGACCTCGTCCAACACCGACGCGAACACCGCGACCATCCGGCTCCTGATCGAGTCGCTGACGGTGCAGGCCTTCGACGCCTCGCAGGCCGATGCCCTGCCCCCCGGCGATCGCCTGGTCGTGGTGATCCCCGCTCACAACGAAGCGGAGAGCATCGGGTCCGTGCTCGCTTCCATGCCCCGGATGGTGGAAGGGCTTCCCGTGGCCACGCTGGTGATGGACGACGCGTCCGAGGACGACACATCGGACGTGGCCCGCAAGGAAGGGGCCATAGTCGCCCGGCTCCCCATCCGCCGCGGACAGGGTATGGCCCTCCGCGTGGGCTACGAGATCGGGCTCAAGCTGGGTGGCACGGTCATCGCCTCGTTGGATGCCGACGGCCAGCACGACCCCGACGAGTTGGTCAAGGTCATCCGGCCCATCCTGGCGGGCAACGCGGATATGGTGGTGGGCTCACGCAGGCTCGGCGAGTTCGAGAGGGAGAGTCACTTGCGTCACGCCGGCATGTACCTCCTCTCGGGAGTGGTCTCTCTCCTGCACGGCGAACGCATCACAGACGTTTCGAGCGGGTTCCGAGCCACCAGCGCGGAGTTCATGCGCGGGCTCACACTCGAGCAGGATCAGTACAGCTCCGAGGTACTGGTCGAGGCGCTTCGGCACCACGCCCGAGTGAAGGAGGTCCCCATCACCGTTCGGGCTCGGCTCAGCGGGGAGTCCAAGAAGCCCGGCTCGCTCAAGTACGGATTCCGCTTCACCAAGGTCATCATACAGACCTGGCTGCGGTAACCTCGCGAAGTCTCTCGGGGTCAGCTCGCGACGTTTGGCGCGAGGTGCTGCTCGAGGAACCACTCGTACAGGCTCACGATTCCCCTCTTCAGGGGAATCCTCGCGGTCCATCCCATCTCGGCCATCTTCGACACATCGAGAAGCTTGCGAGGGGTGCCGTCGGGCATTTCGGCATTGAAAACGAACTCCCCCTCCCAACCTATGACGCCCGCGATCAGCTCGGCCAGCTCGCGGATCGATATGTCCTTCCCCGTGCCCACGTTGAGGTGGCCCTCACCCTCGACGTGCTGAAGGGCGAAGAGTGCGGCGTCCGCCAGGTCGTCGACGTGCAAGAACTCTCGACGGGGTTTGCCCGTCCCCCAGATCTCCACCGTGGGGGAACCCTTGGCCTTCGCCTCGTGGATCTTTCGGAGCAGAGCGGCAAGGACGTGGCTGGACGCGAGGTCGAAATTGTCCCCCGGACCGAACAGGTTCGTCGGCATGAGGGAAACGATGTTCGTGCCGTGCTGGCGCCGGTACATCTTGCCCAGCTCCAGGGCCACGATCTTCGCGATGGCGTACCCCTCGTTCGTGGGTTCGAGCGGCCCCGTGAGCAGATGCTCCTCCCGGATCGGCTGGGGCGCTTCGCGCGGGTAGATGCAGGACGAGCCGAGCACGACCACCTTCTGCACTCCGGACAGGCGGCAGGCCTCGACCGTGTTCGCGCTGATCATCAGGTTGTCGTAGAGGAACTGCGCCTGGGCCGATCGGTTGGCATGGATCCCGCCCACCCTGGCGGCGGCGAGGAAGACGACGTCGGGGCGAGTCTCGGCGACCAAGGCCTCTGTCTCTGCCTGTCGACGAAGGTCCACCTCGGCCGAGGTCGCGGTGATCAGTTCGCCGATCGGCTCTCGCTCGAGCCGTCGAATGAGGGCCGAACCAACCAGGCCCCGGTGGCCCGCCACCCAGACCCGTTTGCCAGACAGATCGAACACGTCAGTCTCGGAATCGGCGCGCGGCGACGTCTCTGGCATGCTCCAAGGTCATGCCCTCGGTGGCGAGGTCGGCCTCGAGCATTCCGGTCACGAGCTCGTGAAAGGAAACCTTCGGCTTCCAACCCAACTCGGCCCGGGCACGCGAAGGATCGGCCACGAGTTCCTCGGCTTCCGTCGGGCGGAAGTATCTCGGGTCGATCTCCACGAACCGGCTCCATTCCAGCCCGACAAGTCCGAAGGCCAGCTCGCAGAACTCCCGGACCGTGTGGCCGTCCCCCGTCCCGATGCAGTAGTCCCGAGGGCTGACCTGCTGGAGCATGAGGTACATGGCCTCGACGTAGTCTCTGGCGTGGCCCCAGTCGCGGACGGCATCCAGGTTGCCCAGGTACACCTTGTCCTGTTTTCCCGCGAGGATACGTGAAACGGCCCGCGTGATCTTCCTGGTCACGAAGGTCTCGCCCCTGCGTTCGCTCTCGTGGTTGAACAGGATTCCCGAGACCGCGTACATCCCGTAGGCCTCACGGTAGTTGCGGACGATCCAATGGGCGTAGAGCTTTGCTATGGCGTATGGCGAGCGGGGGTGAAACATCGTGTCCTCCGACTGGGGAGGAGGGGCGGCGCCGAACATCTCCGAAGACGACGCCTGGTAGAGGCGCGTCTCCACGCCGGTCTCGCGGATGGCCTCCAGAAACCGCGTGACGCCCAGGGCCGTCGCGTTGCCGGTATATTCCGGTTGATCGAACGAGACCATGACGTGGCTCTGGGCGGCGAGGTTATAGACCTCGTCTGGTTCGACTGCCCGGATGAGCCGGGCGAGCTGAGACCCGTCGGTCAGATCCCCGTAGTGGAGCATCAGAGGGATCCCCTCCTCGTGAGGGTCGTGGTAGAGATGATCGATCCTGTGTGTGTTGAACGTCGAAGCGCGGCGGATGATCCCGTGTACTTCGTAGCCCTTGCCGAGCAGGAACTCGGCCAGATAGGAGCCATCCTGGCCGGTGATGCCGCTGATCAGCGCCTTCTTCAAACGTCGAACTCCTCGTGCTTCGACAGAGGCTACACGATGGACTAACTCTCCACGTCCGCGGTTCCGAGTTCGAACACCGCCCGCTGCATCAGGCCGTATCGAAGTCGGAACCTCCGGGCCCACCTCGCGGTGTTGAGCACTTTGAGTACGGGGACTGCCCTGGGGACGATGAACGACCGCGAGAACGACCGTTCGCGCAGCCCGGCATCTGTGGCTGCCGATGTGATGTCCGACTGCGAGCGCCACTCATGATCCCCCTCTGGCATCTTCAACCTCAGCCGTTCAGCGAGATGGAGGATCGGCCCCCAGGCTGGGTTCGCCGTGATGACGACGAGCAACCCGTCGTCCGCCATCATCGCCGCCATCGTCCGCATCGCCTGCAGGAGGTCGGGCACGTGCTCGACCACGTCGACCGCGACGACGAAAGGGAAACGTTCTCGGAGGGGGCCGCCCATCAGGTCGTGCGCCTCGAACCGGAGGTGAGGGTGCTTCCCACGGGCCATCTCCACCATTCGGGGGCTGAGGTCGGTCCCGAGCCCGTTCACCGGCTCGAGCGAGGCCAGGACGTCACCGGTCCCGCACCCGATCTCGAGCACCCGACGTCCCGGTGGGACGATCTCGGCCACCGCGGCCTTCACCGCCTGATAGTAGAAGCCGGCCTTCTCTTTCCAGCGGTCGTACTCGACTGAGATCTGGTCGAAATGTCGTTCGACCGCCCCGTTGTTCACCGGAATCGGAGCTTTCGCGCACCGATGGCCGACATCCGGAGCAGCAACAGCCCGTGCCGCCAGCGCTCGATGTTCGTCTTGCCGTAAACCCGCTCCCGGTACCGGACGGGGACCTCGCGGATCTTGAGACCCAGGTTCGCCGCTCCGAACAACAGGTCGAAGTCTCCGAAGGGGTCGAACTCGCCGAACAGCGCTCGGTTGGAGGCGATACGGCGGTAGTCTGCGGCCCAGAGCACTTTCGTTCCGCACAGGGTGTCGGTGATCCGCTGGTCCAGGATCCAGCTGAACACGATGCTGAAGAACTTGTTGCCGAAGATGTTGGCGAGCCGCATGGCCTGGCCCTCCATCGGATAGACGAGCCTGGTTCCGTTGATGAACTCGCCCTTCTCCTCCACCAAGGCGTCCCAGAACTTCGGGAGCTCTTCGGGAGGCACCGTCAGGTCCGCGTCCAGGATCATCAGGACGTCGCCGCCGGCTGCCTCGAATCCCTTGCGAACGGCATCGCCCTTACCCTTGCCGGTTCCCTGGTCGATCAGCTTGATGTCGAGGTCGGGCCGACCGGCGATGACCTTCTCGATGGCGGCCACCGTGCCGTCGGTCGAGCCGCCGTCCACGAAGATGATCTCGGTATGGGAACCGAGCTGCGGAAGTCGATCGACGGCCGAGAGGATGTTGCCCTCCTCGTTGCGAGTCGGGATCACCACTGTGCACGTGGGGTTCTCGACTCGCGGCGTCGTCCGACTCCTGTTCAGGCGGGCGGTCACGTACGACGTGATCCCCAACCGGCGGACCAGCGGGAGGATGGAAAGGAAGCGATTCAGAGGGCGCGCCATCGCCGGCGGCCCCAGCGGAAACGGGGTCCGATACCCCGTTATGGCCGGTTCGAAATCGGAAAGTTCGAGCAGGTTCACCAGATCGAGCCGGGAGAGCCAGTTCTGCAGTGGTTCGCGGCTCTTCAGCTCCAGTCGTTCGGCCAGCTTGAGGAGCGGCTCCCACAGGAAGTTGTAGTAGGCCAGGATGACTCTCGTTCTCGGTTCGACCACGCGGGACAGGCTCCGGAAGAAGGCCCACACATCGAAGAGATATCCGACGACGTTGCCGACGACGACGTAGTCGAACCGGCCGTCGAGCGGCAGCTCCTCGATGTCGGCGCAGATGAAGTGGAGGTGCGGATGTCGCCGGCGTGCCTTCAGCAGAGCCGGCATCGAGATGTCGATGCCGACGCCGTAGAGGGGCTTCAGGGACGCGAGCAAGGAACCATCGCCGCACCCCAGGTCCAGGACGCGGGAGCCCGGCGGCACTTGCGTGCGGATGAACCGGTAGAGGTCCTCGTAGTAGAAGCGATGCAGCGCCCGCGTCGGACGGGATCGCCAGGTGGTGGTGGCAAGATGCCTCCTGGCGGCCAGGCGAGCCTCGGCGTCCAGCTCCCGGGCCCGACTGCGCACGAGCACGGCCGGCTCCGACCGCATGCCCTTCGTCACCGCTCCAGATCCCTGGCCAGAGTTCGGCACAATAACAGAAGCACGGGCGCCGCCATAGCCGGACCCAAGCCGATCGGCCCGACCTGGGTTGGTCAGGAAAGAGCCGCAGTCCCTTCTCGCCGCTTCCTTCGCACCGATACGCCGGCCGCCGCCAGGACGAACAGGACCGAAAGCGCCGACCCGAGCAGCCCGTATCCGACCCAGGGGTCGTGGTACGTGAGGAGGATCTCGTGGCGCCCGGCCGAGACAGGGATGGCCTGGAGGAGGTGATCGGCGGGGAGGATCCGGATCACCCGTCCGTCCACGGTCGCGTGCCAGTTCCGAGCGAAGGGCGTTCGGACCAGCACCACCGCTGGAGCGGGAACATCGACGGTCACCGCGGCAGACTGAGGGCCATCCGCTCGATAGCTCACCCGAGCTGGTCCCCGGGATGCCGTGGCGCCTGCGGAACCGAGACGCGGGCGCCCTTCGAGGACGACCGATCGAGAGGGATCGAAGCCCGTGGCCGTCACCGCACGAAGGCTCGCGTCCGAGCTCCCCACGACCTGCCAGGAGGTCAGGACCGAAGCCTTGGGCGGCGGATCGGGCGAGCCGTACAGGAGCCATCGGCCCTCTCGGGCAAGAGGAGTCCATTCCGATGGCCCCGCGGGCCGCGCCGGCTGGGCGGAGGCGGGTATCTCGAAGGGAACGACGGCTCGCCCCACGTCGAGCAGGTCCATCGTGGCGGCCGACGGCTGGTCGAAGAAGGAGGCGTTGTACGCCAGGGGCCGCCGGGACACCGCGCGCACGTAGGTCCAGTAGCGCTCGAGCTGAACGGGGTTGTATCCCTGGGCGTCCTGGAGTCCGAACAGCATGGCCCGCTGGTTCGCCATCAGCCCCCAGTCGGCGGGGTGTTGGAGCGTCAGGTAGCCGCGGGAAGTCGCTTCGTCTGGATCCAGGCTGATGTATCGGGACGCCGATCCCGCCAACGCGCGGCCGATGCGGCCCGGCCGCAGATAGGCATTGACGTCGACGTCCGCACGGGCCAGTGGGACGAACCAGTTGGTCCTCGAGGTCCCGAACAGGTTGTCAGCGTAGGCCCTGTTTGCGCTGAAAGAACCCGATGTCTGCCCGAGCAGGCCCCCGGCGGTCAGCTCCAGCGCGAGCAGCGCGGGCACCAGGGGAGCCAGTTCCACCCGCCGGGCCGCTCGCATGAGAGCGACCGCCCCGGCCACAGTACCGAGCGTGGGGATGAGCAGACGGACCCGTCCAGCACCGAGCACCGCGGGAAGCACCAGGAAGAACAGGATGCCCGGGGCAACCATCAGAGCCCGTTCTCTGGGCAACCTGGGCTCGATCCATGCATCCAGGCCGATGGCGGCGAGGACGGGGAGGGCCAGGAACAGCCCCAGGCTGAACCTCCCCGGGAAATGGGCGTAGAAGTCCAGGACCGGCACACCCTCGACGGCCCGCGCGAGGGTCGGAGCGATCCCGTCCACGCCGAGCAGATATGAAAGGACCCCGAGCAGGCCAAAGCCGACCGCAAGCCGACGATGCCGGCGCGACCACGGCGCGGCGAGGGCGAGTACCAGGGCGGCCATCCCCAGATACCCGCCGGGTGCCGTGGCCAGCTTGAGCGGCCACAGCGGGCTCGGCGCCGGCCCCAGTTGGGCCGGTCCGGACACGACCCGTCCGTAACTCGTCTCGGGCACATAGGCGATACGAGGGAGCAGGAAGGCCAGGTTGGCCCCGATGAACGTCACGGCCAGAAGCCCGCCAAGGAGGAGAGGATCCTTGCCCCGGACCCTACCGACTCTGGCTCCCCACAGCCCCTTGGCCCCGACGTAGAAGGCGACCGCCGCCGTTCCCAGGATCAGGCCGTGAGAGAAGTACGCGCCCGCCAGCTGTCCCCATGCCAGCGCCGCCAGCAGTGTCCATCCGAACCGTCGCCCCCAGGTCTCCGCGTTCAGCGTGGCCGAGCAGAGCCACAGAAGCACGGCCGTCCACGCGAGGGCAGAAGGAAAGGGTAGGAACAGCACGAGGCGGGAGGCGGCGAGGCCCATCGCCAGGGCCAGCCCCCCGGTGGTTGCCGCGGGGCGGGAGAGGCGTTCGCTGCGCAGAAACCCATACAGCCCGATGCCGCCAAGAGCCGGCTGCAGGGCGATCAGCAACCGCATCGCCATCCCACACGGAAGCGCGGAGAACAGGAGCATGGCCGGGGCGTACATCCACCCCGATTGCGGATCCGCCGCAAACGGCAGTCCCCCCATCACGTGTGGGTTCCACGCCGGGAGGTGTCCGGCTGCCAGGCTCTTCCCGAGAAAGCAGTAGGTGGGGAGCCAGAAGCCAAGGACGTCTGGATGTTGTGACGAGACCTTCGATCCGAAGGCGAACCCGTGAAGGACGACCATGACTCCGGCCACGATGAGCAGGGGTCCTCCCGCCGCGCGGCCCCAGCGCCAGATCTGGGTCGGAAGGCCCTGGAGCCATCTCCTGGGCGGCATCCTGGCGGCAGGCTTCATGGCTCGACTGGTGCCCCGCAGCGGTCACCCGGCTCAGTCAGCTGGCCGAATGAGGCACCTTCTCGCAGACGACCAGCAGGGAGACACCGAAGGGCAAGGAAGTGACTCTCAAGAGGTGACGTTCGGCCCCGAAGATCCATGCGAGCACCCCGTTGATCCCCCGAGAAGGGACCTCGAAGTCGGAACCCTTTCGTCCCGAAACGCGCCCGCCGATGCGGACCAGGGCGATGGGAGCAAACAGCAGGAAGTTGAAGTAGGTCGCCTTTCGTATCCCGAATCCTCCGTCCTGCAGCTTCTGGAGCAGTTCGGATCGTCGGTACCGCCGGCGATGGTGGTTGACCTCGTCATGGCCGGACCACAGGAAGCGGAAGGCCGGCACCGTACACACGAACAGGCCGCCGGGTCGTAGCACTCTGTGGATCGTACGCAGCGCCCCTTCGTCGTCGTCGACGTGTTCCACCACGTCGAGCGCCGTCACCACATCGAAGCTCTCGGGCTCGAACGGTGTGGGCTCAGGAAGAACGCCCCATTCCACGGGGCACCCGCTGCGTTCCCTGGCTCGATCGATGGCGAATGGGGACGTGTCCATCCCAGTGACATCGCCGAAGCTCCGCAGCGCCTTCAGCATCCCACCGGTCCCACATCCAACGTCGAGGAGCTGCCGGTCGCCTGCGACTTGTGGCAGGAATGAGCGAAGCACCGACAGGACGATGCGGCGCCGGCCCACGAACCACCAGTGATCCTCCTCGAGCAGATCATGCTGGACGTACAGGGCGTCATCCATGTCGTGACACCTCGTCGGGGTCCGGCACCGCGGTCGAATCGACGTCGAACCCGATCTTCCGATCGACCAGATAGACCGGCCGCCGCTTCACCTCTTCGAAGATGCGGATCACGTACTCGCCGAGTATCCCCAGTGCCAGGAGTTGGACGCTTCCGAGCAACAGGACAGGGATCACCGTCGCCGCCCAGCCTGGGATCGCGCGATCGGTGAAGATCCGGAAATAGAGGACGACAGTGATCCCGATCGCGGAGAGCACGGAGGTGACCACGCCGACAACGCTTACGAGTCGGAGGGGAAACCCCGAGAATGAGAACAGGCCGTCGAGCGCGAGCCTAGCCAATCGGGTCAACGTGTATTTCGGCCTCCCGGCGAATCGGCCCGCTCGCTCGTACTCGACACCCGTCTGTCTCAGCCCCACCCACGCCCGCAGTCCTCGGAGGAAGCGGTTCCGCTCGGGAAGTCGGTTCAGGAGGTCGACGACCCGCTGGTCGAGGAGGGCGAAGTCGCCGCTATCCATCGGCATTGGAATGTTCGCCAGCCGAGCCTGGACCGAGTAGAAAGCGCGGTACGCCGCCCGCTTGAACACGGGGTCTTTGCGCTTTCGGCGGATCGCGTACACGACTTCGAAGCCATCACGCCACTTCTCCACCAGAGTGCCGATGACCTCCGGAGGGTCCTGCAGGTCTCCGTCCATACAGACCACGGCTCGTCCGGAGGCGTGCTCCAGCCCGGCCGTCAGCGCGGCCTGATGTCCAAAGTTGCGGGTGAAGCTGACGATCTTCACGCGAGGATCGCGGTCGTGCAGTTGGAACAGAAGCGGCAGGCTGGCATCGGTACTTCCGTCGTCGACGAACAGGATCTCGTACCCGGGCGTGATCTCGTCGAGCTGACCCGAGAGGCGCCGGTACAGCTCCGAAATGGTCCCAGCCTCGTTGAAGACCGGGATGACCACGGAGAGTTCCGGCGCAGCGGTGGGCTGATCGCCCATGCTCAACCCCGTGACTGGCTCGTTCATGGGGCCATCCGGCCACTCATCATAGATGAAGTCGTCTCACGCCTGGCCGCGAACCATGCCCACGCCAACAGCCCCGTGATGACAAGCGACGAACCCAACATGCCGTAGCCGATCGTCGGATCGTCGTAGGTGAGGAGGATCGTGTGTCTCCCCTCGGGAACCGCCACGCCCTGGACGACGTAATCCGCCGGCATCACCGACACCGGCTTTCCATCCACAGTGGCTCGCCAGTTCCTCTCCCAGACGTTGCGAATCAGCACGATGCTCGAACCAGGAGCATTGACCTCGATCCGGGCGGCCTGCGCGCCCAAGGGCCGATAGCTGGCCGTGCCCGGCGCCGAGACACCCCTCGCCGAAACGATCCCGGGTTGCTGCTCGAGGATGGCCGTGCGATTCGGCTCGAACCCAGGTCGAGCCACGGCATTCAGGGCCTCCTGAGGAGATCCGACGACCGTCCACGAGCCAACGACGGTCGCCCGCGCCGTCCGTAACGCGCGTCGGTACAGGGTCCACTCCCCGTCATCGGCGACCGGAAGAAGCCCTTGCCCCGCTTGCTGCGACGAAGGAGCGATCACCCAGCCGACATCGAGTAGATCTGACACGGCAGGGGGCGGAGCTACGAAGAGCGCGTACTGGTACCGCATGGGGGTGTGTTGGAGGCGCCGGACGAACAGCCAGTACCGTTCGAGCTGTACCGCCTGGTAACCTCCCGCATTCTCCACTCCCAGGACCATCGACTCGTCGTTCTGCAGTGCCCTTCGGTCGAAATAGGTCCGGCCGGGAGGGCGAGCCACGGTGTAGTAGCGCCTCCCGGGGTGCTCGGCCATGACCTGCGACAAGGGCGTGGGGTTCAGGTACCTGGCGATGCTGGCGGTGGGCCGGTCCAGGTCCGCGAGGAGCTTCAGGTCTCCCTTGAAGGGCAGCCTCGAGCTGCCGAGCACCACGGTCGTCATGATTTCGGCCACCATCAGTCCGGGAAGAATGACCATGGCCCATTGATGGCGGACGACGACGACGAGCACCACGCCGGAGACCGCCCCCGCCACGACGAGCAGCAGCAATTCGGAGGCTCGGGCGCCCACGCCGATCGGCAGGAGCAACCAAACGGCCAGCGCTGGGACGATCATGAGGACACGCTGCCTGGCAGTCTTGGACTCCCTCCACGCCTCCACTCCGATCCCGGCCATCACGGCGATCGCCAACAACACGCCGAACGAGAGCCAGTAGGGATGGTGGAGGTATTGGTCGACCACCGAGACGGACCGGATGCCATGCGGGACGCGGTAGGCAACAGCCTTCAGGCCCAGCCCGTAGCAGACGGCTCCATACGCCGAGAAGCCGACCGCAAGCCCTCGGTAGCGATTCGACCAGAACCCCGCGAATGCAAGGAGGAGGGCCGTCGCTCCCACGTATCGACCCGGGAACGTGGCGAGGTTCAGCGGCCAGTCCGGGCCGGCGGCGAGCCCCGGAAATGGGGGGCTGGCAGTCCCCGTGAGCTGGATGGAGAGGTCGTGCAGCCGGCCATACCCGAGGGACACGCTGGTCTGAGTACTGAAGGCCAGCCTCGGCAGGAGGTAGGCAAGGTTCACCAGGGGTAGGGACAGAGCCAAGAGCCCGCTCAAGGCGAGGGCTGCTCGCCCCGTCCAGACACCGCCCCGTACGTTCGACGCGGTCTTCACCGCCATGAACGCCAGGAGCGAGCCGGTCCCGAGCAGTAGCCCCACGCTGAGGTGCGAAGCGGCCACTTGCCCCCACGCCAGAGCGGTGGCCAGTGCCCAGGGGATCCGCCTGGACCAAAGGGTGGCCCGCAGGTAGCGGGAGCAGGCGGCCAGCGAGACCGTGGTCCACGCCAGCGCGCCAGGGAATCTGATCGAGACGGGGAGACGGGAGCTCGACACGACAAGGGCCAGGGCCAGCCCGCCTATGGTTGCGGCCGGCCGTGACGTGCCTTCGCTTCGTAGGAAAGCATAGAGGCCGATCCCGGCGATCATCGGCTGGATGACCACCAGCCATCGGATGCCCAGCTCCACGGGCAAGCCGCTGAAAAGGATCATGGGGAGCACCTGCATCCATCCGGACTGAGGGTCGGCCGCGAACGGAGTCCCACCGACCACGTACGGATTCCAACCCGGGATGTGCCCTGACTTCAGGCTCTTTCCCAGGAAGTCGTACATGGGGAGCCAGTAGCGGAGCAGGTCCTCGGTGCTGATCCGGCCCGTGAACGCGTACCGGCGAAGCACCACGAGGACGGCCACGATTATGAGCAGGGGACCCGCAACTGCGGCGAGCATCGCGAGCAGCCGGCCCCTCCTCCGGCCAGTGGCGTCTCGACCGCGTCGGCGGCGGGAGAGGTCAGCCTGCATGCGCGGGCATGCTAACTGATAACAGTATCGAGAAAGCCTTTGGTCGACCTCCGACGTTCGGAGGACCCTGCCTTTCGGCTGGCTCCGCGTATCATGCTCTGCTGATCCCGACATGAACGTCTCCCTCACGGCATCGGTCGCCGTTGCCACAAGACCCTTAACGGAAAAGGGGACGAAGGTCGGTCGGGTTGCCCCGTAGGCGCGGGCACGCGCTGCAGGTCCTTGCTGTCGCTACTGGGCTGGCCGTCGCGGCCGTGGCCGGCATCCTCGTAGCCCTGAACTCACGGTCTGCCCCGCCGCTCACCGCGCCCATCTGCCGGGGGGACATCGTGGTCCCCCGGGGCCTTCCGCCCCCGTCCTTGGCCGAGACGGGAGAGCCCCGTCCGGCTCCGCTGAGGCTCGGCCTTGGCGGGGATGGCACCGTCGGGTCGATCTCGGTCGGAGGTCGAAACCTTCCTTCGTTGCCGGGAAGAGGCGGATTCTCCGTCCGCATGGCCGGGGATGGACCGAACCTCCTCCCCAACCCGTCGTTCGAACAGGATGCGAATGGGGACGGCGTCCCCGATGGCTGGAACTTCGCAGAGAGCAGCAACAGGGACATTCCTCGGGTGGACCCCGCCGTCGCCCACGTGGGGACCCGGTCGATCCTGGTGTCCAATCCTGTGAAGCAGCGATCGGGAACCTTTCGCACTGACGTGGTGGTCGACCCGAACACCTCCTACGTGTTCTCGGCGTGGTTCCGAAGCCGCAACGTCAGGCCCAACTTCCCCACCGCGATCCGCGAGACCTACCATCCCCACTCCCCGTTCAGGGTCGACCTGCAACAGCTGGCGACGGGGAGGGTGGTGAGCACCGACAGCGCGTGGGGGTATACCGGCACCGCCGAATGGAACCGGCAGTTCACGGGAGTGCGAACCCGCGCCGACGTCACGGCCCTGCGCATCGTGGGCTGGATCGCGGATGGCGCTGGGTTCGGCTGGTTCGACGACCTGTACCTGGGCCGTCTCTTCCCTCACGACCCGGTCCCGATTCGGGGCGCGGTCTCGACCGATCGCAGGGGACGCGGCGTCCAGCGGGCGACGCTCCCGGGGGAAGGGTTGTCCCTGACCGCAGCCTTCACCGCCGCCCGTGACCATGTTCGCGTGGATGGGGCGGTCACCGGCGATGGAGAGCATGACAAGGCGTTCCAGCTCTCCTACACGCTGCCCGTCGATGCCACCGGATGGGCATGGGGAGACTATGCGAGGCGTTCGACGGTGATCGCGAAGGGCGCGTTTTCCTACCTCAGCACGAGTTCGATGCAGCAGGCCTCCCGCTATCCCTGGGGCGTCATCAACGACACGACATCGGGCCTGGCTGTCGGGGTTCCCCTGGACCAGGCGCGGATGTTCAGGATCGCCTACGACGCCTCTGCGGGCCTTTCCATTACCTTCGACCTCGGTGTCTCCCCCGACGCGACGGCCCTCAAGGACAGGGCGACGTTCTCGTTCATCGTGTACACCACCGACCCCGTGTGGGGCTTCCGATCGGCCACCCAGCGCTACTACGACCTGTTTCCTCAGTTCTTCGCGCGCCGGACGAACCCGGTCTGCGAGGGGGCCTGGTTCGTGGCCCCTCCCCTGGACTCCATCGGCCGGGCCTACCTGGATTTCGGGCTGGGGCTGGACATGATCGCCCTGGGCAAGGCCTCGAGCCAGAGCCACGCGACCTGGGGCCTCCGATACCTCGGATGGGACAACGCGCGACACATTGCCACGACCGCCTACACGCATCAGTGGGCCTTCTACGATCCCATCGGGCGTGGCCCCGAGGTCACGTACCAGCGGGCCATCGCCCATCTCGAAGCGGAGGCCCGGCGACGGCCGGCGGACGACGAACAGAGACGGATCCGGGACGAGGCGGCTGCCGCCCTCGAATCGACCGCCCGCGACTTCAACGGGCGCCTCTACTACGAGCGCTTCGGCGACTTCTACGCCTATTACCAGAACCTCGACGCGACGTCGGCGTCACGCGCCGATTGGGCGGGAGCCGTCCAGATCCAGCAGGTGGATCGGGCCGTGGGCCTCGCCATGAAGTCGGTCGGGCTGCTGGACGGGATCCACCTGGACTCGACATCGGGGATGCGGCGGTGGGGCGCGGCCGAGGACTACGACCGCCGCCACTGGGCCTCTGCCCGCATACCCCTCACGTTCAGCTACGACAGCGGGCAGGCGGTCGTGCGAGGGATCTTCCCCATGTACGACCGGATCGGCGAGATGGCGATCTTCGTCCGTGACCGGAGGATGATGCTCACCGCGAACTTCAACGCAGCGGAGGCGCAGACCCTCGGATTCGTCGGCGCCGACCACATCGACTTCTTCGGCCTGGAGCAGGGCCTGGCCGACCGAGCCAGGCCTGGGACGGGCGCAGACCAGTTCGCCCTGATGAAGCGCACGCTGGCATACCAGAGGCCGATCAGCACCCTCGACCACCTGATCGGGCAGGGGAAGCTCGATGCGGGAGCGATCGAGCGACGCCTCCAGCAGAACCTGTTCTACGGAATCTTCGCCGGAGCCTTCGATGCGGAGACAGAGGCTGACGCCACAGGCAACGAGGTGACCTGGAGCACGGCCGCCAACGCGAAGCTGTGGGCCCGGTACGCGCCGTTGATCAAGCAGGTTGCCGTGGCTGGCTGGCAACCGGTCACCGACGCCTGGTCATCGAACCCGCGCGTGTGGTTGGAGCGGTTCGGCTCCCTGGCCGGCCGAGACCTCCACCTGGCTATCCGCAATGAGACCGGTACCTCGCAGCGTTGCTCGCTGACCATCG
>WNGB01002606.1_pt1 | contig 29508 bp, 32 predicted proteins | sample 5400681 | NCBI WGS metagenome assembly WNGB01 (sample SAMN13153367, study PRJNA577476) | soil metagenome | isolation source: 115 cm soil or saprolite under grassland replicate 2 | place: USA:California | collected 2016-06-15
GTCCGAGCGACCAGCGCATACGAACAGTGCATCGCGCCTGGGGAGGTCAGCTTCAGGCGGCGCGACAACGTCGCGCGCCTCGGCGACGTTGTGAAGTTCAACTGGGAGATGGTTTCCGGAAACGGCGAGGTCGCAGGCGCCGGCCTCGAGTTTCTCGTCCTCGGACCCGATGGTCGAATCCGGACCGACTACCAGTTCATCGAGTCCTGAGCGGTGAAGGAAAGGACTCGAACCGTCACCAAGACGCGCGAGGCGACTTGAACCCCCACCCCCTACGGGGGCCGGCTCAAGCTAATCCGACAGGTCGACGAACTCGTTGGCCTATCTCGTGCTTGGTGTCTGACCTGCGGTTCTGTATGTCCAGTGTGTCTCATGGGGTCCTGGAGATTCCGCTCCGTAAACTCCGTTCTGGTAGAGGTTTGGTAGAAGTCGCTGCCAAGAACCCCGGGCCCCCACTACCTCGCTGTCTCGTAGCCGCGACAGTCCCCCCCACACACACCTCCGCGAGACGCACTCCTGTAGGAGCGAATAGCGCGCTTCTTGAGGCGCCGATCGCTTACGCGACGACTCGCTGACCTGCGAGAACGCGTGTCGGTGAAGACCGTTCGATGCCGTACGCCTCCGACTTGGCACGGACTGGCCCACGGGACGCCAGCGCCGTGGGTAGTCCGAAGTTGCAGTGGACTAGCGCGCTCATCGCCCGCTTCAAGAAGTTGCGGTCCCGATGATCCCAATAGAGCGTCCGACCGCACAGCCACTTTACTCCTTTGGGTCGACCAGGAGACGCATAGACGATGTCCGCCAGAGAGCATTCGCGATCGTCGCCCCCGACGACTCAACCATCGGCGGCGGCACCGGAAGAGAATCGAACAATCCGGATTGACTCGGAGGTTGATCCGGTTGCGTTCAGCCGATTGTGCGAACAACTTCGAAGGATGATTGAGCGGGGCGGCCACGATCCGGTGATGTGCGACGTCGATGCGCTTCGCATTTTCGACGCTCGTACCGTTGACGCCTTGGCTCGCCTTCAGCTCACCGCGCGCCGGTTAGGGAGCTCGATCGTCTTACTCCACGCCCCGGCCGAGCTCGTCGAATTATTGGAGCTCACGGGTCTGCTCGAAGTCCTCCCGACGCGCACTACGGAGAAGACCGCTTGAAGACAGGTGGCGTGGCCGGAAGCTGAAAAAGCTCGAACAGTCGCGCATCGAGGAATGCGACGATCCGGGAAACGCGTGCGCCGTCGAGTTCGAGCACTTGGATACTAAACGGCTCGTAGCCGCCGTCCGACTCCGTCGGTCGATACACCGCGAACGCGGGTGAGCCGTTGGCTTCGATCGCCACGAGCCGCTCGCCTTCACACGCGGCCGCGGACTGCTTGAACCAATCGCGAAGGGCCGTGTGGCCGCACAACCAGAGCGCGTACGGCGGCATCGAGAGGGTGGCGTCCTCGTGGAGGAGGGACACGAGCGCCTCGATGTCGAATCGTTCGAAGGCCTCGATATAGCGAGCGAGCAGCGCTTGCTCTTCGTCGCTCGGAAGTTCAGCAGAGCGGCGGTTCACGTCACTCGCGGCAAGCCGCGACCGCGCCCGTTGCAGCGCACTGTTGACCGAAACGACGCTCGTTTCCAGCAGCTCGGCTACTTCTGACGCTCGCCAACGCAAGACTTCGCGAAGGATCAGCACGGCCCGCTGGCGAGGCGGCAGGACTTGGAGGGCAGCGACGAACGCGAGCCGGATGGTCTCACGGGAGGCCGCGACTTCCGCCGGGTCGCTGCCGGCTCCCACGGCGACGGCGTCGGGCATGGGCTGCACCCACACCGAATCGGGTAGGGGCTCGCCGAGCATCGCAGTGCCCGGAGATGCCGCAGTGAGGTCCATCGGAAGGGCTCGCCGCTGCGTTTCACGCAGCATGTCCAAACAGACGTGGGTGGCGATGCCAAAGATCCACGCTCGCAACGCGCCTCGTCTCTCAAAGTTATCGATGCCGGCCCAGGCGCGAATCAGCGTCTCCTGCACGGCGTCTTCGGCCTCGGAGGTCGAGCCCAGCATGCGATAGCAGTGCGCGACGAGCTCGTGACGTTGCTCGTCGAAGCACCGCTCCAGTTCGGCCGCGACGACGCCGCGGGGCTCGGACGAGCCGCGCCCGCCATGAGCGCTCTCGCCTGCGTGTCGGGTGGCGATGTCCTTAACCATGCGGCGAACTCTCGATCGCCCTCGGGCCGCCATCGTCGCGGCCCACGCTTTCGAGGTCAACCGCGGCACGATTGAGGCACTTCCCGCGGTCGATCGTGGACGCGACGATGGCGCCTGGCGCGACACCGAGATGGACGCGCCAGGCGCATGCGGGCCGCGGTCGCTCACTGAACATCCGGTGATGTCGCCACGAAGCAGGGAGCGGCGACGGGCGCATCGAGGCCGGCGGGCCGGATGCCCTCGAGGGTGTCGTCTTTTGAAGCAGCCTCGGTCGGCCGGGCCGGAAGGAACCGGAGGGCAAAGACCGCGCCTCCAAGCGCGGCGGCAGCCGCCACCAGGCACGCCACTTGAAAGCCATCGAAGAACGCCCCCCGCGCCGCGTCACTCAGGAGCCGTGCCGCTTGCGGGCTGGTACTCGCGAGTCCCTTGGCGCCGAGCAGGGCACCACCTACCGACTCCTTGGCCCGTCCGAACACTCCCGCGGGGACGACGGCGGCGGCGCGGGACGCCTGGAGCGAGTTGACGTACAGCGATGCGAAGACGCTGCCGATCACGGCAACGCCGAGCGTTCCGCCAAGCTCGCGCGTTGCGTCGTTCACCGCCGAGCCGATACCGGCCTTCTCCTTGGGAACGACGCCCATGATCGCTTCGGTCGCCGGGGCGCTGGTGAGTCCCATGCCGCCTGCGGTCACGATCATTTGGCCGATGATCTCGATATAGGGCGTGTGCAGGCTCGATCGTGAGATCCACGTGAAGCCGATCGCCATCAGCGCCAGACCGCCACCCACGACGGCCTTGTTGCCGAAGCGCACCGCGAGGCGGGTGCCCAGGACCGACGCCGCGCCCATGCCGAGAGCGACGGGGAGGGTCCGCACGCCGGTCGATAGCGGGCTGTAGCCCCGCAGGAACTGGAAGTACATCGTGATCAGGAAGATGAACCCGAACAGCGCGAAGAATGCGATCGTGACCGAACCGCTGGCGGCCGAGAACCGCAGGTTCTTGAACAGCCTCACATCGAGCATGGGCTCCTCGACGCGACGCTCCCACCACACGAACACCCCGAACGCGACCGCCGCGATCGCGAACCCAGCCAGGGTCGCCTGAGCGCCCCAACCCCGACCCGGCGCCTCGATGATCGTGTACACGAGTGTCCCGATCGCGACGGTCGAGAGCACCAGTCCCACGCGGTCGAGCCGGGGCGAGGCAGGATCCCGCGACGTCGGCACATTGCTCACCACGAGCACAATGCCGACCAGCGCCGCCGGCGCCATGGCGAGGAAGGCGCTTCCCCACCAGAAATGCTCCAGCAGCCAACCGCCCGTGATCGGGCCGAACGCCACACCCATCCCGGTGGTCGCGCCCCAAATGCCGATCGCCTTCGCGCGTTCCGTCCGGTCGGTGAACACGTTGGACAGGATCGACAGAGTGGTGGGGAACACGATCGCCGCCCCGATCCCCATCACGACACGGGCCAGGATGAGTTGACTGGTCGAGGTGGCCATCGAGCCAGCCGCGGTGGCCAGGCCGAAGACCGCAAGACCGGTCACGAGCGCGCCCTTCCGGCCGAAGCGATCACTCAAACTGCCGGCGGCCAAAACCAGGGCGGCGAACGCAAGGTTGTACCCGTCGACGACCCACTGCAACTGACTGGTCGAGGCGTGCAACTCCCGAACCAGCGTCGGCAGCGCGACGTTCACGAGCGTCGTATCGACGTTGATGGTGAACACAGCCACACACAGCACAGCGAGCACTCGCCATCGGCGCGAGGACCACGCCCGAGACCCAGCCACCTGCGTATACCGCCCGCCAGATGTGTTCATGGCTTCTCCTCTCGGTCCGGCGGCGTCTGCCTCGAGCCGCCTCATCGATTGCCGTCCGTATGTCGGCCCGGACCGCGAAAAGTCATCGCGGAGATCGAACGGCCCGCCCCGCGCAGGTCCGGCGGAGCCCTAGAACGTCGACAACCCAGGGGTCTGCCAGCGATCGCACGCCCAGGCGTGCCGCTTCAAGGACAAGTCCACTGTTAAAACGCCCGACGGTTTCAGCGCGCCCACGACGGCGTCGCGAGGCGAACTCAGCGAGGGCGAGAGTCGCCCCCCAGATTCGTCCGCACACGCGATGACTTTTCGCCCGTCGAATCGACATACGACGTGAGTCGCACGGAGCCCGGCGGCCGGTGCGAGTCGGCACGAACCGCCAACTACCTCCGACGAAGTGTCGAACCATTCAATTAGCTGCGAAAGGAACACTCCACAATGAATGACCTCAAGGGAGAAACCACGCTGGTGGTGGGTGCAAGCCGAGGGCTCGGGCGAGGTATCGCCGAAGCCTTCAACGACGCCGGCGCATCGGTGATCGCCGTCGGGCGCGACCGACCGGCTCTCGACAACCTCGCGACGGAGCGAGCCGGCGTCGTTCCTGAGGTCGCTGACGCGGCAGACCCAACCGCAGCCGGCATGCTCTTAGACCGCCACTCCCCCAGCGTCTTGGCGATCGTTGCCGGTGCCGTCCCGCTGCCCAGACCTCTGCACCAGCAGACCTGGGAGACCTTCTCGGCCAACTGGAACATCGACGTTCGCATCGCATTTCACTGGCTGCGCGAATCGCTCCTGCGCCCACTCGATCCCGGGGCGCGCATCATCGTGATGAGCAGCGGAGCCGCCGTCCAAGGATCTCCGATCAGCGGTGGCTACGCCGGGGCGAAGGCGACCGTGCGCTTCATCGCCAACTACGCCAATGAGGAAGCTGAACGGGCCGAACTCGGCATCACGGTGAGGGCGGTGCTGCCGAAGCTGACCCCCAATACCGAGCTCGGACGAGCCGGGGCCGCTGGCTACGCCCGTCGGGCCGGCATCAGCTACGACACCTTCGTCGAGCAACTCGGCGACCCGCTCACGCCCCAGACGACGGGAGCCGCCTTCGTCCAACTCGCCACCAACGATGTGGCGTCGGCCCTCGCCTACCTCCTCACAAGCGACGGCCTCCAACCACTGCCATGAGCTACCGCTCACCAGCCGCATTCGCAGCGGTGGATTTCCCATGCACCCGAGCGCCGACCGGATCAGCGGATCGGCTGGACCATTCGATCTATAGCGGCGGGCACCGGGTGCGTGCTGGCGTCGTCTTCATGGTGCCATGCGACGATCTAGTCGAGCCAGCGCTGCAGCGTGCGCCCGAGGGAGCGGACCTCTGTCGGGCAGGACTCGTCTTGGAGATCGTGACCGAGCTGGTCGACGAACTCGTCGGCCAGGTCAGGATCGCCCGGGTCATGATCCGCCGCTCAGGCCATCAAAATCGTGCACGAGCAGATGGAGTCGTGACCTCGAACCCAACGAGCTCGAGCGTCCGCGATTCTTCATTGTCGGACATAGGCACGCCGTCATCGAACATCTCAGTCTGGTCGCGGTGCTCGAACCGGATCTGCGGTCACTCTCGGAGTACCGGCGGCGAGAAATCGTGAAGTGGCGGGTCCAGTACGAACGGCTTGTCCGGAAGCTCCTACGAGCCTGTAAGGAAGCCGGACTCATCTGATGCACGGTGGACGTGCAGATGGAATCGATTTTGATCTTCACCCAAACGCGCGGCCTCTGTCCGTGGTACAAGCCGAGCGGGCGCCGAACCGCGGCGGAGACGCAGAGATCGACGCGGACTTCGTGTTGAGCGGAGTCGCCGCTCGATGACTCGCCACGCTGATGCGAAGTCAAACATGCGCTGCTGATTGACCGCGAGAACCCCCGTCGAGGCTCGGACGGTCTAGGTGCGATCCTCGTCGCGGGCTGCGTCGAGCGTGACGAGGGTGAACTCGGTCCATGACGTAAGGACGCGGTCGTCGTCGACATCCAGCGGCGGGGCGCCAAAGGTCCAGGCCGTACGTCGGAGCGCGACGAGCGGGCCGAGGACGACGATGGCGGCTGCTTCCGGGTCCTGGGTTTCGGGCGCGATGGATGCAATGAGGCGGGCGGCGGTGCGATAGCTAAGGTCGACGATGTTGTTCTTGACTTCGACGGTGATGTCGATCATGCGCTCGCCTTCGTGTTCGAGCACACGGGTGAGATCCTTCAGCCGGTCCATCTCGGCGAGAAACCACCGTCCAAGACCTAGGACGACGGCCCGAAGGAGCACTCGGTCAGCGTCGACGGCGATGGTGCGGTCGAGCTCGTTGACCTGGCTGGCCCCCGCCGCTGCGCTGTCCAGGTGCGCTCGCACGGCTGCCTCGAGCAGCGCCTGCTTGCTGGGGAAGTGCTTGTAGAGGGCGCCCCGTCGTGGTTGGAGGCCGACGGCGGCCTCGATGTCGCCGACGGCCGTGGCTCGGAAGCCTCGCTCGGCGAATAGTCGCATGCCCTCCTCAAGAAGGCGTCCACGTGTCGGTGCGAACTGGGCCATGCTACGAAGGTAATCGGTCGATTACCATCTGGTGGCACACGCCAGTGGGAGGGTTGCACGTTGGCTGCCAAGCTCAGGTACGTCGACCTGACCCACCCGCCTGGCGTGTTCGTACGCGCCTACGCAGCGTTCGCCGCGAGCCGCGTGGCGAGGTTCATTTCGCGCCACTTCAACTGGAAAGTCGACCCGCTCCTGTTGCGGCTCACTCGCGGCCGCTTCGCCACGACGCTCGTCTTCCCGACCGCAGTACTCGAGACACACGGTGCGAGAAGCAGAGCGCTGCGACGCAACGCGGTCATCTACTTCCACGACGGGGACCGGGTGATGATCGCCGCATCGAACGCCGGCGCCTCCCGTCACCCGGCCTGGTATCACAATCTCCGAGTGCACCCAGACGTCACGTTTGGGGGAATCCCGATGCGGGCGACGGTGGTCGACGACGAATCTGAGCGGGAGAGGTTGTGGGTGCTCGCGGACCGTGTCTTCCCGGCCTTCGCTCGATATCGACAAGATGCGGCCAAGGTGAATCGAACGATCCCGATCGTCCAGCTAGCTCAGCGCGAAGCAGAGGCGCCGAAGTAGGCGCGTTCAGCGGTGCCGAGATGCTCGTCGACTCCCGGTGAACTCTGCGTTCGCCACGACGAGATTGAACCTGAGCAGCAATCGGTCGGATACGTGGTCCGAGCCCAGCGAGTCCTGCCCGGTGCCGGCAGACTCTGCCCTCCAGCACATGATCGATGCGCAGCGCTGGGACGTGCAACCTACCGCCGGATCGAGGGCGCCCGACGTGCCGTTCGGTGTGAGCGTTATGGCGCGCTCCGGATTCCTTTCACGAATGGTCTGCGTCGTTGCTAGGTCGGTGGGATGTTCTGGTTCAGCGCAAAGAGGTTGGCCGGGTCGTATTCGGCTTTGATCTTCGCAAGGCGGGCGAACTTCTCGTCGCCGTAGGCGGCGCGGACTCGGTCGGCGCCCTCCTCGGAGAGGAAGTTGACATACACGCCTCCGGTTGCGAAGGGTTGCATCGCGTCGTGGAACGCACGCGCCCATGGGATGTTGATCTCATCGTCGGTGGGGTTCTCCCAGGTCGACACGGCGTTGTACAAGAAGCGTCCGCCACGTTCGCCAAAGGCGGTGTCGTCGGCCCCGACACGTGCGACGGCGCCGCCCCAGAGCACGAACTCGGCGATGTTAAACGGGGACTGTCCCTGCGCGGCGATGGATGCTCCGGCTTCGATGGCGTCGTCGGTGAGCTCGGTGAGATACCCGGACTTCCAGTAGCTGCGGCGGCCAGGAGGTTGGAGCTCGTCGAGGATCGTCTGCATCAACGGGTACGGCATCGGTTCGACCATTTGGATGGGCGGGGGGCCGAGCTCGAGCCACGGCTTGAGGACGTCGCGTCCCTCGTCAATGTCGCCTGACCAGCACAGGATCGTCGCGACTGCGGGCTGGTCGTGGAGATGTTCGGGAACGAACGGAAGCGGTGGCGCGGTGACGAACGCGGCCGAGATCCCGAGCTCTTCGGGCGCGTTACGGGTCTGTTCGCGATGGAACGCGAGCACCTCGGTCGCCTGGTCGAGCGGCCAGCCGATGATGCCGCCGAGCACCAGCGGGCCGACCGGGTGGAGCCGGTACTCGAACGTGGTGACGACGCCGAAGTTGCCGCCCCCACCGCGCAGCGCCCAAAACAGCTCGGCGTGGGAGTCCTCGCTGCAGGTGAGGTGGCGGCCGTCGGCCGTCACGACTTCCGCTGCGATGAGGTTGTCGCAGCTGAGTCCGAAGCGGCGCGTGAGCCAGCCGAAGCCGCCGCCGAGGGTGAGACCGGCGATCCCGGTTGTCGACACGACGCCGCCGGGAGTTGCAAGCCCGACCGCCTGGGTCGCGGCGTCGAATGCTCCCCACGTCACGCCGCCCTGGGCGCGTGCGGTCTGGCTGGCGGCGTCCACGGTGACGTCCTTCATCGGTGAGAGGTCGATCACGATCCCGCCGTCGCAGGTCCCCTTGCCCGCCGCGCTATGGCCGCCGCCGCGCACGGCGACGGGAATCTCTTGGCTGCGGCCGAACTGCACCGCCGCCACCACGTCCTCGATGCTCGTGCATCGAGCGACCACGGCGGGCCGTTTGTCGATCATCGCGTTCCACACCCGCCGAGCCTCCTCATACTCGGCGTCACCGGGACCGAGGAGGGTTCCGGCGAACTGTGCGCGCAGGCCGTCGATTGCGGTCTCGAGTCGGGCCACGTTCCGCCTCCTTGATTGTGTGCGGGCAGGCAGCGACCGCAACGAGATCGCAGCCAGCAATAAGCCGTCGTCGCCGCCGACGGCGGTTGACGCGCCGGCTCGTGCTTAGAGGTTCGTGTCGGAGCGCGACGACGTCCGGGCGTCAGCTCTGCTACGGCGCCGGCCGCCGACGACGGCCATCGCGCCCATCACGAGGCACATGCCGCCGAGGCAAATCAGGATGCCCGCCGCCGGAAACAGCCATTCCATGGTCGCTCCTCTCGCCGCCACCGCCGTCGCACGCCGGCGACCCGAGAGGCAGCGAGCGTGCGGACCGACGCCCTGCCGTTTCGATTACGTCGTAATCCGAATGATATGGTCACCGGAGTGAGTCCGCAACCGGCTGAAGGGCGCCGGCTTCGCCGTGACGAGCAACAGGAGTTGACCCGGCGGCAGCTGCTGGACGCCGCCGAGCGCGTCTTCGCCCGCGAGGGATTCCGGGGCGCGTCCGTCGCCGGCATCGCCGAGGAGGCGGGCTACTCGCATGGGGCGATCTATTCGAACTTCGACGGCAAGGAGGACCTCTTCCTCGTCTTGGTGGAAGAGCGCATCGACGCCCGCCTCGCCCGCGTCTACGAGGCCGCCGACGCCGAGCTGAGCCGCGGCAGCGAGCCGCTCGAAGCCGCCCACAGGTTCGTCTCGATGCTCCACCAAGAGCGAGAGGCCTACCTGCTCCTCGTCGACTTCTGGAACCAGGCCGTGCGAGAACCGCAGGCCGCCACCAAGTTCGCCGAGCGGCACGCGCGCCTCCGCACCATCATCGGCCGCATCGCCGAGGGCGTCACCCACGACCAAGGCTTGGAGCTCACACTCCCCCGCGAACAGATCGCGACCGCATTCCTGGCGCTCTTCAACGGCTTCGCCATCGAACGACTCGCCGAACCCGAAGCCGCCCCCGACGAACTCCTCGCCCACGCCGTCGCCGCACTCCTTCGCGGCTTTTCACACCGACCGGCGTGAGCGCGTGAGCTCGGTGTCTGCGCTCGATGGACTGGTCACCGAGACCGCCGCGGGCCGGCTGCTCCCAGGCGTGCACCGATGCCTTCTCCGGGTCGAGATTCCCGGCTCGCCCGAGGGTTGGACGGCGGCTGCGACGACCCACCCCGACGACGGTGAGGGATTGGACGTCGGTGCGGCGTTCCGGATCGCAAGCGTCACGAAGATGGTGACGGCTACTGCCCTCCTCGCGCTGGCCGATCAGGGCCGCTGCGGGCTCGACGATCCGACCGGTCGCCACCTGCCCGGCGACGTCGTCGACCAGTTCCGCGACGGTGAGGGGCGCCCTTACGGTGCCGCCATCACACTCCGACAACTCCTGGATCACACCAGTGGGCTACCGAACTACTTCTTGCAGCCCTCGATCCTGGACGCGGTGCAGCACGGCGGCGGCCGGCGCCGGTTCACGCCGCTCGATCTCCTCAAGATGGCGGCCGCCGGCCCGCCGCCGTCGTCGCCGCCAGCGACGGCCCCCACGTACACGGACACCGGCTTCGTGCTCGCCGGGCTCATCATCGAATCGCTCGCAAGCCGGCCGCTGCACGAGGCGTACCGCGACCTGGTGCTCGACCCGGCCGGCATGTCCGAGACATGGCTGGAGAGCAGCAGTGAGGCACCCCGGCGCCGCGACATCGCCTCCCACGACCTCGAGGGGCACGACATCACGGACATGGATCCGACCGTCGACTGGGCCGGCGGTGGGCTGGTCAGCACCGCAGCGGATCTCGCCGCCTTCCTCCGAACACTCACCCGAGGCGAGCTGCTCAGCACCGGTGCTTGGAGCGAAATGACCCGATGGAGACCCGGTCCCGAGGGCTACTACGACGACTACGGCCTCGGACTTGGTCGCTACCAATTCCCGACGGCGCAGGTCATCGGCCACCACGGCGTCTTGGGCGCATTCGCGTTCTGGTCTCCCGAGCTCGACGCCATCATTACCGGCACCGTCAACACAGCGATGGTGGACCGTCGCCCACTCCTCGCTGCGGTCGTGCGGGCGCTCACCAACTGAACCCTGTCGGCGCAGCGGCCGTCCGTCTTATTGGACCGACCTCACCAACATTCGGTTGGTTCGTACGGCGATTCATCATCCGCGACGGCATTCCTCGAACGCCAGATCGCGCGCACCGAACGACTGGCCCAACACGCGGCTCCGAGCGCGGGATCGGCGCCAGAACCGATAAGTACCTTCCCATCGCGTCAAATCACGGATTGTCGTACCGCTCACATGCATTTCAACGGAGCTAGCGCGTCGTCGCCGCTGTGTGTCGCGTGGTCAACAGTTGTGTCGGAGGGGGGACTTGAACGCCCACCCCGTTACGGGGACGAGCCGCCAAAGCCAAGCGGATCGACCGACACATCCGTTGCGCTAGCCGACATCCTCAAAAGGGAGTGCGCGGGCGGCTGGGCCCGCGGAGACAAATGTCAACAGCCGTCAGGTGCGCTCGTTCTCCCGAGGGTTGAAGCAGCGGGGGTGCACGTAGCACGGGTTGTCCCTGTCGACGATCACGCGCTCGAAGGTGCTTGCTCCGTCGCTGGCTTCGGCCCTCCGGTAGAGGCGGATGCCTCGGTCGGTGGTGGGTCAGTTTGGGAGGGGCGGGGAAAGCGGAGCTCCGCTGCTTGAAGCTCCCGCTTCCCGCCGCGAAATGTACGCGGTTTGACGGGGGGCGTAGCGTCGTTCGGGGCAGCGGTTCTCGGGTCGTGCTCTCCCTGCCCGAGTGCGGCTGGGGACCGCTGCCCCACTTCTCTTGACGGGCGTTGGGCCATGAGGCTGTTGGCTGGGCTAACTGATAATCGGCACCCCGGCGATGTGGGGCGGGATCCCAGCCGGGTTGCGAGTGACGAAGTTCTTGACGTTCGTTTCGTAGGGCTCCGTTCCAGCGACCCCCGCTTGCGACGCAATGGCGGCTTGGACGACTTCTAGACAGAAGGTCCGTACGTCGATGATGAGAGCGTCATGGATCACCCCCATGTGCAGAACCACTGGCGAGCCCGGCTCGACGAACACCACGCGCGTGTAGGCCCCTTGAGGGTGTTGTGTCGCGGCGGGTGTGGCCGACCACGTCTGGAAGCTTGACGAGATCGTGGCCCTGCTCGATCAGACCCCGGCATAAGACCACCCCGGGAGCCGTAACCCCCGGGGTGCCTGTCGCTCTCTTGTGAGGGTGACTGCGCCGCCTACCGCTCTGTACGGGAGCGTACGCCCAACGTCAACAGCGGTTTAGGCGTTGCCTGATTCAGCCAAGACTGTCCGGTAGCGGCCGGGTTGGGTTCGGCCCATCGCACAACACCCAGCCGCACGGAAGCGGGAACCTCTACCGCCAACAGGTTGCCTCTTCCTTGCACCACGAAAGCGGGAGGCTCAGAAGGACCGGGGAGCCTCCCGCTTTTCGCGTCCACCCTCAAACTGACCCACCACCTGATTCTGCGTTCGCGTTATTGGCGGTCGGCCGTCTTTCGATTGCTAGACGGCGAGGCTGGTGTCCAAGGCTCGGATCACGTCTGCGTCGCCGGTCGCGCTGACTTGTGCTGCGGCTGTGCGTCCGGCAAGGAAGAGCAGGATCTCCCCGGGTGCGCCCTCGAGCCGAACTCGGGTCGTATCCCCGACTCGGTGGCTGCGGCCGTCGGGGAGTACCACCTCTAGTCCCTCGCGTTGGGTGAGGAACTCCGGGAACCGGGTCAACACGAGGGCCGCGTTCCAGAGCGCGCCATCCAGCGGAGGCGAGGAAGGCCGTGGCGCCATTCCGTTGGCGCGACGGAGGTCTTCGTGATGGATCCATTCCTCGATGAGCCGGATCGGTGCGATGGAGGAGAGTCGGTAGGCCGCGGGAGGTCCCGCTTCCAGCCGGCGAAGGAGCCAGTCCCACCCTTTGGCTTTCGCTGCTGTGATCTGACGGTCGCCGACGGCGCGCGCCGATCGCATCAGGTGGTCGCGCACGCTTCCAGGCAGAACGCGACGGAGCGGGTAGGCGACCACCATGGGCAGACCCCCGTAGCGCTCTGAGATCACCAGGTGGCCGGCGAGGTCGGCGGCCGACCACTGCAAACACAGGGTTGGCGCCTCGGGGCCGAGTTCACGGAAGGTCAGGCAGGCCGCGGCCCGCTCCTGACGGCGCAACTGAGTCAGGCTCATCCCGTCTCCTTGATAGGCTCTCAAGCTTGGGGCTACCGTACGGTGACCCTTGAGAGCCAGTCAAGGGGGCTGCGACGCGTGCCTCTCGCCAGGACCTCTGTCGATCGCGACGCCAAGGTCGAAGAGATCCTCGACGCGGCCGAGCGCCGGCTCGTCGCCGGAGGCTACGAACACATGTCGGTCGCCGCGATCGCACGCGGGCTGGGCATCGCGGCCAACTCGATCTACTGGTACTTCCCGTCGAAAGACGACCTCTTCGTCGCTGTCTTGCGACGTCTGCTCGCTCGCCTGGCCTCGAAGAAGCCCCCACACGATCGGGGCCTGGTCGCCCAGGTGCTTTGGGCGACGGACCAGATGCACGGTCTGGCACCCCTGCGCTCGGCGTTGCGAGTGCGGGCAATGCACTCAGCCGCGGCTGCGGAGTTCGAAACCGAACTCGATGCGCTCATCCGCCGGCTCCTGATCCACGGCATCGAGCCCTACATGAACAAGGACGATCTCGAGGTGGCCGCCACTGCGTTCCTGGCCATAGTGGAAGGCACCTTCCGACTCGGCTTGTCGAGGACCGACCGCCACGGCACCATCACGTTCGCATTGGAGCGCATCGTGGGTGTCGGCCGATGAGTTTGGCTCCTCAAGTCGAGGCTCCAACCGCCAGCCCGCGGATCACTCCCAGACCACGCCTACGAACCTCTCGGCATACTCACGCCCGACGTGCCGTTCCGAGTCGCTACGTCACGCCGATTCGCCGTCGTTCGGTGCCTCGTTCTGTGCGTGCCGGTGTGGCGCCGAGCGGAACGCCGAATCGGTACGTCCCCTTTTGTCGTCACGTCCCGGGCTCCTCCGGCTCCACTGGCGCTGATCTCGGCGCGAGCGCGGTTGGTTGACCGCGGCTTGTTGCGGTGCTGATGTTCCTTGAGGGAAGCGCTCGTGCGGGTCGGCCTCCGCCCCCGGCCATGACCACTCGTGCAGTGTCAGACGGTGCGTCGACGATCGCCGAGTTACGGGCGCGTCGGCTGAGGGTCCCACACATTCAGCCTGGACAGGACTGCCCCAAGCCCGAAGTGAATCTTCGCCTCAATGGCGTGGGGCCCGCCGTGAATGCGGGCCCGGTCGCGGCGGCAGTGTTCTCCGAAGACGTGCGCCTCGTGTACGCGGACGAGCGGCAGGAGCGTTGGCATGACGCCAAAGTGCTGTGGCTTGTCCGTGCGGATCAGCGGCAGCCCGTGATCGTTCGCGGCAAACGTGTCGACCGTCGCGGGGCCGTGCAATTCTCCAACGGACTCAGAGGATTCCGAACGTATCCCTTGACGGGTGACGCGGAATCGACCGCGCCTCCTGAATGGCGCGACATCCCATCAAGTGTTCGCGTGCCTGAGCGCGGCTGTTACACCTTGCAGGTCGACGGTCCTGACTTTCAGTCCATCTTCATGGTTCCGGCCGAACCGAGGTCGCAGGCGGCCCCTCCCGCGTGCTTGCACCGCGCACCTAGGTGCTCTGTGCGTGTTGACCCACGGGTCCGCGCGTCGTTCTGGCGCGACCTTCTGTACTGCGACTACGAGCCCGGATCCGCAACTACGTGCGCTCGCTTCGACCGTTGCAAGCCATGAGCCAGTCGTTACGGTCGACCTGAAGGAGCAGCGCTGCGACCATACGTGTTCCGTCGTCGTTCGGCACCATCGTCTCCGCGATGACGCTCATGCCGAGGCGTTCGGCAACACCAATCGAGCGACGATTCTCGGCGTTCGTGGCGCACCCCACGCGATCGAGCCCCATCGTCGTGAATGCCTGGTCCAATACCGCCGTCGCGGCCTCCGTCGCGTATCCCCTTCCCCACGTCGTCGGCGCAAATCGCCAGCCCACAGTCACCGCTGGGAAAAGCTCGTACGAGAACATGGGCACGGAGAGTCCGACGACGCCGATGAGGTCGGGGTGTGCTCGTTCTCGCACTGCACAGCCACCGAAACCGCACTCAGCCCACAGCTTCATTTGACGATCGAGGAACGCTTCCGTCTCCGAAAGTGTCATGCCCCGCCCGTACTCGAACTCCCACACCTCACGATCAGCGAACACCCCGGCCAGTTCGTCAATGTCGTCGCGTCCGAGGCGCCGGAGCGAGAGCCGTCGCGTCACAACCTCGCCGAGCGGTGCCGCGACTTCTGGGTGGAGGGTGCCCATCGCTACAGATTGCTCGGATCGCAGCCGCGCACGCGTACGTGCCGGCGCATCGCCGACATTATGTGCGGCGTTCGGTCTAGTTGCTTTGCCTCTCGGGCCTCCGTGCGAGTTGTCGCGATGAGGTTCGGCTCATTCGTACAGGTCATGTACGCGCCATCCGTAGACGGAGAAGCACTCGCGGGCGACCTCATCGGCGCCTTCCCATCGCAGCGCGTCGGCTTGCCTTCGGCTGCGGCGCCCGACGATCGAGCGCAACAGCTCGAAACGGCGTGCCTGCGACGACCATGCGTGCGTCGACGCGACCGATTGGGTCCACGCTCCCGGAGGTCTCGGCGAACTCGAGCCGCAGCGGTCCACGCCCAGCTTGTTGGAGACGGGTCGCGCTGTTGCGGGCCCAGAATCGCAGTGCCGGAACGACGAACGGCTCAGCTCGGTGCCCCATGCGCCCGACCGAACCGAGCAGATCGAAGAAGTGCACGGCGAGGTCGGGAAAGAGCCCGGCGAGCGCAGCCGTCGGCGCGCTGGGCGCCAGGGCATCCCATTCGGCGATCAGGTCTGCGATGGGAACACCGCGACGCGCCGCGACGCCGCCGGCCACCCACCGATCCTGACGGGTGCGGGCTTCTCGTCGTCGGTCCGCCTCGACCCCGACGATTGCTTCTAAGGCGTCTTGTACCGGGAAGCTGCCGTCGCAAGCGCTCGAGACCTGGTGCACCTGGTGCGCGATGAGATCGTGGACATCCCAGCCCGGGCACGCCGGCACTCCCGCCGTCAGGTCGATCGACCCAGCCTGACTGACGAACAGATCCCGTAGGTCGAGGTACCCGCCAGCGTCGTCCACTGCAATCAGTCTGGTCCGAAGGTCGGGTGAGGACCGCTCGATGGGCTGGCGGCTATCAGCGGAACCACAACCGGGTGCGGCGGACTCGCAGCGGTCGCGTAGCCGGTCGTGCGTGGTCTCAACTCCGCCCCAGGGCGCGCAGCCACGCACCGCGTCGCGTCCGTGGCGCCCGAGGTGCCGTGCCGCGCTTCGATCCGCTCCTCAGAGGTGCGACGTTCGGAGCGCGTGTTGTGCCGCGTCTCGGGCCGCCACTTCGGGGATGCTTCGTTCAGTGCGGCGCTTACTGTGCCGAGGGGCTGTGCTCTCGTTCCCACTGTTCGCGAGCATCGCTGATCATCGGGTCGTCGGCACCCACGACCATGGTGTCGAGGAGCTCGTCAGGCAGTCCTGATCCGTCGGCGAGAACTCGCCGCACGTCAGCTTCCACCTGGTTGCGGAGTGCTACGGGGTTCTCGAATGCTGCGCGGGTGGAGCCCTCGGGGCAGAAGACACGGTCTTCGCCAACTGTGACGGCACGGACGATGAGGTCGGCCAGGTCGGCGGGCTGAGCGATTCCGAGCCGCCCGTGCACAGCCTCGACGAATCCGGGGATGAGCTTGGTCGGGCCCTGTGCAGGCGTGTCGATCGGACCTGGGATCACCTCTACGACCCGGACTCCGAACCGAAGCAGTTCGAGGCGAAGAGTCTCGGTCGCCTGCGAAAGCGCCGCGCAGGCGGCGGAGCTGTGGCCGAACGCAGGCCAGGTGAGGACAACGCGAAGCGACGTCACATTCACGACCGCCCCGTGGCCGCGGCGCCGCATGCCGGGCACGAACGCTCCGATGAGGGCAAGAGGCGACCAGAAGTCAACCTCAAAATGACTGCGCGCCTCGTCGTGATCGGCGACTGCCCATATCGCTCCGCCGACGGCACTACCAGCGTTATTTACGAGTACGTCGACGTCGCCCAGCGCTCGGGCGATCTCGTCTGCCACCGCACTGGCAGCGCCGCGCACCGAAAGGTCCGTTGGAAAGACGTGTGCTGCGCGTCCAGTCGCCGCCTCGATCTCTGCTGAGAGGGCTCTCAGGCGTTCCTCACGACGGGCCACCAGCGCCAGCCGCGCGCCGCGGGCAGCAAAAGATCTGGCCGTCTCCCATCCGATGCCGCTGCTGGCGCCCGTCACGACGACGACACGGCCAGCGAGTTCGTAGTGGTCCACATGCACTCCCATCACCAAGGAACTCTTGACGTACTGCCAAGAAGGCTACGGAGTTCTTGGCATGGCGTCAAGAGGACGGGTGACCTGAGGAATCAAGTGCGGCTCGCGTCCTCAGCGGACGAGTTCATCCAGCAGAAAGCTCAGGTTGCGGGAACGCTCGGCGGGCGTGAGCGGAAGGGAGAGAAGTCCCTGCACGAAAACCACAATGGTCTGAGCCACGACGTCGACACGAGACGGATCGACGTGGGGGTGCAGCACATCGCGGAGGCGTGCGCACATCTGCTCCTGGATGGTCTGCTCCAGCTGCGCCGCCGCGTCGGAGTGTCTTGCGCGATCGTGCAGCGCGATGTTGATCGGTTGAAGCTCAGCGAGTCGCTCGACCGCCCACGAGATCCGGCGGGCGTAACCCGCTCGGACAGGCGGACGGGACAGAGCATCATTGAACGCACTTGCCGCCGCTGCGACGAACAGGTCGTCCTTCGACGGGAAGTACCAATAGAGCGCGCCCCGCGCGAGTCCGAGCTCGTCCGCAATCTGCTTGAACGACAGCGCGTCGTATCCCCCTGACCGGAGAACACGCTTCGCAGCATCGAGGATCTCTTCGATCTTGTCCTCGCGGTCCACTTGCTGGCGATTCCGCGGCACGACACGAATCGTATCTTGGCAACCCGCCAAGAGCAGGCCATTGACGGAGTGTCACGTACCTCCTGGCAGCCCAGGCGTTGGTGAACCGCAACGGCGGGTCCGCACCGTGTCCCAGATCCCAGGATCAGGGGCGCACCGAACGACGCGCCACACACGCCCCTACGACCATTGACGCGCACCAGATCCGGCGATATGCACTCCCCCACTCGGCCTTCGGAGTGCTAGACGTCCTTGGTCACCTACGCGATCCTCGGGCGCGCGCACGTGCACCTCAAGGGAGCTAGCGCGTTGTCGACGCTCGGCCGCGTGGTCAAGAAGTCGTGTCGAAGGGGGGGACTTGAAGCCCCACCCCCCACAGGGACTAGCCCCTCAAGCCGGGCGGGTCGACTGACACATCCGTTGCCCTAGCCAACATCCTCAAAGGGGAGTGCGCGGCGACGAGGACGGCTCGTTCGCGGCCCCTACCGCCGGGTCCCGGGCAGCGCCCGAGGTGCCGATACGCGCTCGCTTCCTGCCTAGCGACTGCGTCATTCTGGGCGCCGTTTATGGACGGCACTCACGACGCGTCGGCCTCCGCGGAACTCTCAATTCGTTCCGCGAGGGACGACGACATTCCGGACGTCCTCAGGCTCTGGCGGGACGCCGAGACGGCTCCGAGTGCCACTGATGATCCCGATGGGCTCGCCGTACTGCTAGCAGCAGACCCCGGTGCACTCCTGGTGGCTCAATCTGAGGGGCTGATCGTCGGTGCGCTGATCGCTACGTTCGATGGATGGCGAGGAGACATGTATCGGTTGGCGGTTCTGCCGACGCATCGTCGCCGCGGCACCGCCCGATCACTGGTCCTCGAGGGTGAGCGTCGGCTCCGTTCGCTCGGCGCCGGGCGCATTACGGCGCTTGTTGCACACGAGCTCGAGGGGGCCGAAGCGTTCTGGACCACGGTCGGATACGGGCCGGATTCGCGGACCGCGAGATTCGTCAAAATGCTCTTGTAGAAGCGCCGATGCGAGCAAGGGCGGCCCCGTGATCACCACCGATACTTGCTTCGTCTGCGAGAAGCATCGCCAAGGAGCGGCGGCCGACGGCGGCGTGATCTACGAGGACGACCTCGCGTATGCCGGTCATGCCCACTTGCTCGGCCGAAGCGAGACGTACCTTGGTCATCTAATGGCTGAGCCGAAGCGACACGTTGTTGGGCTCGGCGGACTCACCGATGACGAAGCTGCCGCGCTCGGTCAATTGGTAAACAGCCTCGCCCGTGCGCTGCGCGACGTCGAGGGCGCCGAACACATCTACAGCTTCGTCTTCGGAGACGTGGTAGAGCACCTCCACATCCAGGTTCTTCCGCGGTATCCGGGAACGCCACCCGAGTACTGGGGTCTCCGCGTATCGGAATGGCCGGAGGCGCGGCAGGGCGGGATCGAAGCCATGGCGGCGGTTTGTGATCGTGTCCGCACCGCCCTCGTGCACTCCTAGACGCCGAAGCGCTCTTGACAAGCCACGCGGTTGAAGTCCGACGGTGGTCCCCGCTACGCGCACACTGACGTGATGCGCCTCTTGGTGTCAAGCGGCGATCGCGTTGTCGGTTGGCGCGGGTTCGATTGCGGCGGGCCGTCTTCGCTGGGCTCGGTTCGACGCCTGCGTCTTGAACTCATGTGGTGGATACCGTGGGCGCCGTGCCCCAAAACGACGAGGCGATCCATGGCTGGCGACGGGGCCCGGTGGCGGTCACGGGGGCAAGCGGACAGGTCGGTACGCCGCTGCGGCGGCGTCTCGGTCAACTGCCCAACGAGGTGCGACCGCTCGGACGGGACGATGACCTCGCGGCGGCATTCGGCGAGGCGGACGCGGTCGTCCATCTCGCCGGGACGCTCCAACCCCACAAGCCGAATACCTACCGGGCCGCGAACCACGAAACCGCGGTCGCCACCGCGGCAGCACTCGCGCATTTACAGGCCCAACGCGTGGTCTTCCTCAGCTTCCTGGGCGCGCGGCTCGACGCGTCGAACTCGTACCTGCGCTACAAGGCCGAGGCGGAGGACGCGCTGCGCTCGTCTGGAACTCCAGCGGTTATTTCCGGTGCGATCACATCTACGGCCCTCCCAGCGAGCCCGGCCCGACCGCCTCGGCGTTCGTTGCGAAGTCCGGCAAAGTCACGCTGCTCGGCAGTGGGACACAACAGTTGGCTCCGCTGTACCGGGACGATGTTGTGGAAGCGATCCTTCACGCCGCGCTCGATCCCGACACACCGACGGGAACGTTCGAGTTCGCCGGACCCGACACCATGACTGCCGAAGGTTTCGCGCGCCTGGTCAACTCCGAGCCGATCCGGATACGCCGAACACCTCCGATGCTGGCTCGGCTGCTCGGACGTGTCGTACCGACCCTCACACCGGAGCTTGTCGATGTGATGCTCGCGGACACGGTTCCAACCGAGGACGTGACAGCGACAGCCCGACTCTTCGGCGTCGAGTTGCACCGCCCCGCTGACGTGTGGCGTTCGCAGTAGAGACACGTACGTGCCGATATGGCGCGCCTGATTCCGAAGCGGGTCGACGGTTCGGTGCGGCGATAGGCACTCCGATGGGCGGCAAGGACACGGTCTCCGCTCAGCCTTGCCGCAGCGTGCCAGCCGAAGCCCACGCGGCGATGAGACCGAGCGCCACACGCACATCGTGCCAGCGGATCCATCGATCAAGCTCGGCTGGATCCACGGGGTCGGGACCCACGAAACGGGCGTTCAGCGGTTCGTTGATGGCCATGGTCACGACCCCAACACCCACGGCGCTGGCAGCGGCGAGCGCGGCGCGGCGTCGCCGGATGATGAGCGCGTTCGCGGTCGTGGTTGCCGCTGCCGCTGCACCCAGCGGCACCATCAGCGCTCGAAGACGGGGCGCGTTCTCGATAAACCAAGGCTTGAACTCGGACGTCGCCGAGCGCCGCCAGAAAGGGACGAGCACGAGGCGGATGAGTGTCATCGCGCCGGCCAGCGCCCCCGTCGTCACCGCACTCGTCATGCCAACCTTCCTCGCCACGAACTCATCCTTCCATTAACGACGCACCGTCGCACCTGGGCAACGGACGTGCCGTTCCGTATCGCTGGGTTCTGCCGAATCGCCGTCATTCGGTCGCGTCGTTCGGTGTGCGCCGGCACGGCGCCGAACGTCGATTTCGTACGGTGCCGGTGGAGGTGCCAGGCAGTTCGGCGGCTGCGACCTGAGTGGCTTTATGGCAACGCGTCGTTGGCCGAGGGTCCGACGAAGCAGACGCCACGCTTTGAGGCGCTCGCGCGCTCGGTAGTAGACACCTGATGACGACGGAGGTCCACCGTGATCGCATCCGTTCACGTTGCCGACGTCGGTGGCCGCTCGGCGATCGGCGTGGTCCGCAAGGCACCGAAGGCGGCGTCGGTCCCGGGGTTGCGTCACGCCAACGTCGCGCTCACCGCGCCTTTGAACGGCTCGACCTGGCCCAAACCCGACGTCGGGCGCGTCGGCCTGATCGCCTTCTGGGACGACGACGCCGGGCTCGATCACTTCCTCGACCACCATCCGCTCGCCAAGAAGCTCGCCGGCGGGTGGCGGCTGCGACTGGCGCCGCTACGAGTCCACGGCAGCTGGCCGGGCGTGCCGGACGACCTCCCCCGAGCCCGGAAGGTCGACTGCGACGGCCCGGCCGCGGTCCTGACCCTCGGCCGCGTGCGGCTCGGCCGGGTCGTGTCGTTCCTCCGCACCAGCGCCAAGGCGGAGGGCGCCGTGCTCGAGGCGACCGGCCTGATCTGGGCGACCGGGCTCGCCAAGCCGCCGTTCGTCGCGACCTGCTCGCTGTGGCAGTCGAGCGACGCGCTCTCGGCGTACGCCTACGGCAGCGCCACACCGGCACATCCGAGCGCGATCGCGGCCCACCGCGCCAAGCCGTTCCATCACCAGTCCGCGTTCATCCGGTTCCGGCCGTACGACTCGGAAGGGAAGCTCGACGGGCGCAACCCGCTCGCCGAGTCCTGGACGGCGACCACCTAACAGGCAAGCGGCGGACCGGCGCGCGGCGTCGACCGCCTCAGATCGCCCACTCGCGGCACCCTAAGTGCCGATCGGCACTCTTATCCGATCCTTTTGATATGACGTTCTGTGCGCGAGTTATGGCGCACCCCGTTACCTCGCCCGTCTGGCCTAAGGAGTAGTGGAACGCCCCCATGGCGGGTGCGCGCCGCCCGGTTCACCCCGGGACCATGGCACACGTTCGGGTGGATGGAAGCTTCGATGCCGGTTGGCGTAGTCGCCCTGGTAATCGAACAGATAGAGCAGGCAGAGCTCAAGAGCCCATAGCGCCAATTGGATTGCATCAATCCGGACCTCCACGGGGATGCGCTCAATAGGGCCATGCTTCTGCGGCGGATGAACGATGGTGTTGCGCACGAGACAGATTGCTTGGGCAATGTCGTCCCAACCTTGCTCCTGTGCGAACACCCGCAAGTCGCGGTACACGTCCGGAAACGAGTGATCCAGTTGCGCAAGCGAGAAGAGGTAACGAAGGCGGTCTTCCGCTCGCAACCGATTGAATCCGTCAGGGGCGAACGAACCGTCGCGCCGAACGGCAACATGCCACGCCAGTAGCTCAAGTGCCGTTTGCGCAAGGATAAGGGGTGTTTCACCTGGAGTTCCCTTCGCCTGCGTATACCAAGTGATGGCATAACGCGCAGCACTGTCTTCATCACCCGCAACGGCATCGAATACGGGATCAGCGAGTTCGTTCAAGATGTTGCGAGTCGTGACATGCCACCACGCCGCCGATCCCGTCCATTCACTCTGGTTGGCCAATGTATCCCAGCGTTCCCAGACTTTCGTGCCGTTCGTTGTACCGACAAGGACAATCGGGGATGACCAAGCTCCACGGACCAGCGCCAGCAGAAAAGCGAGTCCGCTCAGGGCCTGGCGAGCGTCGCTGTAGCTGAAGCGCGCTCCGTCAAGACGCCGTAACGAGCACGTGTGGGTTATGGCGTAGCCGCCCTGTGACCGGAGTTGTTTGATCGTCTCCTTGTGATTCACGAGGGCATCGAGCGTGAACTGCCAACCTTGTGCAACAAACGCACTGCGGCCGGGCCAGGTCTGACGGGATTCGCTGTCACGAACAGACTCGCCAGGAAGATCAGGAAAATTGACGATGTGCAAGGTCAGCTCATCGAGCGTTTCGCTGGTGCCGAACTCGACGCCGAAGGCCCATACCTCGAAATCCATACCTCCATCCCGGCGCGCGACCTGCCGCGTGACCTCTGCATGCTCGAGAGATGCACCAACATCCCTGAGGTTGATGTGCGCCACAGTGGCTACATCAAAAGGCCCCTTGTAGTCCGTCTCAAACTCAGCCGTGAGATGACGACGCGGGAACCATCGAAGTTCCAACCGTCCTTGGCCTCTGGTGGTGACCCTGTCAGTGCGAAGCTCGAAGGTGCCTTCCCGAATAAGCAGCGGCTCATTGGGCGCGTTCATTTGCACGAACGGGCGAACAGTCTCGGCGTACTCCTCAAAGTTCATGAGCCGTGCTCCAAAGTCAGAATCCCACGCCTGACGACCGTGCACACTTCGCCGCATACCATCGTGCCGGACAGGTGCCGACCTCCGTACGCAGCGAACAGTCGTGCCGGTCTGTGCGCGTCGAGACCAGCTGGTGACCGCGGTATCCGGAGCGTTCTGAGTCAGGTGGCAGCGGCGGTACCGTCATTGGGAGTCCGGTCGCGTACGACGGCGACCTCGCGAGCGTAAACACCGAACGACGACTGACGCGCGCTCGGAACCGACGATGTGCACTCCCCAACTCCCGCTTAGGAGCTCGAACGCGTTCGCCACGCGCCGCGATCCTCATCACCACTCCACTTATCGGAGTAGCTCCCGCGGTGTAGAAGCCCCGAATGCGTGTGGGGGAGAGCGTTGAACCTCGCGCCCTTTCGGGTAACTCCCCCCCTCAGGTCATGGGTCGACCGACACATCCGTTGCCCTAGCCGAGATCCCCAAAGGGAGTGCGCGGGGCGGCTCGGCCCGCCGGCCGATCGCAACGCTTCTGGGCGCCAAATGACCCGGTTGTTCGATGGATCGACGGATTGTGAAATCTCCGGGAGATCGTGGCGTAGAAACGATCGAGCAGCGCCGCCTTGGGTGCGGGCGAGGCTCACGGGTCCTACGGTGTCGAGAGGCAGGAGGAGGGAAAGAGTGAGAGGAGTTTCGGGACGGGTTCAGACTGGTACCCGACAATGAGTGGCGAAAGCTCCACCCGCCGTTCGAAGCCCGCTACCCAGATCAATGCAATCGCTGCCTTGAGCCAATTGAGATCGGTGACATGATCATGTACGCCTTTCTCACCGGGCCGTTGGCAGGGGTCAGTGGATATTGCCACGAAGCATGCTTCGAGAATTCAGAGGAGATCCTGCGCAAGAGATTCCCCCCCCCCGCCGGCCGGTAAAGCTCGTGGCACTCAAACTGTGTGCGTTCTGACAGTCGTCGTGACCAACGACTCGGGTCATGAGACGGCACCGAACGCCGGTCCGGCGAAATGACGCTTGGTGTCGCAGCGTGCTCACCACTGGAGCGATAGGCGCCGGGAGGATGGTCCTGCGGCAAGTCTCAACCTGCCACGCGATCATGGTTCGACGTGGCGCGCCGATGCATCTTCTGTTGCGGTACTCCGCTGACGCGCGAGCACGCGCTTCCCCAGTGGCTCAACGGCCTTCTCGGCGGCGCTGCACTGATCTCCTGGGGCAACCAGACCGATCCAGCGACGCGGCGTCGTTCCCCGAAGGGCGTTGACTGGGTGACGCGGAGTGTGTGCCGGGAGTGCAACAACGGGTGGATGAGCGAACTCGAGGGTGCGGCCGCGCCAGTGCTCGAGCCGCTGATCCTCGGCGATGTGACCCGCCTGAGCCCCGATGAGCAGGCACTCGTCGCGATCTGGGTATGGAAGACCTTCCTAATGGTCGAGCTCGTGCAACAGGTCAGTCCGCGAGTCACGAGAGACGAGGACTACCACTGGTTCTTCGAGCAGCGTGAGCCTGCCCAGTCTGCGTGTTGCTGGATGATTGGGTGGCAAAGAAGCGCAGGCCGCGATTGGTTCACTAGATATTGGAGCAACCCGTCGCATCGCTTCACGCACCCGAGTCAACGCACGCTTCCGCCGAAGCGCGAGATGAGTGGTTATCGAGCGACCGTCGCCATCGGACGAGTTGCGTTCCAGATCGTCGCGGATCGCTTGCCACAGGAGGGTTTCGGTTTCGTAAACGGCGGCGTTCAAGACGGACTGATCTTCAACATCTGGCCGGGCTTCGTCGCGCCTGCGCTTCCCTGGCCGCCGCTCCTGTTCGTCGACGAGTGGGGACTGCAGCGCTTCCACAACCGCCTCATTGGCCGAGAGATTGTGAGCCCCGCGCGCGTTGAGCCGCTTGCTCTCCCGCCCCCCACGGAGTGACTCATGTCGCGACGTAAACACTTTGGCGCAAGACCGGCCACCTTGGTCACGAGCCGCTGAACCGCCCCGGGTTCTGTGGAGGGCTCCTTTTTCATTGGACCCCGGCCCTAGCTGACATTCTCAAAGGGCAGTGCGCGGCGGCTGGGCCCTTGGGCTCGCAAGACTTCTGGGCGCCGACAGGATTCGACCCCCGGACCATCGGGTTATGAGTCACGCCGCGACGGGTCCAGCGAATATCAGTAATTGCGCGCAAGAGCGCTGACCTGCGACTTCGCGAGTCCGTGGGTCCATCGGGTCCGGTCGGATCCAGCGTGTTGCAACCATTTGGGTTGCAAAATGGTTGCAACCGTCGGAGCGGAGCCACGACCCGTCTATGTCAATGACTGTCGGGACGACCTGGCAGGACCGCGACTCGACGTCGCACCCGGATTCGACGTAACCCGTCGAAGCCGCGCCTCTTTGAAGGGCTGCCGGAACGCCGCTAGGAAGCGTTGCGGGTACTCGTCGAGCTCCCCGGGGACGCCCACCGCCTGATCGGCTGTCGTGTCGCGCGCGAGGAATCGTCCAGAGAGCCGGTCCCATATGGTCAGGATCGTCCCGAGGTTCTTCTGGCTCGTAGCAGGAACGTGGTGGAGTCGATGGAGCCGGGGGGTGATGAACACCGTCTCTACGAACGGTCCACCAAGCCGCAGGTTGCTGTGCCCCATGAGCGCGAAGCCGGCATAGACGATCAGGGCACTCGCCACGATCCAGGCGGGCATGCCGAGCGCGAAGAGCGGGACCTGCGCCGCGACCTGTCGGACGAAGTTCTCGAACATGTGCGCTCGCGTAGTCGCCAGCCAGTCCAAGTGCCGGCTTGAGTGATGGACCTTGTGGACCGACCACAACGCCTCGGATCGGTGCAGACAGACATGGACCGCGAACGCAGCGCAGTCGTAGACGACGATTGCGAGGGCGAGCTGACCGAACCACGGCAGTGCGCGGACCGCATCGGTGACGCCAGGGATCGCCAGTCTTGAGAGCTGCGGAAGGAACACGAACGCAGCGATGACGTTGGCCGCCGTAGCGACGAGGTACCACGCGGCGTCGGTCGCGAGGTACCGCCGAAGGAATGGGGACGGCGTGAACTGAAGTGCGGGGATGCGTTCCAGCGCAGCGACAGTCAGGAACATGCCGGCAACTAGTGCGAGCGAGAGACTCGGGCTCATATCGCCTCCTGTGTAACCGTGGTTGCAGGAGTATGCCCGGGCCCTCAGCTGAATGCAACCGTGGTTGCATCTATGAGCAGTCCCGTCGTACGGTGAGTTCGTGCCCGGCCGACTGGAGTGGGTGCTCCTCGCTTACCGGATCCCCCGAGAGCCCTCGACGCCGCGGATCTCGGTGTGGCGCAAGCTGCGCCGCCTCGGGGCGGCGCAGCTCGGCGACGGGCTGGTGGCGCTCCCCAATGACGCCCGCACCAAGGAGCAGCTGGAGTGGGTCGCCGACGAGGTCCTCGAGGCCGGCGGCGAGGCGACGCTCTGGATCGCCCGGGCGAGCTCCGCAGGCCAGGAACGCAGCCTGGCTGCCGCGATGGCCGCGTCGGTGGCGGAGGAATACCGCGCCGTGCTCGAAGCGGTCGACGCGGCAAGGGGCGAATCCGGTTCGGCGCGGCGGCGGATCGCGGCGCAGCTGCGACGCGACCTGCACCGGATCGCCCAGCGCGATCACTTCCCGCCTCCTGACCGCGACAAAGCGCACCGGGCGGTCGACCGCTTAGCGGCCGGTGCGGAGGTGTCGCGGTGAGGTGGGCGACGCGGGCCGGTTGCCACGTCGATCGGGCGGCGTGCGCGTGGCTGATCCGGCGGTTCATCGATGCGGACGCGGAGTTCGTCTTCGTCGATGATCCCGACGAGGTTCCCGACGGCGCGACACCGTTCGACATTCGGGGCGCCGACCTGTCTCACCACGGCGGGGACTGTTCGTTCGAGACGATGTTGCACCGCTACGACTTGGATGATCCGGTGTTGTGGGATCTCGCCCGGATCGTTCACGAGGCCGACCTTGCGGATGATCGTTTCGACGCTCCCGAAGCGCCCGGATTGGACGTTGTCTGCCGCGGCCTAACGATGGTGCGAAGCGACGACGATGTGCTCGCGATCACCGGGCCGGTCTTCGACAGCTTGTACGAGTACCGGCGACGCGCGTTGCTGTTGGGCAAGGACCCGGCATGACACGAGCGCACCTGTCATTGGACGCGCGGCGGATCCTGTGGGCGCAGGCCTTGCGCGCGTTCGCCTACGGGTTCGGCGCGGTGCTGCTGGGCACAACGCTCGAACGCGCCGGCTTCAGTTCGGGCGACGTCGGACTCGTGCTCGCTGCCGTCGTCGCCGGGACAGTCGTGTCGTCGCTCGGGATCGGCCGGTGGGGCGACCGGTGGGGCCGTCGACGCTCGTACGTCGTGCTCTACCTGGCCTTGGCCCTCACGGGCGTGGTGTTCGCCTTCTTCGACCAGGTATGGGTTCTGTGCGCGGTGGCGCTGACGGGGGCGCTGTCCACGGAGGTCGTCGAATCGGGCGCGTTCACCTCGCTCGAGCAGTCCATGCTGGCGACGGAGCTCACCGGCCAGCAACGAACACGCGGCTTCGGCGTATACAACGCGGTGGCGACCGCGGCGGGGTCGGTGGGCGCATTGGCTGCAGGCGGTCCGGAACTGCTGCGTCGCGTGTGGCCGGGAGCGCCGATCGATCAGCGGTTCTTCCTGCTGTTCGTGCCCGTCGCGCTGGCCGGCGCCGCGGTAGCCGGCACCCTTTCCCCGCGGGCGGAAGCCGAACCGCGGCCGCCACGTACGCGGAACCGGGTCGGGCTGCGGCGATCGCGTCCGGTCGTGGCGCGGCTGGCCGGGCTGTTCGCGCTCGACAGCCTCGGTGGCGGGTTCGTGGTGCAGTCCTTCATCGTCTACTGGCTCGCGGTCCAGTTCCACGCCTCGATCGGCGTGCTCGGGGTCGTGTTTTTCTCGGTCGGGTTGCTCCAGACGGCGTCGTTCCTTGCGGCGCCGCGCTTGGCTGAACGGTTCGGGCTCCTGCGCACGATGGTGTTCACGCATCTGCCGTCCAACGTGCTGCTGGCCGCGATCCCGCTCGCCCCCAACCTGGCCGCCGCGATTGCGCTGCTGTTCGGCCGGTACGTGCTCGCGCAGATGGATGTGCCGACGCGCCAGGCCTACGTCATGGCACTGGTCGACGCCGATGAGCGCACGCCGGCGGCCGCGGTGACCAACACGGCCCGCTATGTCGTCAGGCCGGTTGGCCCTGCACTCGCAGGCGTGAGCCAGTCGATCGCGTTCGGTCTGCCGTTCGTCCTCGCCGGCGGCATCAAATCGCTCTACGACCTCGTGCTGTGGCGCTGGTTCCGCGGTGTGCCGCTCCCCGATGAGACGCCGGCGCCTGTCGAGCGCGTCCCGACACCGGCGGTGCCGGTGCTCACCAGCGCTGAGGAGGACCGCCCATGATCGCGTGCCTGCGCACCGTCGCCGTGCCCGCCGAGAAACGCGACGACTACCTGGCCTGGATCCGCGACGGCCGCGCCATTCGCGAGGCGCGCGGGATCCTCGCCGAACTCGTACTGGAGCCGAGCTCGGACGATCGCGACACCGTCGTGATCACGATCTGGCCGAGCCACGAGGTCTTCAACGCTTGGATTGCCACGCCCGAGCGCGACCAACTCACCGCGTCCGAGGTGCACCAAGCCGTCGAGTACCGGCCGATCACGCGTTACGACGTCGCCGGCGGCTACCTGAACCTGGCCGGCCTCGCCGACCACGACCCGATCAATCCCAACCGGGAGGACTTGCCATGAGATGGGTAACCCGCGCCCGCCCCAAGACCGACCGCATCGCGTGTCCCTGGCTGATCCGTCGCTTCATCGACCCCGACGCCGAGATCCTGTACGTCCCCAAGGACCAAGTCCTCGACGTCGCGCGACAACAGGGCGCCCGGTCCTTCGATGCCGACGGCGCCGAATTCACCCACCGCGGGGACCGCTGCAGCTTCGAGGTACTCATCGACGACTTCCGCCTCGGTGACGACCCGGCGCTCATGCGGCTGGCGCGCATCGTGCACGCCGCCGACATCGAGTCCGAGCTGCACACCGATCCCGCCGGACCGGGGCTCTTGGCGATCGGTCTCGGCGGCCTCGAAGTCGAGGCCAACGACCATCGGCTCCTCGAGCGAGCTGA
>WNGB01003983.1_pt1 | contig 29497 bp, 18 predicted proteins | sample 5400681 | NCBI WGS metagenome assembly WNGB01 (sample SAMN13153367, study PRJNA577476) | soil metagenome | isolation source: 115 cm soil or saprolite under grassland replicate 2 | place: USA:California | collected 2016-06-15
AAACTGTTCGACCTGTTGAACGAGAGTCTCGATGCGCTGCATCCGCTGCTGAAACTCCTTGTCGGCCGTGTGGCTCACGGGCAACCTCCTCCGTCAGAGTACGGAGTACAGAGTACAAAGTACGGAGTACGAAGTACGAAGTACGGCGTCGAAAGTACGGAGTATCGAGTACAAAGTACGGAGTACAGAGCACGGAGTACCAAGGGCGGAATCCACGATGACGGCCCTCTGTACTCCGTACTTCGTACTCCGTACTCCGTACTCGCTTCACGATGACTTGCTCGCGCCGAACATCGGCGTGTGCCGCACCTCGATCGTCTTGCCGTCGCCGACGTACATGTGAACGCCGCAGGGCAGACACGGATCGAAACTGCGCACGGTTCGCATGATATCGATGCCTTTGAAGTTGTCCGGCCCGTTCTCCTCGAAGAGCGGACAGCCCTGCACCGCGTCCTCGTAGGGGCCGGGCGTCCCGTAGCTGTCGCGCGGGCTGGCATTCCACGGCGTCGGCGGATAGGGATGGTAGTTGGCAATCTTGCCGTCACGGATCACGACATGGTGCGACAGCACCCCGCGCACCGCCTCATGGAAGCCGCAACCGATGGCATCCTTGGGCACCTTGAACTCCGTCCAGGTGCTCGTGTGGCCGGCGTGCAGCTCCTTGAGTGCCTGCTCGACGAAGTACAGCGCCACCGCCGCCGCGTACGCCTGGAAGTACGTCCGCGCCCGGTCGCGCTCGATGGTGTTGCTCCACTTCGGCACCTTCCACTCGAACTCGACATCGGGCATCGAGGCCGTCTGCGGCAGATAGATCTTGACGCTGTGGCCGGTCGCCTTGATGTAACCGACGTCCACCCACCCCGCCAGCGCCGTCGCCCACAGCCGAGCGAGCGGACCGCCGCCGGTGTCCAGCGCCAGGTGATCGCCCGTCCGTTGGTCGAGCCAGCGCGGCGACATCACCCACGTGTAATTCTTGTTGAAGTCGCGTTTCTGCGGCCGCGGAATCGTCGTCTGGTTCCACGGATGGCGCTGGTCGATCGGATTGCCCAGCGGATCGGTCTTGACGAACGGCTCGCCCTGCTGCCAGTCGTCGTAAAACGAACTCCCCAGCAGGATGCGCAGGTTGAGGTTGATGTCGATAAGATCTGTCGTGACGAGCTGCCCATCGACCACGACGCCGGGCGTGACGTACATCGCCCGGCCCCATTCTGTCATTTTGCGGTAGTCAAAGTCGCACTTGTCGGGGTTCTGGAAACTCCCCCAGCAGCCAAGCAGAATGCGCCGCTTGCCGACTTCTTCATAGCCCGGGAGGGCCTCATAGAAGAAGTCGAAGAGGTCATCGTGGAGCGGCACTACCTTCTTCATGAACTCGACGTACTTCAGCAAACGCACGAGGTAGTCCGTGAAAAGTTGCACGGTCGGCACGGTGCCGACGCCGCCGGGGTAGAGCGTCGAGGGGTGGACGTGCCGCCCTTCCATCAGGCAGAACATTTCGCGCGTCAGCCGGCTCATCTGCAGCGCTTCACGATAAAACGCCCCGGTGAAGGGGTTGAGCGACCGCATGATGTCGGCGATGGTGCGATAACCGTGAATGCTGGCGTGCGGAGCCGGCGTGTTCTCCGCCTTGTGCAACACCGACGGATTGGTTTCGGCGACCATCTGCTCGCAGAAATCGACGCCGACGAGATTGTCCTGGAAGATATTGTGATCGAACATGTACTCGGCGGCCTCGCCGAGGTTAATGATCCACTCGGCCAGATGCGGCGGCTTGACGCCGAAGGCCATGTTCTGAGCGTAGACGGCGCAGGTGGCGTGATTGTCGCCGCAGATGCCGCAGATGCGACTGGTGATGAAGTGAGCGTCGCGCGGATCCTTGCCCTTCATGAAAATGCTGTAGCCGCGAAAGATCGACGAGGTGCTGTGACACTCGACGACCTTGCGGTTGGCGAAGTCGATCTTGGTGTAGATGCCCAGGCTGCCGACGATGCGCGTAATCGGATCCCAGGACATTTCCACCAGGTTCGGCGGCATCGCTACCCTCCTCCGCGACGGGCGGTCGCTGTTCCCGCTTGCGGGTTAGCGCGGGGAGCGCTAACCCGCAAGCGGGAAGACAAGGTTCTTCAGCAAATTCGCGGCAGTTGCTCGCCAGCCAGCAGAGCGACGACGCGCTCGCCGCCGACCAGCGATTCCATCGTGACCAGTCCCGGGTGTTCTGCGACCACCGCGCCAATGATGGCAGCCTGGCGCCCGAGCGGGTGGCCGCGCATGACCTCCAACAATCGGTCCGCGTCGGCCGGCGGGACGACCGCCACCAGTTTGCCCTCATTGGCAACATAGAGGGGGTCGAGCCCAAGCATCTCACACGCGGCCCGCACTTCAGGCCGCAGCGGCAGCGCCGCCTCGATCAGGCGCACCCCAACCTGCGCCGCCCCCGCCATCTCGTTCAGGGCGCTGGACACACCGCCGCGCGTCGGGTCGCGCATCCAGCGCAAGGACGGACAGGCCTCGAGCATTACCCGCGTGAGGTCATGCAAAGGCGCCGTATCGCTCTCCAATACGGTCTCGAACTCCAGCCCCTCGCGGACTGACAGGATGGCAACTCCGTGGTCGCCGATGGTCCCCGATATGAGGACTTGATCGCCGGGCCGAGCGGCCCGCACCGAGAGGGAGCGGCCCGCAGGCAGCAGGCCGATCCCGGTCGTCGTGATGAAGATCTGGTCACCCTTGCCGCGATCGACGACCTTGGTGTCCCCAGTGACCAGGGCGACGCCGGCCACGTCACAGGCTCGGCGCATCGAGAGCACGATCCGCCGCAAATCCTCCAGGGCCAACCCCTCTTCGAGGATGAAGGCCGCGGCCAGGTACAGCGGGCGTGCTCCGCCCACCGCCAGGTCGTTGATGGTACCGTGAACGGCCAGGCTGCCGATGTCGCCGCCTGGGAAGAAGATCGGCCGCACGACAAAGGCGTCGGTCGTGAACGCGAGTCGTGGCGGGCTGGAGGTATTTGGGAGCGTGACGGTGGCCTGGTCTTCCCGCGCCGCGAGCACCTCGTTGTCGAACGCCGGCAAGAACACCCGCGCCAGCAATTCTTCTGTCAGCCGTCCGCCGCTGCCGTGCCCCAGCAGGATCCGATCGTAATGCGAGTGCGGCAATGGGCAGGTGCCAAAGCCCTCGACCTTCGCGAGCGACTCGGCTGTCATCGCGCAGCCCCCTCATGCTCACTCTTGTGGCCGAGTTGCAGCAAGGCCGCCCCCGGCGCATGCCGTCCGTAGGCGTGGTAAGCGGCGCAGGCGCCCTCCGACGATACCATCGTGGCCCCCAAGGGCGTGAGCGGCGTACACTCCTTGCCAAACGCCGGGCACTGGTGCGGCTTTTTCACCCCGCGCAGGATTTCGCCGCTGATGCATACCGACGATTCACAGGTCTCGATCGAACGCACCGCGAAGCGCTGCTCGGCGTCGTATTCGCGGTACGCCTCGCGCAGCCGATACCCACTCTCCGGGATGAGGCCGATGCCGCGCCATTTGCGGTCGCATACCTCGAAAACCTCGTCGATCAAGTTGCGCGCGGCCGGGTTGCCCTCGCGGCGGACGGCGCGGCTGTAAACATTCTCCACCTCGGCACGACCCGCTTCGAGTTGTTGCACCGCGCGCAGCACTCCCTCAAGCAGGTCGAGCGGCTCGAAGCCGCTGATGACGATGGGAACCCCGTACGTTCGGGTGATGGGCTCGTACTCGGTGGTGCCCATGACGGTACAGACGTGGCCGGGGCCGAGGAACGCCTGCACCCGGTTGCCCGGCGCCTCGAGCAAAGCAACCAGGGCGGGTGGCACCAGCACGTGCGAGACGAGCAGGCTGAAATTGCGCAACCGGCGTCGGCGTGCCATCCAGGCGGCCATCGCGTTGGCCGGGGCCGTCGTCTCGAAACCGATGGCGAAGAACACGACCTGACGGTCGGGTCTGGCCGCGGCCAGGTTGACGGCATCGAGCGGCGAGTAAACGATGCGCACGTCGCTGCCCTGCGATTTGAGTTGCAGCAGGTCGCTGTGCGAACCCGGCACGCGCAGCATGTCGCCGAACGAGCAGAAGGTCACCTCCGGCAGCGCGGCCAGGCTCAGGGCGCGATCAATGGTTTCCAGGGGAGTGACGCAGACGGGACAGCCAGGACCGTGAACCAGTTCGACCCCCCTACCCTCTCCCCCTGCAGGGGGAGAGGGTAGGGGGGGCAGGAGGGCATCGAGCCCGTACTTGACGATGGCGTGCGTTTGACCGCCGCAGACCTCCATCAGGGTCCAGGGGCGCGTCGTGGTGTGGGCGATCTCTCGCGCCAGTCGTCGCGCCGCTTCCCCATCCCGATATTCATCGAGGTACTGCATTGGGGAAAGTCCCTGGGCGCTCAGCAGATACACGATCCCTCCCAGATTGCGTCCGATGTGTATCTGCTCTCAAGTGTCGCTGAAAAAAGGCAAGATCACAGTATCCTCGCGAACTGGCCGTGTCAAGGATGCCGGCTCTTCGGCCGTCCCCTCCGCCGGTAGTAATGGACTTTTGGGAGAGGGGAGGGGGCCAGGGACTGGTTTACCACAGTCGGCAACTGGCAGCAGACGGGGCGCTAGTGCATGATCCGGCGACCTTTTGGCGAACGGCCGGCGTAAGCCGGCTGGTAAGTCACTCCCACCAGCCGGCTTACGCCGGCCGTTCGCCTGCAGATTGCACAAGAGGTCATTTGCCTTTGCACTAGGTCCGCTACCACGGCGAGGTCCACCACTGGAGCAAGCACTTTCAGCCCGCGGGCCAAGGTTGCTTGCATCTTCTGCCGTTTCCGGTAGCGAGCGGTGGCGCGGGGGCACGTTTATTGCCCCATTTGAGTCGGGCGACGTTCGGTTCAACCCCACTTCGCCACGTTGGGGAAGCCTGCTGATTGGGTTTCCCCCTGCCGGTTCTGGTGCCGGCGCGGAAGAGCGAAGGCATTCATGTCCGCGGAACAGCTTGAAGATCGGATTCCCTTTTTTTGCGAAGAAGTCTACACCAGGATATTGGATGAGACACAGGAAGTGGCTGACAAAGCCCTCGACCGGCTGCGCATGTTGGGCAATCAGTTGCCCGCAGGCATGATCGAGCAGGTCGAGCGACTCCGCAAAGATCCCGCCCACGAGCGGCGCAAGACGGTCCGGGTGAACGATCTCTCGATTCCCGTGGCAGTCCAGGTAGCGAACCTCGCCGAGGCGACGGATCGGACCGCGCTCAAGGACCATTGCCCCACGGGACTGGCGGTCCTTCTGCCATGTCCCGCCGCCGTAGGAACTATCCTGCGCGTGCGGATGCCCGCACACCTCGGTGGCGGCGGGTGGGTGACGGTGGAGGTGAAATACTGCCGGAGGGCAGGGGAAGAGTGGATTGCGGGCTGCGAGCTTCTGGACGAGCAACCGCCGATCTAATCCCCGACGCGGCCTTCTTCATACCTGCAAGCGGAAACCGCCCCGCCCGTTCGTCCTGGTCGCGCTCCCAGCGCCGCTGTGTCCGCCAGGCGAGGGCCGCGAAGGAGAGCAGGAACAGCAGCGGCACGACGGCGGCTTTCACGATGCGCTTCCCCTCGCGGTTGACGTCGTGTGCGGGTTCCCCGAACCCACGCGGGCGCTGCCAAGGATCAAGCGGGCATTGTGCCCGAAGGCTGCGGGAAAAGGGAAGGGGCGAAACGACGAAACGACCCCGAGCGTTTGTCCTGATTTTCCTTGACGCAGTTCCCCAGGTGCGACACGATCCCCCTTGGATGGACGTGCCCGGAGTCCCGTTCGGGAACTCCTTGGTGGCGTCGCCCAGAAGGGGAAAGGACCACCTCGCCGTTACGGAGGTCAGTACCGATGACGACACGCAACTGCATCCCCCTGGGCCTTTGTTTGGTCTGCGCCCTGCCCGCCATCCCCAGGGCGCAGCCGGCCAAACCCGCGCCCTGGTTCCGCGACGCCACCAAGGAGTATGGCGACATCGGCACTGGACCGCCTGCATTTGCCGACCTCGACGGCGATGGCTTCCCGGAACTGATCTGCGACGGCAGAATCTTCAAGAACGAGGGTGGCAAGCGCTTTCGTGATGTCACCAAGGAAACTGGGATCGCCGCCTCGGGCACGGCCGTCGTCGCCGACATCGACAACGATGGTCTGCTGGACATTTACTTCTGCGGCGGCACCGGCAAGTTGTACCGCAATCTCGGCAACCTGAAGTTCGAGGACTGGACCAAGAAAATCCCGCCGAACAAGCACCAGCGCTCGCTGGCTGCCGCGTTCGGTGACGTGGACGGCGACGGCCATGTCGATCTCTACGTCACCAATTACGAGGACTGGAAAGACAACACCTATCCCTATCCGCATTTGCTATTCAAGAATCGCGGCGGGGACAAGGGCTTTGAACTGTGGTGGGAAGCCCGGGGCAACCAGGTGCTGCCAGGGCGGGGCGTCACGTTCTTCGACGTGGATGGCGACGGCCTGCCCGAAATCTACGTCTCCAATTATCGCCTCGCGCCCAATTTCTTGTGGTTCTTCGAGCCCAAGGCGGTCCTGAAGGACCGGGCGGGGGAGTTGGGAGCGGCGGGGACACCGGGGCCGACCGTGAAATACGGGAACGGCGTAACGATCAAAGCGTGCGGCCACACTATCGGCAGTTGCGTCGCCGATTTCGACAACGACACCCACCTGGACATTCTGGTGGCCAACTTCTCCCACCCCCCGGTGTGGCAGAATCGGTCGCAGTTCCTGCGCAACGCCGGTCCGCCGCAATTCCGCTTCGAGGACAAGAGCGCGACCGTCAAGTTACGCTGGCAGGAAAGCTATGCCGTGGCGGTGGCCGGCGATGTGGACAATGACGGTTTGGTGGATTTCTTTCTCACCACCGTGTACGCCGGCGACCAGAGCGTCCTGTATCGCAACCTCGGCGACTGGCGCTTCACCGAGGTGACCAAACAAGCCGGTGTCTCGACCGCCCAGACATACCAGGCTGCGTTCGCCGACATCAACGGGGACGGCTTTCTTGATCTCGTCTCGGGTGGTCGGGTCTGGATCAACACGCTCGGCCAGCAGGCTGCGACAGCGAAACACCGCTACCTGAAGGTACGGCTGGAAGGGACGGGCAAGTGCAATCGCGCCGCCATCGGCTCGCGGGTCATCGTCAAGGCCGGCGGCAAAACCTTCACGCGGCAGGTCGAAGCCGGCACCGGCAGCGGCTGCCAGAACGACCTGACCTTGCACTTCGGCCTGGGCATGGCGCAAGGACCGGCGGCAGTGACGGTCCACTGGGCCGGCGGCGGCACCAGCACGCACCAGGTGGAACTGAACCAGACCGTCGTGCTGCGGAAGTGAAGCGAAGTAGCCAGGGGAGATTGCTGCACAGGCACAGGTGATGTCGAATCCCATCGGGTTCTCTCCTTCACACCGAGTCTACTTAACTCGGCTGTCGGGACAGCGGCCCGGCAGCGGGACTTCGGCGTTCGGCCTCTTGGGACCTGGGATGGCATTTGACCAGGTATCGCTGTTCTTCTACCCGCCGCGTTGGGAGCGCTATAGCGTCGCCGATGCGCGGATGAAGCATTACTCGGGCGAGCCGGTTCGGATTGTTTCTGCGATTCGTGCAGAAGATAGCAACGGACCGACCGTCTCCCTCGAAGACCTGTGCCGCTGGTTCGAGGCCAAGGGCTTCCAGGTCGTTACACGTAGCGCCGACTATGCCCTTTTTCACTCCGCCACGGTAGAATCGACCCTCGGGCACCGGGCGGAGATCGATGTCAGTGCCAGCGCTCAGGACGGCGAGGTCACCAGCCTGTACTGCCGGTTTCAGCTGAATCGCGAGTCGCCGCTTCGGCTAGAGCGGTGGGAGGCGTTTCGCCAAGAGTTGTGCGCTGTCTTTTCGCTGCGGATCGGTGTTTCGGATTCCGAATCGGTGGGGTCGGAGGAATTCTTGACCATCGTCCGGCAAACCGACAACTGGCGTTATTTCGCCGAGCAGTTTGGCTGGCCACAGCCGTTCGAGTGAGGCCCGGCCGAACCAGGGAACTGCAGCTGACCGGGCCGCCCCACGTCTGTCTGTCTCGGCTGTCAAGGGAGTGGCCCCGGCAACTGGGCTTCGGCGCTCGACAGTGGAGGGCGTTTCTTTGCCGCGAGTCGTCGAGATCGACGGGCAAGATTTCCGTACCCTCGATGAGTTCTTCGAGGTGATTGGCGCAGCCCTGATTCCTGGTAAGTGTTGGGGCAAGAACCTCGACGCCTTCAACGACATCCTGTGCTGGCCATTGGCCTGTGACCCCGACCTAGATGTGCTGGTGTGACGGCGGTCCAATCTGTCGCGATAGCGGCTGAACCACGGTGAGGCCAAACGCTACTTGCAACAGAGGAGTTGGAAGCGAGGTCCGAAGGATGACCCACGAGGTCGCAGTCCACTACAGTGAAGGGATTGTCCGGCAGGCGGCCAGGTATTTCCTCGTCCGCTTCCTCCGTCGCGATGCGACCATTGGCGGCGGGGCTGCCCTTCTGGCAGTGGGGGCCTGGCTCGGTTTCGGCCTCGACTGGCCCTAGGCTGCGGCACTTGGCGGCTCGGGATTCGTCTTGGTCGCAGTCGTGGTTTTCGTTGGCCTCGCCTCTGTGCGAGCTGCCGTTGGCAAGTTCCGGGCAATGCGAGATCCGACGGTGTGATGGCGGTTCGGTGACGAAGCGCTAGGGACAACCTCGGACCTCGGGTCGGTCGAAGTCAAATGGGAACTCGTGTCGCAAGTATGGCGGTTTCCTGGTGTGTGGCTGCCCGCTCTCGTACAAGGCGCGCAGGGGGGCGACCTTGGCGGCGCCGACCGGCACCCAGCGCACGCCGCTCTGCTTGAGGTGCGCCCCTACCACCTTGCCGCCCGCCTGCGTCGGCCCGCTGCCGATGTCCCAGCCCTGCCGACGGTACGCCGGGTAGTCCGTCCGGTGCTCGTTGTCGGCAACCTAGTTGATCAACTTGCGCAACTCCTCGGCCACCCGCTCCTCCGTGGGCTCTGCCAGCGTCCGCAGCCAGACCACCAGCGCCTTGCCCCCCCTGTTCGTACAGGATCCCCTTGGCCTGCGCCGCCCAGGCCGCCGGCTCCTCCGTGGCGCCGCGCGGCCTCACAGTTTTCTTTGCACACGCGGCGTTCTCTTGGTAGGATAGGAAGTGAGTTACAGAGCGCGCCGGGACGAATCCGAACATTTCCCCCCTCATCCTTCGGGCCTGCCGTCAGGCACTGCTAACGCCCCAGGGATATCTGCGCTTCGCCAGCGAAGCCAACTGCGCAGGCCAACCTGATCGGACGGACCCTCACGGCGCGATGTTCTCCCGTCTGACCTCCCCCCCGCAGCGGGATGGTACTGCGCTCATTCCGGCGAACCTGACCTCCTCTCCGGATGGAACCACGTGACGTGGCGTTGGTCAGGGTTCACATCGGGTGGAGCGCTGAGGAGGCTGCATCGTGTTCGATTTCTTCGCCCACCTGCTGGATCCGTCCGGGTTCGTCCCGCGGCCCCAAGGGGGGGGTTGGTCTGAAGGGCTCATCTGGCTCCATGTCGGGGCCGATGTGCTCATCGGCCTCGCCTACCTGGCGATCCTCCTGGTGCTCGTTCGTTTCGCGCGCCCGCGGCGCGATCTCCCGTCTCGGCTGCTGTTCCTCCTCTTCAGCATCTTCAGCGTGGGTTGCAGCCTCACCCATTTCCTCGATGCGTACAGTTTCCTGGTGCCGATTTATCGCCTCTCCGGTCTGGTCAAGTTGATCACGGCTCTGGCTTCGTGGGGAACGATCTTCGCCCTGATCCCCGCGGTGCCGCAGGCGCTGGCGATGCGCAGCCCTGCCGAATTCGCACGCGAGGCCGACGAGCGCCGCCTGGCCGAGACGAAGTTCCGCGGTTTGTTGGAGTCGGCGCCGGATGCGATGGTGATCGTCGATGACCGCGGCGCGATCATGCTGGTCAACAAGCAAACGGAACAGTTGTTCGGCTACGACCGCCCGGAACTCCTTGGCCAGCCAGTCGAGATCCTCATTCCCGAACGTCTGCGCGCCGGCCATGCCGTCCATCGGGCCAGTTACGTTGCGGATCCGTACGTCCGGCCGATAGGCGCCGGCCTGGACCTCCACGGCCGGCGCAAAGACGGCACGGAGTTCCCCGTGGAGATTAGCCTTAGCCCTTTGCAAACCGAGGAGGGCCTGCTCGTCATTAGTGCCATCCGAGATGTCACTTCTCGGAAACAGGCCGAGGAACAACTCAAGGCCCTGAACCAGACGCTCGAGCAGCGCGTGGTGGAGCGGACCGCGATTGCCGAAAACCGGGCCAACGAACTTGCCCACTCCAACGCAGCCCTGGAGCAGCGCGCAGAAGCATTGCGCGAGGTGAACCAGGCCCTAACCCGCAGCAACCAGGAGTTGGACGACTTTGCCTACATCGCCTCGCACGACCTCAAGGAGCCCCTCCGCGGCATCGCCAGCTACGCGCAGTTCCTCATGGAGGACTATGCCGACAAACTCGATGACGATGGCCGCGCCAAGTTGAAGACCCTTGAGCACCTGAGCCAGCGCCTGTCGGACCTGATCGATTCGCTGCACCAGTACGCCCGCCTGGGTCGGGTGGAGTTCGCCGTCGCGCCCACGGATCTGAATGAGGTGCTGGCCCGTGTGCTGGATGCTCTGCGCATCACCCTCGAAGAGAAAGGCGTCCAGGTGCGCGTCCCGCGGCCGCTGCCGTCGGTCCGCTGCGATCGGGTGTACGTCGGCGAGGTGTTTCATAACCTGATCACCAACGCGATCAAGTACAACGACAAGCCCCAACGATGGGTCGAGGTCGGTTACCGTGAGCCTGAGGCTCCCGGACAGCCGACGGTGTTGTCCGTGCGCGATAACGGCATCGGTATTCGCGCGAAGCACCTGGAGATCATTTTCCGGATCTTCAAGCGTCTGCACGGCCGCGATCAGTATGGCGGCGGCACGGGCGCGGGCCTGAGCATTGCCAAGCGGATCGTCGAGCGCCACGGTGGGCGCATCTGGGCCGAGTCCACCTACGGCGAGGGCTCGACGTTCTATTTCACCCTAGAATAAGTGGTGAGTGGTGAGTGGTGAGTGGTGAGTGGTGAGGGGGGGAGGAAGGGTGTGGTTGGATTGCATTGCATTGCACGCACACCCTTCCTCCACCACTCACCACTCACCACTCACCACTCACCAACCCGAACCACTCACCACTCGGAACGATCATGGACAAGCCCCACTACAACGTCCTGCTGATCGAGGACAGCCCCGAGGACCGCGAAACCTATCGGCGGCTCCTGAAACGTCACGGCGAGGCAGACTACACCTTCGTCGAGACGGATTCCGGCGAGCAAGCCGTCGCGCTGTGTCGCAGCGCCCACCCGGATTGTGTGTTGCTTGACTACCGGCTCCCCGACCGCGACGGCCTGGAACTGCTGGAGGAACTGACGCGGCAGGGGGAGAGTCCCGTCGCGGTCGTGATGCTGACCGGGCACGGCGATGAGTCGATCGCCGTCCAGGCCATGAAGTGCGGTGCCCAGGATTATCTGGTCAAGGGCCGCATGACCCCCGCCGAACTCGCCGGCGCCGTCCATAATGCCATCGCTCGCGCCGCCCTGCTACAGCGCGTCGAGCGCGCCCAGCGACACTTCCGCCTTGCCGTCGAGGCGTCTCCCAGCGCGATGGTCCTGGTCGATGCCCGCGGCTCGATCCTCCTCGTCAACAGCCAGACGGAGCGGCTGTTTGGCTACGGGCGTGATGAACTGATCGGTCAGCCGGTCGAGGTGCTCATCCCTCCTGAAGATCGAGGATCGCACGAGGGGCCTCGCTCCGCGATTCTCGATCTTCGATCCTCGCTCCGCGAACTGCGTGGCCGGAAGAAGGACGGCAGTGAATTCGTGGTCGAGGTTGGCGTGAACCCGATCGACAACGAGCAAGGGCCGATGGTGCTGGCTTCCATGGTTGATATCAGCGAGCGTAAAAGGCTCGAAGAAGAGCGCCGCAACCTGGAGCGACGGATGCAGGAGGCCCAGAAGTTCGAGAGCCTGGGAGTGTTGGCGGGCGGCATTGCCCACCGCTTCAACAACCTGCTGGTAGGGGTTCTGGGTAACGCCAGCCTGGTTCGCCTGGGATTGGCGCCCGACTCGCCGGTGCGGCCGATCGCGGAACACATCGAGCAATCGGCCCAGCAAATCGCGGAACTGTGCCAGCAGATGCTGGCGTTCTCGGGCCGTGGCCGCTTTGTGATCCAGCCCCTGAACCTCTCCGCGCTGGTCGCCGAGATGAGGCCGCTGCTGGAGGTTTCGGCGGCGCGGGGCGCCGCGCTCGAGTACGACCTGGATGCCGACTTGCCGCCGGTCGAGGCGGATGCCGCCCAGATCCGGCAGGTGATCGTCAACCTGGTCACCAACGCGTCGGAGGCGCTGGGACCGCAGGGGGGCAAGGTGGCGCTGCGGACCCGGACCGAGCAGTGTGCAAGCGGGCGCTGGCCGGGGCCAGGCGCCGGCGAGTGGCTGCCGGAGGGAATGTATGTCTGTCTTGAGGTGAGCGATACCGGCTGCGGCATGGACGAGGCGACGCGGAAGCGGATTTTCGACCCGTTCTTCACCACCAAGTTCACCGGCCGCGGTTTGGGGCTGGCGGCGGTGCTGGGGATTGTGCGCGGTCATCGTGGGGCGATCGAGGTGGACAGCATCCCGGGGCAGGGGACAACCTTCCGCGCGTACTTTCCCGCCGCGGCGCGGACGGTGCCGGTGTTGCCGCCCGTCGTGGCCAGGCCCCCGCGCGCGGGCGGCGTCGTGCTGGTGGTCGATGATGAGGAGATGGTGCGCAAGGTGACGGCGGCAGCGCTGCAAGCGGGCGGCTTCACCGTGCTGACGGCACGGGACGGCGAGGAGGCGGTGGCCGCGATCCGCACACGGGGTGAAGAGATTGCCCTGGTGCTCCTCGATCTGGTCATGCCGGGAGTCGGGGGCGAAGTGGTGTATCGGCAGATGCGGGCGATTCGCCCGGACGTGCGGGTGCTGCTGGTGAGCGGTTACGACGAGAAGGAGGCCAGCGCACGCTTCGCCGCGGAGGGGCTGGCCGGTTTCGTGCAAAAGCCCTGGTCGTTCCAGGCGCTGCTGACGCGTGTGCGCGAACTGCTGACGGCCAAGTGAGAGACTTTGCGAAACCCCTCCCCCCAACCCCCTCCCCTGCAAGGAGAGGGGGAGCAAGCCGGACAGCGCTTCTTCTTCTCCCCCTCTCCTTGTAAAGGAGGGGGTTGGGGGGAGGGGTTTCCCACAGTCTCTGAAGCGAGCGCCGCGATTGTTTCGGTCCCCTGGTCGGGTAGAATGACCTGTACGACATTCGCCGACCAGGTTCCAACGATCACGGACGCCTTATGGCCGACCTTCTCGCGACCGACAACAAGATCGCCCTGCCCCTGATTGCGCCGGACGTTGCGCCCGTGCCGCCGACCTGGCATGGGTGGACGCCGGCCGCACCCTTGCCTGAGCTTTCAAGCCCCGAATCGGCTCCCGATTCTCCGGAACCGTTCGAGCCACAGGGCGTCTACGGCCCTGTGTCCGCGGAGGTGATCCTCGAACTGCCGCAGCTGCCAGGGGCCGCGCCGCGCCCGGTGGAATTGCTGGCACCCGCCGGCGGCCCCGACGCCGCTTTCGCCGCGTTCCACTTCGGCGCCGACGCCATTTACCTCGGCCTGAAAAAATTCTCCGCCCGCGCCGAGGCCGAGAATTTCACTCTCGACGAGTTGGACGAAATCACCGCGTACGCTCATAGCCTGCAGCCGCGCCGCCGCGTTTTCGTGACCATCAACACGCTGATCCGTCAGGACGAACTCGCCGAACTCATCGAGGCAATCGCCGCCCTTGCGGAGATTGGCGTCGATGCGTTGATTATTCAGGATCTGGGCGTTTATCACCTGGTCCGCCGCCATTTCCCCGGCCTGGAACTGCACGCCAGCACGCAGCTGGCCGTCCACAATCGCGCTGGCGCCGAAGCACTGCATCGCCTCGGTTTCCGGCGCGTCGTGCTGGCGCGCGAGCTGACGTTCGAGGAGGTCCACGACATCACCTCGGCGGCAGGCATCGAGACGGAAGTATTCATCCACGGGGCGCTGTGCTACTCCTACAGCGGCCTGTGCCTGTTCTCGTCGCAGACGCTGGGGCGCAGCGGCAACCGCGGCAAATGTGCCTACTCGTGTCGCGACTCCTACGAGGTGAGCGGCGCCCCGCTGACGCTGCGCGACGGCAGCGCCGTGCGCCGCGATCCGCGTCAGGGGTTCCCATTCTCGATGAAGGATCTGGCCCTGCCGGACCACATCCCCGCGTTGCGCTCTGCGGGCGTGTCGTGTTTCAAGGTGGAGGGCCGCAAGAAAAGCCCGCTGTACGTCGCGACGACGACCGATTACTACCGCAAGCTGATCGACGGCACGCTGGCGGCCGAGGAGCGCCCCGAGCACGAGGCGGAGATGCAGACAGTGTTTAGCCGGCCGTGGACGCGGCTGTTCGTGCAGTCGCACAAGGACAAGGAAGTCGCCGACCGCGATACCGTCGGCCACCGCGGCACGCCGATCGGCCAGGTGGAAGCCGTCTGCGGCGCCGGCACGTCCGAGCCGCGCTTGCGTTTCCGTACCCGGCGCGCCCTGGAGCGCCACGACGGGCTGCAGATCGACCTGCCGGTGCTGGGCAAGCCGTTTGGGTTTGCAGTCGAGCGGTTGTGGACTGTGACGCCGGGCCGCAAGGGGAAACGCCAGGAGGTTTTCCAGGCGCCTGCGGGCTCTTTGATCGAGGTGAGTCTGCCGCGCGAACACCCCGAGCTTCCCGTCGCCGCCCCGGTGTATTGCTCCTCGTCGCAGGCGGTCAAGCAGAAGTATCGGCACAGTCGCCCCAAGCCCGGCCTGTATCGCACGCGCCGGACTGTCGTAGTGGAGGCCGTCCTGACCGCCGACGCCCTGACCGTGACAGGACGTGTGCAGTCGCGCTCCGCGGGTGAAGTCCCCGTCACGGTGCAGCGAACCCTCGCCGGGCCATTCACCGCGGCCCGCGATAGCGCCAGCGTTGCGGCCGCCTTTGCCAGCGCCTTCGAGCGGCTCGGACCGACGCACCTGGAATTGGGATCCTGTACGCTCCGCAATGACCAAAATCTATTCGTGCCGGTGTCGCGCCTCAACGCCCTGCGACGCGAACTAGTTGCCGAGCTGGAGCAAGCGTTGCGGCGACAGTCGCAGGATCGCGTCGAGCGGCTACACGCCGAGCTTCTCCCTGCCGTTGTGGCACCCGTTGTGGCACGGTCTCCTGACCGTGCCACAGGGCTTGACCGCAGGTCTCCCGAATGTCGGGAGCCCAGAGGAGACCTTCGGTCAGTCGCCGTGGCACGGTCAGGAGACCGTGCCACAACGTACTCAGCCCCAGCGGGGGCCTTGGCCTGGTCCATCAAGATCGATTGCATCGGGTTCCTCGATGCCTTCGCGGAGGACGATTTTGCCGGCCTGGAGGAGATCGTGGTGGACATCGCCCGCGATCACCCGACCCTCCTCGCCGAGAAGCTGGAGCAGTGGGGCGCACGACTCGGCCGCGAGCGCATCCGCCTGGCGTTGCCAGCGCTGACGCGCCGCTGGGAAGACAAGGGCCTGCGCCACAAGATCCGCAGTTTGACCGAGCGCGGCTGGCGCAAATGGGAGGCGGCGAACCTGTCGGCGTGGAGTTACCTGGGCCTCGACCCGGCGCGGTCTGAGACCGGGGCGTTCGACCTCGCAACCGACTGGTCGGTGTACGTTCTCAACCGGCTGGCGGCGCGGCAACTGCTCGACCTGGGTGTGAGCCGTTTCGCCCTGTCGCCGGAGGACGGATTGGAGAATTTGCGGTCGCTGTTGGCGGAATTCGGGTCGCAGGCGGTGCTGATCGTCTACCAGGACACGCCGCAGTTCCTGGCGGAGTCGTGCGCCTACGCCAACCTGATCGGCGGCTGTCCGGGCAAGGCGAACTGCACCTTCGAGAGCATGGAGATGGTATCGAGCCACGGCGAGAAGGTGACCGCCCTGGATTATCACTGCCGCACCATCGTCCTCAACCAGGGACCATTTTGCCTGGCGCCACGGCTCGATGAACTGAGGAAGGCCGGGGCGGACCGGCTGCGTGCGGACTTCGTCTATCGGAAATATCAGCCGGACGAGGTGCGGCGGTTGTGGCGGCTGGTGCGGGCCGGGCGGCCGGTGCCTGGCGGCCACGCGGCCAACTTCGACCGCGGCTTGCTCTGAGAGCCAGGCATCTCCAAGCTGTTCGTGGCAATCCCCCCCGGATAGAAAAAGGCCGCAGAGGCCTCCGCTACGCGCTGCTATTCTCTCGGGGGGACGAAACGCGCCATGACCCGCATCATCTTGCTCGCCGTGTTCGCCGCGGCCGCCTGCACGAGCACGGCCACCGCCCAACCAGCGAAGAAACCCAATGTCCTGTTCATCGCCATCGACGACCTGAATACGGCACTTAGCTGTTACGGTCATCCCCTGGTCAAGTCGCCGAACATCGATCGCCTCGTCAAGCGCGGCGTCCGCTTTGACCGGGCGTACTGCCAGTTCCCGCTGTGCAATCCGTCGCGTGCCTCGATCATGACGGGCTTGCGACCGGACACCACGCGCGTCTTCGAGAACGCGACGCACTTCCGCAAGAACCTGCCCGACGTGGTGACTCTCGCCCAACTCTTCCGCAACAACGGCTACTTCGTGGCGCGCATCGGCAAGATCTTCCACTATGGCGTCCCCGGCCAGATCGGCACGAGCGGCCTGGACGATCCGCCGTCGTGGGAGAAGTTCATCAACCCGCGCGGCCGCGACAAGGACGACGAGCCGAAGATCCGCAACCTGACGCCGAAACGTCCGCTCGGCAGCGCCCTGGGTTTGCTGAGCGCGGAGGGCAGCGACGACAAGCAGACCGACGGTATAGGGGCGACGGAGGCGATCAAACTCCTCGAAGAGAAGCGCGACCGGCCATTCTTCCTCGCGGTCGGCTTCTATCGGCCGCACGTCCCCTGCGTCGCGCCGAAACGCTACTTCGACATGTATCCGCCCGCTCGCATCCAGATGCCAAAGGCCCCCGCCAACGACCGCGCGAGCAAACCCGCCGCCGCCCTGACGGTCACACCGCCCAATTACGGTCTCTCGGATAAGGAATGTCGCGAGTTCATCCAGTCGTACTACGCCTCGATCACCTTCGTCGATGCGCAGGTCGGCCGCTTGCTCGACGCCCTGGATCGCCTGGGACTGACCGACAATACGATCATTGTCCTGTGGAGTGACCACGGCTGGCACCTCGGCGAGCACGGCCTGTGGCAAAAGATGACGCTCTTCGAGGAATCGGCGCGGGTGCCGCTGGTCATCGCGGCGCCTGGCCAGAAAGCCCGCGGCCAGGACTGCCGGCGCCTGGCCGAGTTGATCGACGTCTATCCGACGCTGGCGGACCTGTGCGGCCTCAAGGCGCCCGCCAATCTGGAGGGTCGAAGTCTCAAGCCGCTACTGGACGATCCGAACGGCCCCGGAAAACAGGCGGCGTACACGATCGTGACGCGCGGCGGCAAGGGCGAGGGGAAGTTCTTCGGCCGCAGCGTCCGTACCGAGCGCTGGCGCTACACCGAATGGGACGAGGGCCGCAAGGGCGTCGAACTGTATGACCACGACAACGACCCGCAGGAGTTCGTGAACCTCGCGAAGGACGCCAAGCATGCCAAGACCGTCGCGGAGTTGAGCCAGCTGTTGCGCAAGGGGGCAAAGGCCGGAGCGGCAGCGGGAAGGCCCTGGATCGAGCTGATCGGAGCGAAGGGCCTCCAGGGGTGGAAAGACCCGGCGCAGGACTGGCAAATCGTCGCCGACGTGGGTCTCGATCCGGACAACCCGCGACGGCTGGCGAGCAAACCAGGCAGCGGCGTGATCGTCAACGGTCCCAAGGGACGGGCCCGCAATCTGATCACCAGGGGGAACTTTGGCGATGTCGAACTGCACATGGAGTTCAACGTTCCCAAAGGCTCGAATTCCGGCGTGAAGTTCCACGGGCACTACGAAATCCAGATCGACGACAGCTATGGCCGCAAGGAGGTGAGCGGCAAGAACTGCGGCGGCATTTATCCGCGCGCGGAGTTGAAGCCGAAGTATCACTACCTCGACGACGGCATCGCGCCGAAGACGAACGCTTGCAAACCGCCCGGCGAGTGGCAGACGCTCGATGCGATCTTTCTGGCGCCGCGCTTCGACGCGAAGGGGAACAAGGTCGCCAGTGCCCGCATCGTGAAGGCGGTGCTGAATGGGCAGGTGATCCACGAGGACATCGAGTTGAAGACGCCGACGGGGTCCAACTGGAAGAACCAGGAGATGGCGACGGGGCCGCTGTTCCTCCAAGGGGACCACGGCCCGGTCGCGTTCCGCAACGTGCGCGTGCGGCCTTACATCGCCGCGAGGAAGGAATGAGCGGAATCGAGGAGGTTCTTTGTTTGTAGTTCCGCCTTTAGGCGGTTAGGCTTCTTGCCGCCTAAAGGCGGAACTACGAACGACAACCTGGGTCGCCACGTCACGCCCAGCCCGGCCGCTCGCGCGGTTCGATAAGTTCCCACAGCTGCCGGCAGCACGGTCCCCGTCGCTCATAACCGTCCCCCCCTTCGGACGACGGCATGCCCTGTGGCCAGGCACGCAGGCGGAACTCGGTCGGCCACGGCCCGCCCGCGTCGAGAAAATTGCGCCAGAGTTCGCGTCCCAGGTCACGCCCGGCGGTGCCGTTGACCTGCCACTCCTGCCCGCCCAGCCAGCAAACCGCCTCGGCCACTTCGCCCCCCGCCGGCCGGCTCACCCCAAAGATCGCCTGGCCGTTCTTGAGACTGCGATAATGCACGTTTAACCCACTCAATAGTCCCTGAAACACCAGCGCCTGGATGAAGCTCAGCCATTGGCTGCGCGGTCGGCGGCGGTCGAACCAGCCCGCCCACGGCGCGGGCACGCGGTGTTCCGCCTCGGGCAAGCGCACCAGGTCGATGTCGGATTCGCCCGCCTCGTGTTCGCCTCGCAGCGGCATGAAGAACGCAGGGCGCGTCAGCCGCCCATCGAAGATGCCGTTCGTGACCGTGCCGCGCACCAGGTACGCCAGCCCCGGCGCCAGCGCCAGCGGCGCCAGCAAGAGCCCGTCCTCGGCCAGCTGCTCCAGCCACGCCGGCCGCAGGTCGTCGGTGGCCGCGGTCACCATGATGCGGTCGTACGGGGCCGCCTCCGCCCAGCCCTCGCGGCCGTCGGCGTGGCGGAAATGCACCTGCCGATCCGGCAGCACCTGCAGATGTCCCCAGGCCTCGGCCAGCACCGCCCGGTCCACGTCCAGCGAGTAGAGCCGCCCCGGCCCGACCAGAGCCGCGAGCAGGGCCGCGTTATAGCCGGTGCCGGCGCCGACTTCCAAGGTACGCTGCCCGGGGGCCAGCTTCAGATCTTCGAGCATCTGGGCCATCAGCGACGGCTGGCTGGAGGAACTGATCGGCACACCCGTACCGGCATCCTGCCCACCGCGCGGCGGGCTGAGGCGCGTGATCAGGGCGCGGTCGCTGTAGACGATTTCCAGTTCTTCCGGCCCCAGAGTGTTCGTCGGCACCTCGCGCCAGCGCTCCTGCTTGCGGTGGAACTGGTAGACGCGCTCCAGGAAGAGATGGCGGGGGGTGCGCCGAAAGGCCTCGATCACGCGCGGCGACCAAAGTGTCCCCTCGGTAATCAGGCGATCGACCATTTGTTGATTGGCCTGTTCGGCGGCGTTCATGGACATGGCATGGGTTTCCTCGTGGTGGCGGCCTGCCTGCGCAACCGTTGCAAACGGGCGGCCAGCACCACGAAAGCGCGGCGTGCGGCGCGAAGAAGCCTTGACATTCGATCAGGGGAACCATACGAATGATAAAACAAAACTCATTCCCGGGCAATGAGTTTCAGCTTTGGAGCGGTGGTGAGTGGTGAGTGGTGAGCGGTGAAGGAAGAGCGACTAAACCCCTCTTCCTTCACCACTCACCACTCACCACTCACCACTCACCACTGACGAGAGGCACCTTGATGGAATTGATGGACAAATGGAAGATTCAGGACGCGCTCGAGACCTATCGCGTCCGCCAGTGGGGTAAGGGCTATTTCTCGATCAACAAGGCCGGCCACGTCACCGTCCACCCCACCAAGAAAGCCGACCGCTCGATCGACCTCAAGGAACTGGTCGATCAACTCCAGACGCGCGGCATCCAGCTCCCGATCCTCCTGCGTTTCACTGACATCCTGCGTCATCGGGTCGGCGAGATCCACAACGCCTTCAAGGCCGCTATTGAGGAGTTCGATTATCAGGGAAACTACTGCTGCGTTTACCCGATCAAGGTCAATCAGCAGCGCCACGTCGTCGAGGAGATTCTCGACTTCGGCAAACCGTTCCACTTCGGCCTCGAAGCCGGTTCCAAGCCCGAACTACTCGCCGTCCTGGCCCTGTCGAACGGCAACGATACGCCGATCATCTGCAACGGCTTCAAGGACGACGAGTTCATCAAGATGACTGTCCTGGCCCGCAAGATCGGCAAGAACATCATTCCCGTCGTCGAGAAGTTCACCGAACTGGAAACGATCGTCCGCTACGCCGAGGAGCTGCGCGTCAAGCCGGTGCTGGGCGTCCGCGTCAAGCTCGCCTCGCGCGGGGCGGGCCGCTGGAAGTACAGCGCCGGCTTTCGCTCGAAGTTCGGCCTGACCCTCACCGAGACCCTCGAAGCCTTTGAGTATCTCAAAGAGCGCGATCTGGCGGATAGCCTGCAGCTCGTTCATTTCCACCTGGGCAGCCAGATCACGAACATTCGCAACATCAAGAACGCCCTGACCGAGGCGGCCCGCGTCTATGTCGAGTTGCACCGCGTCGGCGCCGGCGTCAAGTACATGGACGTCGGCGGCGGCCTGGGTATCGACTACGACGGCTCGCAGACCGACTTCGAGTCGAGCGTCAACTACACCCTCCAGGAGTACGCCAACGACGTCGTCTTTCGCATCAAGAGCGTCTGCGACGAGACGGGCGTGCCGCACCCCGAGATCATCTCCGAGTCCGGCCGGGCGGTCGTCGCCTATCACAGTGTGCTCGTCTTCGACGTCCTCGGTGTGTCGAACTTCGACCGCTACCAAGTACCGCCGGAACTGCCCGACGATGCTCCGCAGCAGGTCGTCGACTTGCAGGGCATCTACCGCGAGTTGTCCAAGAAGAACCTGCTGGAGAGTTACCACGACGCCGTCCAGACCATGGACGAAACGCTGACGATGTTCAACCTCGGCTCGCTGTCGATCGCGATGCGCGCCCTGACGGAGCGCCTGTTCTGGGCGGTGTGCGGCAAGGTGTTCAAGTTGGCGCGCGAGCTGGACCACATCCCCGAGGAATTGCAGGGGCTGCAGTCGCTGCTATCGGACACCTACTTCTGCAACTTCTCGATCTTCCAGTCGATGCCGGACGCCTGGGCGATCAAGCAGCTGTTCCCGATCATGCCGATCCACCGCCTGAACGAACTGCCGTCGCGACGGGCGGTCCTTGGCGACATCACCTGCGACAGCGACGGCAAGATCGACCAGTTCATTGACCTGCGCGACGTGCGCAACACGCTGGAGTTGCACCCCTTCGACGGCTCGCCCTACTTCCTCGGGGCGTTCCTGCTAGGCGCCTATCAGGAAATTCTCGGCGACCTGCACAACCTGTTCGGCGATACGAACGCGGTTCACGTCAGCCTCGACGACGACGGCGAGATCAACCTCGACACCGTCATCAAGGGCGACACAGTGCGCGAGGTGCTGGCGTACGTGCAGTATTCGGCCGAGGAGCTAATCGCCCGCATGCGCAAGGACGTCGAGCGGGCGGTGCGGACGAACAAGATCTCGCTGAACGAGTCGCGGCAGTTGTTGCGCTTTTACGAGTCGGGGCTGGACGGGTATACGTACCTGGAAGAGCCGCAGGCATGACGGGCAAGTTCTCGTTTAGCCGCGGTTCGCAGAACCGCGCGGCTCGCCAAGCCGCAGCTAAACAGGATGCGAAATGGACCTCACGGTTACGCTCGGCCGCTTGCGCCTCGCCAACCCGATCCTCGTCGCCTCCGGCACGTTCGGCTACGCGCGCGAGATGGTCGGCCTCGTCGCTTTCTCGTGCCTGGGCGGCGTGATTCCCAAGACGGTGACGCGCCACCCGCGCGCCGGCAATCCGCCCCCGCGTACGGTCGAGACGCCCTCGGGTATGCTCAACGCGATCGGCCTGGATAACGACGGCATCGACCACTTCATTCACCACCACCTGCCCTATCTGCGGACTTTGCCCACCGCGATCATCGCTAATATCGCAGGCAAGAATGAGGCCGAGTTCATCGAGATGGCGGCACAGATCGGTCGCGAACCGGGCCTGGCGGCGCTCGAATTGAATCTATCGTGTCCGAACGTCACCGGCGGCGTGGATTTCGCCACCGATCCCGAGGTGACGCGGCGCGTGGTGCGCGGCGTTCGCGATGTCTGTCCGCTGCCGCTGCTGGCCAAGTTGACGCCGAATGTGACCGATATCGTTCCGGTCGCCCGCGCTGCCGCCGAGGCCGGAGCCGACGCGGTTTCGCTGGTCAACACGTTCGTCGGCATGGCGGTGGATTGGCGACGGCGGCGGCCGATCCTGGGGAACGTCACCGGCGGCCTAAGCGGGCCGGCCATCAAACCGCTGGCATTGCGCCTGGTCTGGCAGGTCGCCCGCAAGGTCGGCGTGCCCATCGTCGGCATTGGCGGCATTGCCACGCTCGACGACGTCATGGAGTTCCTGGTCGCGGGAGCTTCCGCGGTGCAACTTGGAACCGTCAATTTCTCTCCCGAGTGCGTTGGCACAACTCGGGGTCGATGGGGTGCGCGCGATCGTCGGCACCCTGAGTGTTTAGAGGGATTTACGAGTCCGGTTGTCGGCACCTCGGTAGTAGACCTGGAAAGTGCTGACGGTTCCCGACACGCCAACAGCACGGAGGCGAACCAGGCTCACGCGCGCCGGGTCAGTCGGGATCGCCAAGGACACCTCCTGTCGGCCAGCGAGCGGAACACTGCCCAGTACCTTCCCTTCCTCGCTGACCGCTTCCAACCGCACGGCTGCGCCGGCATCCACCAGCAAGGTCAATTCGCGCCGGCTTTGCCCAAGCGGGTTGACGAGCAACTCGGCACTATCAGCAGCCTGGCGGAACAGGTCGCCGCTGTGGCGCTCCAGCGGCCCCCAGCCATCTCCCAGGAGAACGCCGTCAACCATGTCAAAGAGATCACGCGGCCGCTTTGCCCAGCGTGGATACCGCAGATAGGCCAGTTCGCCCACAGGGCCAGGCCGCAGCCGCGCCAGTGGGTCGTACTGTGTCAAAGCCTTGGCCGATGGGATCATGCAGGTTGGCAGGCGGCGCAGCAAGGTGACCGTGCCATCCGTCGCCACGCGGAAAACGAGCAATTGGTTGTACGCACCCTCGGCATGCGGGCCAGGACTCTTTGGATCCCCGATGGCGACCGAGTCGGCACCGAAGACGGGAGGCGCTAGCAAGCCGTCGCGAACACCGGCCAGGACCATATTGGCTCCGAGGATCTCATGGGAAAGGTCAAGGCAGGCATAGTTGCAACGCAGGGGGGATGCTTTGGGATCGTTGGGGACAAGCACGATGAAGGTGTCCCGCGACAGGTTCGGTGAGATCCCGTGGATCTGGCGGAAGATGTGGACGGTGCCCTCGAAGCTGATGGGGGAGGAAGCGCGGGCCCGCTTCTGCTCCGCGAGCGCCGCACCTGTTGCATTGGCTGCCAGCACGCTGATCGCGCTTGCCACGATGACGCCCCCAGCACGGCGACCGAGGAAACTGCCGAGCAGACACAAGGCGGAGGCGAGGAACACCGCCAGGCCTGGAGCAGCGAAAAACTGCGTGCGGAAGACGTGCGGGAAGGGAGCGCAGCCACCACTGTCTTGTGGCCCCACATCGCCGCTTCGCAGAGCTGGAAATTGGTGAGGCCCGCTTGCAGGTGCAGCCTCAAACTGGTCAGCAACAGCCGCGGACTCTGGATCACCCCGGTCAACTGGCTGGCCTGGTAGGCATCTGCTCCCCGTTGATTCATGAAGAGGAGGAAGCGTGTGGCAAACACAATGAGCATGCCCGCCCAGGCGTAGGTCCACACTGCCAGGCGGTGGCGGTATTCTCGTTTGAACCAGGCGAGCACAGGCACCAGGACAGCCAAGGGATAGCTCGCCTCGTTGATCAGGAGTGCTCCTCCGAGTGAAGCGCAGGACAACGCGAGCAGGGAGCGAGAGCCAAGCCGGTAGGATCGCAGGAACAACCATGAGCCTGCCAACAGGAAGGCGAGGGCCATCCAGTAGTAGTTCCCGATCCACATCACAAAGAAGCGGGTTGGGTCCGAGCGGTCGATCACGAGGAGCACCGCTGCCGCAACAGGGAGAATATGTGCCTTGGGAAGCAACTCGCGCACAATGGCGAATAGTAGGAGGCCATTGACCCAGCAAAGGGCGACGCTAAGCCAGAGAAAGCCGTCCACACGCCCGGGTGTCAATGTCTGGCCGATCACACACGGCAGGACTGTGAACGGCCGATTCATCCCCACGTCCCACTCGTGCATCCACCGGGAGGGAGAGCGATTCTGAAAATTGAGGAACTCGTCGGCACCTTCCCAGAAGTGGAGTTGGAGCGGGGAGTAGAAGTTGACGAGGGTGAGGCCGCCCAGGAGGGCAGCGACAAGGATCGTGCGCTGCCACCCAAGCCTGTCACCCTTGCTCGGAGCGCCTGATTCACCATTCTCCAGCGCAGGCATGCGGCTTTGCCGACGTCGAGCGCAGACCACCCACACGGCCACAATCCCAGTCAAGATCGCAGCCAACCCAGCTGCGCCTTGGATTTGGAACGGCCACGGGTTCCCGCGCAGGAACACGAGGGGTACGGCTGCCGCCAGCAACAGGGCGGTGACAAAACTGAGATCCAAGAGACGGCACTTGAAGGTCAGAGTCATAGCGCTTCCTCCTGCGCAGAGCGATAGCAAGATCCTGAGAAGAGAGCAACAGGATCCACTGGTTGTCGGAGTTGGGGAATTGGGCAGACGGGAGGAACTGGGGAGAACCGATGGCGGCTCAGCTTTTTTGATCTGGACAAAGAGGCGACCTCGCTCTAGAAGGACGCCCGCTTCAGGTGGTTCAGACTCAGGACAGGCGTCCTGGGGCGCGAGGCGCCTCCAGGAATACCCGAACAACCGGGAACCTTCTATGGCGGTGCGGATGCTGGTCAGACGTTCGGGGACGATCCTCGCCCTGGATTCGCTTCCTGGAGGCCCGAACAGTTGGAGGAGGTATGACCGAAGCCGAACTCCGGGAGCGGATGGGACAATACACCTTTTATCATACGATCCCGCTCACGAACCAGGTTGTCACGCCCGGCTGGAAGGTTGTCGAGCCGGTCTGCAACATGACCCTACGGAACCTGCGAACCCTGGAGTTGAAGGGGACCAGAGTTCTCGACATTGGTTGTCGTGATGGGCTCTTCTGCTTTGAGGCGGAGAAACTGGGGGCGCGGGAGGTGATCGGGATCGACAACGATCCATCCAGCGGCGCACGCGAGTTTCTGATCCCCTTCTTTGGTTCCAAGGTGGAACTGCACGAACTGAACGTCCTCGATCTGACGCCACAGACCTTTGGCAAGTTCGATGTCGTGGTGTTCCCAGGTGTATTATATCATCTACGCTATCCGTTTTGGGCGCTGAAATTGATTCGCGACGTTCTGGAGGACGATGGCAAACTGCTCCTGGAGACGGCAGTGCTCATCGACGACAACCGGGTTCCACTTGTGTTCTGCCCCATCGGCGCCGACAGCCCATACGATGCGACAAGTTGCACCTTCTTCAACACCAAGGGCCTGATGGACACCTTGTACAGCCTTGGCTTGACGGTTCAACACATCGAATACCTGAACCCGGACACGCACGCGAACCAGGCGCAGCCAGGAGAACCGTTGCTCGACCGTATGGCGATGGTCTGCCAGATGACACCCCAGATGCTCGACCGATCGGTGAGTAACTACTGGGACAGGACGCATCGGATGCACACCACGTACCAGGGTATGGTCAATGCAGGAACGTACAGTGTGGGGAAGCTGACCTCCGGGCGAAGCAGCGAATGACGTCGGGACCGCACCGCGGGTCGGAGCGCCGCTGGAAGCACGGCACCGAGTCTTCCTGTCGGAGCGTCAAAGTCTTGGCTGAGAGACCGCCAGATGCGGGAGAAACGACATGGACTGGGGGAAGAAGAAAGTCATCGTCACTGGGGGTTCCGGGTTTCTCGGCCAGCATGTCGTGGCCCGGTTGAGACGGGTGGGGTGCAAGCATCTCTGCGTGCCCCGCAGCGCTCAGTTCGACCTGACACGCGAGCAAGACGTCCGCCGTCTGCTCATGCGTGAGCGACCGGACATTGTCATCCACCTGGCGGCGGTCGTCGGCGGCATCGAAGCGAACCGCCTCTCCCCCGGCACGTTTGCGTACAAGAATCTGCTCCTGGGGGCCCATCTCATCGAGTTCAGCCACCGGGCCGGCGTCGACAAGTTCGTCATGGTGGGGACGATCTGCTCCTACCCCAAGTTCACACCGGTACCGTTCAAGGAAAGCGACCTGTGGAGCGGTTACCCCGAAGAAACCAACGCCCCCTATGGCCTGGCGAAGAAGATGGTGATGGTGCAACTCCAGGCGTATCAGCAACAATTCGGCTTCAAGGGGCTGAGTCTATTACTGGTGAACCTCTATGGTCCGGGGGACAACTTCGACCTGACGACCTCGCACGTGATCCCAGCCCTGATCCGCAAGTGTATCGAGGCACGGGACCGCGGCGAGCCCTCGCTGACAGTCTGGGGGACCGGCAAGCCGACGCGGGAGTTCCTCTATGTCGAGGACGCGGCGCGGGCCATCCAACTCGCGACGGAGGCTGAGGGCGTGTTCGCCCCGGTGAATATCGGCTCAGGCCAGGAAATCGCCATCGCCGACCTTGCCCGACTCATTGCTCACAAGACCGGGTTTCAGGGCGAACTTGTTTTCGACGCAACCAAGCCTGACGGGCAACCGCGGCGCTGCCTGGATGTCACACGGGCGCGGGAACTGTTCCATTTCGAGGCCACGACTCCGCTGTCAGCAGGGCTCGATCAGACCATCGCCTGGTATGAGGCATGTCAGCGACCCGTGAGTGTTGCCGCCTGATGGCTAACCTGAGGAGGCGCCGCGAGCCGAGAACACAGCGTCGGGCTTGGGAGAACGGTCGTCCCGGAAAGGACTTGGAAGTGGCTTCGACGAAACCGCGCGGGTGGCCACGTATCAGTGTGGTGACGCCCTCGTACAACCAGGGGGCCTACCTCGAGCAGTGCATCCGTTCGGTACTTGATCAGGACTATCCCGACCTCGAATACTTCATCCTCGACGGCGGATCCAGTGACGAGAGTGTGAACATCATCAAGGGTTATCAGGATCGGATCACGTTCTGGGTCAGTGAGCGCGATGGCGGACAGACCGCGGCCATCAACAGCGGCTTTCAGCGAACCACCGGGGACATGGTCGCCTGGCTGAACGCCGACGACTTCTATCTTCCCGGGGCCTTCGCCAGTGTGGCGGAGGCTTACCGAGCGGCCCCACAGGCATCTTTCTTCTTCGGCGACGGTTGGCGCGTGGACGTGGCAGGGGAACGTCTCAGCAATTTCTTCCCAGCAGGCCACGTGCTGTTCCACGAAGCGGCTTTCGTGTTCGGCCTGAATTGCATCCTGCAACCGGCGGCCTTTATCAACCGCCTCCATCTCGTGGCGATCGGTTACCTCGATCCCACGTTGCGGTACGGCATGGACAGCGATCTCTGGATCCGATTGGCCCGGCAGGCACCACCCGTCGCCATCCAGGAGGTTCTCGCCGCCTCACGGGAGTATGGCACAACCAAGACTGCCACCGGTTCCTTCGCACGAGTGGAGGAGTTACGCCGCATTGCCGAAAAGTACAGTGGCGTCCCGATGACACCGGGAGCGTTGCTGTATTTCCTGGACACTTTGAACCAGCTGGCGGCGGCGCGGCCGGACATTTATCCAGCCCGGTTCCGTTCCGAGATCGAGGGGTTCTGGATGGCCGCGTCGCGGTTACTTGGCCGGCACGGCGCGCGGCCGGACGGCTTCCCGGTCGCCGATGAGGAAGAACGAGCCCGCTGTGCCGCCGAGGGAGTCCCCAGGGTGACCGTGACTCAGGCAGACTGGGAGGCTCGGCAAGCGATGCTGGAACAACTGAGTAGCCAGCTCACCGCCGCACAACAGGAACTCCAGGCCCTTCGGAACCGATCCCTGGCTCGAAGGCTCTGGCGACTGCCCCGTCGCGTGCTGCGACTGCTGATGCGGACAGGAGAATGAGTGGTTTCCAACTCATGGCGAGAGCCACCATCCACAGCCGCCAGGCTTCTGGCGGCGCCAATTCTGGCGACCGCGGCACACACCGCCGCAGTCATCCGATGCAGGTCGATGCCCATGAGAATCGGAATCGAAATGCGGCAGATCACCCTGGGGAATGCGGGTGGCATTTCCCTGCTGCTCAAGGGGCTGTTGCAAACGCTCTTCCGCGAACATCCCGAGCACGACTATGTCGTTTTCGCGACGGTGTTCAACCGTGGCCTCCTGGAGCACGTCCCAGAAAGGGTGGAATTCCTGACGATGCCGACCGAGACCTATTTCCGCTCGATCGACCAACACGCTGCCGAACGGAAACTCGATGTGCTGTTCCGTAGTTATCCGTTGGAACAGCAGATGGCCTTCCCCACTCATAAGCAGATTTTTTTGATACCCGATATCCAGCATGAGTTCTTTCCCAAGTTCTTCGATGCCGAGATCCTGCGGACGCGGCGGATGGCCTTCACGCAGGCGCTCGCCGGTGCGGGAGCGATCGGGACGATCTCGGAATACGCTCGCCAGACCCTCCGCGCTCAGGAGTGTACGCACTGCCAGGATATCTTCGTGGTCAGCCCCGCTCTCCAGGAGGAACACCGGGAAGCCTCTCTGGCAGAGGTCACCTCCGAGGAGTTAGCCCGGATCCCGGAGGGGGACTTCTTTCTCTACCCCGCGAACCTGTGGCCGCACAAGAACCACCGGCGCGTCTTCCAAGCGTTCGCCGAACTCCTCCGCCAAACGGACCGGCCGCTGAGCTTTATCTGCACCGGTCACCCTGATGGCTGGGCAGCTATCCAGGCCGAGTTCCCAACCTTGCCGATCCGCCATCTTGGCTTTGTCCGCGCTCCGTTCCTGCGCCTGCTCATGCAGCGGTCCCGCGCCCTGGCGTTCTTTTCGCTGTACGAAGGCTTCGGCATGCCTCTCCTCGAAGCGTTCGCCGCCGGCACGCCAGTGATTTGCAGCAACACCACCAGCCTGCCCGAAGTCGGTGGCGACGCGGTGCTCAGCTGTGATCCAACGGATATTGCAGCAATGGCCGCCC
>WNGB01002522.1_pt1 | contig 29470 bp, 30 predicted proteins | sample 5400681 | NCBI WGS metagenome assembly WNGB01 (sample SAMN13153367, study PRJNA577476) | soil metagenome | isolation source: 115 cm soil or saprolite under grassland replicate 2 | place: USA:California | collected 2016-06-15
CGCGGCTTCCTCGACTTCTACGAGTTCCGGCTGCCGATCGACCCGGAACGCCACCTCCGCATGCACCAGGTCATCCTCGCGGCGATCTTCGTGTTCGTGCTCGCCGTCGCCCTCGCCGTCGCGGCGCGGCACGTATCGCTCGCCGTCGTCTTCTTCCTCATCGGCGCGGGCTGGCCGGCGACCCTCCTCGCCGGTGGCAGCGAGATCGGCCGGGGTCTCGTCATCCTCGCCGTTGCGCTCGCGCTCCTCGCGGGACTGTGCGAGCGGCCGAGCCGCCTGGCCCTGATCGCATCGGGTGCAGTGGTCGTGGGTGCGCTGGCGCTCTCGAGCTCGCCGGCGGTTGCGAAGAGCGCGTTCCTCGACTGGCAGCACTGGGACTTCTACACGCGTCCACAGAAGCCGATCAGCGTGCGGTACGTGTGGGACGCCAACTACGCCGGCGTGCGCTTCCCGAAGCAGGAGACGACCCTGCTGATGATTCGGGCGCCGAGGACGCCGCACTACTGGCGAGCAACGGTGCTCGACCGCTTCAACGGGACCCGCTGGAGCGAACACATCTGGACGGAGACTCCGCTCGAGGTCCATGAGCTCACACCTCCGGGCGCCGAGGAACCCACGCAGTGGGTGGAGCAGGAGGTCACCGTCCGCGCGCTCGACGACGACCATTTGATCGGCGCCAGCATCCCCGTCGCACACAACGTCAGCGAACCGGTTCTGTACGACGGGCAGGGGGTCGCGCGCGTGCTCGACGGCCTGCGCCGCGACCAGCGCTACGCCATCTGGAGCTACGCGCCGCGCCCTACCCCGGAAGAGCTCGTCCGCGTGCCGGCGACATACCCGCGTGCATTGACGCGGCCCGGCCGCGAGCTCGATCTCGCGGCCGGGTCAACGGCGCCACCCTTCGGCGCTCCGGGCCGCGATCGACGGCTCTTCCTGCTCCTGACGGGGCGCCTTCAGCCGTACGCCGAGATCTACGAGCGCGCCCGCCTGGTGGCCGGACAGACGAGGTCGCCGTATGCGGCGACAGTCGCGCTCGAGCGCTGGTTCCGGACGACGGGAGGCTTCACGTACTCGGAGCAGCCGGGCTTGACCCCCGGCCTGCCGCCGCTCGTCGGTTTCGTCGCCGAGACGAAGACCGGCTACTGCCAGCACTTCGCCGGCGCGATGGCGCTGATGTTGCGCCTCCTCGGCGTCCCGGCGCGGGTAGCGGCCGGTTTCGTACCTGGCCATTACCGTGACGGCGTCTGGCGCGTCACCGACCGCGACGCCCACACCTGGGTCGAGGTCTGGTTCCGCGGCTACGGCTGGCTGCCGTTCGACCCGACGCCGGGTCGCGGCCGGCTGAGCGGCACCTACAGCTCCACCTCGCTCGGCTTCGACGCTGCGGCTGCGGCTCGGCTGCTCGCCGGCGTGGTCAAGGGCGGCGAAGTGTTCGGGGAGGGGAGTGTCCCCTCCGTGATCGGTCACGACGACGAACGACGTACGCCTCGCTCGGCGGCCGACGTCCCTGTCCGCGGCCTCAATCCTCCACCACCGGTCGAGCGGCACGCGCCCAGCCTGCTGCTCTTCCTCCTCCTGCTGGCGGGAGGCCTCGCAGCCGTCATCGTCGTGCTGAAGCACGGGCGCCGCAGGCTGCGCTACATGACGAACGATCCCAGGCGGGTCGCGTCCGCGTGCGCACGCGAGCTCTCGGAGTTCTTGCAGGACCAGCGTGTGCCTGCCGCCCGCGCGGCGACCTTCCACGAGCTCGGAGGAACCATCTCCGAGCGGCTGAGCGTCGACGCGAGCGACTTCGCGCAGGCCGCCACCGCCGCGCGCTACGGGCCGCTCGAGGAAGCCGGTGAAGCCGCCCGGACAGCCCGGCGGGAGCTTCGCGAGCTCAAGCGGAGGCTTCGCCGCAGCCTGTTCGTGCTCGATCGCGCCCGTGGGCTTGTCTCCCTGCGCTCGCTGGGACTCGGGTAGCTCGTGGACGCCGTCGTGATGGCGGCGGGCGAGGGAAGACGCCTCCGTCCGCTGTCCGAGCGCTGGGCGAAGCCGGTGCTGCCGATCGACGGACGGCCGCTGCTCGCTCTGCTCCTGCGCGAGCTCGCCGCCGCAGACTTCGAGCGTGTGTGGCTCGTGACTGGGCACCTCGCCGAGCAGGTCGAGAAGCTTGCCGGCGACGGGTCCGCTTTCGGTCTCGAGGTCCGTTTCGTCCGCCAGCCGCGAGTGCTGGGCTCGGCTGACGCGGTGCGCCGAGCAGTCGACGCCGAAGCGACGCTGCCGCTGCTCGTGTCCGCGGCCGACACGGTCTTCTTTCCCGGCGACATCGAGCGCTTCGCGAAGGAATTCACCAACGGGGACACCGCCGGCGCAGTTGCGGTTCGCCTCTCTCCAGCACCTGGCCCGGGCCGCAACGCGGTTCGCAGCAGCGACGGCCGCGTCGAGCGCATGCGCGACGACGACCCGGCGAATCCCTGGTCGGGGGCACCTCTCTGGGCGCTCGGTCAGGCGGTGGCGGACCGACTCTGCCTCGACCGGCCTCCGTACGAGCTCGAGAACGCCTTCCAGTCCGCGATCGACGCCGGCGAGACGGTTATGGCGATCGAGATCGGGAAGACCCGCGATTTGACGGATCCGCTTGACTTGGTAGAGGAGAACTTTCCCTACTTGAGATCGACATGAGCGAGACCTACGACCTCTTCCAGCAAGGACGCGCCCACCTCCGCAAGGGACGGGCGGCGCAGGCCACGGTCGCGCTCGAGAAGGCGAAGCGGCGGGAGCCGCACAAGGCGTCCATCCGCGAGGCGCTCGGGATCGCGTACCTCAGGATCCAGCGCTACGAGGAGGCGGAGCAGGAGTTTCGCGCGATGCTCGAGCTCTCTCCCGCGGATCACTATGCGCACTACGGGTTGGGCCGCGCGCTGGAGAAGCAGGGCAAGGAAGCGGAGGCGAACGGCCACTACAAGCTCGCGAGCTCGCTGCGACCGCAGAACGAGCACTACGCGTCGCGCATCCTCGACCTGGATCGAACCGTAGGCGACAAGCCCGCATCGGACGAGCCGGAGTAGCTGACAGCAAGTCGGCGCTCCCGCGTTCACCTTGCATACGCCCCTCGCCGGTAGCATCGATCGCAGAGGGAGGTGGGAGACAACCCCCACCCGGGTGGGGTTGCGCGCGCGTGTACCTCGCAAAGGTCGGCAAGTCGGGGCTGAGATGATGCCGCGGACATGCGTGCCGTCTGCCAGCGTGTCTCCGAGGCTCGGGTCACGGTCGACGGCACGGTGCATGGGCGCATCGACGCCGGGCTCGTCGTGTTGCTCGGAGTCCAGCGCGGGGACGATCATGCCGAGGCGAAGCGGCTCGCAGGGAAAATCGCCCGTCTCCGGATCTTCGAGGACGAGCACGGCAAGTTCGACCGGAGCGTCGTCCAAGTAGGCGGGTCCGCGCTTGTCGTCAGCCAGTTCACGCTGATCGCTGACACCCGCAAGGGCAACCGACCGAGCTTTACGGATGCCGCCCCGCCCCAGGAAGCAGAGCAGCGCTACTCCGAATTTTGCGAGGCGCTAGGAGCGGAAGGCGTCCCGGTCGAACGAGGCGTCTTCGGCGCGCGCATGTCGGTCGAGCTCGTCAATGACGGGCCCGTGACGATCGTGCTCGACTGAGCTACATCCGGCGGGCAGCCGGCTTCCGGCGCCTGCTTGCTACACTTCTGCGACCACATTTCGAGCGGTTTCCGAAATGGGCCTGCGGGCCCATTTTTTGTGACAGGAGCACCATGGCAGGGACACACGACAAGGAGAGGCAGCTGACGCGGGAGATCGCGCCGAAGGTCGAGGGCGCGCTTCCGGGTACCGAGGTGCTGGCCGTCGAGCTGACGAGCCCCGAGCGCTTCACCGTCTTCGTGGATCACGCCCAGGGCGTCGATCACGCTCTCTGTGAGCGGGTCACGAACGTCCTGCGGGACTACCTCCGCGAGTACTCGGTCGACGTGTCCTCACCGGGGGTCGAGCGGCCGCTCCGCAACCAGGCGCACTTTCGCAGCGTCGTCGGGCGCCGCGTCGCCCTTCGCACCCGGGAGCGCAACCGCGTGCGCGGAGAGGTCGTCTCCGCGGGCGAGCGCAGTGTCACCGTCAAGACCGAGGCAGAGTCCGTGGACATACCCTACGAGTCCATCGTTCGGGGCAATCTGATCGAGGAAGTGGTGAGGAGATGACCCAGGAGATCATCGAGGCAGTCCGAGACATCGAGCGCGAGAAGGGAATCGAGAGTGGAACGTTGGTCTCCGCCCTCGAGGATGCCCTCCTCGCCGCCTACAAGAAGACCCCGGGCGCCTCGCGCCACGCCACCGTCGAGATCGACGACCAGGGCGACTTTCGCGTCTTCTCGATCGAGCTTCCGCCGGATATCGAGGAACGACTGCTCGACGAGGCGCGCGAGCGTGCGCTCGAGGAGCTGGAGCGCATCGAGGCCGAGAACGGCGAGCGCTCGCACACATTGCTTTCCGACGACGACCTCGACATCGACTGGTCGGACATCCCCGAGCACCAGATCAAGCGCGAGGACGTCACGCCCGAGAACTTCGGACGCATCGCCGCGCAGACGGCGAAGCAGGTGATCCTGCAGCGCATCCGCGAGGCCGAACGGGCGATGATGTACGACGAGTACGTCGATCGCGTCAGCGAAGTCGTGACGGGCATCGTCCAGCAGGCCGGCGACCGCAACAATGTCCTCGTCGACCTGGGCAAGGTCGAGGCGCTCTTGCCGCGCTCCGAGCAGGTCGACGGCGAGCGCTACGAGCAGGGCTCGCGCATCAAGGCGGTGATCACCGAGGTGCGCTCCGGGACGAAGGGCCCGCAGGTCATCCTCTCCCGGCGCGATCCCGAGCTGATCAAGACGCTCTTCGAGCTGGAAGTGCCGGAGATCGCGGACGGTCTGGTCGAGATTCGCGGCGTCGCCCGGGAGCCGGGCTATCGCTCGAAGATCGCAGTCGAGTCCCATGCGCAGGGCGTCGATCCGGTCGGTGCCTGCGTTGGTCCTCGCGGTTCGCGCGTCCGCATGGTCGTGTCGGAGCTTCGCGGCGAGAAGATCGACATCATCCCGTGGAACCCGGAGCCGGCGCGCTTCGTTGCCAAAGCGCTTTCACCCGCGCGTGTGCGCGAGGTTTTCGTCGACGACGAGACCAAAGAGGCGACGGTCATCGTGCCCGACGACCAGCTCGCACTCGCGATTGGGAAGGAAGGTCTCAACGCGCGCCTGGCAGCTCGCCTGACCGGCTGGAAGGTCGACATCCAGTCCGACACCGAGTTCGCACAGGCCGAGGCCGCAGCCGCGTACGGCGGCGGCGAAGGCGAGGAGTTCACGGGCCGCTGCTCGGCCGTCCTCTCCAACGGCAAGCGGTGCCCAAACGAGGCGCTGCCCGGTTCACGCTACTGCGGACTGCCCGCACATCAGGAGCTCGCTCTCCGCGACACGGAGGACACCGAGCCCATCGAGGCGGAGGACGAGCCGGCGCTCGAGATTCGCTCCGACCTGGCGGAGCCGGAAGCGGAGAGCATCGGACCGGAGAGCCTGCCCGACGTTCCGGGCGAAGAGGCGCTCGAGTCGGAGGCTGCTGCAGACGTCGCCGCGACCCACGGGCCCGACGCGACTGCAATCGCCGAGGCGGAAGGCGAGGTCGACCTCGACGTCGCGCCCCCACAGGTCGCCGAGCCCCACGAGGTGCCGGCCGGGATCCCGGTCGAGCAGACGCCCGGGGACGACGGCTCCGAGGAGCACACCCCGGCTGCGTGACCGAGCCGATCAGGAGCTGTGTCGGCTGCGGGCGGAAGGCTCCCCAAAGCCAACTCCTGCGGTTCGTGGCAAAGGAAGGCCGACTCGTTCCGGGTGCAGACGAGCCCGGACGCGGCGCTTACACCTGCCGGCGCCTCTCGTGCTTCGAGCGCGCGGCCTCGCGCCGCGCCTTCAACCGCACGCTCAGGCAGAACGTCCGCGTCGAACCCGCGCTGGCATCCCTCTACACTTGACCTCGTAATGGCGAACGAATCCGGCCCAAACAGACCCAACCGGCCCATGCGGCCCCGTCAGGGCGGTCCCGGCCAGCGACGGAAGCGGCGCGTCGTCATCGACAACGCCGCCGCTCGTCCCCGCGACGTGCGCCAGCAGCAGCGGGATCGCGAGGCCGCGCGGCCGAAGACTCCGCGCGAGGTCGCTCCGGTCACCGGGCCCGTCGTCGTCCAGTCTGGCGTTACCGTCCGCGACCTCTCGCAGGCGCTCGGCGTACCTGCCCCCAAGATCATCATGTTCATGATGGGCCTGGGGAAGGCCGTGACGATCACGCAGTCCCTGGCCGATGACGAGGTGGAGCTGATCGCCGCCGAGCTGGCGCCGGAGCGCGAGCTGACGATCAGGCACGCTGCCGACGACGAGGAAGAGCCGGAGGTCTTCGAGGACAGCGAGGCCGATCTCGCCCCGCGGCCGCCGGTCGTAACGATCATGGGCCACGTCGACCACGGGAAGACGACCCTGCTCGATGCGATCAGGAAGACGTCCGTCGTCGAGACGGAAGCGGGGGGAATCACCCAGCACATCGGCGCCTACCAGGTCGAGCACGACGGCAGGAAGATCACCTTCCTCGACACTCCTGGGCACGAGGCGTTCACGGCCATGCGCGCGCGAGGGGCGAAGGTGACCGACATCGCCGTGCTCGTCGTCGCGGCAGACGACGGCGTGATGCCGCAGACGAAGGAATCGATCTCCCATGCGCGCGCGGCGGAGGTGCCGATCGTGGTCGCGGTCAACAAGATCGACGTCCCCGACGCCGACCTGAACCGCGTCCGGAGCGAGCTTGCCGCCGAAGGCCTCCAGCCGGAGGAGTGGGGCGGCACGACCCAGTTCTCCGACGTCTCTGCGAAGCAGGCCCAGAACCTCGACGACCTGCTCGAGCGAGTCTTGCTCGTTGCCGACGCGGAGCTCGTGTTGACGGCGAATCCCAAAGCGGAAGCCTCGGGACCGATCATCGAATCCCGCCTCGACGTCGGTCGCGGACCGGTCGCAACGATGCTCGTCCACCGCGGAACATTGCGCGTCGGCGATGCGGTCGTTGCCGGAGACGCATGGGGAAAGGTGCGCGCGCTCTACAACTTCCGTGGCGACAAGGTCAAGGACGCGCGCCCCGGCGACCCCGTCGAGATTCTCGGTTTCAACAAGCCGCCGCCTGCGGGAGAACTGTGTCGCGTCGTCGAGAAAGAGAGCCGGGCCCGCGAGCTCGCAAATGCGCGCGGTGAACGACTCCGCCGCGAGCAGCTTGCCCAGGCGTCGAAGGGCGTCTCGATCGAGAGCCTCTTCGAGCAGATGCAGGAGGGCGCCGTCCAGGACCTGAACCTCGTCCTCAAGGGCGACGTGGTGGGCTCCGTCGAGGCGGCCGTCTCCGAGCTCGGCAAGATCCAGCACCCCGAGGTGCGCGTCAACGTGATCCACCAGGGAGTCGGCGGGATCACGGAGGGAGACATCATGCTCGCCTCGGCGTCGAGCGCGACCGTCGTCGGCTTCAACGTCCGGCCAAATGCGGAGGCACGCGCGCTCGCCGAGCGCGAAGGCGTCGAGATCCGAACGTATCGCGTGATCTATCAGCTCACGGAGGACATCGAGCAGGCGCTGGTCGGCATGCTCAAGCCGGTCGAGAGAGAAGAGACGCTCGGCGAGGCCGAGGTGCGCGCCCTGTTCAAGGTCTCACGGCTCGGAACGATCGCCGGCTGCATGGTCACCACCGGTCTCATCCGGCGTGGAGCACAGGTGCGCGTCGTCCGCGACGGGACGGTCGTCCACGAGACCACGATCGCGCAGCTGAAGCGGTTCAAGGACGACGCCCGCGAGGTCACCGAAGGCTTCGAGTGCGGCATCCTCCTCGACGGCTTCAACGACGTCAAGGAAGGCGACGTGCTCGAGGCCTACGAGACCCGGGCGGTTGAGCGGACGACGCTCGACGAGCCCGCACCGGCGGCCACGACCTAACGCTGGGTCAGTCTTCGCGGCAGGGCCGGCAGACGCCTTCGCTCAGCCCGAAGAGATCGTTCCGTTCGATCGGCTCGCTGCAGGAGCGGCACCAGCGCCCGACGGGCAGTCCGGTCAGGAGTGTCTTCAGGAAGCTGGACATGGTGTCCTTCCGTAGTGACGGTCAGCGGTCACTTCGAACGTAGCGAGAGCGCCGCACGCGGCACAAGGGCTTTCACCAACCTCTTACAAAGACGGTTCAATACCCAGCGTGGGAGCGGGCTACGTGGGCATCCTCAGCGTCGAGCTGCACTTCCCCGAGGCGGGCTCGCTCAAGGGCAAGCGGAAGTACGTCAAGTCTGCGAAGGCACAGCTTCAGAATCGCTTCGGTGCCTCGGTCGCCGAGGTCGATCACCACGACCTCTGGCAGCGGACGCGGCTGACGATGTCGTGCGTCGCGCGCGAGTACCGAGAGGCGGAGCAGCTGCTCGACGAGGCCGAGCGCTATCTCGCCGGCCAGGAGTTCGAGCTCGTCCGCTCCGAACGCGACGTCGTCACGATGGACTAGACGACTAGACGAGACCCTGGACGATCATCGCCGCACCGGCAACGAGCAGGATGAGCCCGACTGCCTTCAGCAGTTGCCGCTCGTCCAGCCGACCGGTGAGACGCGCGCCCAGGAACGATCCAGGCACAGAGGTCGCGGCGCCGACGCCGAGCAGCGTCCAGTCGACGCCGCCGGCGAGGTGGCCGAACACTCCGGCGACGCCGAGACAGAACCCCACCGCCACGTTCGTCCCGACCGCGCGAAAGGTGTCGGCTCCGACCAGGCGGATCAGGGCGCCGATTCGAAGCGCTCCGAGGATCAAGCCGACGAAGCCTCCGAGCAACCCGATCGCGGCACCCGACAGCACAGCGGCGCTCCGGCTGACGCGCTCCTCTCGGCGCGGCGGCTCGGGCCTCCTCGGCCGCAGGAGATCGACGCCGAAGACGAGCAGCGTCGCACCAATCGCGATGAGCAGCGTGTCTCCCGGGACAGCGCTTGAGAGGAGAGCGCCGGAGACGGCGCCGACGACGGACGGCGGCACCATCCAGCGGAACACGTGCCAGTCGATCCGCCCTGCACGAACGTGGGTGACCGCCGCCGCAAGGGCGGCGAGGGCCGAGACGCCGATGTTCGCGCCGGCACCGGCGGCCGGGCTCGACGCGGCGAGAACCAGCACGGGAAGGCGGATGTTGCCCAGGACGAGGCCGACGAGTCCGCCCGCGAGTGCCGTAACGAAGCACCACAGGCCGACGGCGACGAGGAGGAGAGTGTGCAAGCGCTTGAATATCCCGTATGGCCGATCGCATGCGTCGCGTGAACGAGTCCGTCCGACAAGTCCTCTCCGAGGCGGTCGGGCAGCTGAAGGACCCGCGGATCGGATTTGTCACGGTGACGGGCGTGGAAACGTCTCCCGATCTTCGCCACGCGCGCGTCTTCGTGTCCGTGCTTGGCGCGGAGCGGAAACGCAGGGAGACGATGGCGGGCCTCCAGGCGGCGCATTCGGTGCTGCAGACCCGCCTTGCACGCGAGCTCCGAATGAAACGGACCCCGCAACTGGCGTTCGAGTACGATCCGTCGGTCGAGCGTGGGGTCCGCATGACCAAGCTGATCGATGAGCTCGCCCCAGACGACAGCGAGTGAACTGGCGGCGGTCGCGGACGCGATTCGCGAACACGACCGCTTCGTCGTCACGACCCACGAGAATCCCGACGGCGACGCACTGGGCTCTCTCCTCGCCGCGAAGCTCGCGCTCGATCAGCTCGGAAAGGACACGGTCATGGCGCTGTGCGGAGAAGCGCCTCTTCCGAGGGAATACGCGTTCATGCCGCTCGCGGAGCTGGTGCGACGGTGGCCGGACGACGTCTCCGAGCGCGTCCTCCTCGCGCTCGACTGCGCCAACGAGAGCCGGATCGCCGACCCCGAGGTGCTTGGGCGCGTCCCCCTCGCAATCGACGTCGACCACCACCACGACAACACCCGTTTCGGCCAGATCAACCTGATCGTCCCGGACGCCTCGTCGACCGGCGAAGTGCTTCGCGACCTCTTTCGCGAGCTCGACGTGGAGCTGACGCCGGAGATCGCCGAAGCGCTTTACATCGCGCTCGTCACCGACACCGGCCGCTTTCAGTACGCGAACACGACCCCGAAGGCACTTCGGCTCGCCGCGGAGCTTGTCGAGGCCGGTGCCGACGTCCATCGCATCTTTCAGGGCGTCTACGAGTCGGTGCAGTTCGCCAAGCTCAAGCTGCTCGCCCGCGCACTCGAGCGTGCGCACGTGTACGAAGGCGGGCGAATCGTGGTGTCGTTCCTGGTGCGGACCGACTTCGCCGAAGTCGGTGCAGCCGAGCCGTACTCCGAAGGCATCATCGACTTCCTGCGCGCCGTCGAAGGCGCGGACATGGCCGTCCTGATTCGCGAGCCGCCCCGACAGGACGGACCGACAAGGCGGGTGAGCCTGCGGGCGAGCATCGACGAGCTGGACGTCTCCGCGATCGCGCGCAAGTCCGGCGGCGGGGGCCATCGCCAGGCGGCCGGATTCTCGAGCGAGGCGTCGATCGAGGAGATCACCGACTTCGTACGCCGGGAATTCCTTGCCTCCGCGCGGGCTTGATCCCTCGGGGATCGTGCTCCTCGACAAGCCTGCGGGTCCGTCCTCCTTTGCGATCGTCGCCGAGCTTCGCCGACGGACCGGCGCGCGTACGGGCCATGCCGGAACGCTCGACCCATTCGCGACGGGCTTGTTGCTCTTGTTGTCCGGGGCGGCAACTAAGCTCGCTTCGTGTTTCGTCGGGTTGGACAAGCGCTACGTCACCGACATCGACCTGACCGCCCGGACGTCGACAGGAGATCCGGAAGGGACGATCGTCCAGCGTCTCGACCCGCCCTCGCAGGAGGAGCTGGAAGATCGGCTCGCGCTCCTCCGGGGTGAGGTGGAGCTGCCGATCCCGGCCGCCTCGGCGGTGAAGATCGGCGGGGAGCGCGCGTACAAGCTTGCCCGTCGCGGCGTCGCGGTCGAGATGCCGATGCGGCGCTCGCGTGTCGACACGCTCGACGTCATCGCGTATACGGGAGACGAAGTCCGACTCGACCTCCGGGTCAGCTCGGGGACGTACGTACGTGCGATCGCCGACGCCCTCGGCGGACACTGCCGGACTCTCCGTCGCACCGAGGTCGGCCCTTTCTCCGTCGACGAGGCCGATCCAGAGCGGTTCATCCCGCCCGACGAAGCGCTCGCCCGGCTGTGAACGTCGCCCGCGCTCCGGAGGAGCTCGTCGCCGGCGAGCGGGCTGTCACAATCGGGAGCTTCGACGGCGTGCATCTCGGTCACCGTCGCGTGCTCGACGCGGTGCGGTCCGCGGGCCTCCCTGCGACGGTCGTGACCTTCTGGCCTCACCCGCGGCTCGTGCTCGGAAACCAGGTCGAGTTGCTGACGACGCTCGAACGGCGCCTCGAGCTGCTCGCGGAGGCAGGTGTGGACGAGACGCTCGTGGTCGATTTCACCCCCGAGCTCGCAGAGCGGGAACCCGCCGACTTTGCGGATTCCCTCCTGCGGCAGATCGGCACGCGTCTGATCGTGATCGGTGAGAACTTCCGCTTCGGGCGGGGTGCGGCCGGCGATCCCGCGCTGCTCGAGCGGCTCGGCTTCGAGGTGCAGACACTGCCGCTGGCGGCCGGCGTCTCGTCCACACAGATCCGGACGCTGCTGCGCGAGGGTGAGGTCGTGTCGGCAGCGGGACTGCTCGGCCGTCCACCGGAGGTCGAGGGCACGGTGGTGCTCGGATATCAGCGCGGCGGAACGCTCGGGTTCCCGACGGCCAATCTGGCAATTCCGCCGGACCTGCTGGTGCCGGCGTACGGGATCTACGCGGGTTACGCGCTCGGCCATCGAGCGGCGATCTCCATCGGTGTCAACCCGCACTACGGAGGAAACGAGCGTCGCGTCGAGCCGCACCTGCTCGACTTCGAGGGCGACCTCTATGGGCGGCGACTGGTCGTCCAGCTCTGGCGCCGCCTGCGAGACGAGCGCGCCTTCACGAGCGAGCAGGAGCTCATCGACCAGATCGCGCAGGACGTGGAAGAGACGCGAACGGCCGAGCCGCCCGTCTGAGCAGAGCACAAGTTTCAACCGGTGCCAGGATCCTCTTAACATGGTGTCCCAGCTGGATCGGCCCGAGCTCGTGCGGTGCGTAACGTGCCATGCGGTCTACGAACAGACGATTGCGTCCGCTCAGTCAGAGGACGAAGGCGCCTGCCCGCGCTGCGGAGAGGTTGCCTGGCTCGCCTGCTGGATCCCCGTCGAGGAAACCGCGGCGCCACTTCCCGCGTAGTTTTCCTGCGACGAGCGGCTCGCAAGTTTCCGCAAAGAGCGGAGTCTTCTAGCACGTGGACGCCGAATCGGGAGACGAGGCCCCCAGCCTGACCGTGCTCGAGAGCGTGCGGTGTTTGGAATGCGGGGCCGTGTACGCAAAGCCCTCCGGCGGTGGGACGGTTCGTGCCAATCCTGGGTGTCCGGAGTGCGGGTACGTCGGCTGGGCGGCAACGACGAAGAGACCGTTCAGCGGATCGTGGCTGCCGCGCCATCTCGGCGTGGATCGCCTGCCGCACCACTCCGGCTGACGACGCTCACACCGCCGAAGTAGTGATGCCGTGCGGGCCAGCGTCGCACAGTCCGGCCGCGTTGCTCGAGCAGCTTGAGCGCAGCTTCGTCGACACCCGGCTCGGCGTTGACGATCTCCGGCGCGGGATGGAACCTCGGACGAGCGACGGCGGCCTCCGGGGTCAGCCCCTCGTCCAGGATCCCGGCGAGGACACCGAGCAACGCAGTCCTGAGCCGCGTTCCGCCCGCCGCGCCTGCGGCGAGGCCCAGACCGTCCACGTCGCTCCAAAGCGTGGGAGCCATCATGCTCTGCATCCGGCGACCCGGTTCGAGACGGCCCCTGAGCAGATCGGCCTCGCCCAGCATGCTGTTCAGATGGAGATCGAGGCCGGGGAGGAAGTCTCCGGAGCCCAGGCCGAGGCTGGAGGTCAGGGCACACGCACTGCCCTCGCGGTCGACGACGCTGACGTTCGTCGTATCCCCGCCACCTGCGCTCGGGGCCTCGAGCACGTCCACGAGCGCGAGCACCCTCTTGGTCTCGTCGAGCCCACGTAGCCGGGGCAGGCGTGGCACGGTCTCCGGCATTCCCGAGAGACCGGCGCGCGTGAGCAGGCGCCCGCCCAGGTACTGGACGTCCACCGGGTCGCTCCACCGCGCTTCGTACGTCTCCAGGTCCGCGCGAGTCAGGATCCCGCCGCGCTCGGCACAGAGCTCGAGCAACGCCTCGGCGATCGAGCCGCGGTACGCGGCCGACGGCTCCTCGGCGAGCGCTTCAAGTGCGGGGACGAGGCCGGGCTGCTCGAGCCGTTCCCCTGTCTGCAAAAGGCGTCCGCCCGGGGCGTAGATGCCCGCGCCTTCGTTCATCGTCATCACGGGCGCGAGCATCGCCAGGCACGCGGCATGTGCCTCGGGGAAGTCCACGCCGTCCCGCGCGAGGCGGATCGCGGGCTCGGCGAGCCGCTGCCACGGCAGCCGCCCGTACTCGCTCCAAAGAGCGTGAAGCCCCGCCGGCAAGCCCGGCACGGCGCAGGACGCCGGCCCGACCGCGTAATGGAGGAGCTCGGCGCCGAACGGGACGTCCAGGTGGATGAGCTCGGGCTCGCGCAGCTCTGCCCCCAAGCCCGGCACCGCCACGAAACAGTCGAGATTGCGAGCGCGGCCGCTCGCGGCGTCGAAGTAGATCCCGTGCCCGCCGCCGAGGAGCCCCGTCATGACGGTCTCGGAGACACACGAGGCGAGGCAGGCCGCGACGGCAGCGTCCGCCGCGGTCCCGCCTTCATCGAGGATCTCGACACCCGCCGCCGTCGTCGCCGGGTGTCCGCCTGCCACAGCCGCCTGCATGGACGAGACGCTAACGCCCTTTTTGGCGCTTGGAATCGCCGAATCGCTGCTACCCTGTCCCGCGACCGCAGCCGCGGCTTTGCGCCTGCTTCCGGCGCCTTGCTGGGACTGACGACAACACGGAGGTGAGATTGACCCTCACGAAGGAAGCCAAGCTGGACATCGTCCGCAAGCACGGGGCGAGCAAGACCGATACCGGCTCGACCAAGGTGCAGGTAGCGCTCCTGACGCAGCGCATCAACGACCTCACCGAGCACCTGCGAACGCACCCGAAGGATCACTATTCGCGCAGGGGGCTGCTCAAGCTCGTCGGTCGCCGCCGCCGCTTCCTGACGTATCTCCAGAAGCACGACCTCGAGGGCTATCGCGCCCTCATCAAGGAGCTAGGGCTGAGGCGTTAGCTCAACCCCGAGAGTGGAGATTCGAGCGAGCGCCGTTTGCGACGCTGACTCGAGTCCCCACTCTCACAAGCAGAGTGGAGGAAGAGACATATGGCAGTTGCCACTGAGCGCCAAGCGGACGTCAGCGTGACGATCGGCGGGCGCGAGATGACGTTCGAGACCGGAAAGCTCGCGAAGCAGGCCGACGGCGCCGTCGTCGTCCGCTCAGGCGAGACGATGGTGCTGGCGACGGCGCAGGGCCGGATGGAGCCGCGCGAGGGCGCGGACTTCTTCCCGCTCACCGTCGACGTCGAGGAGCGCATGTACGCCGCGGGGAAGATCCCCGGCGGCTTCTTCAAGCGCGAGGGCCGGCCGACGGAGCGCGCGATCCTGACGGCGCGCATGATCGACCGGCCGATCAGGCCGCTTTGGCCGAAGGGCTACAAGAACGAGACGCAGGTGATCTGCACGGTGCTGAGCGCCGATCTGGTCACGGCGCACGACATCCTCTGTATCAACGGCGCGTCCGCGGCGCTGATGATCTCGCCGCTGCCGTTTCTCGGTCCCGTCGGTGCGGTGCGGGTCGGGATGATCGACGGCGAGCTCGTCGTGAACCCGACGCTGACCGAAGTCGAGGAGCAGACGGAGCTCGATTTGATCGTCGTCGGCACCCCTGACGGTCTGACGATGGTCGAGGCCGGCGCGAACGAGGTTCCCGAGGACAAGCTCCTCGAGGCGCTCGATCTCGCGCACTCGGAAGTGAAGAAGATCTGCGAGGCGCAGCTGGAGCTGCAGCAGAAGGCCGGGAAGGCGAAGTGGGTCGACGAGAGCACCACCGAGGAGATCGAGCGTGAGTTCGGCGACACGATTCGCCAGCGCATCAGCACCGAAGGCCTCCGAGCTGCCGACGTCGTCGTCGAGGAGGTGCTCCCCGAGCTGAGCATGGACTCGACCGAGGACGACGTCCTCCGGCAGACGCAGCGGAAGATGAGCACGGCCACCGTGCTGGAGCGGATCCGGCTCGACGCTGTGCTCCAACCCGTCCGGGAGCAATTCGAGGCCGATTTGCGCACGCTCACCGACGCGGAGCAGGACTCGAAGGAGCTGAAGTCGGCGAAGCGGCAGCTGCTGTTCGACCGCATCGTCGAGACCGTCCAGCTCCCCTTCCCGGTCGGTCCGTCGGTCGGCGAAGGCGAGGCTGCGACGAGCAAGGACTCGCTGACGAGGAACTACGTCAAGCGCGCGGCCGAGGCGATCTACAAGGAGCTCGTCCGCCGCAAGATCGCGGTCGAGAAGAACCGGCCTGACGGCCGCAGCCCCGAGGAGATCCGTCCGATCGCCTGCGAGGTCGGCGTCTCTCCGCGCACACACGGCTCCGGCCTGTTCACGCGCGGCCAGACGCAGATCATGTCGCTGCTGACCCTGGGCACCGCGAAGGAGGGCCAGCGAATCGACGACCTGTCACTCGAGACGGATCGCCGCTACATGCACCACTACAACTTCCCGCCCTACAGCGTGGGGGAGACGGGCATGATGCGCGGCCCGAAGCGGCGAGACATCGGCCACGGGGCGCTTGCGCAGCGTGCACTCGAGGCGATGATTCCGCCGGCGACCGAGTTCCCGTACACGATCCGCATCGTCTCCGAGACGCTGGAGTCGAACGGCTCGTCCTCGATGGGCTCGGTGTGCGGGTCGACCCTGGCGTTGATGGACGCCGGAGTGCCGATCAAGGCACCGGTCTCCGGCATCGCGATGGGACTCGTCAAGGAAGGCGACGACTACGTCATCCTCACCGACATCCAGGGAGCCGAGGACCATCTCGGCGACATGGACTTCAAGGTGGCCGGAACGCGTGACGGCATCACGGCGCTCCAGATGGACATCAAGATCACCGGCGTCACGCGGGAGATCATGCAGAGCGCGCTCGAGCAGGCGAAGCGGGCACGCGAGATCATCCTCGACAAGATGCTCGAGGCGATCCCGGAGGTCCGCGAGGAGCTGAACGTCAACGCGCCGCGCATCTCGAGCGTGAAGATCGACCCGGAGAAGATCGGCATGGTGATCGGCAAGGGCGGCGAGACGATTCGCGCGCTCGAGTCGGAGAACGAGGTGCAGATCGACATCGAGGAGGACGGCACGATCCTCATCTATGCGACCGATGGGACGAAGGCGGAGGCCGCCATCTCGGCGATCGAGTCGCTGACGAAGGAGCCCGAGGTCGGCGACGAGTTCCGAAACGCCAAGGTCGTCAAGACGACGCAGTTCGGTGCCTTCGTCGAGCTCAAGAAGGGAACCGACGGACTACTGCACGTCTCGAATGTCGGACCCGGTCGCGTCGGTCACATCGAGGACGTGATCAATCGCGGCGATATCCTCGACGTGCTCGTGCAGGAGGTCGACAAGGCGCGTGGCCGCATCGGCCTCAAGCTGATCCAGAAGCACGAGAACGGCGGCACCGTGTCGCCGGAGGAGCTGATCGAGCGAGCGAAGAGCGCTCCGCCCCGCGAGCGGACGGAGGACCGTCCGCCACGCGGTGGTGACCGCGAGCGGCGCGGCGGTCGCGGCGGCGGCCGAGGCCGCGAGCGCGAGCGGAGCTAAGCTCGGCTTGACAAGCAGACGCTACGAGGGCGGCTCCGGCCGCCCTCGTCGTTCGTCGCCAGAGCTTCGAATCGCGCCGTCCGCCGAGCGCACGACCCAACCCTGGGTGCCCGAGCGTTCGAGGATACGCTGGAGAACCGAGTCCGCGCCGTCGCGCTCGGCGAGTGCGACGATCGAGCCTCCGAAACCGCCGCCGGTCAGGCGGGCACCGAGTGCACCTGCCTCCAGAGCAGCTTCGACCAGCCGGTCGAGCGTGGGGGTCGAGACTTCGTAATCGTCCCGCAGGCTCGCGTGGCTGGCGGCGAAGAGCGAGCCCAGCGCCTGCAGATCGTGCCGCTCCAGCGCTTCGACCGCCGCCCGGACGCGCTCGTTCTCGGTCCTGACGTGCCGGACGCGGCGTTGATCGCCCGCCTCGAGCTCGCGGCGGCGGTCCCCGTAGCCGGAGCCTTCGTGGGTGTGCCGTTCGCCGGAGTCGACGACCAGGATCGCAAGCCTCTCGGGGAGAGTGATCCAGCGATGCTCGAGCGTTCCGCAATCGAGGAGGAGGGCAGATCCTTTCCGGCCGAGCAGCGAGCCGGCCTGGTCGAGAATCCCGGACGGGACTCCGACGGCTCGGCGCTCGGCCCGTTGACAGGCGAGGGCGAGCTCGAGCGGCTCGAGCTCGAAGTCCGCGGCCGCGCAGAACGCGAGCGCGACGACAACCTCCAGGGCGCCCGACGAGCCTAGCCCGGCGCCCCGCGGCAGGTCGGCCTCGATTACACCCTCGACTCCGACCGCCGGACGCCCCAGCGCGTCGAGCTCCTGCGCCACGGCGGCGGCGTAGCGACCCCAGCCGTCCGTCTCGCCGCTCCCGTCGGCCGCGACGTCCACCCGTTCGCCCTCCGACACGAGCGCGACCCGGTCGGCCGGCTGCGCCGTCAGCCCGATGCCGAGGTGAATCGCAACCGGCAGGACGAGCCCGCCGCTGTAGTCCGTGTGCTCGCCGATCAGGTTGACGCGGCCCGGCGCCCAGAAGCTCGCTGTCATGAGACGCCTCATTCTCGCTCTCCCCTGGGCCTGGCCGACACCCGTGGTGGTAGGTCAGGATAATGCGGAGATGGTCCAGAAGTACGTCCTGTCCGAGCTCGACTCAGGCGAGCGGGTGATCTCCGAGCGTGTCCCGAGCGTCCGGTCGGTCGCGCTCGGGTTCTGGATCGGTGCCGGCTCTCGCGACGAGACCGACGCCAAGGCCGGCGTCTCCCATTTCATCGAACACCTCCTGTTCAAGGGCTCCCGCGCCTACACGGCGCAGCAGATCGCCGAGATCTTCGACGGCCTCGGCGGCGAGCTGAACGCGGCCACCTCTCGGGAGCACACGATGGTCTACGCCCGCGTTCCCGACGCGCGCGTGCAGACGGCGCTCGACGTCATGACGGACATGGTCTTCGCGCCGGCGTTCTCGGAGCTCGACGCGGAGCGCGAGGTGGTGCTCGAGGAGATCGCCATGTACGAGGACACGCCGCAGGAGCTCGTCCACGATCTCTTCTCCGAGGCGGTCTTCGGCCATCACGCACTCGGGCGGCCTGTCATCGGCACCGCGGACGTAATCTCGTCCGTGACGCGCCGCGTCCTCTCGACCTACCACCGGCAGATGTACTCCGGCGGCAACGTGGTCATCGCTGCCGCCGGAAACGTCGAGCACAACAAGCTGATCCGGATGCTGCACCGCGCGCAGAGCCAGCAGCGGCCGCCGGCGGGGGGCCCGCGCGTCCGACGTCCGCTTGTGAAGGCTCCGCCGCCCGGCTTTCGCTTCGCGAAGAAGGACACGGAGCAGTACCACGTCTGCCTGGGCGCACCCGGGATCGCGCGCTCCGACCGTCGCCGCTTCGCCGCATCCATTCTCGATTCGATCCTCGGCGGCTCGGCCTCGTCGCGGCTCTTCCAGGAGATCCGCGAGAAGCGCGGCATGGCCTACTCCGTGTACTCGTTCGCCTCCCAGTACACGGATACGGGACTCGTCGGCGTCTACGTCGGGACGCGCGAGGAGAATCTCGCTCCCTGCCTCGAGATCGCTGGCGAGCAGCTCGCTGACATCGCGGCCGGCAATCTCCGCTCTGACGAGATCTCGCGTGCGAAGGAAAACCTGAAGGGGCGGATCATGCTCTCGATGGAGTCGACCTCGAACCGGATGACCCGGCTCGGGAAGTCGCTCGTCACGGACACGGAGCTGCTCTCCTTCGAGCGGATCATCGCGGAGATCGAGGCCGTCGAGCCAGACGAGGTGGCGGAGCTGGCGGGCCTTCTCTTTGCGACGGAGAAGCTGTCGATCTCGGGAATCGGGCCGAGCGAGCGGGTCTTCCGCGCGGCCGTGCGGCGGATCAATCCGTCCGTGCTCGCGCGCGCTGCGTGAATATCCGCGAAAAATGCTGCGCATTTTCCGCGGGTCGGTTTAGTACCTTCGCTTCGCTCGGTAGATGAAGGTCACGCTTTTCGGCCGCGGCGGCAAGGTGGGGCGAGTACTGGGTCCAGCCCTCGAAGGCGAGGGGCACGAGCTGGTCGAGCTGGACGCCGCGGAGGCGATGATCGACTTCACGGCGCCGGCAGCAGTCGAGGCAAACGTGAGCGCCGCCCTCGAGCGCGGACTGCCCTGCGTGATCGGGACGACGGGGTTCGACCAAGCCCGGGTGGACACGATGGCGCGCGAGCGGGGAGTCGCGTGCTTCCACGCGCCGAATTTCGCGCTCGGCGCGGTGCTGATGATGCGGTTTGCGCAGGAAGCCTCGGCGTACATGCCGCGCGCGGAGATCGTCGAGCTGCACAACGAGGCGAAGAAGGACGCGCCGTCGGGAACGGCCAAAGCGACTGCCGAGCTCGTGCGCGGTGACCCAGCCATCCACTCGGTACGACTGCCGGGCTTGGTCGCCCACCAGGAAGTGCTGTTTGGCGGAGAAGGACAGCTTCTAACGATCCGCCACGACACGTTCTCGCGCGAAGCGTTCGTCCCGGGAGTGCTCCTCGCACTCGAGAAGCTGGGCGACTTGCCGCCGGGCCTCGCGGTCGGCCTCGAAACGCTGCTCGAGTGAGAGCGCCTCGCTGTTATCTCGTCTACGCCGTCGCATCTGAGGGGATCTCGGCGAGCGACGCGAACGATCTCCTGAACGACTATGTCGCCGACCGGCAGCGCGGAATCGCGGTTTTCCACGACCACTTCACAGCAGCCGAAGAACCTGACCCGCGCTTCTGGTGGCGCAAGCGCAAGTAGCGCCGGGAGCTAATCGAGCATCTTGGCGAAGCGCTTGCCGGTCTCTTCGAGACCGACGCGGACATAGAACTCGTGCGCGTCCTTTCGGCGCGCCGCGGTGGTCAGGAAGAGCAGCGCGCACTTGCGGGCTCTCGCTTCGGCCTCCATTGCTTCCACGAGCGCGCGGCCGATGCCATTCCCGCGCTGCGACTCGTCGACGACGAGTGCGCCGAGCTTCGCCGCCGGCTGCTCGTACTCGATCGAGGGCGAGACATGGAGGTGGGCGAGACCCGCGACACGCCCGTCGACCTCTGCCACGACGACTCGGTCGCCGACGATGAGCAGCCGCTCGAGCCGAGAGCCGATTGCACCAGGCTCCGCCGGATAGCCCAGCTGGTCGAGCAGCCGGGCGATCGCCTCCGCGTCCCCAGGCTCGGCGTCCCGGATCGTCAGACCCACGCGAGTAGACTATGACGCCGTGCTGGGCGAGGTCCTAACCGCGGTCGTCACGCCGTTCAAGCCCGACGGAGCGATCGACTTCGAGCGCTTCCGCGAACTCGCGCAATACCTCGTCGAGCGTGGTTCCGATGGGCTCGTCGTCGCCGGGACCACGGGCGAGAGCCCCACCCTCACCGACGATGAGCGGTTCGAGCTGTTCCGCGTCGCGGTCGAGACTCTCGACGGGCAAGGCACCGTCGTCGCCGGCACCGGCACCTATTCCACTGCTCACTCCGTCCACCTGACGCGTGAAGCGCACGAGCTCGGTGTAGACGGATTCCTCGTCGTCACTCCCTACTACAACAAGCCGCCCGCCCGCGGGATCGTCGAGCACTTCCGCGCGATCGCCGACGTCAGCGATCGGCCGATCGTCGTCTACAACATCCCCGGGCGAGTCGTGATCAACATCGAGCCCGAGACCATCTCCGAGCTCGCCGAGATTCCGACCGTCAGGGCGGTCAAGCAGGCGAATGACGACCCCGTCCAGGCGCGGCGCATCCTCGAGGAGACCGATCTCGACCTCTACGCGGGGGACGACAACATCCTTTTCGCGTTTCTCGAGCTGGGCGCGATCGGAGGCGTCTGCGTTCACACGCACGTCGTCGGGCCGCGGGTAAAGGCCATGATCCGCGCCTTCCGCGAAGGCGACCCCGAGACGGCGCGACAGATCGATGAGGAGCTCGAACCGGTCTACGAGCTGCTGAAGGTCCAGACCAACCCCATCGCGATCAAAGCGGCTCTCAATCTCCTTGGCCATGACGTCGGCGGGCTCCGCCTACCCCTCGTCCAGGCGAACGAGGGCGAGGTCGCTCGGGTCCGGGACTGCCTCGAACGGCTCGGCGTCCTGAGTCCCGCCGCCGCTTAGGCGCTCGCTCGCGACGCCGCCTTGAGGCTGTGGCAGCTTCGCTGCCGCAGCCACTTCCGAAGCGGGCCGTTCCGCGAGCGCAAGGCCGATCTCGTCGAGGGAGTCGAGCAGTGCCAGCTCGACATGGCGGGGCGGAAGCTTCGGGCCGACGACCACGAGGAAGCCGAACAGCGCGCTGTTGTCGCGGCGAAGCGGAAGTGCCACCGCCACGCCGGTGAGGCCCAGCTCCGCGCCGGGTGCCACGATCGCGTCGCTCCCCGACTCGGCCTCGCGCACCAGCCAGCTCGTCAGCGCTGGGGGGGGAGGCCCGGCGACGCCACGCGACGTCTCGACCGAGCCGCCGAGGCCGTCGTCGTCCCAGGCGACACGTCCCATCCATTCGTGCGGCCAGAGACGCGCCACCGTTTCGGCGAGGCGCTGGAAGACGCGCTCGCGATCCTCGCCGCTGCCGAGCGCGCGCTGGACGGCTGCGGCCGCGCGTTCGGCGCGGACCCGCACGACCGCTCGGAGCGCCAGGCCGGCAACGGCGATGCTCGCACCGGCCTCCGCGAGCCAGGCCTGATCGAAGCCGAGACCAGCCAGCGCAAGGACGATTCCTCCGAGCGCGACCAGCTCCGGGCGCTCCTTGAGCTCCGACGACCCCGCGACGCCGATCCGATACGGCGTCGAGGCGCCGCGGATCTCGTCGAGCTCCTCCGTTGACAACACCGTGGCGGGATCGATGCCGCGCTGCACCGAGACGAATGCCTTCGCCACGGCCGGATGGAACTGCGTGCCGGCGTTGCGCTCGATCTCCGCCAGGGCCGCTTCTCGCGACAGGCCCGACCGGTAAGGACGGTCGGTCGTCATCGCATCGAAGCTGTCGGCGACGATGAGGAAATGCGACGCGAGCGGAAGCTCGTCGGCGCCAATCCCGTAATAACCGCCGCCGTCCATCCGCTCGTGGTGGAGCTCGACCGCGCGTGCCTGCGAGGCGACGAACTCGAACCGCTGCAGCAGCCGCGCAGACAGCCGTGGGTGGCGTTGCATGGCCGCCCACTCGGCACCGTCGAGGCGGTCGCGCTTCCGCAGCAGCGACGCGTCGACCGCCACCTTGCCGAGATCGTGCAGTCGTCCCGCCCAGCGCAGGCGGTCGATGTCCGAGAAGGGCAGCCGGAGGGCGCGCGCGAGCGCATCGACGTACCCGGCCACGCGGAGTGAGTGCCGGTAGGTCGAGGGATCGCGCTCGTCGACGATGTTCGCGAACGTCTCGAGCGCGCGGAGCGTCTCGCGCTGCAGCCTTTTGAGCCGTGCCTGCGCGTGGTGCATCGCGACCGCCACCGGGACGAGCACGACGACGTTCCAGGGATGCCCGATCGCGAGTAGGGCGAGTGCCGAACCGAGTCCCGCTTCCCCGGCACTGGCGACGAGCCGTGGGTCGAAGTTCTCGCGGCCGCGAACAACGTCGAGCAGCACCGCCCGGGCAGTGAGGTATGCAAGCGCGAGCGCGACGAGCGCGATCAGGTCGTCGAGCAGGCGCAAGCTGCCCGGATTCCCTCCCGCGGCCTCGAACGCGATCCCGCCCGCGCAGGCCGCGACGGCGTAGGCGCTGACGTCGAACAGGAGACTCCGAAGCGCCGTCCCGCGGAAGAGCGCACCCGCGGCGACCCCCACCGCCGCGACCAGCGCAGCGGCCCACGGACCCACCACGATGACGGCCGCGATCTGGACCGCGCACGCCAGCTTGAACCGCTCCGTCAGGATCGGCTCTCGTGAGCGCTCACGGTCAGGCTCCTCGAAGAGCTCGACGAGGATCGCGGCAGCGAGAAAGAGTGCGAAAGCCGTGTGCGCCACGTCGAAGACCTTGAAGGCCCCAACTGCGAGCACGCCGAGGCCGAGCGTGATCGTGGCCAGTGAAGAGCGAGACGGCCGCATGAGCCCTCTATCGGCCGTATCGGGTGCCGCGCTTAGACTGGGACCTGTGCCCCTCCCAGCAATACATGTCGGCCTCTCGCCCGCGATCACGCGGCGCCGGAGTCCACCCTCGCTCTCACCAAGGCTTTTAGCCTTGGCTTCGAGCGAGTGCGGCCTCCGGCTTGGTGCTCGCGACCGAGAAGCTCGACGGCATTACTGGAAGGGGCACTGATGGGCTCAACCTGCAGGATCGTCGCCCTGGGCGGCCTCGGCGAGGTCGGGAAGAACATGACCGTCTACGAGTGCGACGGCGCGATCGTCGTCGTCGACGCGGGCCTCGCCTTCCCGCGCGACGAGCACCTGGGGGTGGACCTCGTCTTGCCTGACTTCACGTATCTGCGTGAGCGCGCCGACTCGATCAGGGCGGTGATCCTCACACACGGCCACGAGGATCATGTCGGCGCGCTCCCGTATCTGATGCGCGAGGTCGAGATCCCGGAGGTCTGGGCGACGCGGCTCACGCTCGGCCTGATCAAGTCCAAGCTGGACGAGCACGGTCTCTTGCGTGCCGCCGAACTGCGAGAGGTGCATCCCGACGATCCGCCTCGCGAGGTCGGGCCCTTCCGGATCGAGTTCGTGCGGATGGCCCACTCGATCCCCGACTCGGCCGCAATCGTCCTCGAGACGCCGGCCGGCCGGGTGGTGCACACCGGCGACTACAAGCTCGACCACACGCCCGTCGACGGCCTCAAGACGGATGTCGGCCGCCTTGCCGAACTCGGCAACCGCGGCGTTGATCTCCTGCTCGGCGACTCCACCAACGCCGAGCGGCCCGGCTTCACGCCGTCGGAGCGGATCGTCGGCGAGGCCTTCCGTCAGATCTTCCCGCTCCGCGATGGACGGATCCTCGTCTCGTCGTTCGCGTCGAACGTCCACCGCATGCAGCAGGCGATCGACGTCGCGATCGGACTCGGGCGCAAGGTCTGCATCGTCGGACGCTCCATGCGCAAGAACGCGAACATCGCGCGGAACCTCGGCTACATGGAGGTGCCCGAGGGGATGCTCGTGCGCCCGCCCGAGCTCGAGGAGCTCGCCCCCCACGAGCAGCTGATCCTCTGCACGGGAAGCCAGGGGGAGCCGCTCTCCGCATTGACGCGGATCGCGTACAACGACCATCCGGCTCTTCGGGTCGAGCGCGGAGACACGGTCATCATCTCGGCGAAGCCGGTTCCGGGAAACGAGCTGCGCGTTCACGACACCATCAACCAGCTCGCGAAAGCGGGCGCCGAGGTTCTGCATCAGGAGATCGCGCCCGTGCACGTGTCAGGCCATGCCTGCTCGGAGGAGCTGCGGACGCTGCTCTCATTGCTGCGTCCGCGCGCGGTGATGCCGGTGCACGGCGAGTTCCGGATGCAGGCGGCGCACGCCCAGCTCGCGCGGGATGCGGGTGTTCCCGCCGGAAACATTCTGCTCGCAGAGAACGGCACCGTCGTCGAGCTCTCGCGCGAGGGCGCTCGTATCGTCGACGAGGTGGAGACCGGTGTTGCCTTCGTGGACGGGCTCGGGGTGGGCGACGTCCACGACGTTGCGTTGCGCGACCGCCGCCGGCTGTCGGAAGACGGAGTTCTGATCATCGTGGCCACGCTCGCGTCCTCGAACGGCGGCTCGGCCGGCCCGCCCGAGCTGATCGCGCGCGGTTTCGGCGACAGCTCTGGGCCGCTACTCGATGAGCTGCGCGACGAGGCCAACCGCGTTCTTCAGCAGTGCCTCAGCGACGAGATCAGCGAGATCAAGCTCCTCCAGGAGCACCTCCACGACGAAGTAGGCCAATTGGTCTACGACAGAACCCGCCGCAGGCCGATGATCCTTCCGGTAGTGGTAGAGGTGTAGTGACCCGCTGATGTCGACGATCCGAGAGAGAGAGCCCGGCTGGGCCGACGTGCTGGAAGACCACGCTGCAGAGTGGGCGACGGCGCGACGGCTCGTGGGCCAGCTCGGCGCGTGCGACGCCGCGGCGCTGGCGTTCTGCCGCCTGCTCGAGCGCTGGGCGCGCGGGGACGCATTTCCTTCCACGGCCGGCGCTCGCGAGGCAGCGCTACGGCATGCGGCCGACCGCGTCGAGACGGCGCTTGCAGGTCTCGAGCATCCGCTCGACCGCTACCTCCTCGAGCTCGAGTCCGATCGGGCCGAAGGGCGCTCCTGGTACGGCGGTCCCGGCGCCGGCGAGCTGATCGAGTGGGGGCCGATCCTGAAGCGCGCGGGCGTCACGGCCTGTCCGACCCGCGTTGCGCAGGTGTACCTCGAGCTCGCCGTCCTCGTCCGGGCCCTGCAAGGCCTTGCCGACATGGCCCGCATCGACGCGGTTCCGGATCGCTCCTCGCTCTGGGCCGGTCTCTTCGACCTGCGCGAGAACCTCGAGCGTGCCGCGGGCGACCTGCGCGCGCTTGCCGCGTAAACGGCTGCGTCGGCAAAGCCGGCCCAGCCTCCTCGGGTCGGCATCGCAAGCGACGGCCTCAGTCACCGTCGTCGGCTCGATCAACCTCGACCTCGTGGCGAAGGTCGAGCGTCTGCCGCGAGCGGGGGAGACCCTGACCGGCGCGACGCTCGAGCGCATCCCCGGCGGCAAGGGAGCGAATCAGGCGATCGCCGCGGCCCGGCTTGGCGCAGACGTGCGGATGGTCGGCTGCGCCGGTTCCGATCCGATCGCGAAGGAGGCGCTGGCCGGTTTGCGTGCCGCCGGGGTCGATCTCGACGTGCGCGAAGTCGAGGCTCCGACCGGAGTCGCGATCATCCTCGTCGGCGACGACGGCGAGAATCAGATCGTCGTCGTCCCCGGCGCGAACGCGCTCGTCGGTGGGTTCTCCGCGACGGGCAACGTCCTGTGCCAGCTCGAGATCCCCGACTCGGCGCTGCTGGAGGCGCACGCCCAAGCGGACTGGCTCTGCGTGAACGCCGCGCCGGGGCGTCCGCTCGTCGTGGACGCTGACCTCGTGGTCGCGAACCGCTACGAGGCGGAGATCATCGGGGAGCAGCGGCTGCTCGCATTGACGCTCGGCGAGGAAGGCGCCCTTCTGCTGGAGGAGGGGAAGGAGGTAGCCCGCGCGCGGCCGCCGCACGTCGACGCCGTCGACGGCACCGCCGCAGGGGACGCGTTCACCGCCTGTCTCGTCGTCTCCATCCTCGAGGACCGTGATCCCGAGGAAGCTCTCCGGCGAGCCTGCGCGGCCGGAGCGATCGCCGCATCCCGGTTCGGGGCTCAGCCCTCCCTACCGACTGCCGACGAGGTAGACGCGATACTCCTCGCGTGACCACCGCGATCCTGCTCGACTGCGATCCGGGGCACGACGACGCGATCGCGCTCCTGCTCGCGCTCGCGTCGCCTGAGCTCGAGCTGCGCGGTGTCACGACTGTCGCGGGGAACCAGACGCTCGAGAAGACGACCGCGAACGCGATCCGGGTGCTCGAGTTCGCCGGCCACGCCGACACTCCGGTTGCAGCCGGAGCCGACCGCCCACTCGTGCGCGAGCCGTTCTTCGCCGGTTACGTCCACGGCGACACGGGCCTCGACGGACCCGATCTTCCACCGCCGCAGGGCGAGCCCGTCAACCGTCACGCGGCGGACTTCCTCGCCGACAAGATCCGCGAGGCGGACGGTGCCTTGACGCTGGTGCCGACTGGACCGCTCACGAACGTGGCGCTGCTGCTCGCACTGCATCCGGACGCGCGGCCCGAGCGGATCGTCCTGATGGGAGGAGCGATCGCCGAGGGGAACGTCACGCCGGCGGCCGAGTTCAACATCTGGTGGGATCCGGAGGCCGCGGCGCGCGTGTTCGCGAGCGACATCGACGTGACGATGGTCGGCCTCGACGTCACGCACAAGGCGCTTTTCAGCACCGCGCACATCGGCCGGCTCGCGGGCCGAGCGGGGGAGATGGTGACGGAGCTCCTGCGCTTCTACGACCGCTTTCACCGGGAGGTGTACGGCTTCGACGGCTCGCCGATCCACGACGCGGTCGCCGTCGCGCAGGTGATGCGCCCTGACCTCGTCGAGACGAAGCACCTCAACGTGGAGATCGACATCGAGTCGGAGCTCTGTCGCGGCCGCACCGTCGTCGACCTCTGGCGGCGGACCGAGCGGGAGCCGAACGCGCACGTCGGCGTCGAGATCGACGCGAACGGCTTCCTCGAGCTCCTGGTCGAGCGGATCAACTCCCTCGGCTAGCCGTCGACCCGCGTGTTTCTCGCTTACAAAGCATCAACCTCTTTCGGGATGCTTTGTGCCGCCTATGCGCCTAATTAAAGACGTGGGCTTTCCAGGCCGAAACCAGCCTGGTAATGCCAATGAGTGGAGAAATGCGGCTGCGGCAACTCGTCCTCGCGCTGGTCGCGCTGACCGGGATCTGGGTCGGCGTGCTAATCGAGCGCGGCCACCAGGCTCCCGCCGGGGCGTTCACGGCTGGTCCAGCACCGCCGGACTTCCCTGCGCCGAAGCTCATCCACGTCGCCGGCCTCAGCCGGCCGGCTGCATCGAGCCCGATCGTCCACGTGGTGGTGCCGCGCAGGCACGTCTCCGTACCCGCGCCCGTGCATCGAGAGCCAAACGTCAGTGCTCGTCCCGCCCAGGTCGTTCCGTCTAAGCCTGCCCCGAGCGAGACGGAGCCGGTCCCAGAAGACACGCGGTCGTCCGCCGAGACGCCGCCGCCGCCGCTCGAGCCGTTGGCGATCACAAACGCACAGGTCGTCGCACTCACCTCATCGAGCGCGCGGATCACGTGGCGGACGAACGTCCCGACGCAGGCCCAGACCGCCTTCGGCCTCGACGCGGCCACGATCTGGGCGCAGCCGAGCGGCGACAGCCTGGTCGACCACGTGAGCGACCTCAGCGGGCTCGAGTTCTCGACGACGTACACCGTCTACCTCCACGCGGTGGACGAGTGGAACCGCGCGGAGACACAGACGCTGACCCTCACGACCGGGCCGATGCTGAACGCGTCGGCGGCGCGGACGCTCGGCGACGAGATCGTCGTGGACGACCAGCCGTTCTTCCCGACCGCTGTCTGGGCGCAGTGCTCCGACATGTTCGGCAGCAACATCGACGACGGGATCAACCTCTTCATGGGCGACGGCTGCGACGACGACGGCGACCTGCCCAGGCGGCTCGACGGGCGCGCGTACTCGATCGTCAACGCGGAGCACGCCGCGGAGGCCGAGGGTCGCGGGGTGATCGGCTGGTACTTCCCCGACGAATGGGATGCCTCCCTGCAGAGCTCGGTCAAGCGCGCCGACCTTGCGAAGGACATTCCCGACCCGCGTCCCGGCCGCATCAGCTTCCTGACCCTGACGAACCACTTCTACAGCCGGGCCGAGCCGCTCCCGCAAGGCAAGGGCATGTATCCGGTCCTGTTCTCGATCCCCGATGTGCTCGGCTTCGACCTCTATCCGTTGCAGGTCTGGTGCCGTCCCGCTTTCGGCGACGTCTTCGACGCGCAGCGCGAGCTGCAAGTGGCGTCGGGCGGGAAGCCCACGTTCCAGTGGATCGAGGTCGCCCGGATGGAGCAACCCTGCAGGAACCATCCCGCCCTCGATCCGACCCCGGCCACGGTGCGCGCCGAGGCCTGGCTCTCGATCGGCGGCGGCGCGAGCGCCGTCGGCTACTTCCCCAACCACTGGTCGGATCCGATCGGCGACGAGATCGCACGGACGAACCGCGAGATCAAGGCGCTGACGCCGGCCTTGCTCGCGCCCACCGTGAACGTGCAGTCCGACAACGGCGCCGTCCGCGTCTCCGCGCGAAGCCTGAACGGGGCGCTGTACGTGATCGCGGTCAACACCAGCGAAACGACGCTGCAGGCGAAGATCTCGCTCGAAGGAATCGCCGGACGGTCGGCAACGGTGTTCGGCGGCGGCCAGGCCGTCGGCGCGGACGACCAGGGCTTCTCCGACACGTTCGGTCCCCTGGCCGCCCGTGTTTATGTGATTCCTCCCGCCGGCTGGTAGGAGCCCGCCTCTGCGTGGCGAAGTCGCCGCCATGGCGCGCCGCCGCAAGAAGCGCACGCTCAGA
>WNGB01005644.1_pt1 | contig 29468 bp, 30 predicted proteins | sample 5400681 | NCBI WGS metagenome assembly WNGB01 (sample SAMN13153367, study PRJNA577476) | soil metagenome | isolation source: 115 cm soil or saprolite under grassland replicate 2 | place: USA:California | collected 2016-06-15
GCCACCACCGCGCCCGCTCCCTTGGCATCCACGATGCCCACCACCACGCCGCTGGGGATGGGGAGGGGCGAGGAGCGCACCAGCCCGCCCAGCCGCGCGCGATACCGTTCGGCGCCGGTGGCCACGTCGATCCCGAGCAGCAGCCCCTCGTCGGTGCCGGCGTGCAGGACGCCGTCCGCGAGCGTGGGCGAGCATTCGCTGGGGCCGATGGCGACGGTGTGGAGGACGCGTCCGCGCGTGCGGTCGATGAAGAGGAGGCGGCCGTCGGTGGCGGGGACGAGCACGAGGTCGGCGGTGAGGATGGGCGAGGCCACCACCGGCCCCGACGCGAACCGCCAGAGGGGGCGCATCCGCGCCGCGTCCGCGGCCGGACGCGCGCCCGTGCGCGCCGCGTCTCCGCGGAACAGCGGCCAGGCCGTGGCGGCGGGCGAGGTGGCGGTGGCCGCGAGCAGCTCGCGCGCCGCCTCCTCCGCCGTCGCGTAGCGATCCGTGCGCCGCGGGGCGGCGAGGGTGGACAGGACGGCGCGGCGCCGCACGGTCGAGACCTCCGCTTCCGGGGGGCCGTCGAGGCGCCAGGACGGCTCGGCCGGCGTCCCCAGGGCGAGCGCGCTCAGGAGGCAGCCGAGACGGAACAGGTCCTCGCTCGTCTCGCCGGCCGCGCTCCCACTGGTCAGGCGCGGCGCGCCGTCGGCCATGGGGATCGTGTCCGGATCGAGATCCGGGTGTCGCGGAGGCTGCTCGGCGTGCGCGCGCGCGAGCTCCGCCGCCAGCGCCTGGCCGATCGCGAACACCCGATCCTCCGGCAGGCGCGAGGTGAAGTTGCGCGTCGCGCGCCGAAGGTAGTCGGCCAGCGTCTCCTGATCCATGCGAAGCGGCGATTATACGGCGAGGCGCCGTCCGTCACGGATCGCCGCGTCCAGCGGCCGAGGCGTCCAGCCCAGCTCCCGTCGCGCGCGGCTGGAATCGAGAGAGGCATCGGCGGGGCGGCGCACGGCCAGCGTCGACTGGCTGACCCTCTCGAAGGGCCCGTGAAGGCCCAGCGCCTGGGCCACGCGCTGGCCCAGCTCGTAGCGGCTGAGCCGCTCCGCGCCGCCGAGATGGAAGCGGCCGGCGGCCGCGCCGTGCAGTGCGCGCCCGACGGCATCGGCGACGGATTCGGAGTCAATGGGCGTGCGGTACTGATCGTCGAAGAGCCGTGGCCGGTGTCCGGCCACGAGCGCGGCCGCGACCGACTCGCTGGCCGTGGCGCGCGGACCGTAGCCGCGCCCGATCACGAGCGCGACGCGCAGCACCGCGGCGTCCGGGCTCTCGCCCAGGATGGCCTCCTCCGCCGCGAGCTTGGTGCGGCCGTAGACGAGCACGGGACGGGCAGGCTGATCCTCGACGGAGAAGGCCACGTCGCCGCCGAGCACGAGGTCCGTGGAGAGCGCGATGAGCCGGAGGCCGCGCACGCGGCAAAGCCGCGCGATCTCCGCGCTGGCCTCGACGTTGCATCGCCGCGCGAGATCCGGCTCCGCCTCGCAGCGATCGGCATCGGCAAGGGCGGCGCTGTGCAGGACCGCGTCCGGCCGCGCGGTCTCGACCGCGCGCTCCAGCGCGCCCAGGTCCAGGAGGTCGGCGTCCACCGCGGCGAGGCCGGCCGGCACCGGCGCGTGGTGCCGCACGGCGATCACGTCGTGCGCGGAGGCGAGCAGCTCGGCCAGGCGTCCGCCCAGCAGGCCGGCGGCTCCGGTCACCAGGATCCGGAGCCTGGCCATCAGTCCGCCATGACCGCGCCCCCGTTGACGGCCAGCACCTCGCCGTACAGGTACGAGGCGAGGTCGGAGGCGAGGAAGGCCACGGGCCCCGCGATCTCCTCCGGCCGCGCCGGGCGGCCGAGCGGGATCTTCGCGATCGCGCCCGGACCCTCGGGCCCCTCGAAGACGCGCCGCGTCATGTCGGTGAGGACCCATCCCGGGGCCACCGCATTCACGCGGATCCCGTCCGGCGCGAGCTCCGCGGCCAGCGATTTGGTCAGGGCGATGAGGGCGCCCTTGGTCGCGGCGTAGTGCGCGTACTCCGCCTCGCCCCGCTGGCCGGCGGTGGAGGCGATCAGCACCATCGAACCGCGGCGGCGGGGGACCATGTACCGCGCGGCGGCGCGGCAGACCGCGTAGGCCCCGTCGAGGTTCACGCGCATGGTCTCGCTCCACTTCCCGGGGGTGAGCTGGCCCAGCGGGGCGTGCTTCCAGATGCCGTGGTTGACCACGAGGACGTCCAGCGGACCCAGTCGCGCCTCGGCCTCGGCCACCAGCGCCTCCGCGGCCGCGACGTCGGAGAGGTCGGCCCGCAGCGCGGTCGCCTGGCCGCCCGCACCATGGATCTGGGCCACGGTGGCCTCGGCCGCGGTGGCGTCCCGCACATAGTTGACGCCCACGCGCGCGCCCAGGGACCCCATCAGCACCGAGATCGCGCGGCCGATGCCGCGGCTTCCACCCGTCACCAGGGCCACGCGGCCTTCGAGGCTGAGCATGGTCCGCACCCTATGCGGCGCTCGGCGCCGGGTCAAGGCCGCGCGAGGCGGACTGCTAGAATGCGGAATGCCGTTCGTGACTTTCGAGGGGATCGAGGGCAGCGGGAAGAGCACGCAGGCGCGGCTCCTGGCCGAGCGTCTGGGGCCGGACACCGTCCTCACCCAGGAGCCCGGCGGCACCGAGATCGGCCGCGCGATCCGGCGTCTCCTGCTCGAGCACGGGCACGGGGAGGTCGCACCGGCCACGGAGGTCCTGCTCTACTTCGCGGACCGGGCCCAGCACGTCGCGCGGCTCGTCCGCCCGGCGCTGGAGGCCGGCCGCAGCGTCGTGTCCGACCGCTACACGGACTCGTCGCTCGCGTACCAGGGGTACGGCCGCGGCCTGGACCGCCAGCTCATCCTGGCCGTCCACCGCCTGGCCACCGGCGGCCTGAAGCCGGACGTCACGATTCTGCTCGACGTGTCCGTGGAGGTCGGCCTCGCGCGCGCCAGCTCGCGTGGCCCCCTCGACCGCCTGGAAGCGGAGGTCCGCGAGTTCCACGAGCGCGTCCGCGATGGCTACCTCGAGATGGCCGCGACGGAGCCGGCGCGCTGGGTACGCGTGGACGCGGAGGGCCCGGCGGAAGAGGTCGCGCGGCGCGTGGCCGCGGCGGCCGAGGAGCGCGGCCTCATCGGACGGCATGCCGTTTCCTAGCATCCTCGGCCACGACCGCGTGAAGGGCCTGCTCGCCCGCGCGCTGGGCCAGGGCCGCCTGCCGCCCGCGCTGCTCCTGAGCGGCCCGGATGGAGTGGGGAAGCGCACCCTCGCCGTCGAGACCGCGCGAGGCCTCCTCTGCGACGAGGGCCCCGGCGAGCCCTGCAACGCGTGCCGCACGTGCGATCGCACCGCGCGCGGGATCCACCCCGACCTCATCGTGGTGGTGCCGGAGGTGGCCACCGGGTTCCTGGCCCGCGAGTCGATCAAGATCGAGCACATTCGCGACGCCGTACGCGAGATCCTCGGCCTGCCCTTCGAAGCGCGCGCCCGCGTCGTCATCATCGACGACGCGCAGGCCATGACCGAGCAGGCCATGAACGCGCTGCTCAAGGCCCTGGAGGAGCCGCCGGCCACCTCGCACCTCGTCCTCGTCACCGCGTCGCCGCAGGCCCTGCTGCCGACCATCCGATCGCGCTGCCAGACGCTGCGCCTGGGCCCGCTGCCCTCGGCGGTGCTCGAGGCACACCTGCAGGAGCGCCTCTCTCTGCCGCCGGCCGAGGCCCACCTGCGCGCCGCGCTCTCGGGCGGGAGCCTGGGGGCGGCGATGGCGTTCGAGGCCGACGGCTACCGCGCGCTGCGCGACGACATCCTCGCCATGCTGGAGAAGGCGGACGGCGCGAGCGCGCTGCACCGTGGGGCGTGGGCGGATCGCCTGGCCGATGCCGACGACGTGATGCTGGCCCTCACCGCGCTGCGCTCGCTGCTGCGCGACATGGCCGCGGCCCGCGCCGGGGCCACGCCGGAGCGGATGCTCAACGCGGACGTGGGGGACCGCCTGATCGCGCTGGGGCAGGGGCCCCTGGCCGCGCGTGCGGTGGCCCTGGCCGATCTCACGGAGGAGACGCGGACGGCCCTGCGCGGCAACGCCAGCCGGCCCATGTCGATGGACGTGCTCGTGGACGCGCTGGCCGGCTAACGCGTTGGTCCTTGCCTGAATTCGCAGCCGTGTGCTAAAAGAGGGTCAAGCCTCTCCCGCTCGGCGTTCCCGCACTCTTCTTCAATCCGGACAACCGAACACGAGGCGAGGCAGCCGGTCGCCGGCAGGAGGTCGGCTCTACATGAATCGCAAGCTCATTCGACCCGACCTGTCCGAGATCAAGGACCACATGACGGCGCGGTCCGCAGCGCGCCCGCGCAAGCCCACCCCGCCCGAGCAGACCAATGCCGAGAACTACTATTACCTGAAGCAGATGACCAACAAGACCAGGATGGTCATCGTGCTCAAGGACGGCGAGGAGATCCGCGGCGTCATCGAGTGGTACGACAAGCACGCGATCAAGGTCCATCGTCCCACCGAGCCCAACATCCTCCTCCTGAAGGACAACGTGAAGTACATGTACAAGGACGAGGATCGGGACTAAGACTATTGACCTGTCTCACTCGTCCCGCATGAGTCTCGAGGGATCGACGGCAAGCGCGCGCAGGGCCGGAATGGCGGCCCCGCACATGCCGATCAGTGCCATCGTCAGCACTGCGCCGATCAACACACGCGGATTGCCCGGATCCGCCTGATAGACGAACTGCCCCAGGAGGCGGCGCGCAAAGACTCCCGCCAGCAGGCCAAGCGCCGATCCGACCCCGAGCAGCGCCGTGGGTCGCCCGACCGCCGCGAACACGACTTGCGCCTCGCGCGCGCCCAGCGCCATGCGGATGCCCAGCTCCCTCACGCGGCGGCTCACGCTGTGGGCGGCGGTGCCGAAGATGCCGGTCACCGCCAGCATCACGGCGAAGAGTCCCATGACGCCCAGCGCGAGCGCAGCCGCCCGGGCCGGGTAGAGCACACCTTCCAGCGCCTCGGGCCAGGTCCGCAGCGTGATCGGCACGTTCGGCTGAACATCGCCCAGCGTGTGACGCAGTGCCGCGGCGATCTCCGTCGGCGGCAGTGACGACCGCACGACCAGGACCGCGCTGCCCGCGTTTTGCGCGAGGGGCACGAATACGGCAGCCGCCGGCGACTCCATCAGGTTGTAGTACTTGCCGTCCTCGACCACGCCCACGACCTCGGTCGAACGCTCCGATAGGACGAAGCGCTGCCCGATCGCCTGGGTGTCGCCCCACATCGTTCGCGCGAAGGTCTCGTTCACGATCGCCACCGGGGGCGTCTCCTTCCTGTCCTGCCAGGAGACGTCCCGCCCCTCGAGGAGCCGCGTGCCCGCGGCTTTCAGGTACTCCGGCGACATCGGATACACGTGCACGGTCAGCGCGGCGTTCTCTGGCGTGAGCTCCGTCGTTCCCGGGCGGTAGACCGGAGTCACGCGCCGCGGCCAGCTCATCGGCGTCTCGCGCACCGCTCCCACCGCCGTCACCCCGGGAATGCTCCGCACCGCCTCGATCATTTCTTTCTGCTTCTCGAGCGCGCGATCTGCCTCCAGTCCGCCGAGGTCGATCGAGGCCAGCATCACGCCCTGCGGTCGGATGCCGGCGGAGGATCCCTCCAGCGCCCGCCTCATGCCGCGCACGGCCACGAGCGAGGACGTGACCAGGAGCGCGCAGATGGCAATCTGCCCCACGAGCAACACGTCGCGCAGAGAGAACCGCCGGCGCGCCGGGTCGACGAGGCCGTTCTTGATCATCTGCAGCGGACTGCCCGTCCACGCCTGCCGGGCCGGGACCATCCCGATCAGCAGCGCGCTGGCCACGGTCAGGGCCAGACCCGCGAGGTACACGCGCGGATCCAGGTCCAGGTCCAGACGCCGCATGCCACGCCAGCCCAACGATGCCGGCAAGCGGTTCAGCGCGGCCAGCAGCACGCGCGCGCACGTCAACCCCGCGGCGCCCCCGATGAGCGTGATCACCAGCGCCTCCGTCAGCAGTTGCCTTACCAGGCGCAGCCGGCTCGAGCCGAGGGCCACGCGAATCGCCAGCTCCCGGCTGCGATCCGCCGCGCGCGCGGCAAAGGCGCTGGCCAGGTTCACGCAGACCGCCGCCAGCAGCAAGAGTGCCAGCAGATTCACGCTGGAGAGAAATCGGCGAATGCCCTCACCGGCGTCTCCCATCAGGCCCGGGCGGATCAGTCGCACCGAGACGGCCTTGTCCGTCTTCGGATACTCCTTCGCCAGCTCGGCCGTGATCGCGCTGAGATCGGCCGTCGCCTGCTGCAGCGTCACGCCCGGCTTGAGCCGGCCGATCACCAGGACCGCGCGGCCCTCTCGGCTCTGCAGATACTCCGATCCCCCGAGGTTGTTGACGATGGGGATCCAGTAGTCCGGCCACGAGAGCCGCTCCGTTCCGTGGAACGACGCCGCGGCCACGCCGATCACCGTGAAAGGCTGCTCGCCGAGCCTCACCGTCGTCCCGACGACGCTCGCATCGCCATTGAACACGCGTCGCCAGAGGGCGTCGCTCAAGACGACATACGGCGCCGAATTGAGGCCTCGCTCGTCCGCCGCGTGGAAGAGCCTTCCGATCTGGGGCTGCACCCCCAGCACGTCGAAGTAGTTGCCGGAGACGGCGATGCCGGTGACCCTTGGCCCCGTTTCCTGCCCGCCGAGGCGTGCCTCCGAGTACGCGTAGATCCCGATCATGTCGCTGAAGCTGGCGTTTCGCCGGCGAAGATCCTGGAAGGCGGGATACGACGTCGTCAGGTTGCTTCCAGTCATCCGCGGCCCGTACCGGATCTGATACAGGCTCTGGGGGTCGCTCACCTCGAAGGGACGCAGCGCGGCCGTCTTGAGCACCGCGAACACGAAGCCGTTGGCCCCGATCGCCAGGGCAAGGGAGAGCACGGCCACCAGCGTGAACGCGGGGGTCTTCCGAAACCCGCGGAGCGCATAGCGAACGTCCAGCAGTAGGTCTTGCATGATCAAGGAGCGGCTCGCTCAAACCGTATGGCCTGGATGTTATCGTGCGCATGGCCCCGAGGGAGGGAGAATTCTGACCGTCGTCGACTGGCTGCTCGACTCGGACCCGTCGGTCCGCTGGCAAGTGATGCGCGACCTGACCGATGCGCCCGCGTTGGAGGTCGCGGCCGAGCGCGCGCGGGTCGCCACCGAGGGCGCGGGCGCGCGGCTGCTCGCCCTCCAGGCGGCCGACGGCCGGTGGGGTGGCGCGGCCTGGAACCGGGGGTGGGACTCCACGATGCACGTCCTGACGCTGCTGCGGGAAATGGGTCTCGATCCCGCGAGCGCCGAGGCACGGCGCGCCGTGGGCCTCGTCCGCGACCGCGTCACGTGGCGGGGATGCGGCCCGCAGGAATGCGACGCCAATCCCTTCTTCACGGGCGAGGTCGAGCCGTGCATCAACGGCCAGGTGGCGGCGAGCGGCGCCTACTTCGGCCAGGACGTCCGGGGCCTCGTCTTTCGGCTGCTCGGCGAGCAGCTTCCCGACGGCGGCTGGAACTGCGAGGCCGAAAGCGGCTCGACGCGGTCGTCGTTCAACACCACGATCTGCGTGCTCGAGGCCCTGCTCGAACACGAACGGGCCGTCGGGAGCAGTCCGGACGTGACCGTGGCCCGGCTCCGCGGGCAGGAGTACCTCCTCGAGCGCCGCCTCTTCCGCCGGCGGTCGACCGGCGAGGTGATCGAGCGAGATCGCAAGGGCGGGGCCGCGTGGAGCCGCTTCGCCTTCCCGACCTGGTGGCACTACGACGTGCTGCGGGGGCTGGACTACCTGCGCCGCGCCGGCGTCGCGCCCGACGAGCGGGTGGCCGAGGCGATCGAGCTGGTCGCGTCGAAGCGCGATGGCGACGGCCGGTGGCCGCTCGAGACCCGGTATCCCGGACGGACGCCGGTCGAGACGGACGAGGGCGAGGGCCGGTCGAGCCGGTGGAACACCCTCCGCGCCCTGCGCGTCCTCCGCTGGCACGAACAGGCCCGTTCGTAAGGACGGTCCGACCGCGCCGGGCGACGTGCGCACGCCTCTGCGTCCTCTGTGGAGCGGTCCTAGCGGCGGATCCGACCGTTGGTTTCCGCTTCTGAAAGCGCGTGCGCGATCACGGCGAGACCCTCCTTGAATCGCGTGGGGGCGTCGGCATTCGAGGTCTGGAAGGCCTCATTGAGACCACTTGTGCTCGTGAGGTTCAACTCGCCGTACAGCGCGATGGCGCGTTGCGCGTTGTTCTTGAATCGGCGGTCGGGCCCCCCGCTCTTGTTCACGTACTGCCACGTGTGACCGACCACTCTTGCGTCGGCCGGTACGAAGCTGTCTTCGATGAACCTCGTGGTTGACGCCTCTGGCTGTAGGTCGCGGTAGGACACCGCGCCGACAGCGCGGCCGTCGTAAACGAGGACACGATCGGGGAAGAAGTAGAGCGTCTGTCGCCCCGCCGGGATCACCGGGGTGATGGCATTCGTCTTGAGGCGAGGAGGTTCGGTCTTTCGCAGTGCGATGGATGAGCGCCGGACGATTGTGGTCGCGCCCGCTTGCCGCTTCCAGTCGGCGTTTCGACCTTCCGCCTCGAGGTGCCAGGTGCGGGCCGACGTGGTGAGCCAATCAAATCCGTTGATGAAGCCCTGGTACGCCTCTTCCCAGGGCTGTTCAAGCTCATACATCAACACGACGGTCTTTCGCAGATCGTCTCGTCGCTTCACCCACGCGACGGCAGTGATCGCCGCTGCTAGGAATGGAACTCCAATTGCGAGCTGAGCCGCAGCGCTCAACGCGGACGACGGTCCGACCAGGACGAGCCCGAGCAACACAGAGGCCGTCAGCACAAGAGGCCACCAAGTGGTAAGCCGTGCCTTGTCGTTGATCTCCTTGAGGAGATCGGCAGATGAGGCATCAGTCATTCTTGTCACGCTGCCGCTTTCGATCTCAGTCAGACCATCGGAGGCAATAGCCGAGGGGACCGGGAAGGGCGACGATGGTTCTGGCGATCGTGTATCGGCTTGCCGGCTTGAGAGCGTGGTGCGGTAGTACACACCGCCGCGGCCAACGTGGACGTAGTTCCCACGCGGGCCAGTGCCGACCCTGAAACCCTTCGTTCCCGCTGAAACACCAATGCCTGATCCAGACAGGTTGAACCGAAGCGGTCCAACGCTCACGCTCTTGCGAAGGTAGACTCCCATTCCTTGCTTGCTCCTTCAGCATAACGGGCCAGGGCACACGTAACAGGCGACGCCGCCATGGCCCGAGCATGTTCCCGTCCGGTTTTCCGAGCATGACCAAAGGCCGTCGTTACACCGCGCCGTAGCCGGTGGTGACCCGCTTCCCACGTCGCACCGATTCGGGGGGATGATGCCATCACAAGTGGCACGCGGATCTGGCGTCGGTGCTGGTTGAAGCGTCGTGGTCGTTGTGCTGGTGGTCGTGGTCGCGACCGGCGGTTGCGCAACGGGCGCCGACGGACTCGACCCGCCACCGCATGAATTCCCACCGACGACGAAGACAAACATGCCGAGAGCGATGGTCTTGACTCGACGCATGGCGAGCTACTTACAGACGGAGCAGATGCCGCCATTCTTTCCGCAGTGGTTGCAGTAACGACAGTTCTTGCAGGCGTGGCACGTCCCCTGTCGAAGCGGCGTGCAGCTCGCAGCGTGGATGACGCCATCGCCCGTAGCGAGCGAGGAAGCCGCGAGGATCGATGCGACGAGCAGGGTCCGACGCAGCATTGCGCCTCCTTTCGGGGAGTATCTGTTTAAGACGTTCTGCGTATACTCCTGCGGCGAGGGGGAGTCAATGCGAAATCGCGGGGACGACCTCAAACGGCGCGTCCACAAATTCCTCGAAGTCGAGGCCGACGACCGCGGATGGGAGCGAGCCACGAACCTCGCCCTCGCAACGCTGATCGTCTTGAACGTCGTCGCCGTGATGCTCGAAACGGTCGAGGACCTGCGCAACCGCTACGGTCCAGAGTTCCAAGCGTTCGAAGCGGTCTCCGTCGCCGTGTTTTCGATCGAATACCTGCTTCGCCTGTGGGCGAGTGATCTCGACCCGCGCCATCGCGGCTTCGCCGGGCACGTGCGATTCATGCTCAGGCCGATGGCGCTCGTCGACCTCGTCGCGATTCTTCCCTCGCTGATCCCGGGGGGCTCACTGGACCTGCGCTTCGCCCGCTCCATTCGACTACTGCGTCTGGCCAGATCACTGAAGTTCGCCCGCCACTCGCAGTCGCTACAGACGCTCGGGCGCGTCATGCGCTCCAAGCGCGCCGAGTTGGGTGTCACGGCCTTCCTCGGATTCGTCCTCATGGTCTGCGCGTCGAGTGGGATCTACTTCGTGGAACACGAGGCGCAACCCAAGGCGTTCTCGAGCATTCCGGCGTCGATGTGGTGGGCGGTCGTGACGCTTACGACGGTGGGTTATGGCGATGTCTTTCCGGTGACGCCGTTTGGGAAAACGCTGGCTTCGGTAATCGCCGTACTTGGGATCGGCCTCTTTGCGCTGCCTGCCGGAATCCTCGCAGCCGGATTCAACGAGGAGTTACAGCGGCGCAAGGAAAGGGGGAAGTGTCCCCATTGTGGCGGGGAACTCGCGTGACGGCCAGACGCTGCGTGGGCATGGTTTACGACGCTAATCAGGGCTAGAGAAGTCATTGCCCCGCCTTCAGTGGCAAGGCTACGCCATCCGACTGGAAGAATTCCCAAATCTCGTTGGCGGCGTGGATGTCCCGGTTGGAATGGCCAAGCAGGCGCCAGCCGTGCGTGGCGGGATGCGGGACGCCGTGGCCGCCGCCCTTGATGGTGTAGAGCGCGACGCTGCGCTTGCCGGGTGCGGACCATAACGAACGCTCGGCGGTGCTCCCGTCGCCGGGATCGCGGTCCGGGAATTGCGTCACCTGGGGCATGCCTTCGAGGCCTGCAAGCTTCCGGAAGTAGTCGATGCTCGCTTGCGCGGACAGCACCGGCCCGCGGTTTGCCAGGACAGGCCAGAGGACCACATCGCCGCCCTGCCACGGGTTGATGGGGTCGCCCGTCCCGTTCATGAGCAGGATGGACACGGGCTGGCCCTTCGGCGTGACGGCCATGTTCCCCGGTGCCGGCACACTGGAGACGACGGCGGCGTATGCGCGCGCGAAGTCCGGCGTCCGCAGTGCGAGGCACAACGTCATTGACCCGCCGTTCGAGATGCCGGTGACGTAGACGCGTGCGGGATCGGCGTCGTGATCCTTCACGAGGCGATCCACCAGGGCGTGCAGGAACCCCACGTCATCGATGTTCTCGCGCTTGGCCGCATAGGGACCCTTCACTTTGCAATCGTTCCAGTGGCCTTCGTAGCCCTGCGGATAGACGGCGATGAAACCGTGCTGATCCGCAAGGAGATCGAAGTCATACCCAAAACCGGCGCGCGCCTGTTCCCCCGTGCCCATTGAGCCGTGCAGCGCGATGACCAGTGCAGGGTGTGTCGCCGCCCTCGCGGGCAAATACGCGATCCAGGTACGCGTCCGGCCGCCATGCTCCAACGCGCCGCGCTCGATCGTGCCGGGCAGCTTCGGCATTGGCGGAAAGGAATGCCGCAATGCCCAGAACGCGAGACCTGCGGATACGGCCGCGGCCGTTGCAATCGACCAGAACGCAATCTTCAGATATCTGCGTATGCTCACTTCCATCTACCGGCGCGGACCGCATCGCGGCGGGCCGTCGCCGATCTTTACGGCGCGCACGACGAACGTCAGGGTTTGATCGTCGACCTGACCCGTGACCTGCCAGCAGCCCGGGGTGGGGAAGATCAGCCCAGACGACTGGAATTCGCCTGAATAGCCGCCAGGGATGTGAGCGCGCAGTGGAGGAGCCTCACCGTCGAGCCGTCGCCCCTCAATCAGAAGATGCTTGTGCCTGCCTTCGTGCCACCACGGCCACTTCATCCACATCCCGCCCTCGTCGTCGATGCACCCGGCGCCGCCGGGCTTGAACGTGACGGTGCCATTGGACCACAGCGAGGTTGCGATGGTCCGGCTGTCGTTACCGTGATTGCCGGCGGGTGGCTCGCCAACACTGCGCTTCAGGCCGAGACCGTTCTTGATCGTAACGGGGCAGGCGGCGTCGGTCGGCTCGGGCGACTGCGCAACGGCGCTAGGGACGACAGCGATTGCGCTGGCCGTGGCGATCCAAACGGCGTGTGGAATGGTCATTCTGGACCTCCAACAGGTCCAGCGTAGCGCTGCGTGGCGATGGAATACCACCACAACATCTAGCGTGACGAAAGATTCGAGCGGACGGACGCGCCCGCGCCCGGCCGCGTGGTACTCGTTCAGACCATCGCGGAGGAATTGCATGGCCGACGACGATCGGGACGAGATACCCGAGGAGGAGTTGGAGCGCATCGACCGGCACGCGGCCGAGGACATCGTGAGCCGCCACAGCAACATCGGCATGGTGGCCAGGGCGCGCACCGTACGGCGCCTGGTGGCGGCGTTACGCCGTGACCGGATGGGCTCTGGGTCCAACGACGGCGCCGAACGTGCGATCGCGGACGCGCTCCGCGCGACCATCCACGATCACGGTCCGGTCACACCGAACGTGATCGGGAGCGCGGTCAAGCGGATCATCGGGAACCTGCGGGCCAGGGCATGAATCTGCCTCGCCGCATGAGGCCGGTGTGCCCGAGGCTGTACCGGCCGGGCTGCGGCCATACGCACAGGCCGTGCGGCTCCTTGCCGACATGGATACGGGCGAGCAAACGGCGGTCGGCCGGCGCCCGGCGCCTCGATTTGGCTACCTCAGATGCCGCCGAATCGTCGCGGCGAGGTCGGCGGGCAGGCACGGCTTGGTCAGGTACTCGTCGACGCCCGCCGCCAGCGCCCTCTTGCGTGAGCCGTCGAGCGCGTGGCCGGTCAGCGCGAGCACGGGTATGCCCTTGGTGACCCGGTTCGCCTTGAGTCGCCGCGCCACTTCCCATCCGTCCATGACCGGGAGGCTGAGGTCGAGGACGATGACGTCGGGCTTGAGCGCTTCTGCCTTGTCGAGTCCCTCCTGGCCATCGGAGGCCGTGGCCGTGCGCCAACCCTGGAACTCGAAAAACTGGACGTAGACTTCGCGGTTGTCCGCGGCATCGTCGATGACCAACACCAGAGGTGCCGACGGTGGAACCGGCTTCATTGGCATGGAGGGGTGCACACACTATCACGGTCTGTCCCGGTGTGGTTCGGTGCTCGACGGGGCTACGCCGTGTTGCTAGAGTGTTTGCAACGACAAGGGCAACGGATGAGCGAAGACACCAAGCCGTGTCCCGTATGTGCTGAGACGATCAAGGCGGCCGCCATCAAATGTCGATTCTGTGGGACCGATCTGGCCGCCCTGGCCTCGGCGCGCGAGGCCGAGATCGAGAAGCCGCTGTTCGTCGGCCATCCGGCGGTCATCTACAGCCTGGGGCAGTGGCTCATCGTGGTGCTGACGCTCGGTATCGCCTACCTGGTGTATTGGTTCAAGAGCGCCTCGACGACCTACGAGATCACGACGCAGAGAGTTCGCGTCGAGCGCGGCCTTCTTTCGAAGGCAAAGGACAATGTCGAGCTCTTCCGCATCGACCACTTCGACCTTCTCAAGCCCCTGGGCATGAGGCTCGTCGGTCAGTGTCTGCTTCATCTTCGATCGTCGGACGCAGGCTTTCAGACCGTGATCCTCTACGGCATTCCCAATCTCGAGGGCCTCGCCGATACGCTTCGCGAGTGTTCGCTGCGGGAGCGATCGAGACGCAAGGTGACGACCTTCGTTCAGGCCTGACGGCCCGGCACGAGAAGGCCCGCGAGCCGAACGGCGTCTTCCGCCGACAGCGTCACCTCGAGCGCGGCCAGGGCCGAGTCCAGATGCGCGGGGCGCCGGGGCCCGAGGATGGCCGCGGTCATCCGCGGATGATGAAGCACCCAGGCCAGGGCGAGCGTGCTCATTTCGACGCCGCGCGCGCGCGCCTCTTCCGACAGGGCGGCCAGCCCGGCGAAGGTGCGCTCGTTCACGAGGTGCTCGTACGGCTCGGGTCGAAGCGTCATCCGCGATCCCGGAGGATACGTATCGCCCGATCGGTACTTCCCGGTCAGCCAGCCGCCCGCGAGCGGGCTGAAGGCGGTGAAGCCGAGCCCCTGGTCGGCGCAGAGCGGGAACACCTCGCGCTCGGGCGTGCGGTCGAGGAGGTTGTAGGAGTTCTGGACCCACTCGAATCGCGAGAGGCCATTCTTGTCGCTGATCCACAGCGCGCGTGCCAGCCGCCACGCCTCGATGTTGCTGGCACCGACGTACAGCACCTTGCCCATGCGGATGAGATCGTCGAAGGCGTGCAGGGTCTCCTCGAGCGGAGTCTCCGGATCGGGCTCGTGGATGAGATACATGTCCAGCCGGTCGCTCTGCAGCCGGGCCAGGCTGGCGTCGATCTGGCGCAGGATGTGCCGGCGCGAGAGGCCGCGGTCGTTGGGACCATCGCCCACCGGGTTGAACACCTTGGAGCTGAGGAGGATCTGGTCCCGCACGCGGGATCCCTTCTGCTTCAACCAGGAGCCGATGAAGGTCTCGCTGCGGCCGCCGCCGTAGGCGTCGGCGGTGTCGAAGAAGTTGATGCCGGCCTCGAAGGCCCGGTCCATCAGCGTGAATGCGTCCTGCTCGCTCTCGCCCTTGCCGTAGAACTCCGGCGCCGACCCGACTCCGCCGAAGTTCCCGCAGCCCAGCCCGAGGCGGGAGATCCGGAGGCCGGTCGTTCCCAGTCGTCGATACTCCATGCCGCTCCTCGGAGCCGCGGCCCGACCCTCCGGCCGCGCCCGCGGGTATAACATGGCCGCCCTCGAAAGAAACAAGAAGGCCTGGAGGTTCCGTGCGGAAGTTACTGACGATAGCGGTGTGTCTGGCCGCCTCGACGAGCCTGGCGGGACCGCCGAGCGCGATCGTCCTCGAGAACGCGCGCGTCCGCGTGTGGAAGGTGAACACGGCGCCCGCCGTTTTCGGCCCTCTGGCCGCCGTGTTCGTGGTGCTCGAGGACGACGCCACCCGGAAAGCGGGCGACGCCTACTGGTCGCAAGTGCCTCCGGGCGCGGGCCCAGCCGAGGTGGGTTCGTTCGTGATCATCGAACCCAAGCAGCCGCCTCCCCCGCCGGCGCTGAGTCCGTCCGCGGCCGGCCCGACGCCGGACAAGCCCGTCTTCACCGGCATGAGCTTCAAGCCGCTCTTCGAGAACGAGCGGGTGAGAGTCCTCCGCGCGCGGATGGACGTGGGCGCCCAGGAAGGCTTCCACCCCCACGCGTCCGACATCGTGGTCATCCACCTGTCCGGCGGTACCATCGAGGACACCGCGGACGGCAAGACGAAGGTCAACCACTGGAAGCACGGCGACGTCGAGTTCGAGGGACGCGGGTCCAGCCACTGCGCTCGTAACCTGGGGCCCGCCGTGGACGCCGTCCTCGTCACCCTGAAACCGTAAGGATGGCCGCCAAGCCGGGCGGCTTGCTGCGCATCCTCGGCGTCGCCTTTGGCCTCGCCGTGATCGTCGGCAGCACGCTTGGGATCGGCATCCTGCGCACGCCCGGCCTGGTGGCCGGTCAGCTCGCGTCGCCTTCGCGCATCCTCGCCGTGTGGCTGATCGGCGGCCTGTACACCCTGCTCGGCGCGGTGTGCCTGACCGAGCTTGGCACGATGCTGCCGCAGGCGGGCGGCTACTACGTGTACGCCCGCCGCGCGTTTGGCGACACCGTCGGGTTCGCGGTGGGTTGGTCGGACTGGATCACCTATTGCGCCGTCCTCGGCTACGTGACCATCGCGATGGGGGAGTTCACGGCCGTCCTCATCCCGTCCGTGAGCCCGGCGGTCAAGCTGGTCGCGGTCGCGGTGCTGGTCTTCTTCGCCGCCTTGCAATGGGCTGGCCTGCGCCTGAGCAGCCGATTCCAGGAGGCGACCACCGCGATCAAGTTCCTGGCCTTCCTGGCCCTCGTCGCCGCCTGCTTCGCTCACGCCGGCTCGTCGCCGTCGCCGGCACCGTCGTCTGCCGCCGAACAGGCCACGGGCCTTCCCGGCGCGCCCAGCATGGTGGGCTTGGTGGTGGCGCTGCAGTCCGTGGTCATCACCTACGGCGGCTGGCAGAGCGCGCTCTACTTCACGGAAGAGGACCGCGACCCGCGCCGCAACCTTCCGCGGTCGATGATCGGCGGCGTGTTGTCGGTCCTCGTGATCTACCTGCTCGTGAACCTGGCGCTGCTATCCGTCTTGCCGGTGGCCGATCTCGCGCGCTCCACCCTGCCCGCGGCCGACGCCGCGAAGGTCATCTTCGGCGGGCGCGGCGCCCAGATCATCACCCTGCTCTCGCTCGTCTCGCTGCCGCCCCTCGTCAACGCCATCATGATGATCGGCACGCGGATCCTGTTTGCCATGGGGCGCGATCGGCTCCTGTGGCCGGCCGCCGCCGGCGTCAACGAGCGGGGCGCGCCCGTCGTGGCGACGGTGGTCACGACGGCCGTGGCCGCCGTCCTCATCGGGAGCGGGACGTTCCAGACGCTGGTGGCCGTCGCTTCGTTCTTCCTCGCCGTCAACTACTGCGTGTCCTGCCTGGCTCTGATCAGGCTGCGCCAGCGGGAGCCCCTGATGGAGCGGCCCTTCCGAGCGTGGGGCTATCCCTGGTCGGTCGGGATCGTCCTTTTCGGCGCCGCGGCTTTTCTGATCGGTGTCCTGCTGGGAGACACCTCGACCGCGCTCATCGCGATCGGCCTGCTGGCCGCGGGCCTGGTGGGGAAACGATGGCTGTCCCGATGAGGTTCTGCCGACGGCCCTTGTCCGTTCTTCTCGCCCTCGCTTCCGTCTGTTGCGCCCACCATCAAAAGGTCATGGCGCCTGAACCGGAGGGCAGGACGAGTGTCCGCGTCCTGAACCCGCCGCAAATCGGTGGCGGGAGCGGTCTGCCGGCACCAGCGGCCGAACAGATCACTCCCGCCTACGCGAGTCCGGACAACCGACTGCCCGAGTACCCTCCGTACGCGCTCAAGGCCGGATGTACGCAGGGGATCGTGGCGGTCAGGGTGCACGTCAACCCGGAAGGCAACGTCTCCGCTCAGCGGGACGTGCCCGGCCATCCGCTGCCCGCGGACGAATGCCACATGGCTTTCCGCGCGGCCGTCCAGAGCGCAGTCAACACGTGGAAGTTCGCGCCCGCCTTCCGTCAGACACCGATCGTCGGCCCCGCGACGGATCCCCGCGCGCCCGTCCTGCACTGGAAGCAGGCGCCAGTGGCGATCTACCTGGACTTCGAGTTCACCTTCGAAGTCATCGCGGGCAAAGGCGTGGTACGGACCCACTGAAGCCCGCCGCCATCGCCTTGTCGAAGTGCTCGTCCTCGAGCCCGTCGTCTGCGGCAACGCGATGTCGCTGACGACGACGTCGGCGAGGGCGATCCGATCCCGTCCCCGCCATCACTTGAGGTGCCGCCGGATCGCGGACACGAGGTCCGCGGGCAGGCAGGGCTTGGCGATGAAATCGTCGACCCCCGCCGTGAGCGCGCGCTGGCGCGCGTCCTTCGAGACGTGACCGGTGAGCGCCACGACCGGGATGCCGCTGGTGGCGGGGGCGGCCCGGAGACGTCGGGCCACCTCCCACCCATCCATCTTGGGCAAGCCCATGTCGAGGATGACAACGCTGGGGCCGAGAGCGGCCGCCTTGGCCAGTCCGTCTTCGCCGTCCACCGCCGTCGCCACCCGCCAGCCCTCGTGCTTGAGGAACTGCTCGTAGACGTCGCGGTTGTCCTCCACGTCGTCGATGACGAGGACCAGCGGCGCCGATGTCGATGGCTCGGGCATCTCGCGGGCAGCGTAGCATCGCGCCCGACGCGGCGGGGCGCCGGGCTGGCGAATGGCGAATGGCGGGCGGGGAGTGGGGTTTCGAGACCCGCCGGATTTGACGGGGACCCGGGATCGGCGCAGACTGTTTCCAGCTTTGCACTGGCGACCGTCTTCGACCGCTCGCTCCTGACAAGCCTCTCCAGCCCAAGCCCTCGTGGCCACGCCGCGCTCGTCCGGCGGCGTCGGAGGCTCTGGTGCTCGACCAAACACCCTATTCGCGCTCGAAGAGGCTCGCGGGGGTCCGCATCCTGCTCGTCGAGGACAACACGGATTGCCTCAACGCACTCCGGGTGCTGCTCGAGTTCAACGGGGCGGAGGTGGAGGGCGTCGCGTGCGCCGCGGAGGCAAGGGCCGTCCTCCCGGAGCTGCGCCCCCATGTCCTGATCTCGGACCTGTCGATGCCGGACGAAGATGGCTTCTCCCTCATGGCATGGGTGAGAACGCTCGCGCCGGACCAGGGCGGTGACACCCCCGCCGTGGCCTTCTCTGCCTTGTCGCCCGGGGACGCGAAGACCCGGGCCAGCGACGTCGGATTCCAGGCTTTCCTGCACAAGCCAGGCGACGTCCTCCTCATCGTGCCCACGGTGGTCCGTCTCCTGCCACCCACTCTGGCCCTCTAGGAGCGCGCTTCCGGCATTCACGCCGGACCGTGTCGCCGTCTCTCGGAAAGCGTGATGACGTGGTGGATGACGGGCCGATCGGTGCCCTTGCACACGTACTTTTTGTCAACGGAGAACATGGCAACTACGTCGAGGCCTTACGGATCGCCGGGTATCGCGTCGAGGTCGCGGCGACCGCACTCCTGGCCTTGGAGCGCGCGTCTTTCGTGCGGCCGGATGCGCTCATCGTCCCCCTGTTGATGCCGGACATGAGCGGCACCGAGCTGGCGGACCGCATCGGGGCGGGGCCTGCCCGCACCCTCGCGGTCGTGGTCCTCACCCGCGGCGGCGACGGCTTGGCCCCCGGGGATGGTGCGGCGGCGGCGGGGGCGGCCTTTTGCCGGCTGCCCTGCGCTCCCTCCGACCTCGTCACGATGGTGGCAAGGCAGCTCGCGGGCCGGCGCCGCCTGAATCCCTAAACCGCGGGAGGCCTTGGACGGGGCGGCCAGGGCTGAAGTAACGTGGTTCTGGGAGGTCCGACCTGATCCCCGAACGGCGAGGCCGCCCGGGCACCGTGGCCTACCTCTGGTGCCGGGAGTGCAAGGCAAGATTCGCGGTGGCGGGACGCCGTCGCGACCGCAAAGAAACTCCGGCGATCGAGCTCGTCGTGTGCCCGGAGTGTCGGTCGATGCGACGGATGGTCCTTCCGCCGACCGTCGGGGCGCCCTTTCGCATCGTCACCGCCGGCGAGAAACTGCGCGACGAATAAGGACGCCGGGATCGGCGCGATCCGTTACTTCTTGCGATCGCCGCGGTCACCCTGACCGGGCTTGACCTCCGTCTTCGCCCGGCGCTTCCGGTCCGGAGGGAGCGAGCGGCCGACGTCGTCGACCTCCTGGAAGCGTCCCTGCGCGTTGCGCCGTACGAAGCGCTTGTCCCCGGCGGTCGGCTCGATCAATTCCCGCTTGGAAGCCATATTGCCCTCCCAGGGTCGAGACGTGCAATCGGCATGCCTCGACGCGGGTGGCCTCAGCCGCGCGGCGCGTCGGGAGCGTCCCACCATTTCGAGAGGCTGCGGTTCGCTTCCCGCGGCTTGTCCGCGTAGTGGGACGTGTCGTTGAACAGCATCAGGCGGGAGCGCACGGGGTCCTTGAAGTCCAGCACGTTCAGGCAGGCCGGGGACTGGTCCAGGCGGTCGCGGTAGCCGCGCGCGTCGAAGCCGAGCAGGCTGCTGACGAGGAGGCGCAGGGTCGCCTTGTGGGAGGCGACGATCACGCATTCGCCGGTGTGGGCCACGACGATCTCGCGGATGACGGGCAGGGCGCGCGCGAGCACGGCCACGCCGGACTCGCCGTCGCGGGGCGCGAAGGTGAACGGGTTCGATTCCCAGGCGGCGTATTCCTCGGGGAAGCGCGCTTCCACTTCCTTCCGGGTGAGGCCCTCCCAGCGCCCGTGGCTGATCTCGCGCAGCCCGTCGCGCCGCTTCACCTCGATCCGGTGGGGCTTGGCCAGGATCTCCGCCGTCTCGACCGTCCGCCCCAGGGGGCTGCAGTAGATCGCGCGGATGCTTTCCGGGGCGAGGCGCTCGGCCAGGCGGCCCACCTGCCAGCGCCCCTCGTCGGAGAGGTCCACGCCCACCGCGCCGGCGAAGCGGTCCTCGGCGGTGAGCTGGGTCGAGCCGTGCCGGACGAGGTAGAGGCGGGTGGACACGGACCTCAGGCCGGCGGCGGGGAGGCCTTGCCCCCGGCCGACGTGGGCGGCCGGACCGTCGCCGGGTTGGTGGCCTCGGAGACCGTGGTCTCCCAGAGCCGGACGCCGCCGAGGATGGCGTGCGAGTTGTCCCCGACGCGCACGCCCGGGGGCAGGCCCTTGAGCTTCTTCGAATTGCCGCCGCCGAGCATCACGTAGTCCGCCTGCAGGCCGTGCTTGAGCAGCTCGATGACCGTCTCCACGTGGCGCTGCCACTTCTTGCGCCCGAGACGCTCAAACCCGCGCAGCCCGACGTAGTCCTCGTAGGTGCGGCCGTTGCGGTAGGGCAGATGGGCGAGCTCCAGCGGCTCGAGCTGACCGTTCGCGACGAATGCGGAGCCGAGCCCCGTGCCCAGGCCGAGGAACAGCATGCGCCCGCCCTGGTAGCTGCCCAGGGCCTGCATGGCCGCGTCGTTCACCACGCGCACCGGCTTGTTGAACGCCTTGTCGTAGTCGAAGCGCACCCAGCCCGCGCCGAGGTTCTTGGGCTCGATGGCGGGCCGGCCGTTCGTGACCGGACCCGGGTACCCGATCGAGACCGCATCGTACGGCCAGCCCGCGGTGGCCTTCTTCACTTCCTCGGCCATGCGGGTGGCGTTCATCTCCGGGCCCGAGGGGATCTTGAGCGGATCGTCGGGGCCGCCCATGCTGACCTTGACGTTCGTGCCGCCGACGTCGATGACGAGGACCTTCATTTCGGTGTGTTCCAACCTCCCATGTCGGCCACCAGCCGATCCGCCTGCGGCGGGCCCCAGCTGGCGGGATCGTATTCGAACATCGGGCTCGGGCCGTGGATCACCGGGTCGATGATGGCCCAGGCCGCCTCCACGACGTCCTGGCGGGCGAACAGCGTGGCGTCCCCCGCCATCGCGTCGCCGATGAGGCGCGCGTAGTCGCCCAGCCGGCCGCCCGGCTTGCCCTGGGTCTGCTGCTGGTCGACGACGGACAGCTCCAGGGGCTCGCCCGCCATGCCTTCGCCGGGCCGCTTGGCCCGGGCCCCGATCGCGATCTGGACCTGGGGGCTCACCCGGAAGCGCACGTAGTTGCCGACGGAAGGCGTGGCCTCGCTGAAGACGACCTGGGGCGGGTTCTTCAACTCGACCGTGATCTCGGTGACCGTCATCTTGAGGCTCTTGCCCGCGCGGACGTAGAAGGGCACGCCTTCCCAGCGCCAGGAGTCGATGTAGAGGCGCAGGGCGGCGTAGGTGGCCATGTACGACTGCTTCGACACGCCCGGCTCGTCGCGGTAGCCGCGGAACTGGCCGCGCACCATGTTGTCCACGTTGAGGGGCCGCACGTTGCGCAGCACCTTGGCCTGCTCGTCGCGGATGGCCTCGTCGTACGTGCTCGAGGGCGCCTCCATGGCCAGGTAGGAGATGACCTGGAACATGTGGTTCTGGATGACGTCGCGGATGACGCCGGTCTCGTCGTAGAACTTGCCGCGGCCGGCCACCCCGAAGTTCTCCGCCATCGTGATCTGGACGTTCTCGACGTAGTGGCGGTTCCAGATCGGCTCCAGGAGCGCGTTGGCGAAGCGGAAGTACAGGATGTTCTGCACCGCCTCCTTCCCGAGGTAGTGGTCGATGCGGAAGATCGAATCTTCGGGGAAGACCTTGTGCAGGGTCGCGTTGAGGCTGCGCGCGGACTCGAGGTCGCGTCCGAACGGCTTCTCGACGATGACGCGCGCGTTCTCCGAGCAGCCCGCCTTGGCCAGGTTCTCGATCACGACCGGGAAGAGGCTGGGCGGGATGGCCAGGTAGTGCGTCGGGCGCTTCGAGCCCTCCAGCTCCCCGCGCAGCTTCGCGAACGTCGCGGGATCGCCGTAGTCTCCGTCGACGTACCTCAGGAGCTTGACGAGCTTCGGGAAGGCCTCTTCGTCGATCCCGCCGTACTCGGTGATGCTCTTCTTGGCCCGGTCCACGAGCTGGTCGTGGTTCCAGCCCGACTTCGCCACCCCGATCACGGGCGAATCCAGCTTCCCGCGCTTCACGAGCTGTTGCAGCGCGGGGAAGATCTTCTTGTAGGCGAGGTCCCCGGTTGCGCCGAAGAAGACCAGCGCGTCCGAGGGGGGCTTCCCGTCGCTCACTTCTTTTCCACGTGCCCGCCGAAGCCGAAGCGCATGGCGGAGAGCACCTTGTTCTGGAACTCGTCCTCGCCGCGGGAGGCGAAGCGCTCGAACAGGGATGCCGTGAGCACGAACGCGGGGACGCCCTCGTCGTTGGCCGCGGCCACCGTCCAGCGGCCCTCGCCGGAGTCGGAGACCTTGCCCCCGAACTTGTCCAGGGTGGGGCTGCCCACGAAGGCCTGCGCGGTCAGATCGAGGAGCCAGGAGGCGACGACGCTGCCGCGCCGCCAGACCTCGGTGATGTCGGCCAGGTTGAAGTCGTACTGATAGTGCTCGGGGTTGCGCAGCGGCGTCGTCTCCGCGTCCTTCTCGTGGCTCTCGTGGGCCTTGCCGATGTTGGCCTTCTTCAGGATGTTCAGGCCCTCGGCGTAGGCGGCCATGAGGCCGTACTCGATGCCGTTGTGGACCATTTTCGTGAAGTGCCCGGCGCCCACCGGGCCGCAGTGCAGGTAGCCGTTCTCGGCGGTGCCGCCCAGCTTCTCGCGGCCTTCGGTGCGGGGGATCTCTCCCTTGCCGGGAGCGAGGCAGGCGAAGATGGGATCGAGGCGCTTCACGACGTCCGTCTCGCCCCCGATCATGAGGCAGTAGCCGCGCTCGAGGCCCCAGATGCCGCCGCTGGTGCCCATGTCGACGTAGTGCAGGCCCTTCTGCTTGAGCCGCTTCCCGCGCGCGATGTCGTCGTGGTAATGGGAGTTCCCGCCGTCGATGATGGTGTCCCCGGAGTCGAGCAGGGGCGCGAGCTCGTCGATGCTGCTGTCCACGAACGCCGCCGGCACCATCAGGCAGATCGTGCGCGGCTTGTCCATCTTCTTGACGAGGTCGGCCAGAGACGACGCGCCCGTCATGCCTTCCTTGGCCAGCCCGTCCACGGTGGGGGCGGAGCGGTCGTACACGACGCACTTGTGCCCGCCCTTGGTGAGGCGCCGCACCATGTTGGCGCCCATGCGCCCGAGACCGATCATTCCGAATTGCATGTGGCTGTTCTCCTAGAACGTCACGCTGCGCTGTCCGCGCGACGAAAGATTATTCGGCAATTCAGGGGGGTACTCATCAAGAACGCACCCCCCTGCGGCTTCGCCTACCCCCCCTGCCGCGCGCGGCGGAGTGAATCCGCCGAGCGCTTCTTGCCAACTTGTTTCTGAGCGCGCCGCCGCACGACTAGCTCAGCGCCTTCTCGATCGCCGATGCGAGCGTGCGGAGCCCGGCGGCGACGTCCGCTCCGATGTGGATGCGCAGCGCCCGCCGGTTGCGCTCGGCCAGCACCTGGAAGTCGCCGCGGGCCTGGGCCGCCTTCACGACGCCGAAGGTGTACTTCGACCCGGGCACGGGAAGGTCCTTGGCGTCGTCGCAGGTGACCTGCAGGAACACGCCGCTGTTGGGCCCGCCCTTGTAGGCCTGGCCGGTCGAGTGGAGGAAGCGGGGACCGAAGCCGAGGCAGGTCGCGACCTTCTTCCTGTCGCGCACGCGGTGGCGCGGGGCCTGGAGGGTCTCCTCGTTGCCGGCGTTCATCGGCACGTAGGCCAGGAGCCCCAGGTAGTCCCCCTTGCCCAGGCGATCGAGATGGGCCTTCACGTAGGCGCCGAGGGACGGGGTCTTGACCGCGCCCTTCAGGGCTTCGGTGTTCTTCGCGTCCGCGAAGAGCTTCACGCCCTCGCCCTCGAAGAACGGCGACTCCGCCGGGAGCTTGCCCGCCTTCTCGTACTCGGAGGTCAGGGCGCGGGTGGCCAGCTTGCTGGCCTCGACGTCGGGCTGGTTGAAGGGGTTGATGCCCATGACCGCGCCCGCGATGGCGGTCGCGATCTCCCAGCGCACGAACTCCTCGGCCAGGTCGTACTTGCTGGCCACGCGGATGCGGACGACCGGCTTGCCCGCCTTCTCCAGGGCGGCGATGGCCGCGTCCTGGGCGGAGTCCGCTCCGTCTTCGAGACGCAGGTAGGCGAAGACGCGGTCGTCGCCGTAGGCATCGGGCGGCCCCAGCCGCTCCCGATCGACGGGGACGATGCCCTTGCCCTCCTTGCCCGTGGACTCGGCCAGGAGCTGCTCCAGCCAGGCGCCCAGGTCGTAGATGCCGGGAGAGGCGACGATCGTGACCTTGTCGATCTTCTTGTTGTGGGCCAGACCCAGGATCGCGCCCAGCACGAGGCCGGGGTTCTCCTCCGCGGGCACGCCGGGAGCGCAGGCGTGGAGCATGCGCTCGGCCTCGTCGAGCAGCCGCTCCACGTCGAGGCCCATGGCCGCCGCCGGCACCATGCCGAAGTTGGAGAGCGCGGAGTAGCGGCCCCCGATCGACTTCACGCCCGGGAAGATGTGGCGGAACTGGTCGCCGCGCGCTTCCTTCTCAAGGTTGGAGCCGGGATCGGTCACGGCGACGAAACGGCTGCCCGCCTTGGCCCCCAGCTTCTGCTTCACCTTCTCGAAGAAGCAGGCCTTGAAGATGTTGGGCTCGAGGGTGGAGCCGGACTTGCTCGCCACGATGAACAGCGTCTTGTCGAGGTCGATCTTGTCCTCGATCGCCTTCACCTGCGCGGGGTCGGTGGAGTCGAGCACGTGCAGCTCGGGGGCGCCGGCGACGCGGCCGAAGGTCTCCTTCCACACTTCGGGACACAGGCTGGAGCCGCCCATGCCGAGCAGCAGGACGTGGCTGAAGCCCTCCTTCTTGACCTCGGCCTGGAGGTTCTTGAGCGGGGACAGGTCGTCGAGCTGCTGCTCGACGATGCCGATCCAGCCGATCCAGCTCGCCTCGTCCGTTCCCGTCCACAGCGACGCGTCGCCCGCCCACAGGCGGCGGGTACCGCCGTGCCCGTCCCATTCCTTGAGCCTCGCCTTCACCTCCGACTCCAGCGCCGCCGGCAACGAGTAGGTCTGCTCGTTGATGCGGGCCTTGTTGGCGTCACGGCAGCGGCGCTGGACCGCGGCGAGCAGCTTGGTGAAGGGGTCCACGAACTTGGCCAGGCCGTCCGCGAGGAGGTCGTCCGTCACCTTCTTGAGCGAGATCCCGGACTTCTCGAGGTCGTCGAGCACGTCCATCGCGCTCGTCACTTCCTCCTCCAGGCTGGGGCGCAGCTTGCCGTGGTCGCGGAAGGCGTTGAAGGTGTCCGGGGGCACGGTGTTGACGGTGAGGGGGCCGATCAGCTCCTCGACGTAGACGGTGTCGCGGTAGCTCGGGTTCTTGGTGCCGGTGCTGGCCCAGAGGACGCGCTGCGTCTGCGCGCTCTTCCTGGCCAGCGGCTCCCAGCGCGGCCCGGAGAAGGTCTTCTTGTAGGACTGGTAGGCGACCTTGGCGTTGGCGATGGCGACCTTGCCCAGCAGGCGGAGCATGCGCGCCTTGTCCGGGCCGGTGGCCGTCTTCATCTTCTCCTCGAGCAGGGCGTCCACCGCGCTGTCGATGCGGCTCACGAAGAAGCTGGCCACGCTGGCCACGCGGTCCACGGGGAGGCCCTTGTTCACGCGGGCCTCGATGGCGTCCACGAAGGCGTGGGCCACGCCCTCGTACGCTTCCTTCGAGAAGAGGAGGGTGACGTTGACGTTGAGGCCTTCCGTGAGCAGCGTGCGGATGGCGGGCACGCCCTCGGGCGTGGCCGGCACCTTGATCATCACGTTGGGGCGATTCACTTCCTTCCAGAGCCGGCGCGCCTCGTCGAGCGTGCCCTGGGTGTTGTTCGCGAGGTCCGGGGCCACCTCCAGGCTCACGTAACCGTCCTGGGCCTTCGTGCGGTCGTAGATCGGACGCAGGATGTCCGCCGCCCCCTGGATGTCCTTGATCGCGAGCAGCTCGTAGACCCGCTTGGCCCCGATGGAGGGGTCCTTGGAGATCTCCTCGATGGAGGCCTTGTAGTCGTCGCTGCCGTCGATGGCCTTGGCGAAGATGGCGGGGTTGGACGTGACGCCGCCCAGGCCGTCGGCGTCGACGATGCGCTGGAGCTCGCCACCGGTGATGAGGCTGGCGCGGATGAAGTCGAGCCACACGGACTGGCCGTATGTCTGCAGGGAAGCCAGCGGGTTCGCCGCCGCCGACGAACGTACGCTCGAGGTACCCATCACGTCTCCTTCCGGCGGGCCCGGTGGCCCGCGGCTGCTATTTGCTGTAGCGCGCCTCTATGGCCTTGACCTTCGCCAGGCGCCGCGCGTGCCGTTCGTCGGCCGTGTAGCGGGCCTTCACGAAGGCCTCCACCAGCTCGTGGGCGAGGGCGGGACCGATGATGCGTCCGCCCAGGACGAGGACGTTCATGTCGTCGTGCTCGACGCCCTGGTGCGCCGAGTAGACGTCGTGACAGATGGCGGCGCGGATGCCGGGGACCTTGTTGGCGGCCACGCAGGCGCCCACTCCGCTGCCGCAGATGAGCACGGCCCGCTCCGCGCGCCCGTCCTTCACGGCCAGGGCCACCTTCTCCGCGTAGTCGGGATAATCGACGGCCGCGGTCGAGTTCGTGCCCACGTCGATCACGTCGTATCCCTCCTTGCGAAGGGACTCCGCCACCTCCTGCTTCAACGTGAAGCCGGCGTGGTCGGACCCGACGGCCACTTTCATCGCTTCTTTCTTCCCGCTCACCTTGCCCCTAGCTGCTCGCGCGCCGCCGCCACCACGTTCTCGGGGTGGAAGCCGAACTTCTTCTGCAGCTCCTTGAGGGGCGCGGAGGCGCCGAACGTCCGCATGCCGATCTTCTTGCCGGTGAGGCCCGTATAGCGCTCCCAGCCGAGGGTCGAGGCCTGCTCGACGGACACCCGCGCCGTCACGGAGGGAGGGAGGACGGAATCCTTATACTCCTGTGGTTGGTGCTCAAACAATTCCCACGAAGGCATGCTCACCACGCGGCTCTTGATCCCCTCCTTCACGAGTTGCTCGTGGGCGGCCACGGCCAGGGAGATCTCGCTGCCGGTGGCCATGAGGAGGACCTCCGGACGGCCGCCCGGCGCCTCGGCCAGGACGTAGGCCCCCTTGGCCGTTCCGGCCGCGGAGGCGAACTTCGACCGGTCCAGGGTGGGGCAATTCTGGCGGCTCAGGATGAGGCAGACCGGCTCGTGCTTGAGCTGCATGATCACGCGCCAGGACTCCGCCACCTCGTTCGCGTCGCCCGGCCGCAGCACGATCAGGCCCGGGATCGCCCGCAGGGAGAGCACCTGCTCGATGGGCTGATGGGTGGGTCCGTCCTCGCCCACGCCGATGGAGTCGTGGGTGAAGATGTAGATGACCGGGATCTCCATGATCGCGGCCAGGCGGATGGGCGCGCGGCCGTAGTCGCTGAAGATCAGGAAGCCGGACCCGTAGGGCCGCACCTTCGAGAGGGACAGGCCGTTCAGGATCGAGCCCATGGCGTGCTCGCGGATGCCGAAGTGCAGGTTGCGGCCGGCGTAGTTGTCCGCCTCGAAGTCGCCCGCGCCCTCCGCGCTGATCCGGGTCTTCGTGGACGGGGTGAGGTCCGCGGAGCCGCCGATGAGCCAGGGCACGTTCTTGGCCACGGCGTTGAGCACCTTCGATGAGGACTCGCGTCCGGCCACGCCCTTCTCGTCGGCGGGGAACGTCGGGATGTCCTTGTCCCAGCCGTCGGGAAGCTGGCGGTGCTGCATGCGGAAGAGCATGTCCGCTTCCTTCGGATACTTCGCCTTGTAGGCCTCGAACTTCTGCATCCACTCCCCGCGCAGCTTCGCTCCGCGGGCGCCGATGCCGGCGGCGAAGTTCTTCCGCACCTCGTCCGGCACCAGGAACGTCTCGTTCTCCGGCCAGCCGTAGAACCTCTTGGTGGCCTTGCATTCCTCCACGCCCAGGGGCTCGCCGTGCGCGGAGTGGCTGTCCTGCTTGGCGGGGGAGCCGTAGCCGATGTGGCTGTCCACGATGATCAGCGTCGGCCGGTCCGTCTGCTTCTTGGCCGTCTCGAAGGCGCGGTCGAGCATGGAGAGGTCGTTCGCGTCGCCCACGCGGGTCACGTTCCAGCCATACGAGATGAAGCGGGTGGCCACGTCCTCGCTGAAGGCCAGCTTGGTGTCGCCCTCGATCGTGATCCGGTTGTTGTCGTAGATCCAGACGAGGTTGTCGAGCTTGAGGTGGCCGGCCAGCGAGGCGGCCTCACCCGAGACGCCTTCCATCATGCAGCCGTCGCCGCCCAGCGCGTAGACGCCGAAGTCGAACATCTTGAAGTCGGGGCGGTTGAACTGCGCGGCCATCCACTTGCCGGCCATGGCCATGCCGACGCTGGTGGCCACGCCCTGTCCGAGGGGCCCGGTCGTGGTCTCGACGCCGGACGTCCACCGATACTCGGGATGGCCGGCGCACCGGCTGTCGAGCTGCCGGAACCGCTTGATGTCCTCGAGCGGGACGGCGAGGTCGCCGAGGGTCTCGTACTTCGGGTTCACGGCCTTGACCCCGGAGAGGTGCAGCATCGAGTAGAGCAGCATGGAGGCGTGCCCCATCGACAGCACGAAACGATCGCGATTGGGCCAGATCGGGTCCGCGGGATCGAAGCGCAGATGCCGCTGCCACAGCGCATACGCGACGGGCGCCATCGCCATCGGCGTTCCCGGGTGCCCCGAGTTCGCCTGCTGCACCGCGTCCATGGACAGCGTGCGAATCGTATTGACGGAAAGGGTGTCGATGTCGGGCGTGGGCATGAATCGTCTCCGTAGGATGTAGTACCGTCTAGCGGCGGAGCCGGTACTATGCCCGTGGAAACGCTCGTTGACAAGGCGGATTCTTTGGCCGAGACCCTGGCCGGCCGGTTCGAGACGGCCGCGCGTCAGGCCCTGGCCTCGCGGGGCCGCTTCACGGTCGCGCTCCCGGGCGGATCGGTCGCCACCTCCTTCTTCCCGCGCCTCGCCCGCGTTCCCCTGGACTGGTCGAAGGTGGACTTCTTCTGGGGCGATGAGCGGGCGGTGCCCCCCTCCCACCCGGATTCGAACTACGCCGCTGCCCGGACGGTCTGGCTCGAGCCGGCGGGCGTGCCCGCAGGCCGCGTGCATCGGATGAAAGCGGAGGAGCCGGACCTCACCCGGGCGGCCGCGGACTATGCCACCCTTCTCGAGCGCGTGGCGGGATCCCCCCCGCGCCTCGACCT
>WNGB01015094.1_pt1 | contig 29411 bp, 31 predicted proteins | sample 5400681 | NCBI WGS metagenome assembly WNGB01 (sample SAMN13153367, study PRJNA577476) | soil metagenome | isolation source: 115 cm soil or saprolite under grassland replicate 2 | place: USA:California | collected 2016-06-15
CGGAAAACCTCGAAGTGGCCAGTGTTGGTGTTGCTACACATGAACATCCAGAAGCGGACCTCGTTGCGCAGCACCGCAATAGTTTCCGCTGCGTCCGTTTCGTTCATCTGTTGCTTCAAGACAGACGGTTCATCATCGTTCAAGGGACGGTCCACCCAAGCCGCTGAACCGAGTGGCATCCGGTCATAGGTCGTTGGCCTCCCAGCTGCAACCGGGGACTTGCGCACTTGAACCGTTAGGGTGCCGCCCTCATGTGTGGCAGTGACTCCGCGGCCTCCCCGAACGATCAGTGGAAAAAAGCCTGGAGGATCCATTTATATCTCCGTTTCGCCTTGCTCTATAGAAGCGGGGATTTTATATCGAGTTTCTAGTGCTCGCCGAATCCTGTGGCCTCCTCCTCCTCGGTCGGGGAAAAGTCTGCCTCCTTGAGAAGCTCTCCCTCTTCGAAATAGATCTCCGAGACGACTTCGACGTCCACCTCGAAAACCTGATGAGCCCCAGTGGCGTGGCCACGACCCGAAACCTTCTCATCTGGTTTGATACGGTCGTGCGGCGTGTTCGGCCGTTCGGGAATCGTGATGAGAACGCCGAAGTGTTCGCGACGTAATTCGTCCTCGGTAAACACATGACCAGAGACTGTAACAGACAGGACTTGATCAAAATCCGGTGGTTGAGTAATTCGATGGGCAAGAAAGGATTGCTGCTCACTGCCGAACAAAATGTATTCGAGATTGGTAGCCTTATCGGCAGGCCCGAGTTCTTGAAAGTGGATTACGCCGGTAACTGCGACTGTCGCGCTGTTCGCGATCAAGTCGCCACCCTTCTCGAAATGACCCCGAAAAATGTCTGCCTTGAACTCAGAGAGAGCTTCATTGGCGGGATCAACGGGGAGCAGATCCACGATCGAGAAGGCTTCCGGCTTGACGGTATACAGCTCGTCAGGGCGAGACTGGGCGTGGACGTCCTCGAAGCGTCGATTTGCTTCGGCGTCCAGCGTGACTTCCAGGATGACCTGAAAATTATGCGGCGCCATGAACATCGGGAGATGAGAGAGATAGATCGGGGCTTCTCCGACCAACAGCATCCCGTGAACGCCGATTGGCGGATGATGATGCCCCGTGCCTTCGTGCTCGGTATCCTGACTGGCCATAGTTCCAGCCCTCCCTTGCGAGGGATCGAGGCGACGACCCTACTCCTATCCCCGTCCGTCCGCAATCTGGCGTGGACGGCATCAGCAGCACGGTGCCACGATTCCGCAGGCGAACCAAGAAGATGGTTCTCGAAGGGTTCCCAGGGCGCCAGAATCGTTGCCTGGCTGCGGTGCAAGCGCGTCAGGATCCCGAATGACTTGTCTATCGTCCTCGAGGCCATCTCGCGCTCGAGAGGCGCTTTGGAGCAATTTCACCACTGCGTGCCGCGGCTGAACTTCTCCCGTCGCTCGACCGTCACCAGCTGACGTCCTTGCCTCGGGGCAGTCACGGAACAAATGGCGACTCGACGCCGAGCTCGCCGACCTTGAGGGGTTTCAAAATGCGGGTTCGGAGCGTGAACGCTCAGCGGTTGCTCTGTCCTCGCTGGTGCGCCGCTCAGCGGTGGCGCTATTTATAGAGTTGACGCGCGCGCGGGAATACCAGATCGTGCTGGGCTTCGCAACCGATCGGCTGCCGCCCGAGACCAAAGCGCTCGCCCTTGCTGCCCCTGGCCTCGGGCGATGAGAGCATCGGCCCATGCTGCTTTCGCTCGCCTACCTCGCCTTCTCGGCTGTGCTGCGGTTGCTGGTCAGGGACCGGCGCAGCGAGGTCGCCAAAGACCTCGAGTTGCTCGTGTTGCGACATCAGCTGGCCGTGCTCGGACGGCAAGAGCGGCGACCCCTGCTGCGGCCAGCTGATCGTGCCTTCCTTGCCGCGCTCGCGCGCCTGCTGCCGCCCGGCCGGCGCCACGGACTGGTGGTGACGCCGCAGACGCTGCTGCCCTGGCATCGGGAGCTTGTGCGTCGGAAGTGGGCGCAGCCGCGGCGGGCTTTGGGCCGTCCGCCAACCGACGGTCAGGTGCGAGAACTTGTGCTGCGCCTCGCGCGCGAGAACCCACGTTGGGGCTACCCGAGGATCGTCGGCGAGTTGCTGAAGCTCGGCCTGCGTGTGTCGCCGAGCACGGTCCGGCGCATCCTACTCGCCGCCGGCTCTGGACCGGCGCCGAGGCGTTCGGGCCCGAGCTGGCAGCAATTCCTGCGCCAGCAGGCCGCGAGGCTGCTCGCCTGCGACTTCTTCACCGTCGAGACGATCTCGCTGCGCCGCCTCTACGTGCTCTTCTTCATCGAACTCGACAGCCGCCGCGTCCACCTGGCGGGCTGCACGACCAACCCGACCGGCGCCTGGGTGACTCCCGCAACTTCCCGTGGTGGCGGAGAGAGGAGAGCGATCCGAGCGGGTGCATGAGCGCTTGCCAGTGATTTCTCAGTCCATGGGGATCGCCGATGACCGCGAGGGCTCGCCTCCCCACTGCTGAGGTTCTTCGCCGAGCAGATGCTCAGCTCTCCGAGGGCGAAGCCGAGCTCGTCTGCCGCTCGAGACCATCGGCGAGAAAGGTAGAGCGGCCGTCGCCAGCGTGACGGCGGCCACCCGATCCGCTAGTCACGCCTCCCGGGCCCCGGCGCGATTCCCCTGCAATCGCCCACGACCGAGTTTACGAACCCTACGCGCAACACCATGAGCTCGACGTCTTTGGCGACCTCGCTGCGTCGCCGTCCGAGGAGCAGCTTCAGGACCGCCGAGAAGGCGAGGTAAGCGAAGGAAAGCAACATTCGACGATGCTCCCAGAGCCCGCCACCGGCCGTAGCAAGACCAGAAGCTAGGTCCTGAAACCGTCAGGCAATCAATTGCGAAGCCCGAGACGATCTGGTCCTCGCGCGCGCGCGAACATGAAAACAAGTCACTAACATGCCTCGGTGCGAACCGAACCGAGATTTTGAAACCCTTCAGGTCAGGCAGTCTCTTGCAGTACCGCACAACGCCGCCGGCCTCTGCGCCCCGCGTCGACCTCATCTACAAGCACGCATCAGAGTGGACGCACGCGCTCGGTTCGAGAGGAGCGTCCCCCGGCGTGTTACGGCGGCGATGTCGCCGACACCCTCTACAAGTAGGCGGTCACGGCCGCCGGCTCCGGGGCGTGTTACGGCGGCGATGTCGCCGACACCCTCTACAAGTAGGCGGTCACGGCCGCCGGCTCCGGCTGCCGGGCCGCGCTCGACGCGGAACGCTACCTAGCCCGCCGGGACTGACCGGCTCCGGACGCCCGCCCCGCGTGCCTATTCGACCTGCTTGCTCCAGAAGGCGAGGAATGTTCCGATGACCGGGACGATCACGGCGATCTTGTAGAGCAAGACAAGCGTCCCTGTGTCCGTGCCCGTGTAGACGAACGGAGGCTTCCAGCGGAGAGTCTCGTTGATGTCGAGCAGCGGGACGGACTTGCAGAACTGCCAGATGTACAGCTGCGCGATTTCCTCGAACGACGGCTGGTCAAAGCCGCCGGCCGTGAGACTGATGAGATCCTTGTCGGCCGCGATCAGCGTGACCGAGGCGAACACGGAGGTCATGATCGCGAACATGACGGCAAGCAGGCCGAACGGGCCGATCAGCCCGGCCCGCTCGACGTGGCCCCGGCCTGGCTCTCCGATCCACGTCCGTCGAAACCTCGGCACGCCCAGCACGACCGCGAAGCCCACAGCGAGGGCCAGAACGGGCCAGGCGGCGACGACAAGGCCCCACTCCCCTCTGGTCGCGAGCAGCCGGCACCCGAGGTAGTAGAAGAGCACGAAGTCGACCCCGAGCAACGTCGCGACGAGAACCCCCAGTGGCGTGAGCGACTCCCGGTCTACCTCGGATATCGCGGTTGCGGCAACGAGCGCTGCCAAGAGCACGCCCGTGGCAACCCACGTCCAGATGGAATCAGGAATGACCCCGGCGACCAGCAACCCGAAGACGGCGAGGACCACGGCCGGGGCAAGCGCTTGCCCAGCGCCAACTAGCACTTCTGGGCTCTCCCACGGACTCGTGCTTTCGGTGCGGCTCACGGTCTCGCCTCCTGGGGTACAGGGACGAGTACGACGCGGACGCGCGGTCGCCTCTACGCGGATCTGTCCCAGCTGGAGATGGGAGGTGGCGAGCGCTGGACGCACGACATCGGGGTAGCGCATTGCTCGCGAGCGCGGCTCCCAGAGAAGTCGTGCGGCCGGCCGCACCACCTCGTCGGCTCCGAGATCGTTTGCCGCTTATCGCGTTTCCCGCCTGCAAGCCGGAAACACCGTTCGCGACCACGGCTCCTTGTGCGCGTCGGTCTTTTGCGGCCACGACCGGTCGCTGAGAATGGGTTCTCCTCGTCGGAGAGTTCGCAGTGGCGCTTTTCTGGACGCAACGGCAGGACATCGGGCCGAGTATCGTCAAACGCGTGCTTTATCAGAAGGAGGAGGCGATACTCACGTGCGTCGGACCCGCGCGTGAAGACACGTTGACCCAAGAACATGCGGACGTACTCGTCCAGCGAGGCTTGGGCGTACGGCGCAAGCGCCTCCTCTAGTCCGTCGGACGTCGTTCCAAGAATCGACGCGAGCTGCGTCTTCTCATCATCCGTGAGTTCAAGCGACACCGAGATAGGCATCTGCATCCTCCTTCGCAGGCCGGGCGAGGGTTGCACAAACGTTGACGGTTGGCAATTGAACCGCTAGCAAGAACAGCGTTCCGGCTCGGGCAAACTTGTCATAGGCGGCAACGAAGGATGGAGCCTTTGTGGAGCCCAGCGGGCGCAAGGGGTCGCAACCGGTCGCAAATCCGACCGCCTCGAAACCGGCTCAAACAAGCCGAAACCGTTGCCGTCGGTTGCCACCGCTTGCCGCGGAAATGACATGGTAAGGAGGGGGTCGACGGTTCGAGTCCGTCAGAGGGCTTTGGGAAGTTCCTGCTAATCAGCCCCTTCCGTCTGCCCGCGTCGCGACCCGTCTTGGCTTCGACGTCCACCGAGCGTCCACCGCCCGCTGGGAATGCCTCCCGCGAGGCCTGGAAAGCGTGTCGCTGTGCGGGTTTGCGGGCCTGTGGGCCGGTGTCCACCCAGCGTCCACGGCCCGTTCGAGCGCGAGCGCGTCGAGGAGCGAGACGGCGTGCTGGTAGCTGTCGACCGCGAGGTGGCCGTAGTGGAGATCGATCATCGCGATGCTCGTGCCCATGAACCGTGAGAGCGCGAACACCGGGACGCCGGCGCGGAGCGCGAAGGTGGCGTAGGTGTGGCGGAGGTCGTAGAGGTCGCGCAGCGGCTCGATCCCGACTGTCTTCTGGACGGGCTTCCAGTGGCGGCGGTTGAAGTTGCGGAAGTCGAGGTGGCCGCCGCGCGCATTCGGGAAGAGCAGCGGGCTGTCTGCCCGCGGCGGTAGCTGGTCGAGCGCCTCGAGGGCGATCGCCTGCAACGGAACCGCGCGCCTACTCAGCCGCGTCTTGGGATACTTGACGTGCCCGTTCGCATACGCCCGCCGGATCTGGACGACAACGGCGGCACGATCCACGTCGCCCCATTCGAGCGCGAACAGCTCCGACGGTCGAAGCCCCGTCGCGGCTGCGAACACGACCATCGGCCCGAACAGCGGCCCGAGCCGCCCGGCGACCGACCGGATCTGCGCCCAGGAATCGAACGGCCGCTGCTCCCGGCAGCGCCGGCCGGGATTCGGCACCCCACGCTTGGCCGGGTTCTCGTCGATCAGCTTCCAGGCAACCGCCCGGTTCAGCACCTGGCGCAACGCCTGGGTCGCTTCGAAGCGGTGCCCTTCGGGAACGGTCAGCCGCCATGCGCAGACCTGCTCAGGCGAGAGCTCGGCCAGGCGCTCTCCACCCAGGCCGGCGGTCGCCTTCCCGAGCAGCCAGCGAAGCTTCGCGACCGTGACGCGTTCACCGTCATGCGCGTCCAGGTACTCCTCCACCCACTCGCCGAGCGTCAGCGCCGCCGCACGGCCGCCGGGCAGGAGCCGGGCGAGCTTGTTCTGAAGTGCCCGCTGCGCCTCAGCCCTGCTGCTGAAACCGCCAACCTGCAGCCTCGCCGAACCGCGGCCGGCGACGCGATACCGGTAGGCCCACAACGGCTCCCCACCCGCGCACCTCGCCTTCAACTTGAACAATTGACCCTGCTGGATCACCTCGCACCTCCTCGATCGACAACGAGATCGAGGAATCACACCTGCGCCGCGACGATGACCACCTCGCTCAATGAGCTGGGGTCAGTGAGTCGTAAGCACGACTGAGGGCCGCTCGCGCGGCCCTCAGTCCTTGTACGGGTCGTGCACGTCGCGACCGGCCATCGCGACGCCGAGCGGGCGGAGCGTGTGCTTCACACGGACAGAGTCGCCGTGCGCGGCGAGTACCTCGGGGAGGCGCTTGTACACCTCCGGCGCCTCGTCTGCGCCGCCGCCGACGAGCACGATGCCCTGCTCACGCAGGCGCGCCTGCACCGCCGGCCAGTCGACGCGGCCCGGCTTGACCTGCTCCTGCACCCAGACCTTCATCAGACCGGATTCTGGATGCTCCGGGCAGACGCCCTTCTTCGGGACGCCGGCGCCCGAGCTGATGCCGTCGATGTCGAAGACGCGGTCGCAGTCGCGGTGCCGGCAGGCGTAGCGCTTCCGCCGCCGGATCCGGCCCGCCGCCTGCGAGCGGCTCATTACCCGGCCGGCGCCGTGCACGGTCGAGTAGAGCGCCTGCTCATTCTCGCCCGACTCGACGCCTTCGAGGATCACCGACTCGTCGCCCATCGAGCCGCCCACGAAGCCCTCCTGACCCGGCCGCGCCGGCGTGCAGCCCTTACGGATCACCCAATAGGTGCGGCCGAAGTGCTCCTCCCGCCAGGCGAAGTTGTGGTGGTTGTGCACCTCGTATACCGCCTCGGCGCCGAGGATCTCGAGCACCTTCGCGACCACGATGTCCCGACCGGCGTAGGCGTACTCGCCTGCCAGCTCCATCGCGGCCACGTAGCCCTCGCCGAGCTCCGATCCTACTTCGAACAGAACGGGCGACGAGTCCATCTCGCCTTCGGTCGCTCGACCGTCGAACGCGAGACCCTGCGCGAGCGCGAGGAAGCCCGAGGCGGTCTTGTGACCGAAGCCACGCGAGCCGAAATGCACGCCCACCCAGATCCGCGAATCCTCGTCCTCCATCACGTTCACGTAGTGGTTGCCCGAGCCCACCGTGCCAAGCTGCGACTCCGCCAACTGCGCGAGCTTCCGCTGCGGCGCGAAATCCGCATTGCGGATCCGCTCGAGCACGGGATGGTCGCTTCGCTCGGTCGCCGGTACGCCCATGCCGAACGAGATCCGGCGTGTGATCTCGCCCATCACCGCCTCGATGCCACCGAGCGCATCGAGGTCGTCCCGTGTCAGCTCCGTGCGTGCGGCCTTGTTGCCGCAGCCGATGTCGTAGCCGACGCCCGACGGCGACACGTAGCCCTCGTAGGCGATTCCGCCGCCGATCGGCTGGCTGTAGCCCGGGTGGTGGTCGGCGCAGAGCACGCCGAACTCGGCGTCGCCCGCCTCCATGCACCGCTTGAGCTGCTCGAGGCTCCGCTCATCGACGGTGCCGAACGTCTTGATCGTGCTCATCTCTTTCCCTCCTTTCTTTCCATGTCGTGGATGCCAGTGGCGAGCGACTGTCACCAGCCCCAGGCTTGGCGGTACGCGTCGACGAGGAACGCGTTGAGAGCGCCTTCGTCCGGACTATCCGGAAGCGCGGTCTGCTCGAGTGCGGCTTCGAGGCGCTGCTCGACCTCGCCGATCTCGTCGATCACCTCGTCGAATGAGCGCTCGCCACGCCGGACCGAAGTCACGCGTGAGCGCTCGGGCTCCGGCATCGGCAGCGTCACGCGCCCGGTCTGCAGAAGCTCGAGGCCCTGGTAGCCGAGGCGGAGTGCGTGCATCGCGTACTTGGTGTCGAAGCCGTGGGCCTCGACGAGCTCGGGCCGGTTGACTCGCTTCTGGCCGCGCGTCCCAAGCAGCCGCTCCTTCTGTCCGCGCAGGTAGCCGAGGTAGCCGCGGCCCGCGCGCTTGGAGAGGGTCGCCGGCCGAAGCTGTCGCAGCCGCGCCCCGAGTTCGGTCTCGACGAGTGTCAGCTTGTCGGGGACGAACAGGAGCAGGAGCACGGTTGGGTGTCCCTTGAGCGCCAGCCGCACATACTTGCGCAGGCTGTAGGCGACCAGGTCGAGGTCGCCCGGTCCCGAGCGGGAGCCCTCGGGTTGGGTGCGCTCGACCCAGTGCTCGAAGCGGTAGGGGTTGCGCACGCCCTGCTTGCGGGCGAGCCGTAGCCCGATCAGGTACTCGGGCGGCTCGATGAAGACGGCCATCTCGTCGCGGTCGTCCTGGCCGCCGTGGTGGAGTCCGTGCACGGTCGAGCCGACGGTGGCGCGCAGGATCGTGCCCTGTTCGACGATCTCCAGTGTCGTCATCTCGGTTCTCCTTTCGGCAAGACACCGGGCGGACTCGAACCGCCGTGTCGCGCTTTGCAGGCGCGCGCCTATCCTGCTCGGCCACGGTGCCAGAGCCCCCGAGAGGAGTCGAACCTCTGCGCGCGGGGTCGAAACCCGCTGCTCTTCCAACTGAGCTACGGAGGCAGGCGGGAGCGGCTAGCGCTCCCGGTAGTAGTAGTCGCCCATGGCGCCGGCAAAAGCGGCCCGCCGTTTCGGCAGCAGTTTTTGAAGCGCCGACCCGATCCGCAAGGGCAGGGGTCGTTGGAGCCGAGCTTCTCGATCAGCTCCTTCTCGCCGCCGTGCACGCTCGGCCCTCGCTTCACCTGCGATTCGGAGGGATAACCCGCGCCTACGTTTGCTCATCGGCTCAAAAGGAGCGCTCCTCGTCGTGTGACTTTCCTGCTCATCGTTCTCTCCTCCTTCAGGTCGCTCTGGGTTTGAGGTGCGGATGGAGGGGGTCGAACCCTCATGGCCTTTCGACCGCCGGCTTCTGAGGCCGGTGCGTATCCCGGTTCCGCCACATCCGCACGATGAGCCGCAGGCTTGTGTTGCAGAGCGTGCGGCTCGTCGTTCACGCGGCCGGCCGCGGGGGCTGCCGCTGGGGTCGTGCCGCGTCGAGCCGCGCCTTGCGGCGGGCCTCCAGCTGGACGACCTTGGCCGGGCGCGGCACCGGCTTGGGGCGTGCCGCGACCCGTACGAGGTGGAGATGCATCTCCGCCTCCTCTCTGGTTCGAAGGGCGCCCGCTGCGCCCTCCGCTGTCAGAGGGCGCCGCGGGCGAAGTCGGAGATGAGCTGCGGCGTCGCGGTGTCGAAGCCGACGACGTCGAGCATCCCCGGGTCGTTCGGGTCGGCGATCGAGAAGCCGCTCGAGACCATGCCGACCACGACCAGCCGTGCCTCGATGCCGGAAGTGTGGCGGTAGTCGCGGAGCGCCTGGGCCGGGTGGATATCGCCTGCCCAGGTCTCGGAGTCGGTGTAGATCACGAACGTGTCGATCTCCCGCTTCTGCGCCTGCGCGTAGAGCATCGGCAGCGCGCAGTCGGTGCCGCCGAACGGCAGGTCGGACACCGCCTTGACGGCGTCGTCGAGCCGCTGCCGCGGCGAGATCGTGAGCGGCGTGAGGCCGTCGGCGCCGCCGTACCACTGGCGGCGACGGCCGACCTTGAAGCCGCCCTTGCCGGCGAAGAAGCCGACGACCTCGTACCGCGACTCGGTCGCGGCCGTCACCAGCGCCAGCGCCGCCGATGCGTCACGGGGCGTGAGGCCGGGCACGCCGGCGACGTGACCGCCGGTCATCGAGCCGGACACGTCGAGGGCGAGCAGGAGCCGCATGCCCGCGGGCTCGACGTTGCCGAACGCGGTGTAGAACGCGGCGTCGAGCGCGTCGACGATCTCGCGCACCGGGTTCCACTCGCCGCGGCCGCGGGCGCCGCGGCCGGACGCGTAGGTGCGGAGCGCCGCGAGCACGGCGATCGGGTGCACACGCGCGCGGCGGATTCGCTCCGCGTCACCGAGTTGCGCGACGGCCTTCGCGGTGCCGTCCGAGCTCGGTGCGAGCACGCCGACGCGTGTCATCGTGGCCAGGTTGCGGATCAGCGCGGTCATCGGCATCTCGTCGAGCAGCGCCTCCCAGACCTCGGGCGAGGTCAGGTGCTCCGGCTGGAGCGCCTCACGCGGCAGCCGGTACTCGCGCACGAGTACCGCTGTCTCCCGCGAGGTCGTCGCCTCCTGCGCGCGGGCGAAGCCCTCGATCAGGCGCGGCAGGCCGTCCGTCTCGCCGCCGCGGACGATCCACTCGAACAGGCGAGCGTGCTCGTCCGACACGTCGAGCTCCGGGTTACGGGCGCCGACCCGACGCGCGGGGTGGGCAAGGCGGAGCAGGTCGCGGTGCGTGACTCCCGCCCGCTGGCGGTACTTGACCGCCTGGTAGGCGAGCGCGTCAACCGCCTGTGTCGCGTACCAGCGGCCGACCGCGCGGCGGAGCGAGCGGCCCCAGCCGCGGAAGCCCTCGACGAACAGCGCGAACTGGAACAGGTGCGTGCCCGTGCGGGCGACCTGCGGCAGAACGGCGAGCGCCGCCTGGCGAGTCTCCACGTCGCCGACGCCGGCCGCGAGTGCGAGCGCGTACAGGGCCGGGTCGTTCTTCGGCGCTCGACCCTCCGTCGACACGCGCACGATCTCGGCGACCGCCCGCGGGCCGTCCTCGCGGACGCACTGCTCGACCGCCTGCGCGTTCTCGCGCGTCAGCGACCACTCGGACGCGTAGTAGGAGCCGCCCTCCGAACCGAGGACGAGGAAGCGGCGCAGCCGCGTCCACGCGTCCACGGCCCAGGCGAAGCCGCCGGCCGAGTTCGGCTCCTGCGGCGCCCACTGCGGCACGCGGCGCGTGCCGTGACGCTTCAGATACGACATGACGCACCTCCTTCTCATCTGTGTTGATGTCGTAGAGCTCGCGGTCGTGCTGACGCGTGCCGGTGGCTTCGATGAACAGTCGAGAACCGGCTCGCTCCGGCCCGCGAGCGGACTTACCGGCGGCGCAACTCTCGTTGCTCTGCAAGCTCGCCTTCCGCGGCGAGACCGTCACGGAAGCGGTGGAGCGCGCCGAGCAGCGTGTCGACCTTGAAGAGCGAGTTCTCGCGCAGCTGTTCCGTCTCGAGCGAGAACTCAAGGTTGATCGTGTTGGTGCAGTCGGCGATCTGCAGCACGAGCCGAGGATCGCAATCACGACGACGCCGGGCCGTGTCCTCGACAAAGACGCGCACGAAGGTGTCGCCGTACAGACCCGGCTGGTTCAGCCGCGCGTACTCGTCTACGCGAGCCGCTGACGTACGCGGCGCGATCAAGTCGCGACGCCGCGCGTACTGCAGTAGATAGGACATCGCGCCCCTCCTCGAGTGAAGTGATGAACCGCGGTCGTGATCTGTTGCGTGCCGCCTGCCTGGCGCGGCGATGCCGCAGACCAGGTCCTCGAGAACCGGCCCGCTTCGGCCCGCGGAAGAACGCTGCGGTCATGGCGTCGCAGAACGGAGTGACTGAGCTACGGAGCAAACGCTCCGGGCGCGACTTGAACACGCCGCCTCCCGGCCTAAGCCGGGCGCTCTACCGGTAACCGTCACTGCTCCGGCCCGCAGCCGGGAATCGGCGGAACCGCGGTCGTGGTGGTGAAGACCGGAAGCGGAGACCCGGCGTTCGCCGGGCGGAGGTTCTCGGCCTCCCGCTGCTCCGGGGTGAGAGATAACCGGATCCTCTCCGGCCCGCGGCGGTGTTGATGGTGTTGAGTGGTACTGCTGCGGTCATGGTTGTACAGCCCGGAACTGCTCTGCCAACTGAGCTACCGGAGCCCGAATGCTCCGGGCGGGACTCGAACCCGCGACCTGTCGATTAGGAGTCGATAACCGGAGCCGTTCCGGCCCGCAGCAGGAGGTACGTCGCGGTCGTGAGATGCGGTCGGGACGCGGAGTCGAACCGCAACGGCGCACGAGTGTGCAACCGCTCTCTCCAGATAACCGAGCCGCTTCGGCCCGCGACGATCTTGTTGTTGGAGCAGGCCCGCCAGGGGTCGAACCCGGACCAGCGAGGTTGGAGCTCGCCGTGCTTCCGTTTACACCACGGGCCTGTGCAGAGCGGACGACCCGGATCGAACGGGTCTCCCCGGAGTGGCGCCCCGGTGCTCTTCCGTCTGAGCTACGTCCGCGAAGTGGTACGCCCGGCTGGAGTCGAACCAGCGGCCTCTGCCGTCGCAGGACAGCGCTCTCTCCGCTGAGCTACGGGCGTCTGAAGGAGCCTCCGGCAGGAGTTGAACCCGCACCTCGGCCGTACAAAGGGCGCGTGCTTGCCGTTGACACTACGGAGGCGAAGGTGGAGACGGTCGGAGTCGAACCGACATCTTCCTCGTTGCAAGCGAGGCGCTCGTCCAAGTTGAGCTACATCCCCCTGATGTTGGAAAGACGAGGTGCGGACGGGTGGAGTCGAACCACCACAGCACGAGGCGACAGGGTTACAGCCTGCTGAGCTCGCCGATGCTCAGCGTCCGCACGAGTTGAGGGTGGCCGGCCGGGATCGAACCGGCGCCAGCGGGGATCACAACCCCGGGTGCTTCCGTCTACACCACGGCCACCACGAAAGCGGGGACGACCGGACTCGAACCGGCGGCCTCTCGCCTGACAAGCGAGTGCTCTGCACGTCTGAGCTACGCCCCCGAATGAGGAGGTGGAAGGCGGGATCGGCTCCCCGCAACCGGAGACAGAGACGTTGCCGTCTGAGGGCTCCGGAGCCAGCTGTTGCCCATCGGCCCTCCTGCCAGCGCGTGTCCGCGCCGCCACCTTCTCACCGGTTGGCCCTGGAGGCTTGTCGAAGTCAGCTGCACGTTAGGGCCCGCGCTCTGCACCAGCCCTTGTTCTGTCACTCCCTTGGCCCGCCCGTCGACGGGCCAATCGTTGATAGCGCGGGTGGGATTCGAACCCACGGTCTCGAGCTCATGAGGCTCGCGAGGACAGCCTCTCCTCTACCGCGCAAGTCTGGCTGGCAGGAGTCGAACCTGCGATCTCCGGCGCCCGAAGCCGGTGGGGTGTCCAACTCCCCTACAGCCAGATGAACGATCGATCAGCACCCCCGGCGGGACTCGAACCCGCAGCTTCCGGGTTGAGGGCCCGGCGTCATCGCCGTTTCGACCACGGGGGCATAAAGCTCCGGCGGCAGGACTCGAACCTGCCTCTCGCGATTAACAGTCGCGCGTCTTCCCGACTCGACCACGCCGGAACGAAAAACGGAGGCAGCAGGCGAACGGCTCGCACCGCCTGCGCGGTAGCAACGCGCTGCCTTGCCAACTCGGCCATGCCTCCACGAGCGGAAGGAGAGGGAGTCGAACCCCCAAGGCCCGGAGGCCCACCCGTTTTCGAGACGGGATACCGCGCCGGTGGCAGTCCTTCCCCGAGTGGCCCCGGCAGGCGTCGAACCTGCAACCCTCCGCTTAAGAGGCGGCAGCTCTGCCAGTTGAGCTACGGAGCCGTGATGTGACCGGCAGGGATCGAACCTGCGACGCCCCGCGTTTCAGACGGGCGCTCTACCGGGCTGAGCTACGGTCACACGAGATGGGCGGAGCCGGAGTCGAACCGGCGGCCTCCTCCGTATCAGAGAGGCGCTCTACCACCTGAGCTATCCGCCGAGTGGGCGAGGCTGGGCTCGAACCAGCAGCCTCTTGTTTGTAAGACAAGCGCTCTCCCGCTTGAGCTACTCGCCCGTGTCTCAGATCCGGGACAAGGGGTCGAACCTCGATCTCCACGTTCAGAGCGTGGCGTCCTGCCGGTTAGACGATCCCGGAACGCGCGGGCGCCCGCCGCCTCGGGTGCCCGCCGGTCAGTCGAGGAACGCGACGTGCCGCATCGCACGCGCGCCCTGCTCGGTGTTCATCACGACCCGGTGCCAGCCGTGCAGCACGACGGTCGCGTGATCGGGATGGCGGATCGCGCCCTTGGCGAATAGCTCGGGGTCGCGAACGAACCGCGTCCAGCCGCCGCTACGCCGCTCCTTCTCGGTCAGCCGGCGATAGCTGGCGTCGCTGATCCCGCTCGGATGACGGCGGTTCACCCACACGAGCTGGCCGCCGCGTCGATAGGCGAGTTCGATCACGTGTGCCTTGCCGCGCCCACGCGAGAGCGGCTCGTTGCGAAGGACGAACGCGGCCGGTGGGTCGAGCTCGAGCGCCGGGACGAAGAACCACTCGCCCTGGCGGACATAGGCCGCGTTGCGGCGACGGAACGGATCCTTGGGCCCTGCCCGGCCGACCGCTGTGCGGACGAGCGCCGGCTGCAGCGCAACCTTCGCGGTCGCGACGCCCGTAACGCCCCGTGCGTCCTCCGGGACCGCCGCGACGAACCAGTGCCGCTCGTCGTGGCCGCACAGGAACTTGCTCTTCTCCTCGCCGTCACGCACGAGCAAGAGCAGATGCCGGTCAGTGCGGTTGACGTCCACCACCTCGAGCTCGACCGGGCGGCCGCTGCCCGCGAAGCGGACGTCGAAGAACTCGCCCGCTCCAGAACCTCGGTACCCATGGCTTTCCTCTCTAGCTGCCGGTGATGACTGAGGGAGGGCCGCCCGGCAGAAGCCGCGCCTCTCCGTCCATCCCCCGCGTGACGGGAGATCGACGCAGCAGGCGAGCGCCACCTTTCGGGCCATGGTCGCGTCCTCTGTCACGTCCGGCCGAAGCCGAACGATGTTTTCTATGCCACTCGCCTACCCTTCGACCCTGGATCACCGACCACTAGTTGCGCATGTGCGCAGTGGTCGCCGTCCTACGTGGAGGAGCTTTGGAGCCCGAATCTCATACGCTGCACTTGGAAAACCGCAAGCTAAAGCAAACGCTAATTGCCAGCGTGTATTTCCAGCGCGACGCTGAGGGTCTTTCTCTCTCAGGCGGGGCCTCGATTCGATCTAGAGCTTGTTCAAGCTGAGCATCACCTTTGGCTTCGACGTTGATTGATCGCCCTCGGACACAAAAAAGGCGACCCTGTTGGGTCGCCCTCGTCTGGCTTGCTATGCGGCTAGGGATCTAGCGCGCATACCTCCCAGCGAGGGCTAGGACGTAACCGGGCTGGCGCTCCTCATCGAAGCTATGCCAGCACGGCAGGACCGATGCGACTGACGTCGCTTCGGCGAGGAAGGTTGGGGTATTGAGTGTGGTCAGCATCGTCTCGATGGTTGTTGCCGCGTCGGAGGATAGATCAAACATCACCGAAGCGCAAGGGTTCCAAACGAAGATCTAACGAACTAAGCCACGCCACGATCGAATAACTGACGATAAATCACTTCAGGGTGATTACGGCAGTGCCGACGCACCGACTCTCTCAGAGCCGTGGATCGACCGGCTCGCTCTCCAGTGCGAGGACACCGAAGCAGCATTCGTGCACGCGGCGTAGCGGCTCCCCGCGCACGAACCGTTCGAGCGCTTCGACTCCGAGTGCGAACTCGCGTGAGGCGAGCGAGCGTTTGGCGCCGAGACTGCGGCGGCGGAGACGCTCGAGGTTTTGCGGCTCGGCGTACTCGGGCCCGTAGATGATGCGCAGGTATTCGCGTCCGCGCACCTTCAGTGCCGGTTGCGCGAGCCCGCGGCGGCCACGGACGACGAAGTCCATCGGCTTGACGACCATGCCTTCGCCGCCGGCGTCGGTCAGCTCCTGCCACCAGCTTGTCGCCCGTTGCTCGTCGTCGGGATCGGTGGTGTCGATGGCGAGGTTCGCGGTTGCGCGGAGCAGTTCGTCGTCCTCGGCGGCGAGCCTGGCGATCTGCTCCATGTGCCAGGAGTGCGGCTTGTCGATGTGGACGGCCTTCTCGCTCGCGAGCAGATGGAAGGGTGCGAGCTTCAGGTCGGTGACTTGATCGACGGGCCAGCAGTAGCGGCGGTAGGCATCGGTGTAGCGGGCGACGTCGTCGAGGCGTGCCCGGAAGGTCGTTGCGAGCTCTGCGGCCCCGTCGCGGGCGGAGGCCTGAGCAAGTGCCGTGACGGATTCGGCGAGCGCGGCGCGTCCTGCTGCGCCGACGGCCGCGTACTGCTCCCGGAGGAGTTGTTGCGCCTTCGCCGACCACGGCATCAGCTCACAGTCGAGCAGCAGCCAGTCGGTCGCGAGCTCGTCGAACAATCCGGCCGTGTAGGTCGCGGCGCGGACGCGCTCGAGGAACGCCTGCTCGAGCTGCGGGTCGTCGAAGAAGCGGCGGCCGGTGCGCGTGTAACAGATGCCGAAGCCTTCATCGATGACACCGAAGCGCCGCCGGGCGACGTCTTCGTCACGGCAGACGATCACGATCGCGCGCGAGCCCATGTGCTTCTCCTCGCAGATCACGTCCGCGACGCCTTCGTGGCGGTAGTGCGCGAACGCTTCCGCCGGATGCTCGAGCAGGCCGGGTTCCTGGCTCGTCTCCGAGGGAGAGACGGCGGGCGGCAGGTAGACGAGCCATTTCGGGTTGACGGCGAAGCGGCCGATCACCTCGAGCGCGGCGATCGCGTTTTCCTCGCGGATGGTGACGCTACGCGCGAACCGGGTCGAGATCAGGCGCTTGCCGAGCACGTCCTCGATGTCGAGCAGCTCGTCCTCGCGCTGCTGCGCCGTCAACCGCTCAGGCAGCTCCTCCTCGGGAAGGAACGGCTTCGCCGGCTCCGAGTACACGGCCCGTGAGGGGACGCTGAGCAGTTCCTTCTCTGGGTAGCGGAGGGCGGTCAGGCGACCGCCGAACACGCAGCCGGTGTCGATGTTGATCGTGCGGTTCAGCCACTCCGGTTCCGGCACCGGTGTGTGCCCGTAGACGACGATCGCGTGGCCGCGGTACTCGGCCGCCCAGTTCCAGCGCACAGGCAGGCCGAACTCGTCGGTCTCGCCGGTCGTCTCGCCGTAGAGCGCGAAGTCGCGCACCTTGCCCGAGCCGCGGCCCTGCATCTCTTCCTTCATGCCGGCGTGCGCTACGACGAGGTTGCCGTCGTCGAACACGTAGTGGCTGACAAGCCCATCGAGGAAGCGGACGACCTCGTCGCGCGCGGGTTGCTTGCGCTCGTCCGGGAGCGCATCGAGCTCGGCGAGGCTGCGATCGAGGCCATGTGTGATCTGTACGTCGCGGCCGCGGAGCGCGCGCACGAGCTTCATGTCGTGATTGCCCGGCACGGCCAGGGCGGAGCCGTGCTCGACCATGTTGCGCGCGATGCGGAGGCTGTCGAGGATGCGTGGGCCGCGGTCGGCGAGGTCGCCGACGAACACCGACTTGCGACCAGCCGGGTGCGCGTACACCGCCCCGCCGTCGGGGAACTCGCCGTCGCGCTGCTCGACGGGCTCGTAACCGAGCAGTGTGAGCAGCTCCTCGAGCTCGGCGGCGCAGCCATGGACGTCGCCGATCAGGTCGAACGGTCCGTGCTCCGTCTTCTTGTTGTTCCAGAGCGGCGTCCGCTCGAGCGTGACCGACTCGACCGTCTGGTGAGTCGAGCACGTGGATCTGCCGGAAGCCTTCGCGTTTGAGGCTGCGCAGTCCCCGCTTCAGCTGCCGCTGCTGGTTGCGGATCACGTGCGGGCCGAAGTCGCGGTCGGGGCGGTCGCGATTGCGCTCCTGGCAGAGACGCTCCGGCAGGTCGAAGACGATCGCCACCGGCAGGAAGTGGTGCTCGCGCGCCGCGCTGGCTCGGTCCAAGTTCTGCCACCATGCTCTCGAGCAGGCTCTTGAGCTCAGCCCGCCTGCCTGGTCTGGCCTGCAGCTCGACGATCACCTTGATGGCCACTTCATCCTCTCCTCTCTACCGCGCTGCTCCGCCCGTTATGCGCTCGCGGGTTTCACGGATGCCTACCCGAGCGCGTGCGTAGCCTGGTGACGACACCGCGGGCTGTCCGACCTTGAGCGACTTGCGTGCCAGCCTGGGGCGCCCGAGCCAGCGCCGGGGTCGGTCAGGCCTCGACGAGGATCACGAGCGTCTCGGGCAAGACTCCGTCGTACGCCATCGCCTCCGCGGCGGCCTCGGTCTCCATCGCGGCCATGACAGCGTCCATGTCCGAGACGTCCATCAGCACGCCGACTCGCGTCGGGTTCTCGGGGTCGACGAAGGTGCGGATGTTCGTCACGCCAAGGGGACCGAAGAACTCCTCACGCTTGGGCGAGGCGAGCCAATGGTCCTTGTCCTTCACGTCGTGGTAGCCGAATACGGTGGGCATTCCGCCTCCTCGGTGTCGGGGCCGAACCAGAGCGGCCCGGATCAGCAGATCCTAGGCCGTGCGAGTTCGGCGTCGATGAGGGGCTGCCGGGAGTGAGGTTATCCCGAGTCGAGCAGGCAGCGCATCGACTGGCCCAGTGTGCGGGAGTGTCGCTTGACGAGGACGAGCGGCTCCGCTCGGATGCCGAGCTCGAGCGCTTCCTCAGGAGCGTCGCGCCCGGGAGCTGACGACCGAAGTGAGACCAACCCGGGACCGTGTGTCCGGCCGTGCATCTCGTACGATGGCGGAGGAGGATGCCACGTGGCGACGTCTGATCCGATCGCCGAGATCATCGGGGACTATCGAGCCTTCGCGGCGATGCAGCGCGACCGTCTTGTTGCCCGCAGCATCGACATCGCCCCCTACCCGCTCAGCCACCTCGCGGTCCGCGTCGCCGATTGGGATCTGTACGTCCACCAGCGCACGCTTCTCGAGCGCCATGCGAGCGCGAACTCAGAGAACCTCTGGAACGGGCGTCCGATCTCCTTGATCGTGCTCGCCGAGCCGCTCGAGGTCCTTGACGGGACTCCGGTCTCGCTCATCGAGCTCATCCCGCCCGTTCACCAGCGCGTCTACCGGATGGGCCTCGAGCACCTCGGCGTCGTCGTCGGTGACGACATCGACGACTTCTCGCGAGTGCATCGAGCCGCGCTGACTGGCCAGCAGTTCCAGAGTGCCTACGTCGAGCCGGTCTACGTCCTGTTCGAGGACTTCACCCACGTGAAGTTCTACCGGCGCTCCTTGTACGACGGCGTCATCCTCGAGGGAGCGCGCTTCGACGGCTTCAAGCACGTCGACGACTGGGTGCCCCAGCGGCTGGTCACCGCCACCGGCCCGAACCCGCTCCCGCGGTGACCGAAGCTGCGCCGCCCGTCGCGGAGCTCCTGAGTCTCGGCGCGCGCTGGTGACCGGGGCGTCCGGTGGCGTCGGCGCCGGGATCGCCCGGCGCCTTCGACTCGATCGCCGCGCGAATGGGTTCACGGTGCCGCTCGAGCTGCTGACTCAGGCCACGCAGCCCGTCCGCGTCGGGCGGCGCTGCACCAACCTCGACCGTCGCTCCCTCACCGTCGAGGAGATGGAAATCGAGGCGCTTGTGACTGAGATCCAAACCGGCGTACAACATCGAAACGGGCCTCCTCTGCGATAGCTCCCAGACGACAAGCTGGAGCCTGTCACCCGGGGAGGCCCTTCTTCATGGCATTCCTTACCATCAAGGTCCCACGGCAACTGGTCGCAACCGGTGGCAACGGTTTGGCTTGATTCCGCCGTTTCCGGGGTCTTCCGAATTGCCACCGGTTGCCACTGGTTGCGACCGCTAGGCTCTTTCTGAAGAAGGGCCGCGTGTCAAGTCCGGCCTGCGGGGCGAGTGGGGAGCGCTCGGCGCGCGGGCGACGGCAGTTGTCTCAGCGCGTTTTCGTTGGTGTACCTCCTGTGATGCTCCCGACGGTTTGGATGCTCATCTCTTTCTTGGCGTTTGGGGTGCACACCGTGTCGATGGGAGCTGTCCAGCTTCTCAATTCCATAACGGGCCGTCAGGCGGCCAAAGCCAAGCGGGAGCTTGCCGGGACAGAGGTGCCCCTGGTGCAGCGAGGGGCGGGCTTGAAGGGTTGGTTGCGGGAGAGCATGTGCCAGGCGGCGATCAGGATCTTGCGCGCGACCGCGGCCTTGGCGGAGTTGTTGTTGCCGGAGCGGCGAGCGACGTCGGCGTAGAGGTCGTGCCAGGGGTTCGTTTCGCGCCAGGCCTGCTGGGCGGCCTCGACCGCCGCCCAGCCGAGGAGGCGTGAGCCGGACTTGCTGAGCGGGCCGCTGCACGGCCGAGCTTGACCCGACTGGTGGACGCGCGGGGCAAGGCGACCGTAAGAGACGAGCTTCTCCGGACTGGCGAAGCGGCTGATCTCGCCGATCTCGACGGCGATCGTCAAGGCGAGTAGCTCGGCGACGCCGGGGATCGTGTCCAAGAGCACCGCGCGCGGGTCAGCCTGGGCGAACGGTCTCAGCTCGGCGTCTAGGGGCGCGATCCGCTCGTCGAGGAAATCGATCACTGACAGACACTCGCTGACCGAGCGGCGCCAGACCTCGGGCACGCCAGCGCGCTCGAGCAGCGCCAGCCCGTCTGCCCGGCGCAGGCGCGCCAGCGAGACGCGGACGCCCCACTGCGTCTGCAGACCAGCGATGCGCGCTTTCGCGCTCGTGCGGAGCCGCACCAGATGCATCCGCCGGCGCAGCCGTTCCCGCAGCGCCCGCTCATCGAGCGAGGGCAGCCACAACGCCGGCACCAGCTCGCGGCGGGAGAGCTCGGCGAGCAGACGCGCGTCGACCTTGTCGGTCTTCGCCGCCAGCGGCGCCACCGTCTTCACCTTGCGCGCATCGGCAACCTCCACCTGCCAGCCGCAAGCGACGAGCTGATCCCGCACCCAGAGCGCGCCGCTCATCATCTCTAAGCACGCCTTCACCTCAGCGCCGAGCTCGAGCACGAGCCGGGCGAGCCCGTCCCGGTCAGCAGCGATACGGCCCTCGCCGGCGATCTCGCCGCCGGGACCGAGTGCGCACCACTGCGCCCTCCGATACGCCCAATCGATTCCGACATACCTCACCACGGGCCTCCTTCCCGATGGGATTCGTCACCGGAGAGTGTCTCCGGCCAGAGGCCCTTCTTCATGACATTCCATAAATGCTCCATACCCGTGGCCGGAATCCCTGATGAGAAGTCGGATTCGGCCGCCCTCCCATTCTCGGGACACAGGCTTGACCCCTCGTATAGAGAGGGGGTCAACGCACGCTCGCCGGCTCGTGCCGCCCGTACTGGGCTTGCCGAGCCACTCGCAGGAGACTCCACAGTCGCGACGAGCGTCTCGCTAGAGATCGATGCCAAGCTTTCGCAGTTCGACGATTGCCGTTCTGCGCCAGCGGATCGTGTAGCGGCTTGCTGTCGCGCAGGACGTGGGCCGGTTCACCAGGCCTGGCCAGTTCGTGTGGCATTACCGCATCGTCGAGCACGAGGACAACGAGATGATGCGGCCCTACCGCATCGATCCGCTGCAGCCAGGCCAGCCCGAGTGAACAGCAAGCGGCCAGGTAGGGCGGTTCAAACCGGTCTGAACACCCGGTGCAAGCCACTGCTGCTCGGGCTGCTCGCCGCCAAGCCGGGCTCGGCGGCGAGCTGGGCGCTGCTCGGCCCGGCGGGGCCTTACTTGACGATCATTCCGGGCAGTCGGCGTGGTCGGCGACCCGGTCGGCCGTGGAGCCGAGGTCGCGCAGAAAGTGGCCCTTGTGGCCGAGTACGATCAGGTCGAACTGCTGCTCCTGGGCGACGCGGAATGGGACGGCGAGCGCGCGCGCGAAGCCCATGCCAGACACGCCCATTGACGTGAGAGTCCGAGCCGCACGCCTACATGACGCTGCGTGCGCCGGCCCAGTGCATGCGTAGTCATCACGCCTCCCTTCCGCTATTCCCTAGGTGAAGATGATCTGGCCGCCGGCGGCCTTCTCGTAGAACTCGCCGACGCTGATGATCTCGTCGACCTGGGGGACGAAGTCGTCCATCGTGAGGTCGAACATGTCGACGGTCGCCTTGCAGGCGTAGAGACGGGCGCCGGAGTCAGCCACGAGCTCGATGAACTCGGGGATGGGCGGGATGTCGATCTTCTCCATCTGCCGCTTCATCATCCAAGTGGCGAGCGCGGAGAAGCCGGGCAGGGCGCCGAGCCAGGTGGGTAGGTGCATGCCCGGGTTGCCGACGGTGGCGACCTTGATCTTCTCGTAGCGGTCCTCGCGGATCGCGTCGAGGCCGAAGAAGGTGAAGAAGAGGTCGGCCTCGATGCCCTCCATGCGGGCGCCGTTGGCCATGATCAGGCCGGGGTAGATGCCTTCCAGCGAGCCCTTGGAGATGACGATCGCGACCTTCTCGATTGTCTCTGGCTCGGAGGCTACGGTCTTCGGCTGTTCGAGTAGCTCGGTCATCGTGAGCTCCTTTCTAGATGCAGCCCTTGGGCTTGGGGATGCCGCCGATCTTGGCGGCGAGCTTGGCCGGTCCCTTGGGGAAGAGCTGGTAGAGCTCCTTGACGGGGACGCCGGATTCCTTGCCGAGCGAGCGGATCGAGGGAGCGGTTCCGGTCGTCAGGTAGCGCTCGCGCATGAACTTGACGACCAGCCAGTGCCGGTCGGCCAGCTCCGTGATGCCGTTCTCGGCTGCGATTGCCTGGGCGATCTGCTCGTTCCACTGCTCGGGATCCGTCATGAAGCCCTCGGCGTCGACGTCGACCGGGGCATCGGCGATCAGGGTCATGGTCATCTCGTCCTCCTCTCAGGTGTGGACCGGGACGCGCTTCTTGCCGGTGGACGGCATCGTCGGTCCGATGCCAGGGATCTCGCGTCCGGGCAGCAGCGCGTGCCAGTAGACCCACTGGAACGCGAGCTTGCCCAGGTGGTTGAGCCTGGACTCGCGCAGCAGCGGCAACCCGAACACGGTTGGAAAGTGGCCAGGCAGCGGCTCGGTCTCGTAGTTGAAGTCGATCAGGAGCGCCTTGTGGAAACCTGTCTCGATGAAGCAGTTGGCGTGGCCGTCGTAGCCGGCGTCGAGCTCTTTGTCGGCGAGGTAGCGGGCGACGTTCTCGGTCAGCACCTCGGCCTCGAAGTGAGTGACGGAGCCGGCCTTCGAGGTGGGCAGGTCGGTCGCATCGCCGAGCGCGAACACGTTCGGCTTGACCGGTGTCTGCAGTGTGCGTCTGTCGGTCGGGACGAAGCCGAGCGCGTCGCCGAGCCCGGGCGAGCGCTCAACGTAGGGGGCACCGCCATGGAGCGGGACGGTCACGAGCAGCTCGAAGTCGAGCTCGCGGCCGTCGTAGGAGCTGAGCTTGCCGCCGATGCCATCGACCTCGCCGGCGTTGAACTCGGTCACGAGCTCGATCTCCTTCTCCGCCAGCAACGACCCGAGCTGCTCGGAGGCGATCGGCTTGGTGAAGGCGCCGTCGAGTGGCGTGGCGTAGACGAGCTCAGTCCGGTTGCGGATCCCGCGTTCGCGCAGGTGCCAGTCCGCGAGGAAGGCGAACTCGAGCGGGGCGACCGGGCACTTGATCGGCATGTCGACCAGGTTCACGACCAGCCGGCCCCCGTCGAAGCGCTCGAGCGCCCCGTGCAGCGCCTCCGCCCCCTCGAGGTTGTAGAAGGTGAAGACGCGCTCGTTCCAGCCGGCAGCGGTCATGCCTTCGGTTTCCTCCGGCTGTAGGCGCACGCCGGTGGCGACCACGAGCACGTCGTACGGGAGCACCGTGCCGTCGTCGAGCAGCACCTCGTCGCGCTCGGTCCAGACTTCTTCGACCTCGCTCTCGTGGAAGACGACGCCCTTGTGCAGCTGGCGCCGGCGCGGACGCACGATCTCGTCCACATGCGCGAGTCCGAAGGGGACGAAGAGCAGGCCGGGCTGGTAGACGTGCCGGTCGTCGCGGTCGACGACGTGGATCTCGGCCTCGTCCGGGTCGAAGCGGCGGCGCAGCCGGTTGGCGGCCATCGTGCCGCCCGTCCCGCCGCCGAGGATGACGATCTGCTTCTTGCTCACGATGCACCTCCTGTTGCCACGAGCCTGCGCCCGGCCGGGTGCTCGGGGCGCTCAAGGTGCTCGACGAACTCGATGCCGGCCTCGATCGAGCGGCGAAGCGGACACGAGCTCGCGACCTTCTTCAGGCGTTCGAGCTGCGCCTCGCTGAGGTCGCCGCCGATCCGGATCGCGATCTCGAACCTGCGCGGGGTCGAGCTGTTGTCGTAGTCGACCTCGACCGTTACCTCGCCGAGCTCCCAGCCCTTCGTCCGCGCGTACATCACGAGCGTCGTCGAGACGCAGGCCGCGAGCGCGGCGGGGAACAGCTCGTGCGGCGCCGGTCCGCTCCCGTCACCGCCGAGGCGCTGCGGCTCGTCGGTGATGAGGCGGTGGCGGCCGTCGATCACCACCTCCTGCCGGAGCGTGCCGGGGATCGAGCGGGCTGTCGCGGTCAGACTCATGGCTCTGCTGACAGCCTCACCGCGGGGCGCTCGCACGCCATCGGGGCGCGCGCGGAACGGAGTGCGGACAACTACGCAGCTGAGTAGTTGTCCGTAACGGGGATCAGCGCCGCTGCGGATGGCGCACGCGCCATCCTCGACGAGGATCGGGCAGACAAAGCGCAACGGTGAGGGTCCGCTTGGGCCCTCACCCGGACGGAGGAGAGGGATGGCTGTCTCGCACCCGCTTTCCGATGACCTGGTCGAGCTGATCGCCGAGCGCTTCCGCGCGCTGAGCGAGCCAACCCGGATCAAGCTGCTCGACCGGCTCCGTGAGCGCGAAGCAACCGTGCTCGAACTGACCGAGCTCATCGGGACGACGCAGCAGAACGTCTCCAAGCACCTCGGCGTCCTGCAGCGATCCGGAATCGTCGCCCGACGCAAGCAACGGAACTTCGCCTACTACCGGATCATCGACGAGGGCGTCCTCTCGCTCTGCGAGGCGGTCTGCGGCAGCCTCCAGCAGCAGGTGGAATCACTCCGTCAGCTCGTCGGCGACGCGAGCGCGTGATGCTCGAGCTCTACCAGACCGAGTGGTGCCCGGCCTCGCGCCGCGTCCGCGAGCGCCTAACAGAACTGGGCCTCGACTACCTCGTCCACCAGGTGCCCGTCGAGCGCGAAGCGCGAACCACGCTACTCGAGGCGACCGGCGCCGACACGATTCCGGCACTGCTGCTCGAAGACGGCGGAGCAGTCGCCGGCGAGGAGGCGATCGAGGTCTACCTCGACGAGCGTTTCGACGAACCACCCGAGGCCGAGGCGCACCGCCTGAAGGCGGCCAAGGCCCACCGCCGCTACCTGGAGGAGGAATGCGAATGCTTACAGCCAGCTACACACTGAGCGCCACGACCCCGTTGCCGTTCGCCGACGCCGTCGAGCGGGTGCGCGCCGAATTGAAGACGGAGGGGTTCGGCGTTCTCTGCGAGATCGACGTGCAGGCGACGCTGCGCGAGAAGCTCGGCGTCGAGGGCGAGCCCTATCTGATCCTCGGTGCCTGGCACCCACCGCTCGCCCACCAGGCGCTCCAGGCCGAGCCCGAGCTGGGCGTGCTCCTGCCCTGCAACGTCGTCATCTTCCAACGCGGCGGCGAGACGCACATCTCCGCGATCGACCCGGAACGGATGCTCTCGATCGTCGACAACGATGAGCTCGCCCCGGTGGCCGCAGAAGTGAAGAGCCGGCTTGGCGCCGTCGTCGAGCGTGCCGCCGCAGGCTGAAGCGTCCGACCTGCTAGACGGTGGCGGACGCGTTCTCGGCGACGAGGAAGACGGCGACTGCAATCAGGAGGAGCGCGAAGAGTGACCGAGCCGCCGCGGTTGGACGTGGGCGCCGACGCGGCGGCCGGCCAGCGCACCGGCGATCGCGCCGGCGGTGAAGATGAGCGCGACCGCCCAGTCGATGGTGCCGCTGGCCAGGTGAGCGGCGAGCGCAGCGGCGCTCGTCAGCGCGATCACGAGCAGCGAGGTACCGACCGCGAGCGTCAGCGGCACTCCCAGTAGGAGCACGAGCGACGGGACGATGAGAAAGCCGCCGCCGACCCCGAAGAAGCCTGTCAGGACACCCGCGCCGACACCGACAGCTCCCACGCGTGCGAGCGAGGCGTTGCCGCCCTGCTCAAGAGGGTCCTCCCGCCGGAGCAGCATCGCTGTGGCGGCGGCGAACAGCAACAGGGCGAAGGCGAGCAGCAGCCCTCGCCGCTGATGAGCCGGTTCAGCGCAGTGCCGGCGATCGCGCCGACCCCGCCGGCTGCTCCGAATGCCAACGCAGTCCTCATCTGCACGCGGCCGATCCGGGCGTGGTCGACCGCGCCGACCAGGGCGGCGGTGCCGACGACCAGCAGCGACTCGGTCGTCGCCTCCTTTGCGGGCTGGTCGAGCACGTAGACGGGCACGGGGACGGCCAGGACCGAGCCGCCGCCGCCGACCAGGCCGAGCAGCAGCCCGATCCCCAGGCCGAAGGGCAGGGCGAGCAGCGCCGCGCTCACCGCCCGCCCCAGTTCCTAGCCGTGTCCGAAGCTGACGTTGGGGAGGATGCGGCCGAGCCAGCGCGGGAGCGCCCAGGCGCGGTGGCCGAAGACGCGGAGCAAGGTCGGCATCAGCACCAGCCGGATCAGCATCGCGTCGAGCAGGACGGCGATGCCGAGGATGACGCCCATCTCTTTCGGGGGCAGCGGCCCCGAGAGGGCGAAGGTGAAGAAGATCGCCACCATCACCGCAGCGGCGGCGAAGATCACGCGGCCGGAGTGGGCAAGGCCGCCGATCGCAGCCTCGCGCGGGTCGCCGGTGCGATCGTAGTGCTCCTTCGCCGAGGCGAGCAGGAACACGGTGTAGTCCATCGAGATCGCGAAGATCATCGCGAAGAAGAACACTGGCGCCCAGGCGTCGAGGAACCCCTGCGACTCGCGATCGAGCAGTCCGCCTCCCTTGACACGGTCGTGCTCGACAAGACCGGCACCCTTACCCGCGGCGAGCCGGAGGTGGTCGAGATCACCGCCGACGGCGTCCGCGAGGAGGAGCTGCTTCGGCTCGTGGCGGCGGTCGAGCGCGAGAGCGAGCATCCGCTCGCCGAGGCGATCGTCAAAGCGGCCGAGGAGCGTGGTGTCGAGCGGCTGCGTGCCGATAAGTTCGAGTCGGTCGCCGGCCACGGCGCGGTCGCCACCGTCGACGGCCGCCGCGTTCTCGTCGGCAACCGCCCTCTGCTGGAGCGGGAGGGGCGTGTCCCTCGACGGTCTCGCGCCGCGCGCGGACGAGATGGCGGGCGCGGGGCGCACGGTCGTCCACGTCGCCGTCGACGGCGGCGCCGCGGGGCTGATCGCGATCGCCGACGCCCCGCGCGAGACAGCGGTCGAGGCGGTCGCCGCGCTGAAGGAGCTCGGCGTCCGTCCCGTCATGCTCACCGGCGACAACCGCCAGACTGCCGAGCAATCGCCGCCGAGCTGGGGATCGACGAGGTCCTGGCGGAGGTGCTCCCGGCCGACAAGGCGGCCAAGGTCGGCGAGCTCCAGGCGCAGGGGCGCAAGGTCGCGATGGTCGGCGACGGCGTCAACGACGCCCCTGCGCTCGGCCAGGCGGACGTCGGGATCGCGATCGGCGCCGGCACCGACGTCGCGATCGAGACCGCCGACGTCGTGCTCATGCGCTCCGACCCGCTCGATGTCGCCACCGCGATGACGATCGGTCGCGGCACGCTGCGGAAGATGCGCCAGAACCTCGGCTGGGCGATCGGCTACAACTCGCTCGCCCTGCCGATCGCGGCCGGCGTCTTCGAGCCCTGGGGGCTGACGCTGCGGCCGGAGATCGCGGCGATCTCGATGTCCGGCTCGAGCGTCCTCGTGGCGGTGAACGCGCTGGCCCTCAAGCGGCTCAAACTGCCGAAGACAAGCTGGAGTTCGGGATCTACTCCCGCTCGATGCCGAGGAGACCTGCGATCCCGTGCTCGGCCCCGTGCAGATCGCCTTCGCGCAAGTGGGCGAGGGCGGCCTGACCCTTCGTGCGCTCCGCACCCTGCGCCTGCTCCACGAAGTGCTGCATCTGGTGGATCGCGTCCGCCCGATCGCGCTGGTCGATCGCGCTGAGGGCGAGGCGCAGGCTCAGCCTCTCGCGGCTGAGCTCGGGCTTCGCCTTGCCGGCGAGCATCTCCTCGATCAGGTGCTCGGCCTCATGGAGCTCTCCCGCTCGCAGCATCTTCCGAGCCTCTTGCATCGTTTCGAGGTGCTCCCCCTTCACCGTCTGAATGATGTGCCCGACGTGGTGGAGCGCATCGCCCCTGTCGCCCGCTGCGATCGCGCTGATCGCCATCCAGTGGTGGATCGCGAGGACCTCGGAGAGCTTGACCGGTTCCATGTGCACCTCCATGGACTCGAGCCCGGCGATGTAGTCGGCGATCGCCTCGAGGTCATCGTCGGCGAGCTGCTCCTCGGAGTAGGCCGGCATCTGGGCGAGCGGGCTCCGCACCTGCTGGTGCACTTGTTTGGAGGTGTGACCGGCCACCGACGGCGCGACGGCCGTGCCCTCCGCATTCTCACCGTGACAGGCCGCGCAGCCAGCGGCCAGGTAGGCCGCCCTCCCGGTGCGCGCTTCTCCTCCTGGTTGCGCGGTCGGCTGTGTCTGCCCGGCGACGGTTCTCGTCACCGTCACCGCCTCCTCGTCAGTGGCTTGGCCGATTGCCCAGCCGATCAGGCCAGCCCCAAGCGCGATCGCAACCGCGCCGAAGGCGAGGACTCCGGCGAGCGTGCTCGGAGAGCGCCGCGACCAAAAAGCCATTTGAGGCATTATCCGCCACAGTGGGGCAAACACGCATGCATCGGCGGCGGCTGGTTATCCTCACGCTGTGAAGGGAGCCGTGGCATCCGGCCTTCGCGGCACCCGCGGCTCGCTCGTCGGCTCGTTCGCCTGCGTCGTGGTCGTGCTCTTGCTCGCGAGCCACGATCTCCGCCCCCTCCTGGAGCCCGGACACGACCACGGCTCGGCGACGATCGCCGGCCTCTGCTTCGTCCTTCTCGGCGCGCTCGTGCCCTTGATCGTCGCTGCCACCCCGCCGCGTCCGGCGAGCGTCGTGCCCGCTCTCTCGACAGCGCCGCTCCTTCTGACCCCGGCTCGCCCCCTCCCCAAAGCTAGCGCCCGCGCGTCGCCAGCCTTGGCTCCAGCGCTTCCGTAACTGAGTCTCCTCAGCCGTCCTCGCTGGCCGACCGCGCCCGCGTCCCAGAACGACTGAAGGAGAGAACCATGAACACGCCGATCAAGACGCTTTTCGCTGCGATGCTGATCGCGCTCAGCTTTGCCGTCGCCGCCTGCGGCGGCGGAGACGACGGCGAGGCCGAGGAGACGGCAGGGACGAGTACTGTGCCCTTCGACCGCGCTTTCATCGATGCGATGGTCCCCCACCACCGGAGCGCGATCGAGATGGCGCGGGCGGCGAAGAAAGCGGGTCTGACCGAGCCCGAGCTGATCGAGATCGCAGACGACATCATCGCCTCGCAGCAGTCTGAGATCGATCGCATGCTCGAATTGCGCGAGCAGTGGTTCGGGTCGCGGGAGATCGACCCGCAAGGTGCCTCGGCCCTCGGCCTATCCGAGTCGGAGATGGGAATGATGGATCACGGGGCCGACGAGATCGGAGGGGCGGACGACGTCGACCGCGCGTTCGCCGAGGCGATGATGCCGCATCACGAGG
>WNGB01005527.1_pt1 | contig 29405 bp, 31 predicted proteins | sample 5400681 | NCBI WGS metagenome assembly WNGB01 (sample SAMN13153367, study PRJNA577476) | soil metagenome | isolation source: 115 cm soil or saprolite under grassland replicate 2 | place: USA:California | collected 2016-06-15
GACTGCCTTTCGCGCCGCCCGAGCCGATCATCCGGAGGCTTGCGAGTGATACGACAGCCGACGTCGAAGGCGGTGGCACTCAGTTAAGTGGCAGTCTTCGAGACGCTCGACGGCGAGTACGAGCAGGTTGTGTTCTTCCACGACCCCCCAACGGGCCTTCGTGCCATCGTCGCCATCCACTCCACAGCGCTGGGCCCATCGCTCGGCGGCACCCGCCTCTATCCATTCCAGAGCGAAGATGAAGCCCTTCGAGATGTCCTCCGCCTGGCCAGAGGGATGACCTACAAGGCGGCCGCGGCCGGGCTCGACCTGGGTGGCGGCAAAGCCGTGATCATCGGTGACCCCAAGCGCATCAAGTCCGAGGAGCTGCTCCGCGCATACGGCCGCTTCATCGAGACCCTGGGAGGCCGGTACATCACGGCCGAGGACATCGGTACCAACCGTGACGACATGGACGTGATCAGGCGGGAGACCCGCTACGTGGCGGGCGTCTCACCCGAGCTGGGCGGTTCGGGTGACCCGTCACCGGTGACGGCCTACGGCGTGTTCCTGGGCATGAAGGCGTGCGCCGAGGAAGCGTGGCAGGAGCACACCCTCCAGGGACGCAAGGTCGCCGTCCAGGGGGTGGGGAAGGTTGGCTATCACCTGGTCAAGCACCTGGTCGAGGCGGGAGCGACCGTGGTCGTGTCCGACGTGGACGTCGACACCGTCGCTCGGGCCGTCCGGGACTTCGGCGTCGAGACCGCAGACCCGGACAAGATCCACGCCGAGGAATGCGACATCTTCGCGCCCTGCGCGCTGGGCGGAATCATCCGGGATGACACGATCCCCGAGCTGAAGTGCACGGTCGTGGCCGGGTCGGCCAACAACCAACTGGAACGTCCGGAGCATGGCGAGGCACTGGCCGAGCTCGGAATCGTGTACGCGCCCGATTACGTCATCAATGCGGGGGGACTGATCAACGTCTCCGACGAGCTCCAGGGTTACAACCCGGAGCGAGCGAAGGGCCGCGTGGAGTCCATCTATCGGACGCTACGCGAGATCTTCCACGTGTCCCGGGACCGGCACATCAGTACGTCGGCCGCAGCCGATGCCTTCGCCGGAGAACGCATCGGAAGGATCGGCCGGGTTCGCCTGTACTGGGTGCCGGGCGGGCGAGGGTGGACCAGGATCTGGGGGAAGGGATGAACGAACAGGAGGGGCCGTTTCGAGTCCTTCCCCTGGAGGGTGAGCCCCACCACGAGCTCTCCTCGATCGGATTGACGGAGAAGGAGCTCCGGGAGCTCTACCGACTCATGGCGCTCACCCGCAGGGCCGATCTCGAGGCTACGGCTCTTCAGCGCCAGGGCGAGCTGGCGGTCTATCCGCCCCTGATCGGCCAAGAGGCAGCCCAGGTGGGAAGCGCCTTCGCCCTGGAGGAGTCGGATTGGATCTTCCCCTCCTACCGGGAGCTCGGAGCCGCAGTCGTCCGGGGCGTCGACCTGGTCGAGTACCTGCACTTCTACCGCGCGACCTGGCACGGCGGGACCTACGACGCGGTCGCTCACCGCTTCGGGATGGTGAGCGTTCCGGTCGCGTCGCAGATCCTGCATGCCGTGGGATACGCGATGGGCGCCAAGCTCGACCGGACCCCCCTGGCCACCTTGGTGTACTTCGGCGACGGCGCAACCTCGGAGGGAGACTTCCACGAGGGGTGCAACTTCGCCGCCGTGTTCCGCGCCCCCGTTGTCTTTTTCTGCCAGAACAACCAATGGGCCATCTCCGTCCCCCTGTCGGCGCAGACCGCCGCGCCCATCTGGAAGAAGGCTGAGGCGTACGGCTTCCCCGGCGTGCGGGTCGACGGAAACGACGTCCTGGCCGTGTATCAGGTGACCAAGGAAGCGGTGGCCCGGGCCCGAGATGAGGGCATCCCGACGCTCATCGAGGCGGTGACCTACCGGATCGGCCCCCACTCGACCGCCGACGACGCCTCCCGGTACCGCCCCGGCGAGGAAGTCGAGCAGTGGAAAGCCCTGGATCCCCTGGATCGGTACCGTTCCTGGCTCATGTCCTCCGGAACAGCCGATCAGGACTTCTTCCAAACGGTGGACGCCGAGGCCAAGGAGTTCGCCACCAAGATGCGGTCCGGGGTGATCGCCTCCGGCCCCCGCCCGGTCGAGGAGATGTTCGAGTGGGTGTTCGCAGACCTCCCCCCACACCTGGCCCGGCAACGCGACGAGGCCCTGCGCTTCGCGGAGGAGTCGTCGGGAGGAACCCACCGTGGTTGAGGTCACCATGGTCAAGGCCCTCAACGAAGCCCTGCGCCACTCTCTGGCGGAGGACCGGCGGGCCCTGGTCCTGGGAGAAGACATCGGGAAGCTGGGGGGCGTCTTCCGGGTGACCGACGGCCTGCAGGACGAGTTCGGCACCGAGCGCGTGTTCGATACTCCCCTGGCCGAGGCAGGAATCGCCGGCGTCTCGCTCGGCCTGGCTCTGGCCGGGTGGCACCCCGTGGCGGAGATGCAGTTCGACGGGTTCTCCTATCCTGCACTCGACCAGATCATCAGCCACGTCGCGAAGTACAGGTTCCGTTCGCGGGGGCGGCAGACCGTGCCGTTGGTGATCCGGATCCCCTACGCGGGCGGGGTGGGCGCCGCCGAGCATCACTCCGAGAGTCCCGAGGCCTATTACGCGCACACCTCCGGGCTCAAGGTGGTCACGCCCTCTTCCGCCATCGACGCCTATCACCTGCTCAGAGCCTCGATCGCCGATCCAGATCCGGTCATCTTCTTCGAGCCCAAGAGCCGTTACTGGGCGAAGGAGGAGGGAGATCTGGCCGCAGACGATGCACTCCCGATCGGCAGGGCTCGGATCGTACGCGAGGGGGGCGACTGCACGATCGTGGCGTACGGGGCCATGGTGGCGCGGTCGCTGCAGGCCGCAACCAGGGCTTCCGAGCAGGGAGTGGAGACCGAGGTCATCGACGTTCGATCGCTCGTTCCCCTCGACCTGGACGCCCTGGCCGGCTCGGTGCGCAAGACCGGTCGGGCGGTGGTGGTGCACGAGGCACCGATGACGGCGGGCTTCGGCGCTGAGATCGTGGCTCGGATCATGGAGGATGCCTTCGACTTCCTCGAGGCGCCGGTGCTCAGGGTGACGGGTTACGACATCCCCTACCCGCCCGCCACGATCGAGTCCCATCACGTCCCCAGCGTCGAGCGAGTCCTGGCCGCCGTCGACCGAGTCGTCAACTACTGAGCCACGATGGCCGTTCGCGAGTTCCTCTTGCCTGACCTGGGCGAAGGCCTGGATGACGCCGAGGTCGTGGCGTGGCGGGTGGCCGAGGGTGACCAGGTGGAGCTGAACCAGACGCTGGTCGAGGTCAACACGGCCAAGGCTCTGGTGGAGATCCCGGCGCCCTGGGAGGGGGTGGTCGAGAAGCTCCATGCCTCCGAAGGCGACGTGGTCAAGGTCGGCCAGCCGCTGGTGTCGATCCGCGTGCAGGAAGCAGCAACGTCTGCAGAACCCTCCAAGCCGAAGAGGCAGGCACTGCTGGTGGGCTACGGGGTCGAGGAGGAGGAGATCCCTGCCGTGGGGCCCGCCGGTCGCGCTTCCACGGCACGGACACCGGAGCAGGGGGGGCCGGTGCCCGCATCTCCCCCGGTGCGTCGTCTGGCCAAGGAGCTCGGGGTGGACCTGTCCACGGTCACCGGGACGGGTCCGCGTGGACGGGTCACCCGAGAGGACGTGCTCCAGTCGGCTCAGCACGGCGGGGGCTCGGTTCCGGTCGCCGTCGCCCGGCAAGGCGTGCGTGCCATCCCGGTGAAGGGAACGAGGCGACTGATCGCGGAGAAGATGGCGAGGGCGGCGCGAGAGGTCCCACAGGTCACCACGTTCATCACGGTCGACGCCACCGCGCTGCAGGCCTTCCGCCAGGAGCTTTCCAAGGGTACCGACCGGCGGATCACCCCGCTGCCGATCGTCGTGCGAGCGCTGGTCGAGGTATCGCAGGAGCACCCCAAGCTCAACTCCTCGTTCGACGTGGAGAGGAGGGAGATCCTGCTCTTCCAGCAGCATCACGTTGGCATCGCAACTGAGACCGAGCAGGGACTGCTCGTGCCAGTCGTGCACGACGCCGATGCGCTGGGTATCGTCGGGCTCGCCGAGGAGATCGCTCGGCTCACAGAGGCAGCGCGAGCGGGCAAGGCGACGCCTCAGGACATGATGGGTGGCACGATCACGGTCACCAACGTGGGGACGTTCGGAGCCGAGTTCGGCACGCCCATCGTCAACTTCCCAGAAGCGGCCATCCTCGCACTCGGCGTGGTCGAGCCCCGGGCCCTGGTCGTGGATGGAGAGGTCCAGGCCCGCCCGGCCGTGACGCTGTCGCTGTCGTTCGATCACCGCGTGCTCGATGGAGCCGAGGCGGGGCGGGCCATGGGGGCTTTGAAATCCTTGCTAGAGAGCCCGTTCAGGCTGGGGGCCCTTCCGCGCTAGGCTCTGCGCCCGTGAAGATCGTCTCGCTGCTTCCGTCGGCCACCGAGATCGCGTTCGCCCTCGGCCTGGGCGATCAGCTCGAGGGTGTGACCTATGAATGCGACTATCCTGCCGAGGCCCGGGCCAAGCCCGTCGTGTCGACCACGGCCCTCCCCCAGGACCGGCCGCTCTCGGCCGGGGAAATCGATGACCTGGTCACCGCGTTCATGGAGCGGGGCGAGCCCATCTACGCGCTCGACAAGGATCTGATCCAGAAGATCCAGCCCGATCTCATCCTGTGCCAGGACCTGTGTCGCGTCTGCGCAGTCCCCTCCGGACAGGTCGAGGACGCCCTCGAGGAGATCGGCTGCGAGGCCGAGGTGCTCTCACTCGATCCATTCACCATCGACCAGATCCTGGAGAACATCGCGCAGGTCGGCCGGGCCACGGCCACGGAGGCCCAAGCGAGGCAGCTCGTGGACGGCCTGGCCGCGCGGATCGATCGAGTCCGCCATACTGCCGCCGGCCTTCCCTCGATCCGGACACTCTGCCTGGAGTGGAGCAACCCTCCCTTCGCCGCCGGACACTGGATCCCCGGAATGGTCCACATCGCGGGGGGCATCCACCTCCTGACCGGCTCGGATCCGCCAGCACCGTCTCGGAGGGTGACGTGGCACGAGGTGGCCGAGGCCGGCCCGGAGGTCATCGTCTTCATGCCGTGCGGCTACTACCTGGAGGAAGCAGAAGCGGAGGCCGAGAAGCTGCACGAGATTCCGGACTTCGCCGAGACACCAGCCGCCAGGCTCGGCAACGTGTTCGCCGTGGACGCTTCGTCTCACTTCTCGCGGCCCGGTCCGCGCATCGTGGAGGGGCTCGAGATCTTGGCATGGGCCCTCCACCCGGAAGCGTTTCCCGAGCCCGCCGCCGACACCCTCTCTCGGATCGAGTAGCTATCCAGCGCCGTGAGCCATCAGCGCCGTCACCGCCCACCGGGTACAGAGCCGGCCACGCGGTTTCGGCCCCGGTTTCATTACGAACTCATCGCCTGCGGGCTTCGGGGGCACGAGCTCGTCGGCACGGACGTCGCCGAAGTCGGTCCCGAGGATGCATTGCTGGTGGTTCAGACCCACGACGTCCGGTGGCACCGCTGCATCCGGTGCGACAGCTGGCTTCCCCGGCCGATCCCTGAGTTCCCAGCCAAGAGGCATCTGCCCGGGCGGAAGGAGATCGAGTTGCCCCTGCGGGGCCGCGCACTCCGGGACAAGTTCGTGCTCCGAGTCATCGCGGTTGACAGGGCTGCATTTCCTGATCTTGGGGATCCTGGCCACGGCGATCTTCCTGTTCACGGCCCACCGTGTCCAGTTGCAACACACGTTCTTTCGCGTTTTGGCCGGCCTGCAGGGCGGAGTGGGCGGGCCGACCGAGGACACCCATCGCGGGGTTCTAGGCGAGCTGCGCAGGCTCTTCTCGCTCAGTGCCCGGCGGCTGGAGATCGCCGGCACGGTGATCTCAGGCTACGCGCTGCTCGAGGGCGTGGAAGCTGTGGGCCTGTGGTTTTCAGTGAGGGTTTCTCGGCCTCCGAGGGCCGCCATGCTAGCCGCTCGGCTGGCCCTCGGGGGCCGAGCTGGTAGTCCCAGGACTGGGAGGTGGAGCCGTCGTGGCCGCCTGCATCCTGGGCCCGAGCCACACGTCCTTGATCACGACCTTCGCCGCAGCCGCCAGGGGCAGCGCCAGCAGGGCGCCGGCGAATCCAGCCAGGCTGCCTCCGATGAGGACGCTCACGATCACTGCGGCCGGCGTCAGATCGACCGCTTTCCTCATCACCCGAGGAACGATGACGTAGTTCTCCACCTGCTGGTACGCGAGGAAGAAGATGATGGTGACGATGCCGTCACCGACGGAGGAGAAGAACGCCACGATGACGGCAGCCAGGGCCCCGAGTGTCGCTCCCACGGTGGGAATGAGGTCGGCGATGGCCACCCACATCGCCAGCGCCGCGGCGAAGGGGACCCCGACGATTCGCAAGAAGACGAACGAGGCGATGCCGGCGATGACCGAGATGGCGAGGTTTCCAGAAACGTAGCCGCCCACTCTGTCGAGGGCCTCCTGGAAGATCAGGACGTTCCGCCGCCGATGCTCCCCGCTCATGAGACCCTCCGCGGTCCGCTCCCCCCGAGGGAGGGCCATGAGGAAGTAGATCGTGAGGATCAGGATCGTCAACAGATTGAAGATCACGCTGGCGACACTGCGCGTGATCCCGAGGATCTTTCCCAAGGAGGCCGAGGCGAGGCTGGGCAGACGGTCGGTGAGTGACCTCAGCTTGGTCGAGAGGTCGTTCTTGCGCGCAAGGTCTCGGAACCACGTGTTCTCCCGCTGGAGCCGGTCGACATAGCCTGGGATGTCCAAGGCAAGCTGTCGCACCCCCCGTACCACCGGGGGGATCACCAGGATCGAGAACAGCGCCACGAACCCCACGGTCGCCAGCATGATCAGGAACACGGCCCATCCGCGAGGCAGGTTCAGCCGCTGCAGCCTCTTGACGGCGGGATCCAGGCCGATCGCGAGGACCGCCGCCACGAGCACGAGGAGAAGGATGTTCCTGACGGCCCAGGCCGCCCGCAGCAGCGCCAGGACCGCAACCACCACGAGAGTGACCTTGGCGTAGTACGACAAGGGAGGGCCAGGTCGGTCGGCCACGGAGGTACTCTCGGCCCTGCGGGGGCCTGTTTCCAGCACCCTCCCGATCTTGGTTCTGATGGCCGGAGGCCTCGCTGTTCGATCGAGTTGAGGACCAGGCTGGCTATGGGTACCTTTCCATCCGTGCCGGCGAGGCAGAACTCGGTGACGCCGAAGGACGTTGGACGGCGCGTGTCGTTCCAGTACGAGCTGCCCAACGGCTATGTGGGTGAGGCGGTCGGCGTCCTCGAGGCCTGGGACGATCCGGCCAACACCTTCCTCGTCCGTAACTCCAGAGGCGAACTGGTGAGGGTGCCAGCGTTGGGAGTCCGGTTCGGCAGGGTCATCCCGGGCTGACAACCACCGCGGAGAGGCCTACCTGGCAGCGATCGTCTCGTCGACCAGCCTGACCAACTCGTCGATGTCGAACGGCTTGGCCAGGAAGGCCCCCACGCCGGCTCCTTCCGCACGGGCCTGGTCCGCAACCCCAGCAACTGCAGACACCAGGATGACCGCGGGCCTGCGCTCGTCGGGGAGCTCTTGCGCCCTGGCCAGGACGGACCAACCGTTCACCCGGGGCAACATCACGTCCAGCACCAGGACGTCCGGGACGAAGCTCTCGAGGGCGTCGATGGCAGCGAGGCCTTCCAGGGCCACCTGGACCTCGTACCCCTCGCTCTCCAGGTTGAACTGCTCGACCCAGGCCAGGTCGGCCTCGTCCTCCACGATGAGGATCCGCCCGCGGCTCATCGGACAGGGACTTCCGGTGGCGTGTTCAGCCCAGCTTCACCCCTGTTCCGGGTACCACCTCTCCCACGATCACCGCGCGGACCCCCAATTCCTCGCACATGTCCGTCGCCTGGTCCTCTCGACCCTGCGGAACGACGGCGACCATACCTATACCCATGTTGAACACCCCGAACAGCTCGGGGGGTTCGAGTCCGGCCTGCCGTGAGAGCAACTCGAAGATGGGTGGTTGGTGCCACGCACGGATGTCGACGCGTGCGCCCAGTCCCGGTGGCAGCGCCCGGGGAACGTTCTCGTACCAACCCCCTCCCGTGATGTGCGCTGCAGAGCGAACGAGGCCTGCCCGCGCCAAGGCCAGAACGGGCTCGACATAGATGGCGGTCGGTTCGAGCAGTTCCTCTCCGAGGGTGCGTCCCAGGGAGTCGATGTACTGATGCAGGGCGAGCCCGCCATCTGAAAGCAACAGGCGCCGGACCAGGCTGAACCCGTTGGCGTGGAGTCCTGATGAGGCAAGCCCGAGCAGGCCGTCGCCGGTGCGGGCCCGATCCGGCCCAATCATCGCCCCTTCTTCTACGATGCCCACGCAGAATCCTGCGAGGTCGAAGCGACCGGGATCGAGTGTCCCGGGATGCTCGGCCGTCTCTCCGCCCAGCAGGGCGCACCCGGCCCTCCGACAGCCCTCGGCAACTCCCTCAACGATCGCCGCCACCTCTTCGGGGACCAGTCGCCCGGTGGCCAGATAGTCCAGGAAGAACAGGGGCTCCGCGCCTGTGCACAGCACGTCGTTGACAGACATGGCCACCAGGTCGATGCCGACCGTGTCGAGCCTCCCAGCGAGCCTGGCCACCTCGACCTTCGTGCCAACCCCGTCCGTCGCGGCCACCAGGAGCCTCCCGTCTCCCAGCTTGAACAGGCCGGCGAACCCACCGACCTCGGCCACGACCTCCCGTCGCCGAGCGCGGCCGGCCACGTCCTTGATCAAGTCGACCGCGCGGCGCCCCGCTCCGACGTCGACGCCGGAGCGACGGTACGCCTCGTCGCCTCCGGTCGCTGGGGGGATCACAGAGTCTCGAGCGCGAACTTCGACGGCCCCTCATCGCCCACCGGAACGGGATACTGGCCATCGAAGCAGGCCCGGCAGAAGGAACCGGTCGGCGCGCCGGTGGCGGCCACCAGCGACCCGAGACTGAGATATGAGAGGGAGTCAGCGCCGACGAAGTCGCGAACGCCGTCGACCGACGCCCCGGCAGCGATCAGCTCGGCACGGGTCGACATGTCGATCCCGTAGAAACAGGGCCAACGGATCGGGGGGCTGACGATGCGCAGGTGGACCTGGCTGGCCCCGGCTTCGCGGAGGACCTGCACGATCTGGCGGGTGGTGGTTCCCCGCACGATGGAGTCGTCCACAACCACCAGGCGCTTCCCCCGTATGGCATCGGGCAGCGGGTTCAGCTTGAGCTTGACTCCCCTGGAGCGCAAAGCGGGGCTGGGCTCGATGAATGTGCGCCCGATGTACCGGTTCTTGATCAGCCCCTCGCCGTAAGCGATCCCTGAAGCCTCGGCGAACCCCTGAGCGGCCGAATGCCCCGTGTCCGGTATCGGGATGACCAGGTCGGCCTGGACCGGGGCCTCGGCGGCCAGGCGTCGCCCCATCTCCCTCCGGGCCTCGTGGACGCTCTTGCCATACATCCGCGAATCGGGCCGCGAGAGGTAGACGAACTCGAACAGGCACAGCGCCGGGGTGGGCGATTCCGCGAACCTCCTCGAGCGGATGCCCCGTTGATCGATGGCCACCAGCTCACCTGGCTCGACGTCCCGCACGACGTCCCGCACGAAGGTAGCCCCGACCACGTCCAGGGCACAGGTCTCAGAGGCCAAGCAGTACCCGGACCCGAGCCGGCCGATGGAGAGCGGCCTGATGCCGTGAGGGTCGCGGGCTCCGTAAACGGTTCGCTCGTCCATCATCACGAAGGAGAAGGCTCCGGCGAGTGTCGGAAACACCTCCATCGCCGCCTCGTCCAGCCCGCGGTCCAGATGACCGGCCAACAGCGTGGCCACTACGTCCGAGTCGGTGCTTGCTCTGCTCCGCTGTCCCGCCTGGTTGACCAGCTCGGGAGTGTTCACAAGGTTCCCGTTGTGCCCCAGCGCGAGGCCTCGGGTCCCATTGGTCTTGAAGGAGGGTTGGGCGTTGTCCCAGGTGGTGGAGCCGGTCGTGGAGTATCGGGTATGGCCGATGCAGAGATCGCCCTGGAGCGTGGCCAGAGTCCGTTCGTCGAACACCTGCGAGACGAGCCCGAGCTCGCGGTAGACGAGGATGCGGCTCCCATCGGAGACGGCCATGCCGGCCGATTCCTGGCCCCGATGCTGCAGCGCGAACAAGCCGAAGAAGGTGAGCCTGGCCACGTCCTCTCCCGGGGCCCATACCCCGAAGAGGCCACAAGCTTCGCGCGGGCCTTCCCCTCCCACTGAGGTTTCGATGGTAACACCCGCCTCTGACAACCCTCTCTCGGCTGGAGGTTGTGATCACGATGGCTGCCTCATCGAATGTGCTGGGATGCCGGCGCGGGCGAGAATACGGGCCCATGGCCATCCACTATCTCTCCGGCCCGCCAGCGACCGCGCAGCTGGTGATCGTGGGGGGAGGCATCGTTGGTACCGCGACTGCCTTCTATTCCGCCCGGGCAGGCATCCGACCCCTCATCCTGGAGCGCAGACCGGCGCTGTCCACGCTGACCACGGCCGCCGCTGCGGGAGGGTTTCGTCTCCAGCTCGACAACGAGGAGGAGTACCGGCTGATCCGGGAGTCCGTGGAGCTGTTCCTGAACTTCGAGGCCCGGAGGTCCGCCGGCAAGGCTATCTGTGGCTGACCACCAGGCGGGACCGAGCCAGAGACCAGCACGCGATCGTGGAAGCGCAGCGGTCATGGGGCCTCTCCGACGTCCAGATCCTGGACGCGACCACGGTCCGAGGGGTGTTTCCGTGGGTGAGCCCCGAGGTTCTCCAAGCGCGATTCCGCCAGGACGACGGCCTGCTCGACCCTCGAACGGTGGCCCTGGGGCTGGCGGCCGGATCACGCGCGCGAGTGGTGACCGGATGCTCCGTCACGGGATTTCGGCTGGACGCCGACCGCGGACGGCTCGCCGGGGTCGAGACCACGAAGGGGTTCATCGCCACGCGAACGGCTGTCATCGCTGCCGGTCCTTTCTCTTCTGAGGTGGCCCGCTGGGCGGGCGTGGAGCTTCCGCTCACCACGGTCCAGCGCCAAAAGGTGGTGTTGCCGGACGTTCCCGAGGTCCCCCCGGACGCCCCGATGACCATCGATGAAGACTCTGGAGCGCACTGGCGGCCGGCCTTTCGGGGTGCCTTCCTTCTGTTCACCGATCCATCGACGCCGCCCTCGCCCCCCGCCGAGGATCTTCCCATCGACCAAAGCTTCGCCTTCAAGCTCCTCCAGCCGAAAAGCCCCCAGGCCGTGGCCCGCGTCGCTCCCTTCTGGAAGCGGGTATGGGACCGGGGAGTGGTCCAGTGGATGATCCAGGCGGGCCAGTACGACGTGACACCCGATCGTCGCCCGATCCTCGGTCCCCTCCCGGTGGAAGGGCTCTTCGTCAACAGCGGGTACAGCGGTCATGGGGTGATGGGAGGCCCGGCAGGAAGTCGCGTGGTTATCGACGTCCTGACCGGCAAGCTCGCAGCCCTGGAGAACCCATTCCGCCCGGACCGAACGTTCGAAGAACGACCCCGACTGGACATGCTGTAAGGCTGGCTATCAGGCCGGCACCTGTCTCAGCACGACGGCCTCAGTCCGTCAGGCGCTGAGTGGACATCAGTCGCGGAAGCGCGCCCTCGTACACGACGACCGCGTCCGACAGGGCGACATCGAAGAGGCTGGCGAACTCCAGGCGCGAACCGCCCGTCAGCCCGAGCCGGGTGATCGGTATCTGGTGGACGGCAGCGACCTGCTCGAAGTCCCCTTCTCTTCCTGGCTTGGCGGTGACCAGTACCCGGGATGCCGTCTCGGAGAACAGTGCCACGTAAGGATCGAGCCCGTCGTCCTGGACCGAAACGGTGAACCCGAGGCCGCCCGCGATCGACGACTCGGCCAGGGCTACAGCCAGCCCGCCGTCCGAGAGGTCGTGGGCCGAGGCGAGTAGGTCCTGTCGAGCGCACTCATGGAGAAGCCGATGGAGGCGGCCCTCCCTTTCCAGGTCCAGGAGAGGCGGGCGACCGCTCACCTTTCGGAGGATGGTTTCCGCGTACTCACTCCCTCCCAGCTCAGGCAGCGTTCGGCCGAGCAGGTAGATGACCAGCCCGTCGGATGCAAAGCCCTGGCGGATGAGCAGCCGGTAGTCGTCGAGGACCCCGACGACGCCTACAACTGGCGTGGGGTACACGACGGAATCCCCTGACTCGTTGTAGAAGCTGACGTTGCCCCCGGTGACCGGAGTGTTGAGCGCCCGACAGGCGTCCCCGATGCCGCGGACGGCTTCGGCGAACGCCCACATCACGTCGGGACGTTCCGGGTTCCCGAAGTTCAGGCAGTTCGTGATGGCCAGGGGCTGGGCACCCACAGTGGCCACGTTCCGAGCCGCCTCCGCAACCGCATGCGCGCCGCCGAGGTAGGGGTCGAGGAAACCATACCGGCCGTTCCCGTCGGTGGAGACGGCCACCGCCCGGATGGTCCCCTGAAGACGGATGACGGCGGCATCAGATCCCGGGCCCAGAACGGTGCCGCCCTGGACCAGCGAGTCGTACTGCTCGTAGACCCATCGCTTGCTGGCGATCCCGGGTGCGCCCAACACGGCGTAGAACGCCTCTTCGAGCGAGACGGGCAGCGGCTGCATTGCCGGGTCGTCCTCCCTCACCCGGACCAGCCAGGGTGGCGGCGACGACGGGCGTTCGTAGACAGGACCCTCTTCCGCCAATGCCTTCGCCGGCACCTGGGCCACCGCTTGGCCCCGGTGCCGCACCAGCATCTCGCCACCGCCGCGCAACCTTCCCACCGCCCTGGCCGAGAGCCCCCACCTCCTGCAGACATCGCGTACGGCCCCGACATCGTCCGGCCGAACGGTCGCCAGCATGCGTTCCTGGGACTCCGAGGTGAGGACCTCGAACGCCTCCATCTTGGGCTCGCGTACCGGCACCTCGTCGAGGTCCAGCTCGACTCCCACCCCGCGTCGGGCCGCGGTCTCGGAGACCGCGCACGTGAGTCCCGCCCCACCCAGGTCCTGGAGGCCTTCGAGCAGCCCCTGACGAGCCAGCTCGAGGCAGGCCTCGACCAGGAGGTTCTCCGTGAAAGGGTCACCGACCTGGACGCTCGGCCGGGCCTGGTGAGCGTCCTCGTCGAGCGTGCGCGAGGCCAGGACCGAGACGCCCCCGATGCCATCACGTCCCGTGCTCGCCCCGATCAAGACCAGGACATTGCCGGCGCCTCCGGTGCGACTGTGGATCAGCTCGTCGGTGCCGGCAAGCCCGACACACATCACGTTCACTGTCGGGTTCCGGCTGTGGCAGGGCGCGAACTTCACCTCGCCGCCCACGGTCGGCACGCCGATCGAGTTCCCGTACTGGCCGACGCCAGCGACCACGCCGGCGAACAGATACCTATTCCGCGCGTCCCCGAGGGGACCGAACCTCAGCGGGTCCAGCAGCGCCACCGGCCTTGCGCCGAGGGACAGGATGTCCCGAATGATGCCGCCCACCCCCGTGGCCGCACCCTGGAACGGCTCGACAGCGGAGGGATGCGAATGGCTCTCCATCTTGAACACACACGCAACACCGTCCCCGAGGTCGACCACTCCGGCGTCCTGCCCCGGACCGACCAGGACCTGCGGTCCTCTGGTCGGGAGGCTTCGCAGATGCACCTTGCTCGATTTGTAGGAGCAGTGTTCCGACCACATGGCGGCGAACATGGCCAGCTCAGTGTCGTTGGGCGGCCGCCCGAGCTTGTCGACTATGGCTTCGAATTCCTCATCCGTGAGCGCGAGCCTGCGGTGGAGCGGGTCTTCGGTCTGGGCGGGCTGCCGGCGCGTCATGCGTGAACGCAGTCGCGGGCGGCCGAGAGGAGCCAGTCGAATACGGCGTGCCCGCCGGTCGGACCGAGGTCCGGGTCCACGGCGTGCTCGGGGTGCGGCATCATGCCGAGCACGTTTCCCATGGCGTTGCGCAGTCCGGCGATGTTGTGAGCACTCCCGTTCGGGTTGAACCGTTCGTCGATGGTCCCGTCGGGCGCGCAGTACCGCATCGCCACTAGCCCCTGCTCCTCGATCCGCGCCATATCCTCCTGAGATGCGACGAACTGTCCCTCTCCGTGCTTGATCGGAACCTGCAGAACCTCTCCGCCGGAGAAGTTGGGCGAGGGGTCGGACGGACCCTCCATCCGTACGTGGATCCACCGGCAGATGAAGGAGAGGCCGCGGTTTCGGATGAGCGCGCCCGGCAACAACCCGACCTCGCACAGAATCTGGAACCCGTTGCATACGCCAAGGACCGGCCGGCCCTCCTCGGCGTAGTCGCGGACCGCCGCCATGACCGGCGCGAACCGGGCGATGGCCCCCGTCCGCAGGTAGTCGCCGTAGGAGAACCCGCCGGGGAGGATCACAGCATCGGCTTCCTGGAGATCGCGGTCGCCGTGCCAGGCGGGTACAGGGTCACCCCCCATGAGCTCGATTGCACGCAGGGCATCTCGATCGTCGTTGGATCCGGGGAAGGTCACCACGGCCACCCTTGGTTTCATCCGGCTCCCTCCGCCGAAGGAACGGTGTCGCCGACTAGGATGACGAAATCCTCGATGACGGGGTTCGAGAGGAACCTCCGGGCCATCTCCTCCACCTGAGATCGTGCCTGGATCCTGGATTCGGATTCCACCAACAGCTCGATGCGCTTGCCCACTCTGACCTCGGACACGTTATCCCACCCGAGGGTGGGCAAGGCTTCCAGCACGGCCTTGCCCTGCGGGTCCAGCAGCCCCTCCTTCAGCGAGACCATGAGCTCGAACCGATATCTCACCGGCGCGCTCCCACACGGGCAAGGTAATCGCCGAATGCTTCCCCAGTGATGCGTTCATAGGCCTCGCGATACCGCGCAGCCGTCTGCTCGATGACCTCGTCGGGGAGGTCCGGGGGCGGCGGTTCGTGGTTCCAGCCGCTCGCATCCAGCCAGTCCCTCACGTACTGCTTGTCGAACGAAGGTTGGGGGCGACCCGGCTCGTAACGGTCCGCTGGCCAGAACCGGGAGGAGTCAGGAGTCAGGACCTCGTCGCACAGGATCAGCTCCCCGTCGACGAACCCGAGCTCGAACTTCGTGTCCGCCAGGATGATCCCACGCTCGAGGGCGTGTGCAGCTCCGAACTCGTAGAGGGAAAGCGTCGCTTCCTTGAGCTTCTGGGCCAGACCCCGCCCCACCATCTCGGCAGCCTGCTCGAGAGTGATGTTGAGGTCGTGGCCGGTCTCGGCTTTCGTGGCCGGCGTGAAGATCGGCTCCGGAAGCCTGTCAGACTCGACCATGCCGGGAGGAAGCTCGATCCCACAGACGCGGCCGGACTCCCTGTACTCCTTCCATCCGGACCCCGACAGGTAACCGCGAGCCACGCACTCGAGGGGGATCATCTTCGCCCGCTTCACCAGCATGGCCCGCCCGGCCAGCTCCTCCCCATTCTCCGGAAACGGCTCGGGGAACGTGGCCACGTCGGCCGTGATGACCTGGTTGGCCACGATGGAGGTCGTCCTGTCGAACCAGTAGAGGGACAGCCCGGTCAGGACCTGACCCTTCGTCGGGATGGCCTGTGGCAGGACGACGTCGAACGCGGAGATGCGATCGGTGGCGACCATCACGAGGTCCTCACCGGCCGCGAAGATGTCCCGGACCTTGCCGCGGGCGTGGAGGTCTGCGACCCTCATCCATCGCTCCGGTTCCGGGTTGTGGCGCCTGCCGGTGCACCCGGCTGGCCCTCGACCCACGGAGAGCTCTGGCGTTCCACGGGCGGCGCCCCGGCCACATTCAACTTTTCCAGGCGGTCGAACACCCGCCCCAGATGTTCGACGAAGGGCCGGAGAGCAAACAACCCCCAGAACTCGTCCCGGGAGATCACCCCCAGAGCCTCGATCTCTTCCCACATCCGTTCCCGGAAGTGAACACCTCGCTCCCACGTGTCTGCGGCGGCACGCTGCACGGCCCTGTAGGCGTCATCGCGGTCCATGCCCCGCTCGACGAGTGTAGACATGACCCTCTGGGAAAAGAACAGTCCCCCTGTGGAGTCGAGGTTTTCCCGCATCTGCTGAGCATCCACCACCAACCCGTCGACGAGCCCAGTCGCGAGGTGCAGGAGGTAGTCGACGGCGATGGAGGAGTCGGGGAGGATCACCCGCTCCACGCTCGAGTGAGAGATGTCACGTTCATGCCAGAGCGCGATATCCTCCAGCGCCGCCTGCAGGTTCGACCGCACCACCCGGGACAGGCCGCAGATCCGCTCGGAGATGATGGGGTTGCGCTTGTGAGGCATGGCACTGGAGCCCTTCTGTCCTCGCGTGAACGGTTCCTGGACCTCGCGCACCTCGGTGCGGGCCAGGTGCCTGATCTCCAGGGCGATGCGCTCGAGGGTTGCGGCCGTCGCGGCCAGGGACCAGCAGAACTCGGCGTGCACGTCCCGCTGGATCACCTGGCTGGTGGCCTCGGCCGGGCGTATGCCGAGCTGCGCGCACACGTACTCCTCGACCCTGGGATCGATCTGGGAATACGTCCCGACCACGCCGGACAGCTTCCCCACGGCGACGGCCTCGCGAGCTCGGCGGAGACGCTCTCGGTCGCGGTCGAGCTCGAACGCCCACAGAGCCAGCTTCTGGCCGAACGTGGTCGGTTCTGCGTGCACGCCGTGGGTGCGCGCGATGCAAAGAGTGAACTCATGCTCGAACGCCCGGCGCCGGACCACCCCCAGCAGCGTCTCGACTCGCTGTAGGATCAGGTCGATCGCGGCGCGCAACTGCAGGGCGAGCGCTGTATCCACCACGTCGCTCGATGTGAGCCCGAAGTGGATCCACCTCCCGGCCTCGCCGAGGGGCTCGGCCACAGCCTCCACGAACGCTGCCACGTCGTGGTCGGTGATCTTCTCGATCTCCGCCACTCGCTGGGGCGTGGGGACCACGGCCCTCGCCTTGATCTGTTCCAGGTCCTCGGACGGGACCTTCCCCAGCCGGGCCCAGCCCTCGCACGCGAGCAGTTCGATCCGGAGCCAGTGGGAGAGCTTGGCCTCCTCGGACCACACCGAGGCCATCTCCGGAAGCGTGTACCTGGGAATCACGACCCGGAAGGATCGGGTCGACGCGTGCTTCTCACGGGCGGAATCCTTCGGCCAGCGAATCCTTGAACCCGTAGATCTTTGCCCTGACGGCAGGATCTCTGACCGCCAGGATCTGGGCCGCCAGGATCGCCGCGTTCACCGCTCCATCGATCGCCATCGTGGCCACCGGCACACCCCTGGGCATCTGCACCGTCGAATACAGGGCATCCATGCCGCCCAGCGTCCCCCCGGACAGCGGGACCCCGATCACAGGGAGCGCGGTGCGGGCGGCAACCGCTCCGGCGAGATGGTTCGCCAAGCCGGCCCCGCAGATCACACAGACCATCCCCCGCTCCTCCGCCGTTCTGGCGAACTCATCCACCACGTCCGGGTTGCGGTGGGCGGAGATCACCCTGATCTCGTGGGGGATGCCGAACCGTTCCAGGATCGCCGTGGCCTGCTGCATGATCGGCAGGTCGGACGCCGAGCCGACCAGCACGCCGACCAGGGGCGATCCCGACACCCTGGGGACCGGCGAAGCCGCCGACTCCAGCCGTCCCACCGGATCGTGCCCGTCGGGCGCTTCCTCGAGCTCGTCGAAGGCGCCCAGATCCTCGGTCATCCGGTCCCCTCCGTCGCCCGCTCGGCGATGTCCTTTCTGTAATGCATACCGTCGAAATGGATCAGGGAGCATGCCTCGTATGCACGGCGGCGAGCCTCCGATACGTCGGAGCCCAGCGCGGTCACGGTCAGCACCCTTCCCCCTGACGTGACCACTTTACCGTCCCGCGCAACCGTCCCCGCATGGAAGACCCGCACCTCTTCCAGCCTGGCCACGTCCTGCAGCCCAGAAACGGGCCTGCCCGTGTCGACGGGGCCCGGGTAGCCCTCCGAGGCCAGTACCACGCCCACACAGGCCTGCGGTGTCCATGCCAACTGGTAGTGGGACAGGTTCCGCTCCACACACGCGAGGAGCAACTCCGGGAAGTTCCCGAGCAGCCGGGGCAGGACGACCTGGGCCTCCGGGTCGCCGAACCGGCAGTTGAACTCCAGGACCTTGGGGCCCCCAGTGGTCAACATGAGGCCCGCGTACAGCACCCCCTGATACTGGACGCCTTCAGCGGCCAGAGCGTCCGCCGTCGCCTGCAGGACGTCATCCAGGATCCGCCTCTCGACCTCGGGAGGAGCCATCGGAACCGGACTGTAAGCCCCCATCCCGCCGGTGTTCGGCCCCCTGTCGCCCTCGTAGACGCGCTTGAAGTCCTGGGCCAGCGCCAGGGGCAGGATGGTCTGGCCGTCTGTCACGGCCATGGCCGTGACCTCCGAGCCTTCCAGATATTCCTCGAGCACCACCGACCGACCGGCTTCTCCGAAGACCCGATTGACCAGGCAGTCCTCCAAGGCTTCCTGGGCGGTCGGCCGGTCTTCCGCGATGGTCACACCTTTGCCGCCGGCCAGGCCGTCCGCCTTGATCACATAGGGGGGTTCCATCCGGCCGAGGTACTCGATGGCCGGTTCGACCTCCCCGAATGCCCGAGACCGGGGCGCCGGGACGCCGTGCCGTTCACAGAGCGATCTCGCCCAGACCTTCGAACCCTCGATCCGGGCGGCCTCCCTGGTCGGCCCGAATACGGCCATCCCTCTGGCCTGCAACTCGTCCACCAGGCCGACCACGAGCGGCGCTTCGGGGCCGACGACGGTGAGATCCACCGACTCTCGTTCGGCCAGTTCCACCAGCCCCGACACGTCACCCACAGCCACGGGGACGACGGTTGCCAGTTCAGCCATTCCGGCGTTCCCCGGAGCAGCGAAGATCCGATCGACGGCCGGGCTCTGGGCCAGGCGCCAGCACAACGCGTGTTCACGGCCACCTCCGCCGACCACAAGGACCCTCATGGAGAAAGCGTCTGCTCTCGGTCCGGACCGAGCGAGACGTGCCTGACCGGCACGCCACCCAGATCCTGGATCAACCGCACGTAAGCCTGGGCGGCCGCCGGGAGGTCGGCGAACCGACGCGCCCGCGAGATGTCCTCGGACCACCCCAGGACCTCTTCGTAGCGAGGTGAGGCCTTGTGAAAGATCGTCTGGTTCGGAGGGAAGTCTTCGAACAGCTGCCCCTCGAACTCGTAGGCGGTGCAGACCTTCAACACGGAAAGGCCCGACAGCACATCGAGCTTGGTCAGGAAGATCTCGCTCAGTCCATTCAGCCGGGCGGCGTAGCGAGAAAGCACGGCGTCGAACCATCCACACCGGCGGGGCCGACCGGTGGTCGTCCCGAACTCCTGTCCCCTCTGCCCCATGTGCGTCCCTGCCGGCCCGAGTTCCTCCGTCGGGAATGGCCCCGAGCCCACCCTGGTCACGTACGCCTTTGTCACGCCGATCACCCGATCGACCTCGCACGGCCCGAGCCCCGAGCTGGCCAACGCGCCCCCCGCCACCGGGTTCGAGGACGTGACGAACGGATACGTCCCGTGATCGAGGTCGAGCATCGTGCCCTGGGCACCTTCCAGGAGTAGACGCTTGCCCTCCCGAAGCGCCCGGGACAGGAGCCCACTCGTCTCGGCAACGTGAGGGGCCAGGCGCTCGCCCTTCTCCAGGTAGTCCTCGACGATCTCATCGGCGTCGAGCGGAAGGCGGTTGTAGATCTTCGTCAGGATGAGGTTCTTCTCCTTGAGGACCACCTCGAGCTTCTCGCGAAAGATCTTCGGGTCCAGGAGGTCCTGGACCCGGACGCCGATCCTGGAAGCCTTGTCGGCATAGGCGGGCCCGATTCCGCGCTTCGTCGTCCCCAGCTTGTGCTTGCCCAGGTATCTCTCGGTGACCTTCTCCAGCTCCAGGTGGTACGGCATGATCAGGTGGGCGTTGCCCGAGACCACCAGGCGCGAGGGGTCGATCCCCTGGTTGGCCAGCGCGTCCATCTCTTCGAGCAGGATTCCGGGGTCGACGACAACACCGTCTGCGATGACCGGGGTGACGTGCGGATACAGGATCCCCGAGGGGATCAAGTGCAGCTTGAGGAGCTGTCCCCCCGCCAGAACGGTGTGCCCCGCGTTGTTTCCGCCCTGGTAGCGGACCACGAAGTCGGTCTCGCCGGCGAGCAGGTCGGTGGCCTTGCCTTTGCCCTCGTCTCCCCACTGCGTCCCGACGAGGATGGTTGCTGGCACGGCAGCGATTCTAGCGGGAGGTACGAGGTCACCTTACCGTTCGATGCGGAACTTGATGCGGACGTGCGTGTGGTACTCCGTGATCTTGTCGCCGTCGACGACGGCCGACGTCTCCAGGACGTCCATACCTTCGATCCCCCGAAGGGTCTTGCCGGCCTCGGCCAGGGCCTGAGCCGCCGCGTCTCGCCATGACTCGGTCGATACGCCGACCAGATCGATCGTCTTGATGACCGACATCCCCCCTCCCCCTTCCTCTTCTAGCTCTTCGCCGATGAATGCTCCCTCGAACCCGAGGTGTACACGTCGATCATGCGCCGGTAGTTCTCGGAGATCGTCTTGGCCGCCGTGGCTCGATCGGTCTCCTGGTCCAGATAGTCCTTCAGCGCGTCCCACCAGATGGTGCGGCCGATGGCGAACCCGATGTATCCAGGAACACCGGCTCCCTGGCGAAGCCAGTGGATCACGGCGTCCTCGTTGGCCCCGCGGCCGAGGACCACGCAGGCCACACCGCCTCGCCCCCCCGAGCGGACCTGTTGGGCGATCCGCTCGCAGTCCTCTCGCTGGTCGATACCTTCGATCTTCCAGATGTCCGGCTCGATCCCAGCGTCCTGCAGCGCCTTGATCGCCCCCACCATCAAGCCCGGCCGGATCTCCTTGTCGTAGCGGTCGGCGTCGCCACCGACCTTCTCCAGCTGATGGGGCTCGGCTGCCACCAACAGTTCGAACAGGAACTTCCGGCCGTTGTCGTGCAGCCAGTCGGAGAGTTTCCTCAGCCGGCCGGCCTGGCGTGTGTTCATCCCCTGATCGCCTTCAGGGTTGTACCGAACCAGGACCTTGGTGAACGTCGGATCGAAGTCCAGGATGTGCTGGGCGAAGCCGTCCTCACCGTACTCGAAGTCGAACTCGTCCTGGCCGCTTTTCTCGACGGGCATGGCGAACTGAAATCCCTGTCGTTCGGCCGTGCGGGCGATGTCGGTCCCCAACTCCTCGTCGACCAGGAGTCCGGCGAACTCCCTGGGCGCGCCCTCCTCGATGGCCTGCTGGAATCCCTCGAAGATCACCCTCTTCGCGTCGGAGATCTGCGTACGCTGCTCCGGCGTGGGCGAGCCGGAGATCCCCAGCATCTTCTTCTGGAACGATCCCCTGTGGTCGAACGCCAGTATGTACAGGCTCTTGTCGTAGCCGAGGCCCACGAGACCTCCCTTCTTCAGGTCACGGTTGTCCTGCTGCGGACATTCTTCCAACTTTCGGCTGGGGCCGAAACTCCGGGCTCGGGGGACCTAATGTGTTCGATCCGGAGTCTGTGGCCCGGCCTGCTGGACAACCACGCGGGACAACCCGATCACTGTCAGCGTGAGGATCGCCGTCACCAGTGCGGTGGCGATGCCGACGCGCTCGGCCAGGGTTCGGACCAGGTGGTAGCAGACCACGTCGGCGGGACCGCTCGAGATCAGCGGGTCAACGCCGGGGGCGTCACAGGTTCCTGCGCCAGATACTGCGGCGATCGCCGCGACCACCGCTCCGACCGTCACGGCCAGTAGCGTCACTCCGACCGCGAGGCTCCGATTGGGGCTTGTCGGCTTCCTCGTGGGTCCTCCTGGCCTCTACTGCTGTTCGAATGGATGAACCGGAGTGAGAGTCTGGACCTTGACGGGATCAGCTTCCTTGGCGAATCTCTCTGCGTCCGAGGGGCTTCCCACCACGAACCCGTAGTGCATCGGCACGGCCAGATGCGGACTGATGGCCTTGGCCAGGCCGGCCGCCTCCCCCGGGTCCATCGTGTACGTACCGCCGATGGGAAGGAATGCCACGTCGGCACGGACGCTCTCCAGCTCAGGGATGTGATCCGTGTCGCCCGCGTGGTAATAGGTGTTGGTGCCGAGGGTCAAGATGTAGCCGACCCAGTTGTTCTCCTTCGGGTGGGCCTGGAGGCGTTCCTTGACCACGTTGTATGCAGGCACCACCTGGACCTTGATCCCGGCAACGTCGAGCGAGTCACCTGGCCGCACCGGGGTCACGTCGCCCGACAGTTCCCGGGCGATGTCGTGCGGTGCGACGATCTTGGTCCCGGTCTTGCGGACCTTCTCGATGTCGTCGTGCTGGAAATGGTCGTAGTGGGCGTGGGTGATGAAAATGGCATCGGCGGGATCATCCGTTGTCACCATCCACGGGTCGATATAAACGGTCAGGTCGTCACCGCGCCATAGATACGCCGACTGCCTGAACCATGTGAATCGATCGAGCATCTGTTCCTCCTCATAGACGTGGGGGCGCCGCGATTCAGCCTAGCGCAACCGCTCTTTGGAGGCATGGCTGATAACCTCGCCCCTCGTGGAGCCCTCGGACACACCGACGGCGGTACCTCGCCGCCTGACCCGAAGAGGCGCCGCGCTCTCGCTCCTGAGGCGCAATGGGGACTTTCGCTGGCTGTTCTTCGCTCAGGTCGTCTCGTTCGCCGGTGACTGGTTCCTGTTCGTAGCTCTGGCCGGGTTGGTTTTCCAGCTCACCCATTCCCCCGGCCTGGTGGCAGCCGTGTACGCCGCGCTCACCGTTCCGTTCGCGCTGTTCACCTTCGTGGGAGGGCCTCTCGCCGATCGGCTGAATCGGCAGGCCCTGATGATCGGGGCCGACCTGGCTCGGGCGGCCCTTTGCTTCGGCTTCTTCCTGATCCATCGTCCCGGTCAGGTCTGGATGGTCTACGTCCTGGCCGGATCGATCACCGCCCTGGGTGCCGTTTTCCAGCCCGCGTCGATGGCCGCCATCCCCAACCTGGTCGACCGCGAGGACCTCGGGACGGCGAACGTCATGGGCGGGGCCACCTGGGGCACCATGCTCGCCGTCGGCTCGGCCATCGGCGGCCTGGTGGTGGCCGCGTTCGGGCGAAAGGCCGGGTACATCGGCGATGCGTTCTCGTTCCTACTCTCCGCGCTGCTGATCCTGCGGATCCGCCGCCCGTTCTCCGAGCCACGCGAGCCGCATCACGAACACCCCGGATTGATCCAGGCGACACGCGAGGCCGTGCAGTACGCGCGCAAGGACCACCGGGTGCTGGCCATGCTGGCCGTGAAGGGGGGGTTCGGGCTGGGAGGCGGCGTCGTGGCGCTGCTGCCCGTCTTGGCGTTCACCGTCTATCACACAGGAGATCGCGGCACGGGCATCCTGTATGCATTCCGGGGGCTCGGCGTGTTCATCGGCCCCTTCCTGGTACGCGGCTTCGTTGACGACGAGGATCTCTCCAAGCTCTTCTGGGTGATCTCCGCAGCATTCGTGGTGTACGGCGCTTCGTACGCCTTGGTCCCGTGGATGCCGGCCATCTACATCGCCGGCCTGTTCGTCCTGCTGGGCCATCTCGGTGGCGGAGCCCAGTGGACCCTCTCGACCTATGCCCTGCAGCTCATCGTCCCCGACCACATCCGGGGGCGGATCTTCGCCTTCGACGAAGGGTTCATCACACTGACCCTGGCGCTCTCGGCGACGGTGGCCGGATGGATCTCGGACGTGGTGGACGTACGCCTGGTGATGCTCGGCCTGTCCGGCATCACCCTGAGCTACAGCGTTGTCTGGACCCTCGCTACCGGCGGCGTGCGCAGGTCGCTTCCCCGTCCGTCGAAGCTCTAGGACCTCTGCTCGCCGGATCCCTCCCCGGGCGATGGGGGCACGGCCGGACCGCCCACATCCTGCGGTGGCGCGCCAGATGAGGTAGGGGGAGGTCCTCCTGCGGGGGGCGGTGGCGCCGCCCCACCCGAAGGGGAAGGGCCCGCCCTGCCAGCACCCGTCCCGGTGAAATCGACCCGCGGAGCGACCCCGACCACGGCCCGCTCGGCCTCGGGGATCTCGAAGAACTCCTCCTCCTTGAACCCGAACGTCCGGGCCACGAAGGCGGAGGGGAACGACTGCACCCGCCGGTTGTAGTCCTGGACGTTAGCGTTGTAGAAGCGACGAGAGGCCTGGATGCGGTCCTCGGTGTTGGAGAGCTCCGACTGCAGGGCCAGGAAGTTCTGGTTCGCCTTCAACTCCGGATAGTTCTCCGCCACGGCGAACAGCCGGCCCAGGGCGGCCACGAACGGTCCCTCGGCCTGGGCCTGGGCGGCCGGCGACTGGCCGCTGGTGGCGGCCGCAGCCGATCGGGTCCGAGCGACTTCCTCGAACACCTCGCGCTCGTGGGCTGCGTATCCCTTGACCGTCTCCACCAGGTTGGGGATGAGGTCGTATCGTCGGCGCAACTCGGTATCGATGTTGGCGAAGGCGTTGCGGATGAGCTGGCGCTGGCTGACGAACCGGTTGTACGAGACCGCCAGGCCGATCCCCACCAGCACGATGATGCCGAGGATGATCCACAGAACGATCACGATGTGCTCCTCTCTCCCTCCGGGCTGGCGGGCGAGCCCGTCCCGTACTCGCTCCACACCAGCCGAGGGATATGGTCGCGGAACAGCGCCGCGCTGCCAAATAGGGGGACCAGCCCTGTGGGCCGGAGGCGACCGCACCACACGAGCAGCGAAGGGCCGTTCACCTCGAAGCCGAAGCTCCCCTGCGTGGACAGCAGCCACCGCATCATCCGAGCGTCGATCAGCTTGTACGCGAACTCGCGGTCCGCTGCCCTGATCTGGAACAGACGGTTGAACTCCTCCAACTCGAAATCGATGTCGTGGAAGGAGAGCGCGTCGGCCAGGCGGGTCAGCAGCTTCTCCTTCTCGATCGAGACCGGGGGCAGCGTTGCGGGCAGATCCGCGAGAACCACCGAGAAATGGTGATAGGAGCGGGAGGTATGGCCCTCGGAGTCGGTCGACTCCGTGTAGTACCAGTAATCCGCTTCCTTCACGGAGAGGCCATGCCAATCTCCCCACATCACGTTCTCGCAGCCCCGGCCGTCGCCCAGACCGAACAGATGGAAGGCATCGTCGGTCAGGTCGAAGGGATCGGCTCTGGAATAGTCCAGCTTGTTCTGGAGCGCGAAGACGGCAAGGGCTTCTCGGCGCTTCTGCTTCTGGACGAAAGCATAGATGACCCCGGCAGCGACGGCCACCAGGATGAGCACGAAGATAAGGGCCTCCATCGGTCACAGTATGGCGAGGCGGGACATTCACCTCACTCTTGTGACCTGCGGGGTCGACGGCGAGGGCCGGGCCATCATCAGCTCCACCGAGGATCGGGTGAAGGTGAGGAATCTTCGACGTGACCCCCGCGCTTCCATGTGTGTCATGTCCGACCGTTTCTTCGGCGGGGGCGTGCAGGTTCACGGCTCGGCATCGATCGTGTCGCTGCCTGAAGCCATGGAACCGCTGATCGACGACTTTCGGAGGGGTCGCCGGCAAGGAGCACCTCGACTGGGACGAGTACCGGCGGGCCATGGCAGGAGCATCGCGTCCTCATCCGGATCGACATCGAACAAGCCGGTCCTGCCTGAATCTGACCGTCAATGTGGCCGAGGTTACGCCGCCGGAGGCCGGGTCAAACCAGCAACTCATCTCCTGACACAGCAACGAGCGACATCAGAGCCGCCGCGTTGAGCTTCGACCTTATGGTGACGAAGTAGATCGCTGCCACGACCAGCCCCACCCCGACCGGTGCCCCGGCTGCCTGCAACCCGACCCATAGCCGCTTGTTCAGGCCGGCCACCTGCCAGTGGTGATCGGGCCGAGTGACCGCGTCCACCATCCCCCAAATGGGCAGAGCCAGAGCCACAAATATGACCAGTGCCACCGCGAGCTGGGCATTGCCCATGTTCAGCAGCTTGAGCCCGGATGCCAGGAGGACGAAGGTCAGAGCCGGCCGGATGAGCCCGTCCGGAGCTCGGGAGGAAAGCCGGGCACCGAGGTACACGCCGGGAAGGCTTCCCAGAAGGACCGACGCGGTCAGGCTCAGCCGGAAGTCGCCGAACAGGATGTGGGCGAGGGCGGCCGAAGCCACGAGCGGGACGGCCTGCACGAGGTCGGTTCCCACCAGTTGCCGAGCGCTGAGCATGGGATAGAGCAGAAGCAAAGACACGATGATCAGGGACCCCGAACCCACGGAGGTCATCCCCACGATCACACCACCGACCATTCCGATCAGGAGTGTCGGGAGGCGCTTCAGGATGAACGGTCCTGGATCGGCGGTCCGTCCCTGGAGGAGAAGAGCTTCCCGCCGGCGGGCTCGTCGAAGTTGGAGGAAGCCCTTGCCCACGATCGAGGCAGACGCCACGAGCAGGGCAACCCCCAGGGCCAGCTTAAGGCGGTCCTCCACCACCGTACCGTTGCCCAGACGCTTCAGGATGAACACCCCGGCGAAGGCGAATGGGATGGACCCTGCCGCGAGCCACCGAACCAGCGTCCAGTTGACGGTGCCGCGACGAAGATGGACGCCGGCTCCGACGGGCTTCATGACCATGGACGCGACGAGGTCGCTGGAGACAGCCGCGAGCGGCTGGACCTTGAACAGGATGACGAGGATGGGAGTCATGAGTGCGCCGCCGCCCATGCCCGTCAGGCCGACCGTGAAGCCGACCAGCAGACCCGCAAGAGTGACGAAGAAATCGATGTGCAACTGCTAAAGCCCAGGTCTCATACGACTCCAAGCTCAACAGACTCTACCGAGGACGTGAGGACCATCAAACGCGAGCCTAGTGGGGAAGCCAGGCTTCGGGGTCGGCGGTCAGCGACTTCACCGACTCCGGAAGTGCTCCCGCCGCCAGGTCTGCCAGGGTGACAGCCTCGAGCACCGCCCGGAGATTGGCCCGAACCGCGATCCACACCTGTTGCAACGACTCTGCCGGCCCTGGATAGGTGATCTCCTCCGGCCGGGCCTCGTGCACGCTGGCCAAAGGACCTTCGACGGCCCGGATGACGTCGGCCAGCTTGATCTTCTCCGGCGGCCTGGCCAGCGCACAACCTCCCTCGGCACCCCGATGGCTCTGCACGATGCGAGCGTGCTTCAGCTCGGACAGGATGTTGAGCAGAAAGCGCAAAGGGATCCCTTGAGCCTGGGCGATCCGGTCGGCCTTGAGAGGGCCGCGGCCCGCCGACGCAGCGAGCTCGGGTGTCGCCCGCACCGCGTAATCCGCCTTCGCCGAGATCCTCACCCAGCCATTGTGCCCTACCCAGCGAACCCTTTGGGGCTCACCGCCGTCCACTCTGCAGAAGCGGGCTTCGCCAGCCAGCAGGAGGCGACGAGATGAGGCGCGTCTGTAGTTGGGCGGTGCTGGTGACGATTGTGGCTGGCGTGGGAGCTCGCGCAGCCCCGGCCTCGGCTGGCGGGTCCACATTCAGTTTCAACAGGCATTGGTTCGCCCCGGGACAACACGTCGCGGGGAGCGCACAGTTCTCTACTGAAGTACGAGAAACCGGGAAGGCCGCGGACGGGCCCTACTTCGCCTATCTCCTTCCTGGCGAAAGCTGGATCGAGCCTCCGGAGTTGCCGCGCAAGGCGATCCGGCTGGCCATGGTGAAGATGCGCCCGGTGCGATCCGGCATCTGGGAGGCCTCCATTGGGTTCGTCGTCCCGGACGTTCGGCCGGGTAGCTACATGGTTTCGCTGTGCAACCATCCGTGCCGTAACGCCTTCGTAGGGGACCTCGTCGGCGCTTGGATCTCTGTCGCTGCTTCCCGTGAACAAGCGAAGATGAAGAACCTGGAGGCACGGATCGAAGAACGGGTAGCCGAGCGACTGTCGGATACGACTTCCGCGATGCAACAGGATCTCGAGCTGCTGCGCGAATCCGTCGCCGCCGAACAGTCGCGGACCATGTCTGTGGCTACAGAGTTGCGACTGAAAAGGATCGACGATCAGATCAAGGCGATGGGCACGGACCTCCGTAACCTACGCGCGCGAGCGGATCAGGGCCTGATCGCATGGCTCTGGCTCGCGGGCTGGCTCGTGGCCGGAGCGATCGCCGCGGCGTGGTGGAGGTCTCGCCGTCGGCGGGCTCAGCTCGCTGGACGGATGCCGGCCGGCTCGGTGACGACGCAAACTCGTTTCCTTCCGGATCGGCCATCACGACCCAGCGGAACGCTTCTTCGGACGTAGGGGTCTCCATGGTGGGTCAAGCGATATCCAAGGCCCTTGCTCCAGAAGGGAGCAAGCTTCGCGGGGTCGGCGCAGTCGAGAACGAAGACGATCCGCACGTGGGTATTGTGACGCCCCCCAGCGCTAAACGGCGGTGAGCGAGTCCACCGATGCGAAAACGAGACCCGCGTCTGGGCCGTCCGCGTCAACCTCGATCCCATCGCCGTCGCGGATCTCCCCTGACAGCAGCTTCATCGCCAGGACATCCTGGACCTCCCTCTGGATCAGGCGCTTCAGCGGTCGCCCCCCGAACTGCGGGTCGTACCCCTTCACCGCCAGATACTCACGGGCGGCCGGGGTGAGCGTGAGCGATAGCTTCCGATCCGCCAGGCGCTGTTGAAGCAGCCGGAGCTGGATGTCCACGATCCCCGCGATGTCGTCCTTGCCCAACGGGTGGAACACGATGATCTCGTCGAGCCGGTTCAGGAACTCCGGCCTGAACGTCTGCCGGACTTCGGCAAGCACCGACTCCCTCTGCTGGTCCGGTGACAGTTCCCCCTGGAAGAAGTAATGGCTGCCGATGTTGGACGTCATCACCACCACGGTGTTCTTGAAGTCCACCGTTCGCCCCTGGCCATCGGTGAGCCGGCCGTCGTCCAGAATCTGGAGCAGCACATTGAACGCGTCCTGGTGGGCCTTCTCGACCTCGTCGAGCAACAGGACCGAGTAGGGCCGCCGCCGGACGGCTTCCGTGAGTTGGCCTCCCTCCTCGTACCCGACGTAGCCGGGGGGCGCGCCGATCAGCCGCGAGACGGTGTGGCGCTCCTGGTATTCGCTCATGTCGATGCGGACCATGGCCCGCTCGTCGTCGAAGAGAAACTCGGCGAGGGCTCGGGCCAGCTCGGTCTTCCCCACACCGGTCGGGCCGAGGAAGAGGAACGATCCGATCGGGCGGTTCGGGTCGGAAAGACCGGCGCGGGCTCGCCGGATCGCGTTCGACACGGCGGTCACCGCCTCGTCCTGATCGACCACCCGTTCGTGGAGGCCGTCTTCCATGTGGACCAGCTTCTGGACTTCACCCTCCATCAGCCTGGCCACGGGGATCC
>WNGB01006828.1_pt1 | contig 29404 bp, 27 predicted proteins | sample 5400681 | NCBI WGS metagenome assembly WNGB01 (sample SAMN13153367, study PRJNA577476) | soil metagenome | isolation source: 115 cm soil or saprolite under grassland replicate 2 | place: USA:California | collected 2016-06-15
CGAGGGCGCTGCCGGCAAATTCACGGTCATCCACCGCACGGAATACTTCGAGGAGCCCCAGAAGATCTTCCGCGAGACGATGACCCAGTTCGCCAAGGACAAGGGCGCCGAGCTGGACATCTCGACCGCCAACCCCGAAGCGTTCGGCGACTTCATGGCCAAGATGCAGGCCGCCGTGCAGGCTGGCGTCCCGCCGGAGCTGGGCTACCACACACTCAGCATCCAGCAGATGCAGTCCCTCGACATCGTCGAGGATGTCAGCGATGTCGTCGATGAGTTGGTCAAGAAATACGGCGATATCGTCCCGGCGAACGCCGACAAATCCGCCAAGGTCGACGGCAAATGGTGGGCGGTGCCGTTCATGAGCAACACCGGCGCCTGGTTCGCCCGCAAGGATGTCTTCGAGGCCGGCGGGATCGACGTCACCAAGCTCACCGACCTGAACAGCTTCCGCGACGCCGCGCTCAAGGTCTCCGACCCGGACAAGCAGATCTGGGGCTGGGGCCTCACGATCAACAAAAGTGGCGATGGCCACGCCATGATCATGCTGGCGATCCAGGCCTTCAAAGGCGCGATCGTCGATAAGTCCGGCCAGAAGGTGGTGTTCAACTCGCCCGAGACGATCGCGGGCGTCAAGTGGCTGGCGGAGACGTACACCGGCGACGAGTACAAGAAGATGCTCCCGCCGGGCATCGAAAGCTGGACCGATCCTAGCAACAACGAGGCCTACCTGGCCGGCAAGATCGCCCTGACCAGCAACGCCTTCACCGTGTACGGCAAGGCCAAGAAGGACAACAACCCGGTGCTCGGGAAGACCGCCGTACTCCAGGTGCCGCTCGCGAATGACGGCAAGACCCGGCTCGCCAGCGGTGGCAACGGCTGGTTTACGATCTTCAAGGGATCCAAGAACATCGACCTGGCCAAACAGGCGATCCTGTACATGCTCGACCCAAAGAACTTCATGCCGATGGTCCAGGGCGGCGGCGGGCTGTTCCTGCCGGCCTACAAGAACCTTTGGACCGACGATGTGCTGAAGATCGACCCGAACTTCGCCACGGTCAAGGAGATCATCTTCAACCCAACCGAGTATACCGGCTTCTCCTACCCGGCCGATCCCAGCCCGGCGGTCGACGCGGTGTTCGCCGAGGCGATCCCGAGCCAGATGATGGCGAACATCACCACCGGCAAGATGAGCGTCGAGGACGCGGTCAAAGACGCGCACGACAAGATCGTCTCGATCTTCGAGCAATCTGGATTGCCGCAAGCCTAACATCCTGAGCGAGTGAAGGGGTGAAGGGGTGAGCGGTCATTCCCCTTTCACCCCTTCACCTCTTCACCTCTTCACAAAGGAGGGGGCAAGCTATGGCGAAACGAGCCGCAAGCGCAACAGCGACGTTGGCGCGGCGCGCTCCAGTCGATCGATCCAAGCGCATCGAGGCGCTCCTGGGGCGCGATTGGAAGGTGGCGCTGGTGTTCGTGCTGCCGATGGTGGTGCTCATGGCCGGGTTGATCTTCTGGCCATTCATCAACGCCATTCTGCTCAGCCTGACGATCCGCAACATCGTCACCCGAACCGAGCAGTTCGTCGGCCTCCGAAACTATCTGCTGCTGTGGAAGGACGCTGACTTTCGCGGCGCGGTGGACAACACGATCCTGTTCACCGTTGCCTCGGTGGCCTGCAAGTTCGTGGTCGGCATGACGATCGCGCTCCTGCTCAACAGCAAACTGCCGTTTCGCAATGTGCTGACCGGCGTGATGCTGCTGCCCTGGATCGTGCCCGAGGTTGTGACGGCAATGGCCTGGCGGAGCATCTACGACCCGATCTTCGGCGGGCTCAACCCGATCCTGCTGCAGCTGGGCCTGATCGACCACCCGCGTGGCTGGCTCTCCGAGCCGCAGCTGGCGATGCCGAGCGTCGACGGCGCCGATGTAATCGCTCGCTTCCGCCATATCACACTGCCCGGCCTGAAGTACGTGATCCTTGTGACGGTGCTGCTCTCGACGATCTCGACGTTCAACACCTTCGGCCTGGTCTACCTGATGACCGGCGGCGGCCCAGGCGGGGTGACGCGGCTGTACTCGATCCTGGCGTACGAGCGAGCGATCATCGGGCTGCGCTTCGGGCCGGGCGCGGCCGTCGCCTTCAGCATGGCGCCAATACTAGCGCTGGTTATTCTGCTGCTGGCCCGCTTCATGCGGCGTGATGCGGCCGCCGGATCCAACGAAACCAGTGTGGACCGCGCGTTCGCTTGGGCTGGCCGCTGGATTGTGCCCGCGCTTGCCGTAGTCGTCGTGCTGTACCTGGCATGGACCGGCTCGGTCGTGACAACAATTTTGCGGCTCGTCTGGTGGGTCTTGACTGCCCTGCTGGTAGTGGGGGTTGTACGTCTCTTGGCCTTTGCGCTGGAACACGGCATGGCCAGGCTCAAGACGGCCGCGCGCCAGCGCCTGAGCGTGGCACTGCGTGTATTGCTGCTGCTGCCGATGCTGTTCTTTGTGCTCTTCCCATTCTATTGGATCATTATCACCTCGTTCAAGACCGATCTTCAGATTCAGCAATACACGTCGATTTTCTGGCCGAACCCCTGGACGATCGAACAGTTCCAGACCTTGCTTTTCAAGACCCCGTTCCTGACCTGGTTTAGAAACACCGTAATTGTGGCGACGAGCAGCACCGCGATCGCGGTCGGGCTGGCAGCGCTGGCCGGCTACGCGCTCGCGCGGCTCAAATTCCTGGGCGCCAACACGCTCACCACCGTGCTGCTGATCACCTACCTGCTGCCCGGCTCGCTGCTGTTCATCCCGCTCTATCGCATCCTGACGAACCTGGGCATTATCAACACCTATATGGCGTTGATTGCGACTTACCCCACGTTCCTGATGCCCTTCGCGACCTGGGTGATGCTGGGCTACTACCGCTCGATCCCCGAGGACCTGGAAGATGCCGCGATGATCGACGGCGCGACCCGGCTGGGCGCATTCTGGCGGATCACCTTGCCGCTGGCCGCACCGGCGCTGCTGTCAGTGACGCTGTTTGCTTTCACCAACGCCTGGAACGAGTTCCTGTTCGCGTTTGTCTTCATCACCAGCGAGAGTCTGAAGACGCTGCCGGTCGGGCTCCAGCTGCTGGTCTTCGGCGACATCTACCCCTGGGGCCAGCTCATGGGCGCCTCGCTGCTCATGGCGATTCCAGTGATGCTCGTCTACATCTATGCCCAGCGCTACCTGGTCGAAGGGCTGACGGCCGGGAGCGTGAAGGGCTAATCCTTGACAAGATGACAAGGTGACAAAGTGATAAGGTGACACGCTATTGATTACTGTCATCTTGTCATCTTGTCACCTTGTCATTTGGGATCAGAATAACGAGACAACTGCTGCACTGGGCTGCGTGCTGATCGGCCCCGGCACCTTCGGCCGCTCAGCGTGCTGATTTCAAGCTTGCGGCCGGCGCCGATCTGGCTATCCGCGCCGAGCTACGCGCATTTGTCGATGCAGCGCTCGGCCTGGCCGCGCCACTCATCCCCGGCGAAGAAGGCCGCGCCAACATTGAGATCATCCAGGCCGCGCTGATCTCGATCGCCGAGCGCCGGCCGGTCGCGCTGTCGCTGCCCGAGCAGGAATGGACACGACGGGCGTATCTTGATAAAGCCCAACTGGGGAGGTCTGGAGGGGCCGAAGGCCTCTCCAGACCTCCCCAGTAGTGGATATGGGGCGGCGAAGTCGCCCCATATCCACTACTAAACTACGGAGGATACATGAAAATCGTCGATTATCGTGTCACGCCGATCGCGTTTAGCGACCCGCCGCTGCGCGCCACCATGGGACTGCACGCGCCCTACGCGCTGCGCACAATCGTCGAGATCACCAGCGATGACGGCATCACCGGCGTCAGCGAGACTCACGGCGGCGCGGCGGTGGTGGACGATCTGCGGGCGGTGGGCGATCTGGTGATCGGGCGCGATCCGCTCCAGCTGGCGGCGCTTGAGGCTGCTATCTGGCCGAGCGGTGCGCGCTGGCGCAGCGACCTGGGCGCGGCGCTGTGGGAGGGCAAGCTGCAATCGCCGCCGCGCACCTTCGGCGCGATCGAGGTGGCCTGCCTGGACATGGCCGGCAAGGCGCTTGGCCGGCCGGTCTGCGATCTGCTGGGCGGCCAGGTGCGCGATCGGGTCGATTTCAGCGCCTACCTGTTCTACAAGCACGCCGGCGCGGGCGGCCGCTTTGGGTTCCAGAACGACCCCGATGCCGCGCCGGGCTGGGCGACCGAACTTCAGCACGAGGCGCTCAGCGCCGAGACGCTGGTGGAGCAGGCACAGGCGATGGTCAAGCACTTTGGCTTCAAGTCGCTCAAGCTCAAGGCCGGTGTGCTGCCGCCCGAAGAAGAGGTACGCACTATCCGGCTGCTGCGCGCAGCCTTCGGGCCGGATATGCCGCTGCGGATCGATCCCAATGCGGCCTGGACGGTCCAGACCAGCCTGCGTTGGGCCAAAGAGCTGGAAGGGCTGCTGGAATACTATGAAGATCCCACTGAGGGCAAGCAAGGCATGGCCGAAGTTGCCAAGCAGACCAGCATTCCGCTAGCAACCAACATGTGTACCGTCAGCTTTGCCGACCTGCCCGAGAGCATTCGCCTTGGTTCAGTTCAGATCATCCTGGGCGACCATCACTTCTGGGGTGGGCTGCGCGCCTCGGTCGAGCTGGCGCGGATCTGCCGCACCTGGGGCATCGGCATGTCCATGCACAGCAATTCGCACATGGGTATCTCGCTGGCCGCGATGACCCACCTGGCCGCCGCCGTGCCGAACCTGACCTACGCCTGCGATACGCACTATCCCTGGCAATCCGATGAGATCATCGTCGGCGGCAAGCTCCGGTTCGAGGATGGCGCGCTGGCGGTGCCTGCCGGCCCGGGCTTGGGCGTGGAGCTGGATAGCGCCGCGCTCGATCGCATGCACAAGCAATACCTGGACAGCGGCCTGAAGTTCCGCGATGACGAGATCGAGATGCAGAAGGTCGAGCCGGGCTGGAAGTACGTGCGGCCGCGCTGGTAACAGCAAGCCTGATATGAGATGGGGATCAAGAACGTGATCGCACGTTGGTGATCCCCATCGACCCAGGATCAAGGAAGCGTCGGCCAGAAAGTGCTACTCACCATAGATGTAAAGGAGCTGGCCCTCCTCGATGCGTGTGGGCAAGAACATCAGACGTGCCTCTGCCCGCGCCGGCCCTTTGAGCCGCCGCCCATCCACACAGCTAAATTCCGCGCCATGCCACGCGCAGACAAACTTCTCACCTTCCTGTTGCAGCGGCCCACCGAGATGCATGCAGACATTCGCAACGGCTTTGGGCATCCCATCCGCGTGATACACCAGCACTTGTCGGCCAAAGAAATCCACCATCTTGGTTCCCTCGGCTGGTATCTCGTCTACTCGGCACAACGTCACCTTCATTCGAAACCTCCACTGATAAGCTAGACAAGGTTCTGGGCTACTTGACAGTTGGTTGGGCTGTGCCCCGCCCCAGCCCACCACCCCAACCGATCAAGTGTAAAGCAAGAATTGCCTGCCTGAAACCTTGTCCTAGCGATAGTAAATAGTTTCATCTTGCATGATTGAAAATGAAACTAGATTGAGTATATCATAGAGTTGTTGAAATTTCAACTACTTTCTGATACACTTGACCCATGGCACAAACGCTGACCGAATCGCAAGTCACCGCATGGCGGCTGTTCATTACGGCCCATGCGACATTGATCGAACATATCGACGAAGCCCTAGTGGGCGCGGGCTGCATTCCACTCCAGTGGTATGATGTCCTGGTCGAACTTGTCGAGGCGCCGAACAAGCGCCTGCGAATGAGCGAATTGGCTCGGCGTGTGGTGCTCAGTCGAAGCTCGCTGACACATCTCGCGGATCGGCTCGAAGCCAAAGGGATGCTCACCCGCGAACGCGTCGGCACGGACCGGCGCGGCGCCTATGCGGTGTTAACAGATCGAGGGCGTGATGCGCTTCGCAAGGCGTGGCCGATCTACGCCCAGGGGATTGCGCAGCACTTCGCACAGCATTTGACAGCCGCGGAAACAGAGACCTTGACCGCCGCCTTTGCACGAGTACTGCACGCGGAGGCACAAGCTGATCCCAGTGAGGAAACATAATACCGGCACGCATGTATCACTGCGGCTAATATTGCGTGCAGTCGTCCGCTTGCCACTCCTTATGATACGAGGCTCTGATCAATGCAGCCACTACAGCCAATTCTAGTTGGCGATCTTTTTCCCGAAGTTTTGGATGCGCTGCTGGATCTCTTATCCGGCCTCTCGGATGACGAGTGGGCCGCGCCAACAGTCTGCCCCGGCTGGTCGGTCAAGGATCTGGCCGGGCATCTCCTGGGCGATGATGTCGGCATGCTCGCGCGCCGACGCGATGGCTACCGGCGCGGCAATGCCGCGTTCGCGAGCTGGAACGATCTGGTCGCATTCATCAATCGCCAGAACGCCGAGTGGGTCGAGACGGCCCGTCGGATCAGCCCGCGCTTGCTGTGCGATATGCTGCGGCTGACCGGCGAGCAGGTGTCGGCGTTCTTTCAGTCGCTCGATCCATACGCGCTGGGCGGCCCGGTCGATTGGGCCGGCCCCGCGCCCGCGCCGGTCTGGCTCGACCTGGCGCGCGAGTACACCGAGCGCTGGCACCACCAGCAGCAGATTCGCGATGCGGTCGGCAAGCCGGGGCTGCGCGAGCCGCGCCACCTCGCGCCGGCGCTCGACACCTTCGTGCGCGCCTTGCCACATACCTATCGCGATGTCGACGCGGCTGAGCAGACGCTGGTGGCGCTAACGATCGCGGGCGCGGCCGGCGGAACCTGGTTTCTGCTGCGCCAGCATGCAACCTGGCAGCTCTACCTCGCCATCGCGCGCGCTCCCGACGCTCAGGTCACACTTGATCAGGATCTGGCCTGGCGGCTGTTCACCAAAGGCATCGGCGAAGAAACGGCGCGCACGCAGGCCACTATCACCGGCAACCAACGCCTGGCAGCACCGATGCTGAAGATGCTGTCGGTGATTGCCTAGTGCAATTGCAGATTCGCCCAGAGGGCGCCCGATTGCAGATCGCAGCTGTCGTCCTTCGTCCTCTGCCATATTCGAGTCGGAACATGCGCGATCCAGCATCTAGAAGCTACAAAAATGCAAAGAAACTATCCAAGGGCGCAGAGATGCGGGTATGTTATACTATATGTTATAGGTTGGGACTTACGTAGCTCGGGGATTTTGCCCCTGGTCGGTTGTTTTTTCGCCCCGCAGGGCGAAAAAACAACCGACAAACAAAGATAGAGTACCATTGTGCATTTCTAGCTCATACGAGCGAGGGTTAGTCATGACGAGTACAGAGCCTGATACCCATCGAGAGGACATTGTGCCAGGGCCGGAGACACTAAGTCACGATCCCATGTTCATCGAGTTTGCGCAGCAGGTGTTCGGTGGCTCCGAGATCGCCGATGGGCTCGCGCCCGACCAGCTGGTGCAGCTCGCAGCGATCGGGCAGATGCGCGTGTACGATAGCGGCGATCTGATCTGTGATGAGCACGAGCACAGCGATGAGCTGTATATCGTCGGCAGCGGTGCTGTCGAAGTCTGGCTGGACCCGGCCTCAATCGGCGATCAGACCAGCGCGCCACGCAAGATCGCTAGCCTCCAGGCCGGGCAGACATGTGGCGAGCTAGCGCTGCTCGATGGCGGCGTGCGCTCGGCGCGGCTGCGCGCAGGGCCGCACGGCGCTCGGCTGATGGCTTTCACATGCGCTGAGCTGCTAGCGCTGTGTGAGGCCGATACAGGAATTGGCTACCGGCTGATGCGCAACCTCGCCGGCGCGCTGGCTCTGCGGCTGCGGCTACAGGATATGCAGCTCTACTCTTCCGAGTAAGAGACTGGAGACTGGAGACTGGGGACTGGAAAAGTCGTCTCCAGCCTCCAGTCTCCAGCCTCTAGGCGGCATTTGACAGGATTGCGCCGCTTTGCTATAATTCTATGCAGTTCTAAAGAAGGCACTCCATCGAGAGAGTGGCAGACCCACTCTTTTTTCGTGTGAAATAGTGCGTACGGCGCGCTGCTGAGTAGCCATATGCACCTCGTGACATACTATTTGAGGAGCGGCGTCGTGTACGCAATTATTCGTGACCGGGGGACACAATACCGCATCGAAAAAGGCCAGGTGCTTCAGATCGCGCTGTTAGATGCCGAGCCGGGCAGCCAGCTTGAACTTGGCGAAGTCCTGATGATCGGCGGCGGCGAGCAGACGCAGGTCGGCACACCGCTCGTGGCCGGTGCAAAGGTGCTGGCGCGCGTGCTGGGCGAGACCAAAGGCGATAAGATCATCGTCTTCAAGTACAAGAACAAGAAGCGCTATCGTCGCCGCACCGGCCATCGCCAAAAGTACACCAGCATCGCGATCGGCGAGATTGTAAGTTAGACTAGCTTTATCGTTTGGGGAGGTTTGGAAGGGCCAAATGCCCTTCCAAACCTCCCGACGAGGGGGTGTGGGGGCGGCGCCGCAACCCCCACTTGGAAAGATTGTAGGGAGGCAGATATGGCACATAAGAAAGGCGTCGGCAGCTCGCGCAACGGGCGCGACAGCAAGCCGAAGATGCTGGGCGTCAAGCGCTACGGCGGTGAGGTTGTGCGGCCGGGCGCGATCATCGTGCGCCAGCGCGGCACGAAGATCAAGCCCGGCGATAATGTTGGCTTGGGCCGCGACCACACGATCTACGCAAAGATCGATGGCGTTGTCACGTTTGCGCCCTACTCACGCAACCAGAAGCAGGTAAGCGTTTACGCCGTGCCTGCCGTTGCGGCAACCGAAAGCACCCCAGCGTAAGACATGCGAACGGCGGCGTGATTGAGCGCTGCATGGCGCGCGTCGCACGCTTTATACCTTTGGAGAAAGTCCCGTGAAGGCAAGTATTCACCCAAAAAATTTTGAGACCACAATCGTCTGTTCGACATGCGGCACCAACTGGCCGACCCATTCGACCAAGCAGAACCTGCGTGTCGATATCTGCTCGCACTGCCATCCATTCTACACCGGCGAACAGCGGATTGTGGACACCGCCGGCCAGGTCGATCGCTTCATGAAGCGCTTACAGACCAGCCAGTCACAGCAGGCCGAGGCTGCACGGCGCCGCGACGAGAAGAACCAGCCGCCGCCCAAGAAGCCGAGCCTGCTCCAAGAGATCTACGGCGACGAGGCGTAGGCTGCTCTTGCTTGGAATTGGAAATGAGAACGGATCGGCCAGCTGGCCGATCCGTTTTTGTGCCGCGCTGCGAGCGCAGAGCGCTCGCAGCGCGGCACAAAAGGAAAGCATCTTGGAGGGACTGTGTCCTTCCAAACCTCCCCAAAGAAATCGTTTATCCCTCTTCATCCTTCTCGCGTGCCTCGGATGCGCCGCCTCCGCGAATCGTGTCCGGCGTCTCGATCCAGCCCCGGCGCAGCGCGTACAGCACGGCCTGAGTGCGGTCGTTAAGCGAGAGCTTGCGCAGGATCGACGAGATATGGTTCTTGACCGTCTGGGTGCTAATCCCGAGAATATCGGCGATCTCCTTGTTGCTGCCACCGGCGGCAATCCGCTCCAGCACCTCGATCTCACGGTCGCTCAGCGGCTGGAATAGCGCGAACTCGGCCTCTGGCGATGAGTAATCGATCGGCAAGCTGCGGAACTGCGAGAGCAGCCGGCTGGCGACCTTGGGCTTCTCGACCACATCATTGATCACATATTCGCCACGCGCGACACGCCGCAGGATATCGGCCAGATCCTTGGGGTTGATATCCTTGGAGCGATAGTCGGCCGCGCCGGCCTGGAGCGCGTTGAAGGCATGCTCGTCGCCCTCGTGAATGCTGAGCATCACCACGCCCAGGCTGGGGTACTGGTGCCGCAGCTGCCGTGTCAGCTCCAAACCGCTGATACCGGGCAGATTCAGATCGACCAGCACGACGCTGGGCTCGCGGTTCGGTGGCGCGGCCGTCAGCCACGCGATCGCCTCCTCGCCGCTGGATGCGTCGGCCACGATTTCGATATCATCGTAGATCGAGAGCGCCGAGCGCACACCCTGGCGGAACAGCGGATGATCATCCACAATCAGCAGCTTCACGGAAAGGTTGGGGGGCATGAAAGCGGCTCCTTTCCCTGGGAATCAAGCCAACGCATATATGCTTCGGTCGGATCGGTCAGCTGTGTATAGCCAGCGGCAGACAGCAACCGGTGAATCGCGACAAGCGGCAGACCGACCACGCAGGTATAGCTTCCGGCCACCGAACGCACCAGCCGCCCGCCTAAGCCCTGGATGCCATAGGCGCCAGCCTTGTCCATCGGCTCGCCGGTTGCGACATAGGCGTCGATCTCCGCATCGGTGAGATCCGCAATCGCTACGTCGCTGGCAACGAGATCGAGCTGGGTATTGGGTATTGGGTATTGGGTATTGAGTGGATGAGCAGTTCCCAATCCCCAGTCGCCAGTCGCTAATCCCATGACAGCCAGACCAGTATACACCGTATGCGTCCGCCCGGACAGCCGGCGAAGCATTGTGCAGGCGTGCGCAGGATCACGCGGCTTGCCAAGCACATCGCCATCGAGCACGACAATTGTGTCGGCTCCGATAATAACACTATCGGGCGATTCGGCGCAAGCGGCATCGGCCTTGCGCCAGGCTAGCAGGGTTGGGTGCGTCGCAAGCGGCACCGGGCAGGCCGGCAGCGCCGCTAGTACCGCTGGCGGCGGCGGGTGATCGCGCTCTTCACCATCGTTGGCCACGGCGCGGAACGGCTGGCCAAACAAGCCAAACAGCTCCCGACGGCGTGGTGATGCCGATGCGAGCAGTAGCTCGGCTGGGTGAAAAACAGGGCGCCGGTGGCCAGGCTGATCTTCCTGACCCTCGACGCCACGGCTGCCTGGTTGCTTCATCGTGCCAATCTAGTGATTATATGTCGATCGTTCATTCACCGGTTCGTTGATGTATAGGTTGCCTTTGTGGATCTTTAGGTTGAACCCGCAGCTAGGGTTCGTACAGACCCAGGCCTTATATGTGACAGATGCACCCTCGGTGCCATAATCAGAGAGCGGCACGAGCTCACCTTCGCTGCACTTGCGGCATTTTGGCCATGCTGCTACTACCATCGCATGTTCTCCTCATGATATGCCCCACACCCCAGAGGTAGATGCGCTGCGGTCGGCCATCAGCAATCGAGCGCGCCGGCGCGAAAACGACTCCGCCGCACGCGACTACCCTTCCTGCTCTATCGTAACACGGAAGCGGTGGAAGAGCAACAGATCGCCACAGCTATCTTAAACTTATTTGCCGCAACAATCGTGCCATCAGATCAGCCGAAATCGAAACGACTCATCTTCGCTAAGTGACAGGACGTACGCGGTGCCGCACGCAAACGTCTTTGAGCCTGCCCTTCGACACGCTCAGGACGAACGGCAGCATGGTACGTGCCATGGTATCTGTGTTTCGTGTTTGCGCTCGCAGAGCGCAAACACGAAACACAAAAAGAAGATAACGTACCGCTGCGAAAGAGTACATCTGAGCCACCGCGTAAGTCGTGTAAGTGATGGGCGTCTCGCATGGGATGGATTTTCGATCGATAGCGCCGAATTTTTGAGGAATGAGAATGGCTGCACGCGCCCGCATACAAAATTCACAAATGCCTGCTACACTGTGTGCATGGTACTTTATCCTTTGGGGGGCATTATGCCACAGCGCGTCCTGATAGTCGACGACGAGCGCAAGCTCGTGCAGGGGCTGGTGGGTTACTTTAGGCAGGCAGGCTTCGACACGCTGACCGCATACGACGGCCGCGCGGCGCTGGATATCGCTCGCCGCGACCAGCCCGACCTGATTGTGCTTGATCTGATGCTGCCCGAGCTGGATGGCATGGAGGTCTGCAAGCAGATCCGCCGATCGTCGTCGGTGCCGATCATCATGCTGACGGCGCGGGTCGAGGAGTCGGATATGCTGATCGGCCTGGAGGTCGGCGCCGACGACTATATCACCAAGCCCTTCAGCGGGCGCGAGGTGGTGGCGCGCGCGCGGGCGGTGCTACGCCGCAGCAGCGGCGCGCTGGCGCCGGCCACGTTGCTACGCGCCGGCGTTGTGACGCTGGATGTGGAGCGCCGCAGCGTGCAGGTTGGCGAACAGCCGGCCGAGCTAACGCCGACAGAGTTCGATCTACTGGCGGCGCTGATGCGCAACGCCGGCCGGCCACTTTCGCGCGCGCAGCTGCTCGACGCGACCCAGGGCGACGAGTACGCGGGCTACGAGCGGACGATCGATGCGCATATCAAGAACTTGCGCCGCAAGATCGAGGCCGACCCTGCCAACCCGCGGCATATCCTGACCGTGTTTGGCATTGGGTATAAATTCGCCGACAATTAGGACTGAGTGCTGAGGACTGAGGACTGAGAGTTCCAGCTCACTCAGTCCTCAGTCCTCAGCACTCAGTCCTCGGTACTCCTATGAGATCGCTTCGTACACGCCTCACCTTCACCCACGCGCTGGTGGCAATCATCGCCGTGGCGATCGTCGCTGTTCTGGCGACGGTGCTGATCCGCGCAGCGTTCAATCGCTTCGCCCCACAGGCCGCCGCGAATAACCTGGCCGATCAGCTGAGCGATCGCTACCAGCAGTGGGGCGGTTGGGATGGCGTAGATACGCGGCTGCGCAAGCTACGCCAGGAGCCGCGCTTCGATCAAACCCCGCTTGGTCGGCTGATTCGCAGCCGGCGGGTGCAGATTTTCGACGATCGCGACCAGCTGATATTCGACAGCGCCGGCCCGGCCCAGCGCCGGCTTGTGCCGCACATCCCCGGCGGCGCCGATAGCCCGATCGTCGTTGATTCGCGCACAGTCGGCACGGCCGTGGTCAGCGGCGATCGCGCCCTGCTCAACCAGCAGGAGCGCAGCTTCCTGGGAGTGGTCTACCTGAGTGTGATCGGCGGCAGCGTGCTGGCGGTCGTCGTCGCACTGGTCGTCGGCCTGGTGATCACGGGCAGGATGACACGGCCGCTGCGGTCGTTTCAGGATGCGGCGCAGCGCCTGGCCAGGGGCGCACGCCACAAGCCGCTAGCGATTCCGCCCGACAAAGAGCTGGCCGAGCTGGCGATCTCATTCAACAGCATGGCCGCCGAGCTTGAGCATCAGCAGCAGTTGCGCCGCCAACTGGTGGCCGATATCGCCCACGAATTGCGCACACCGCTCAGCGTGCTGCGGCTCCAGCTGGAAGGGATGCAGGATGGCATTGAGCAGCCGACTCCAGCGACATTGCACTCACTGGCCGAGGAGGTCGGCCTGCTGACACGCCTGGTGGATGACCTGCGGCTGCTGTCGCTGGCCGACGCCGGCCAGGTCTCGCTGGCGATCGATGAACTGGATGCCGGCACGATGATCGATCGTGCCGTGACGGCAGCGGCGGCGCGCGCGCGCCAGCAGCGGATCGACCTGCGCGCCGAGCCGCCCACCGCCGCGCTGGCGGTGTCGGCCGACCCGCAGCGGCTGGCGCAGATCCTCGGCAACCTGATTGAGAACGCGCTACGCTATACTCCGGCCGGCGGGAGCGTGACCCTGCGCGCGCGACCAGAGACAGAAGACGAACGACGAACGACGAACGATCAACGCAACCTTTCGTCGTTCGTCGTTCGTCGTTCGTCCTCGGTTATCTTCGAGGTTGAGGACACCGGCGTGGGCATCCCGCCCGACGAGTTGCCACAGGTGTTTGAGCGCTTCTACCGCACCGATAAGGCACGCGCGCGCGAAACTGGCGGGAGCGGCCTGGGCCTGGCGATCGTCCAGCGGTTGGTCGAGATGCAGGGCGGGCAGATCTGGGCCGGCAGCGTGGACGGACATGGCACGACCTTCTCTGTTGCGCTGCCGGCTGCGGCGCCGACCCCGCTGCCGCAAAGGTTCAGCCGTGTGTTACCCTAGTGCGCTTTCAGCGCGGGGATAACGAAGCACCGCGTTCAAGGATAGCTTCCTACCCCTCCCAGTTGGTCCCTATCGAGAAACGCTCTCGATTGTCCAGGTTCACACAATCAAGTACAATGCGCATAGATGTAGGGTTTATGCAACCGCCCCATATATCTCCGCTGGTCGGATGACGCGGCCGGGTGCCCTATGGGCGTCGCGTCATCCGACCAGCAGAAGTGCAATATGTGTGTGCCCAGAACAACAAAAGTTTTTGATACAGGCGTTTCGTAGTAGCGCTAGGAAGATAGATTTCAGCATATGAGCAGCATGATCGATTCGGTGCGCGGTATGCGCGATGTATTGCCGCAGGAGTTGGCCGCGCAGCTTGCGATAGCGGCGCAGCTAGACCAGGCGCTGGCTGGCTATGGCTACCAGCCGATCGAGCTGCCGATCATCGAGCAGCGCGACCTGTATGGCCGTAAGCTAGGCGAGGAGCTGGTCGGCAAGGTCTACGAGTTTACGTTCAGTGGGCGCGAGCTGGCACTGCGGCCGGAATGGACCGCCTCGGTGCTGCGCACTTACGTCGGGCGCTTGCAGGATCAGCCGCTACCGCTGCGGCTGCGCTATGCTGGGCCTGTCTTTCGCAACGAGCGCCCACAGCGCGCTACCTATCGCCAGTTTACCCAGGTCGGCGTCGAGCTGATCGGCGGGCCGGCGCCGCGCGCCGATGCCGAGTGCATCGCGCTGGCCTGCGCTGGGCTCGACGCGGCAGGCGTGCAGGCGTACCGTGTGCGCGTTGGGCATATTGGGCTGGTGCGCGGGCTGCTGCGTGATCTGGGCCTGGCCGAGCGCACACAGGGGCTTCTGGCATGGAGCTTGGAACGCATGCGCCAGCAAGGCATTGGCGCGGTGCGCGAACGACTGGACGCCGCCCACGGCGAGCTGCCGTTCGATGCGGCGCTGCTCGAAGGGCTGGACGACGCGCAGGCCGAGGCGCTGCTGCTGGGATCGCTCCAGGCGATCGGCGTCAATCTCCAGTTCGGCACGCGCTCGCCCGAAGCGATCGTCGGCAGGCTGGTGCGCAAGCTGCGCCGCGAAGATCCGCAGCCGCGGATCGAGCGCGCGCTGGCATTGCTGGAGCGCCTATGCGCCATCCATGGGCCGTCGGATGCCGCTCTAGCTGCGGCTGCGGCGCTGCTGGACGAGTTCGACCTGCCGGAGAGCGCGTTGGAGCCGCTGCGCGTAATCATCGATGCTGTCGGCGCTCACCGCGTGCCGGATGCAAAGATCGTGCTCGATTTTGGACTAGGCCGCGGGCTGCATTACTATACCGGCGCGATCTTCGAGATCTACGATCAGGATGGTCTCCAGCTGTGCGGCGGTGGCCGCTACGATGACCTAGTGACGGCGCTGGGCGGTCGCCAGCCGGTCCCGGCGGTCGGGTTCGCCTACGGCCTGGAGCGGGTGGTCCTCGCCAGCAACCAGACGACAGACAACGGACGACGGATGATGGAAGTTCTTGTCGTGTCCGCGGATGACAGTTCATATCCATATGCGCTGGATGTGGCCCAGGCCTTGCGCGAGCGTGGCTACGTGGCAACAGTGGATGTGCGCGGCCGCAGTGTAGCTAGCAATCTGCGCGATGGCGCGCGGCGCGGCTTCGGCGCGATCGCCGTTGTCGGCGCCGCCGAGCGCGCGCACGCCGAGGTGATCTGGCGCGACCTGGCGACGCGTGAGGAGCGGCGCATCGCGATGAGCGAGCTGCCGCGTGCTTGCGAATCCGCGACCCACGATAGTACGTTATAATAAGCCCGCCCGCTCAGAGGGGGATCGAAGCTGCCCCTTTAGCAGGGCAGGAGCAATGGCAAACACACCACCGTGGGGCCGCTACGCGGAGCTGCGCCCTGAACAACTAGAGGCGATTATGGCCGTCGCGCCGGTGGCCTACGTGCCCTGGGGCGCGCTGGAATGGCATGGCCCGCATCTGCCGTTCGGGCTCGATGGCTTCACGGCCGAGGGCGTCGCCGAGCGCGTCGTCCAGCGCACCGGCGGCGTACTGCTGCCGACGACATGGTGGCCGATCACCGCGCTGCCGCATCGTTACTCGCTCTCGATCGGGAGCGATGTCGTCCAGGCGCTCTGGGATGGTATTTTCGCCGAGCTCGCGCGCGCGGGCTTTCGGCTGGTGGTGCTGCTGAGCGGTCACTACGCGCAAGGGCACGAGTTGGTGCTGATGGACGCCGCCGAGCACGCGATCGCCGCACACGGCCTGCTGGTGCTGGCGGTGCCGCCGCTGGCGCTGGTGGATGAAGAGATGCTCGACCACGCCGCGCACTGGGAGACGGCGCTGCTGCTGGCGCTGCGCCCACGCCTGGTGGCGCTCCATGCGCTCGACGCGGCGCCGCTGCATCCCTCCACCAGCGCTGTGCTGGGTGATGACCCGCGCCGCGCCACGCCGGGCCAGGGCGAGTCGGCGCTGACGCTGGCAACCGAGCGGCTGGTCGTAGGCATCGATGCGCTGCTGCACCACGGCAGCCCCGATGTTCTGCGCGAGCTGTACGCCCGCCGTCGCGCGGCCTATCAGCAGTATGTCGATCGCTACTTCCGCGGATCGTGGGAGGAGGCGATTACTGATTGGTGGGGGGAGAAGATTCGAGTTCAAAGTTAAGAGTTATGACACTACGCTTTGCAATCCCATCGAAGGGCAGCCTCTACGATGGCGCGATCGCGTTTCTCGACAGCTGCGGCCTCAAAGTCTCGCGCCCGAACCCGCGCCGCTATACCGCCGGTATTCGCACGCTGCCCGAGGCCGAGGTGCTGCTGCATCGCCCGCCCGATATCGTCGAGAAGGTCGCCGAGGGCGAGATCGATATCGGCGTCAGCGGGCTCGACCTGGTTGAGGAGCTGCGCGGCGACCGCGACGACCTGCTGGTGCTGTACGATGACCTGGGCTTTGGCGGCGCGGAGCTGGTGGTGGCCGTGCCCGAGGCCTGGATCGATGTCAGCTCCTGGCACGATCTGGCCGATCTGGCGGTCGAGCTGCACGCCCAGGGCCGGCCGCTGCGGATCGCCACCAAGTATTCCGCGCTGATCCGCCGCTTCTGCTACGCCAACGGCATCAATTTCTTTCGGCTGATCGATTCGCAGGGTGCCACCGAGGCGGCCCCCGGCCTGGGCTATGCCGACATGGTCGCCGATATCACCGAGACCGGCACGACCCTGCGCGATAACCAGCTCAAGATCGTCGGCGGGCCGATCCTGCGCTCGCAGGCCTGCCTGATCGGCAGCCGCCGCAGCCTGCGTGGCAACCCTAGCCGGCTCGCGGCGGTCAAGACGGTTCTGGAGCTGGTCGAGGCGCGTCAGCGCGGCCGTAACTACGTCCAGGTGACCGCGAACATCGCCGGCGTTTCGGCCGAGGATATCGGCCGGCGAGTGGCGTCGCGGCCGGAGCTGGCCGGCATGCAGGGGCCGACAGTCGCGCCAGTGTATGCCGGTACGCCGACCGGCTGGTACACGATCACGCTGTTCACGCCGCAGGATCAGATCATGGCGGTTGTGGCCCACCTCCGCGAGCTCGGCGGTGGCGCGATGGCAGTGGCGCCGGCACAGTATGTGTTCGACGGCCGCTGCGCGGCGTATGAGCGGCTGGTGGCAGCGCTTGAGCGCTAACGTTGTCCGTTGTCTGTTGTCCGTTGTTCTTTGTTCTCCAGCTCTCTGGTTCTCGGTTCTCGGTTCTCGCTTGCGCTCTCTTGACAAATCCTATACCACTAGGTACCATGATATCTACTCTAGTGTAACGCTCTCATAGAACTATTCCCGTTGTTTTCGCGTACCTGGCGGATACAAGGTAGGCACACGTGCAAGGCTGTCTGGCCGCGCGGGTGATCTGCCTCAACGCGTGATGATCCCTGATCGACACACGACGGGCTAGCCTGATCCATCCGATGCTGGTTTGAAAGGAGTGCCGCTTGAAGATCACAGGCAGCTACACCATTGACGCGCCACGCGACCAGGTGTGGTCGGCGCTGAATGATATGGAGGTGCTGGCGCGAATCGTGCCCGGTTGCGAGCGCCTGGTGCAAACCGGCGAGAACGAGTACGAGGGCACGGTCAAGATCGGCATTCAGTCGATCAAGGGTTCCTACAGCGGGAAAATACGCCTTGAGGATATTCAGCCGCCGCATCACTACAAGCTGGTTGCCAGCGGTCGCAGCTCCAATGGTGTCGTCGACGGTTCTGGCTCGGTCGATCTAGCCGAGCAGGATGGCAAGACGGTTCTGACCTATGGCGGCGATGCACAGATCGGCGGCACGCTCGCCAGTGTCGGCCAGCGGCTGATCGAAGGCGCCTCCAAGCAGATGATCAACCAGTCGCTCAAAGCGCTGGTCGAGCAGATCACCGCTCGCAATGCCCCGCCCGCGCCGGCCGAACCAGCTGCGCCGGCCGAACCAGCCGTGCCGCCCTCGAAAGGCGTCGCCGCGCCGGCCGAAGCGCGCGCCGCCGAGAGCGCCACCGCGATCGCTGCCGAGGTCGATCAGGCCGGATCACGAGCAGCTCAAGCCCGAGTCGGTGGTGCGCGGGGTGCTCGAAGATCTGCTGAAAGAGCGGCCATGGCTGCCCTGGGTCGCGATCGCATTTCTGTTGGGTGTGCTGTTTGGCCGCGCGCGACGCAATTCCTGGTGAATGGGGCAAGCAGAGGTTTGGAGGGACGCAGTCCCTCCAAACGGCTTCTTTTTCCGCCTGTTGTGGGCGGCCGCTTCCCATAACGGGTGGAAAGAAAAGTCTGTGGGGAAGGTTGCACTTCCCCACGCCCCTTTGCGTAAGTCCAATGAAATGACGAACGTTTATTCTGGAAAGGAGCGTAAGAATCCGGTTTCCCCTAGGCCGCTCCGCGCAGGCGTGGAGCTGAGCTATGGAGCTGTATCCTCGTAGCATTCAGGAGGTGTAGGACGTGAGCACGATCTCTGTCACGGTCAACGGTCGGACCTACAAGAACGATGTCGAGCCGCGCACGCTGCTGGTACACTATCTGCGCGATCAGCTGAACCTGACCGGCACACATGTGGGCTGCGATACCAGCCAGTGCGGCGCCTGTACGGTGCTGATCGATGGCGCGAGCGCCAAATCATGTACTGTTCTGGCGGTTCAGGCCGATGGCGCCAATATTACGACGGTTGAAGGGTTGGCGCAAGCGGGCAAGCTGCATGCGATCCAGGAAGGGTTCTGGGAAGAGCATGGCCTGCAATGCGGTTTCTGCACGCCAGGTTTTCTGATGGCGTCGGTCGAGCTGCTTCAGCGCAACCCCAATCCTACCGAGCAGGAAGTTCGTCATGGGCTAGAGGGCAATATGTGCCGCTGCACCGGCTACCATAACATTGTGAAGGCGGTTCTGCATGCGGCCGGCGCGATCAATGGCAGCGGCGGTGTAGCAGTTGAGACGCCGGTCGAACAGCCGGCCTAGAGCACAGCGGATGACACAGTGACGTGTGACGCGTGATTCGACGCTCGATACCCGCCGCCCGGCACTTGGTCACCGCTAGAGAGGTTGCATCCCATGACCACGGATACAGCGACGAAGATTCTGGGCGCACGCATCCGGCGGCGCGAGGATCCGCGCCTGATCACCGGCGCGGGCATCTACACCGACGATCTGCATTTGCCCGGCATGGCCTATATGGCACTGCTGCGCTCGCCCTACGGCCACGCGCGGATCAACAGTATCGATACCAGCCAGGCGAAAGCCGTGCCGGGCGTTGTGACAGTACTGACCGGCAAGGAGCTAGCCGGAAAGATCGGCAATGTTCCAACCGCCTGGCTGTTGCCGGATACCAAGATCCCGCCGCACCCCCCGCTCGCCAGCGACGAGGTTCATTTTAGCGGTGATGCTGTCGCGCTGGTGGTGGCCGAAAGCCGCGACGCCGCCCGCGATGCGCTCGATAAGATCAATGTCGAGTACGAGCGGCTGCCGGTGGTGGTCAATATGGAAGAGGCGATCAAGCCCGGCGCGACGCAGCTGCACGAGAATGCGCCGAACAATATTGCCTTCCAGTGGGGCGTTGGCGGCGGCGATGCCGATGCCGCGCTGGCGAGCGCCGAGGTGCGCATATCGCAGCGCCTGATCAACCAGCGCTTGATCCCTAACGCGATCGAGCCGCGCGCCGTGCTGGCGCAGTATAGCCCTGGCCTGGCCGATATGACCGTCTGGAGCACTACGCAGGTGCCATACTTCCTGCGGCTGTTTATCGCCGCCTTAGTCGGCCTCAACGAGGCGCGCGTGCGCGTGATCGCCCCTGAGGTCGGCGGTGGCTTCGGCGCCAAGCTGAATGTCTACCCCGAGGAGCTGCTGGTGCCGTACCTGGCGAAGGAGCTGGGCCGGCCGATCAAGTGGACCGAGACCCGCAGTGAAGATTACCTGGCGACGATCCACGGGCGCGATCATATCACCGATGTTGAAATTGGCGCCACGAAAGTGGGCGTTGTTACCGGCCTGAAGGTCAAGACGCTCGCGAACATGGGCGCCTACCTGCAACTCGATGCGCCGGCGATCCCGACTATCCTATACGCGCTGATTCTACCAGGGCCATACACGATCAAAAACTACCACGCCGATATCACCGGCGTGCTGACCAACACGGTTCCAACCGACGCCTACCGTGGCGCGGGCCGCCCCGAGGCCACCTATGTGATCGAGCGCGCGATGGACCTGGTCGCCAGAGAGACCGGGCTGGATCCAGCCGAGGTGCGCCGCCGCAACTTCGTGCCGGCCGCGGATTTCCCCTACACAAACGTGGTCGGTCTGAACTACGACAGCGGCAACTACGCCGGAACGTTGGCGCTGGCGCTCAAGAACATCGGCTACGATCAGCTGCGCGCCGAGCAGAAGCAGCTGCGCGACAGCGGCAGCAAGCGCAGGATCGGCATCGGCCTCTCATCGTACATGGAGATCTGCGGCCTAGCGCCTTCGTCGGTCGCCGGCGCGACCGGGTTCGGCGGCGGGGCCTACGAGAGCAGCACCGTGCGCTTCCACCCAACCGGCAAGGTGCATGTGTTTACTGGCTCCTCGGCGCACGGCCAGGGCCACGAGACCTCATGGGCGCAGCTCGTCAGCCAGGAGCTGGGCGTGCCATATGAGGACATCGAGATATTCCACGGCGACACCTCCCAGTCGCCCTTCGGCGTCGGCACCTTCGGCAGCCGCAGCGCGGCGGTTGGCGCGGTTTCGGTCTATCACAGCGTTCAGAAGATCAAAGAGAAGGCCAAGAAGATCGCGGCGCACCTGCTGGAGGCGAACGAGTCCGATATCGTGTACGAAAATGGCAAGCTGTTCGTCGCCGGCAGCCCCGACCGCGGCAAGACGATCGGCGAGATCGCCGGCGCGGCATGGACGGCTCACAACATGCCCGAGGGCGTCGAGCCGATGCTGGACGTGACGACCTATCACGATCCCAAGAACTTCGTCTACCCCTTTGGCACACACATCGCCGTGGTCGAGATCGACACCGAGACCGGCCATGTCCAGCTCATTCGCTATGTGGCCGCCGACGATTGCGGCAACGTGATCAACCCCATGATCGTGGATGGGCAGGTTCACGGCGGCGTGGTTCAGGGCGTGGCCCAGGCGCTGTGGGAGCAGGCGGTCTACGATGACAACGGCCAGCTCCTCTCCGGCACGATGATGGACTACGCACTGCCGCGCGCCGACGGGCTGCCGCGGATCGAGACCGATCGCACGGTGACGCCATCGCCGACCAACCCGCTGGGCGTCAAGGGCATCGGCGAGGCCGGCACGATCGCCTCGACCGCCGCCGTCGCAAACGCGGTGCTCGACGCGCTGGGCGTCAAGCATCTGGATATGCCATACAAGTCCGAGAAGGTTTGGGCCGCCCTGCAAAAGTAATTGCAAATTGCAAATTGTAGATTGCAGATTGCTACGAATGTTCAATTTGCAATTTACAATTTGCAGTTCACAGGAGTTGAGCATGTTTCCTACCGAGTTCCAATACTTCGCGCCGACCTCGGTGGCCGAGGCGATCAGCCTGCTTCAGCAGCATGGCGATGATGCCAAGATCCTGGCCGGCGGGCATTCGCTGCTGCCGGCAATGAAGCTGCGGCTGGCGCAGCCGGGCGTGCTGGTCGATATCGGCAAGATCGCGGAATTGAAGGGTGTGACGGTCAACGGCGGAGTCAGCATCGGCGCGCTCACCACCTACCGTATGCTCGAAGAATCGGCCGAGTTGCGCGCGGCCTGCCCGGTGATCGTGGACACAGTCGCCGTGATCGGCGATGCGCAGGTGCGCAACCGTGGCACGATCGGCGGCTCGCTGGCGCACTCCGACCCAGCCGCCGATCTGCCGGCGGTGATTCTGGCGCTTGGCGCAACACTCAGCGCGCAGGGGCCGAATGGCACACGCGACATCAGCGCTGACGATATGTTCACCGAGATGCTAACAACTGCGCTTGAGCCGAACGAGGTGCTCACCAAGATCAGCGTACCGAGCATCGGCAAAGGTGAGGGTGCGGCCTACGCCAAGCTGGTTCAGCCGGCCTCGCGCTACGCGATCGTCGGCGTGGCGGCCTACGTCAAGCTCGGAGCCGATGGGAATGTGGCGGCCGCGCGAATCGCGGTGACCGGCGCCGGACCGAAGGCCACTCGCCAGAGCGCGGCCGAGGCGGCATTAGTGGGCAGCAGCGGCGATGACGCCGCCGTGGCCGCCGCCAGCGCCAAATCCGGCGACGATATGGATTACCTGGGCGACATCCATGCCTCCGAGGAGTATCGCCGCGCCATGGTCAAGGTCTACACCCGCCGCGCGCTGGTCAAGGCGCTCGAACGCGCTCGCGGCTAAAGGCCGCCAAACAACGCGTGTTTTGCAACGAACCCCCGGCGATTGCCAGGGGTTCGTTGTGGATCTAAACACAGGTTACCGTAGCCTGCCAGTCAATGCTTCCTGATGCAGTCGCCCGATGAATCGACGCCAGTAGAAATACTGGTGATGCGCGAGCGCGCCAGGACTGAACCGCTGAGAGCAGAAGGCAGGTAGCAATAAGCAGTAAGCCGCCTGCCTTCCGCCAACTGCTACCTGCCTTCTGCCGGCTCCTGACTGCCTTCCGCTGGTTCTGCATCTGGCCGATCGCGCAACGCCCGATCGTCCACAGACTGAGCAGGCCCACCGCCGTGACGATCGTCTCGGGCACCAGCAGCGCCGTCATCCCTCTTAAATTCAGAATCGGCGTAATACCGGCGCCCAGCAAATCGACCAGTGCGTGCGCCAGGATGGCGAGCCAGAGCCAGCGCAAGCTACCCCGCCGGAACACTTGCAGCACCACCAGCGCGAGCGCGACATGGAGCGGAACCGTCCACAATCGCTCCCAGGCGCCCAGCAGCGGCACCCAGCTTGGCTGCGCGGCAATCGCCGCAAGCTGCTGTGCGGCTAACGCGCGCTGCTCGGCTGTGAGCGGCAGCGTGCTCAGGTCGGTACGCGCGAGCGCTAGCACCTGGATCAGAGTGATTGCTACCAGGCCGGCGATCAGGAGCATCGACTCGATCCCACCGTGACCCAGCCCGTACATCACTCCCTTGGCCCAGGTCTTCTGCTCGCGCTTCAGCAGCCAGCGGTAGCCGACATAGCGACCAAATTCCTCGAACATGCCGGCGGTCAGCGCCGAGATCGCGATCCAGGCTATCAGCGCCACGCGCGAAGCCTGAAGTTGCGGCGCGATCAGCGCTTGAATTGCCAGCGTAATCGGAACGCGGCTGACCAACTGAAAGAGCACGAAGATCAGCGCGCCATAGCCGAAATAGCGCCAGCTGACGCCCAGCCGCCGCCGCGCAAACACGCCCAGCGCCAGCGGGTAGAGAATATCGAACACCAGCGCCGCGATCGTAGCCGCGACCCAGCCATTGCTGATTTGAATCGGCTGATTCATACATTGGCGCAGTTATGCTGCGGTAGGCTAAAGCCGCCTTTTGCGTTCTTCCTAGCAAAGAGAGGAGGGGTTTGGGAAGGCGCCCAGAGGGCACCCGGCCTCCCTAAGATTCCTTTTTCTGGGTCACTGCGGCTCCGCCGCCGCAGTGACCCAGAAAAAGGAGCGTTCTTGGAGGGACGTACGTCCCTCCAAGAACGCCCTGGAAACGCTGACTGCATAAGTCTTGTGATTAACGAAATGTCGCGATCACAACCGCCGCCAGTAGGCCGCCGCCGAGCAGCCCGTACTCCCAGAAAACCCGCTTCGAGAGCGTGCTTTCGAGATGGTTCTGGAGTAGCCCGGTGGTAACATAAAAGATCACCAGCAGCAGCGCGCCGCCGAGCAGGAACGACGCGGCCCAGTAGTTGAGCGGCCAGGTCGCCTCGGCCAGCGTCAAGCCCACCAGGCCAGACAGCAGCAGCAGCCCGCGCCGTGGCGGCGTCCATTGGAAGAGCGCGTAGGCCAGCAGCGCGCCGATGACTGCGATCAGCACGCCGGAGTAGAGGAAGCGCAGCCGCGAGTAGTACATCGCGCTGAACAGGCTAAATGCCAGCATGAGCGTGATCGTCTGGAGGCCCAGACGCGCGACGTGGCGCACCTCTGGGCGTCGGTCGAGCGCATAATGCTGGCCAAGCAGTGTCGCCATCAGCAGCCCGCCGGTAGCGGCCAGCGCAATAATCGCGGCGGTCATCTCAAGCACTGGGCTGAACAGCCGGAAGAACGCGAATGGCGCGACGATCGCGAACGAGGGCAAGATCCAGAAGCCCAGCGCCAACTCGACGCGCACGAAGCCCAGATTGATCGCCGGCAGGCGGCGGGTCTGCATCTGGGGATGGCTGCGGATGAAGACATCGGCGCCGGTGGCCGTGATCACCACCAACGAGATCACCAGCGCCCACGATAGCGTGATCACGGGCAGATCGCCGCCCAGCCGCGCGCGTAGAATATCGGGGTTGCGGTCGATCAAGAACACAACCGCCAGACCAATCAGCACCAGCAGCACCAGCGATACAATCCGATCGTAGCGAGGTTTTGGCGAAGGGGTCACCGTCCAAGCTCCTCGATAGACAAACAGGCCAGCCCGGATTCTATCCGCTGTCGCATGGGATGTCAAACCCTACCAAGAACCAAGAACGGGCACCCGTCGGGTCAACTGAGAACCACAGCGCCCACACTCGGTTCTCGGTTGACCCGACGGGTGCCCGTTCTTAGGTCTGGCGCGGTTGCGCCCCAACCCCGCGGGTGTTAGAATGACGTGCATTGCGATTACTATCACGAAGTGTTATGCTGCTTACTACTGAGGAATCCACCGCGCCGCTTTCCGTCGATATCCGTCCCGCGCGGATGAGCGATATTTACCCGATGCTCAGTCTGCATCGCGAAGCCTTCGCCGATAAATTCGGCGCGGCCTTTGGCGCGCGTGGCATGGCGCGTGGCATCGAGGCCATGGCCGAAGCATGGCGCCGCCAGGGATCAGCCGCGCTGCGGGGCATGCTGGTGGCATACGCCGACGATCAGGTGGTAGGCACCACCACGTTGCGCACCTGGGAGATGGGCGGCGATAACACCGGCGCGGCCGAGATGGCGTTTCATCAGGTGCTGGGCACCTGGGGCGTGCTCCGCTCGACCTTCACACTCTCACTGGTGGATCATCAGATCGACCGCGCCGAGGGCTTTATTAGCGACGTGGCAGTGCTGGGGCCGTATCGCCGCCGTGGGGTTGCGCGGGCGCTGCTAGCGCGCGCCGAGGATGAGGCGCGGATCAGGCGCAAGCGCTACCTTGGCCTGTATGTCAGCGGATCGAACCAGGCCGCACAGCAGCTTTACCTGCGCGCCGGCTTCTTCAATCACCATGTCCGCCGCTCGCTGTGGGCCGGCCTGATCCTTCATCAGCGCACCTGGGTGTTCATGCGTAAGGATCTGATCTGAGATCAGAAAGCTCACTGAACATACGCACAGTACGGATTTTTCACTCTTTGTGGGTTGTTTTTTCGCCCCGCAGGGCGAAAAAACAACCCACAAAAAGAAAAGTACCATTGCATTGCGCCAGCGCGAAATATATGCTACTGTACTAACATAATCGATGTTTCATGTGGGAGCATACGCTTACTCGCGGGATTCAAAGATGTTTCTCGCAAGGCGGGCATTGGCAGTACACGCGGAAGCTATTCATCAGCGAACTTCACTTCACATAGGAGGCGACGACAATGACGTCCGAGCGCGACAACCCTTTTCATATTGCGCAACAGCAGTTCGATACCGCCGCCGCGCTACTCGATCTCCCGCAGGATATTCGCGAGGTATTGCGCGTCCCACAGCGCGAGCTGACGGTTCGCTTCCCCGTGCGAATGGACGACGGCAGCACCAAGGTATACACAGGCTATCGCGTTCAGCATAACCTTGGCCGCGGCCCAACCAAAGGCGGCATCCGCTATCACCCCAGCGTAGATATCGACGAGGTGCGCGCGCTGGCGATGTGGATGACCTGGAAGTGTGCGCTGGTCAATATCCCCTACGGGGGCGCCAAAGGCGGTGTCGTCGTCGATCCGGCGCCGCTCTCGACCAACGAGCTGGAACGGCTGACCCGGCGCTTTGCGACCGAGATCAGCATCTTGATCGGCCCCGATAAAGATATCCCTGCCCCCGATGTTAATACGACCCCGCAGATCATGGCCTGGATCATGGACACTATCTCGATGCACCAGGGCCATACCGTCAACGCCGTGATCACCGGCAAGCCGGTGCAGGTCGGCGGCTCACTTGGCCGTAGCGACGCGACTGGGCGCGGCGTCAGCCTCATGGTGCGCGAGTGGGCGCGGGCGAATAATCGTAACCTGGATCAGCTCGATGTAATAGTGCAAGGCTTCGGCAATGTGGGCGGCGTCGCGGCGGCGCTGCTGGCCGAGCTGGGCTGCCGGGTGATCGCGATCAGCGATGCGACCGGCGGCTATATCCGGCGTGGCGGCCTGGATATCGCGGCGATGCGCGCCTACGGCGCCGCTCACCCGCGCCGGCTGCTGGAGGGCTATCAGGCGCCGGGCGTCGAGCGGCTCACCAACGCCGAGCTGCTCGAGGCTCCCTGCGATGTGCTGATCCCGGCCGCGCTGGAAAACCAGCTTACCGAGCTGAACGCGCCGCGCATTCAAGCCAAGGTGATCGTAGAGGGCGCGAACGGCCCGACAACGCCGGACGCCGACGCGATCTTCGAGGATCGCGGGATCACCGTCATCCCCGATATTCTCGCCAACGCCGGCGGCGTGACAGTCAGCTATTTCGAGTGGGTGCAGGGCTTACAGTCGTTCTTCTGGGATGAACTGGATGTGAACGCCAAGCTCGAGCGGATCATGGTCAGCTCTTACGAGCAGGTCGCTTCGCTGGCCGAGCAGCGCCACGTGTCGATGCGCCTGGCGGCCTACCTGCTGGCCGTCCGCCGCGTCGCCGACGCCAATGTCACGCGCGGGATTTATCCGTAGTACGACCAAGGACGAAGGACGAACGACCAAGTGAGAGTTGGTCGTTCGTCTTTCGTCCTTCGTCAAAACCAGCAGTGTCTTTCAGAAAGTAGTAATCCAATAGCCATGGTACAATAGCCACAGCATATTCGTGAGCCAGGTGAAGGAGAAAGCTGTGGACATCCTGCTGGTGGACGATAATCCGCTGATGCAGCAGCTGATTGCTCGCTTTCTAGGCGATCTGGGCTACCAGGTCGGCATCGCCGGTCGTGCCGATGAAGCGATCGCGCTGGCGCGCGGCACGCCGCCGCACTTGTTCATGATCGACATGCACTTGCCTGATCTAGATGGGCCAGAGGCGCTGCACGCCTTGCGGGCACTCCCTGGCTGCGCCGATATGCCAGCGATCGCGATCAGCGGGATGGATGATCACGACGCTCGCCATATTCTCACCAAGGACTTCGCTGAATACCTGGCCAAACCGATCGATCTCGATGTGCTACAGGCAACCGTCGCGCGCCATCTTGGCAATGACAGTGCGCGCAGTAACGGCTAACGGGCAGGTTTATAGGCCACATCCCGCAGGTCGCAACCAGAATTACGATCTGTGGGAGGCGAGATTCGACAGACTATGCGAATATCAAGCAAAGGTGAGTATGGTCTACGCGCGCTGTTTGACCTAACGCAGCGCTATGGCGCTGGCCCGGTTCAGAGCCACGACATCCATACTCGCCAAGACATTGATGAGAACTATCTTAATCAGATTCTGATCTCACTGCGCAAAGCCGGGCTGATCGAGAGCGTGCGTGGCCCACAGGGCGGTCACCGCCTGGCACGCCCGCCATCGCAGATTACATTGCTCGAGGTGGTGACTGCGCTAGAGGGGCCGCTGCTGCCAGCCGATAGTGCGCGTGAGGGCGGCGACACGGCGCAAGCGCTCGACTTCGACATCATCCGCGAAGTCTGGGCTGGCGCGCGCGATGCGCTCGAAAGCTATCTCGGCCGCATCACGCTCGAAGACCTAGCCCAGCGCAAACGCCGGCGCGTCGGCGAGGTGATGTACTACATCTAATCGAGAACAAAGAACCGAGAACAAAGAACAATAGTATCGCACTTTTTGTTCTTTGTTCTCGGTTCTTTGTTTTTCGGCCTACACATTGACGGTCATCCCCTGCGCCTCCAGCCAGAAGCGCATCGCCGAGAGCGCCCCCATGCAATCGATGTCCCACCGCCGATCATCGCGATCATCGCAATCTAGGGCCGATCCGCGTGATCGCCCACGATGGATCATCAATGAATCGTAATGATTGTAGGGGCGGGGTTATTCCGCCCGCGATGCCAACCATTGATACCCATTGCGGGCGGCCACGAGGGCATGGAACATCAATGAATCGCAATGATCGGCGGGGCGAATTCGGTGTGTTCGCCCGCACTGTTGGGCATTGGGGCGCATTGCGGGCGGATATGCGAATCCGCCCCTACGCCCATGGATCATCGTTGTTTTTCGGCGTCGGTATATCAATGAATCGCATCGAATAGTCGGGGCGAATCGACGTATTCGCCCGCGATGTTCCCTTGCCAAACCCTGCGCGTCTGGCGTGTGTACCACCGGCATGGTGCGCCAAACGTGAGACGCGCAGGGTTTGGCGCTGCACTTACATTGATGATTCCTTGGCATCCAACGATGCTCCATCATTGATCGGCGATCCGGCCAACGCCTCGGCGATCGCCTGCTCCAGCTTGGACGTGCTAGGGGTGGGCGCGGTGATTATGCGCATGCACAAGCGCTGCTTGTGGAGAGCCTGGCCTTGTTCCGCCAGCAGGAAACCATCACCTGGGGCGTCGTTTGGGCGGTCTTGAGCCTAGGAGATGTGGCCTTCGCTCTAGGTGATGCAGCACAGGCGCTGGAATATTTTCAGGAGGCGCTAGCGCTGTCCCAGGAAGATATATCGTCAAACGCCTGGGTACTGATTAACCTGGGGCGAGCAACGCATGCCCTGGGCGATGACATACAGGCACAGACTTATTATACAGAAAGCCTA
>WNGB01002531.1_pt1 | contig 29396 bp, 28 predicted proteins | sample 5400681 | NCBI WGS metagenome assembly WNGB01 (sample SAMN13153367, study PRJNA577476) | soil metagenome | isolation source: 115 cm soil or saprolite under grassland replicate 2 | place: USA:California | collected 2016-06-15
AGCGCGCGGTGGGTGGCCGAGTACTACGAGACCGAGCGGGTCGCCGAGCAGGAGGACGGCAAGATCGAGGTCACGCTGCCGGCCAAGGAGCTGGCCTGGGTGGCCAAGCTCATCCTGCGCCTGGGGGGCGAGGCCACCGTGCTGGGGCCGGGAGAGCTGGCCGACATGGTTCGAGATACCGCCCGCCGGACGCTGGCGCTTTACCGGCGGCCTTCCCTCTGATCGGATCGCGCCCGAGCTATCGGGGCAGGTCGGGCCCCTTCTTGCCTCGGGGTCGACCCGGGACGAACGGCTCGGTTCCAGTATGGACTTTCGGCCATCTCAAGAGCCGTACCGGCCCGGCCGATATGCGTGGTGAGATGACCACCATCCGGACGACCTGCCCTCGCTGTGGTGAGGTCGACATGACCCCCGAGGCCATCCTCTTGTCGATCCGGGATCAGCGAGGCGAAGGTTCCTATCGCTTCTCCTGCCCCGAGTGCCTCAACACGATCGAGAAGCCGGCCGACAGGAAGGTCGTCGCCCTCTTGCTCTCGGCAGGCGTCGAGCTCGCCGATGCCGGCACCGAGGGCTTGGATCACGAGCCCGAGTGGGAGTGTTACGAGCCGCTGGAGGTGCATCCGGGCGGCCCGCCGTTCACTGTGGACGACCTGATCACGTTCCACTTCCTGCTGAAGGACGACGAGGAGTTGTCCAGGCTCCTGCCTCGAAGCTAGGGTTTCCCCCCCCTTACCGGGGCACCTTCGCCTGCTATCCTGCGAAAGTGCTCGTGGTCGCTGTGTTGCTGGCCATCGGCCTCGCCTCCTTGGGGCTGCTGGCGGTCCTGGTCATCGCATTGGTCCGCCACGTGAAGCTTCTGGCTTCTTCCCTACGGCGGTTCCAGGACGAGGTGCAGCCGATCCTCGAGGAGATCCAACAGGACTCGGCGAGCGCGCAGGACAAGATGCAGAGGATGTCCCGATAGGGAAGGCTCGGCTGCCCCGGCCTTTCGGACAAAGACCGATCGATCCCATGCCAAGAAGACCGACATCACGTACGACCCTCACGATCCAGGTGATCGGATGGCGCTGAAGCTGCGGCGGTTCCGTCGGGAGCAGGACTCCGATGGGACCATGACCATGATCGAGCACCTGGACGAGCTCCGGACGCGCTTGATCACGTCCATCGCCGCCATCGGGGTGGGGATGATCGGAGGCTGGTTCCTCTTCCGGCCGGTGTTCAACGTCATGCAGCACCCCTTCTGCGACTTCATGACGGGGCATCCCAACCTGGCGCCCAACCCCAAGGACCCGTGCCGGCTGGTCTATCTGTCTGTCACCGAGCCGTTCATCATCAAGATCAAGGTCGTGGCCTTCCTCGGGATAGCGCTGGCCCTCCCCGTGGTCCTGTACCAGTTCTGGCGGTTCGTGACGCCGGGCCTCACCGTTCGGGAGCGCAAGTACGCGATCCCGTTCGTCCTCTCCTCCCTGTGTCTGTTCGCGCTGGGCGGGTTCTTCGCCATGCTGACCTTGCCCAAGGGTCTGGGTTTCCTCCTGGGATTCGCCGGCACCAAGAACGTCCTGGCTGTGCTGTCGATCGGGAAGTACCTCGGGTTCGTCATGTTGGTGATCCTCGCGTTCGGGGCGGCCTTCGAGTTCCCGCTGATCCTGATCTCGTTGATGCTCGTGGGTGTCCTGAGCAGCCGACAGCTCCGACAGTGGCGTCGGTACGCCCTCGTGCTCATCGCGGTCATCGCGGCGGTGATCACTCCCAGCCAGGACTGGTTCACCATGTCCGCGTTGATGGTCCCCCTGATAATCTTCTACGAACTGTCGATCGCGATCGGTCGGATCCTGAAGAAGTAGCAGGGGGACAACCCGAGTTGGCCATCAAAGGAAAGGGGCGTACGCGCGGCCGTCGTGCAGTGGCCGCCCCGCCCAGGCGCGGAATCGTCGTACGAAAGCCTCCCATCTGGCGCCGCCGTTGGGTGTGGCTCGCCGTCGGGATGGTGGCGGTGGCCGGCATCGTGGCCGGGGTTCTTGCCGCCGTCCACGCCCACGGGGTTTCCACAAGGAAAGCCCGCGAGCAGAATGCCGTTGCCCGCTACCTTAATGCGTTCCGCCTTCACCTCCCCCAGGACCGGACCCCCATCCCGCCCGACGCCATCGTCATCTTCTCGTCCGTGCAGAACGATCTCGACAACTTCAAGAACCTATCCTCCGCCCAGGCCGAGCAGAAGGGCAAGGACGTGGCCGCCATGGCCACGAAGTCGGCGGACGGTCTGGAGAAGGTCCGGATCGCGGCGCTGATCCCCGAAGAGTTCGCCTCGGATCGCGGCGAATTGAACGAGGCGCAGTTCCTGATCGTCCAGTCATATCGCCTGTACGAGCCGATCGGCAATCTGATCCAGGCGGCGGCCACGGCCTCCGGAGACGCACGGCAGGCCCTCCTCGACCAGGCGCGATCGCTGACGAACAGGTCAGGCGCGCTGTTCGACCGGGGCTATGTCAAGATCGTCCGGATGGCCAACCGTCTGGGCCTCCCCATCAAGACAAAAGTCCAGCCCGTGCCGCAGGCCTCGCCCGGGAACCCGAGCCCCACGCCGTCGGCCACCGCCTCGCCCTCTGCGTCTCCGTCGGCGTGAGCTAATTCGAGCGATCCCATGGCGGTCGTGGTCGTCGCGAACCCAACGGCCGGCCGCGGCAAGGGCGCAAGGCTGATCCCCAAGGTCGATGCGCTCCTGCGCTCCCTCGGCGTCTCGCACACTCTTCGCATATGCGAGGGCGCCGACGATCCGGAGCGGCTGGCCAGGCTGGCCGCCTCCGACGGCGCCGAGATCGTGGCCGCACTCGGCGGGGACGGACAGGTCGGAGCTTGCGCCAACGGCGTGTTCGGAACGAAGAGCGCTCTGGCGGTCATTCCCGCCGGCGCCGGCAACGACTTCGCCAGGCACATCGGCCTGGACCGCAAGGACCCACTCGCTGCTATCCGGCTCCTCTCCTCGCCTTCGTTCAGGACGATCGACGTGGTGAAGGTGACCACGCCGGAACGGCAGCGCTACTACGTGAACATCGGGGGAGCGGGGTTCGACTCCGAGGTCAACGAACACGCGAACAAGGTCCGTCGGCTCCGGGGAACCCCCAAGTACGTGTATTCGACGTTCGTCACGCTCGCTCGGTTCACTCCCGGCCAATTCGTGGTGACGGTGGACGGGACGGAGCATCCGTTCATGGGCATGATGCTCGCCGTGGGGAACGGGACCTCGTACGGCGGAGGGATGCGGGTGACGCCCGACGCCCGCTCCGACGATGGGCTCCTCGACGTGTGCGTGATCCAGGAGCTGCCCAAGTGGCAGTTCGTCACGACGTTCCCGAAGGTGTTCTCCGGCAAGCACGTCGAGCATCGAGCGGTCACCATGCTCCGGGGGAGGGAGATCGAGATCTCGGCCGACCGCCCCTTCCAGGTCTACGCCGACGGTGAGCCGGTGGGACAGCTCCCGGCCACGTTCTCGGTCGTTCCATCGGCGCTCCGAGTCGTCGTCCCGCCCGCTTCTGGTTAAGGTTTCCCCTATGGCGGATGGATTGCTGTTGCTGCACGCCTTTCCCCTCGACGCCTCGATGTGGGCGCCGCAGCTCGCAGCGAGGCAGGGCGAGGTGGCCGTGGTCGCGCCGAACTTCCCGGGGTTCGGTGACGCCCCGCTGGCGGGTGAGGTCTCCACGATGGACGAGGCCGCCGAGCGCGCCGAATCTGAAGTGGCCGCCTCCGGGCTCGACCGCGTGGTCGTGTGCGGCCTGTCGATGGGCGGGTACGTGGCCTTCGCGTTCTGGAGGAAGTTCAGGGCCCGGGTCGCCGGACTGGTCCTGGCCAACACGCGGGCCGGCGCCGACGACGAGGCTGGCCGGGAGCGGCGGCGGGCCCTGGCTCAGCGCCTCCGCGCCGAGGGGAACGCGTTCCTGGTCGACTCGCCGCCACCGCTCCTCTCCTCAGACGCGCCCGGCGAGCTGTGGAGCCACGTGAATTCGATCATCGCCGCCCAATCGGCCGAGGCCCTCGCCGCGGCCTCGCTCGGAATGGCGGAGCGGCCCGATTCGACCGTCGATCTCCCCGGGATCGACGTGCCGACGTTGGTCATCACTGCCAGCGCCGACACCCTGATCCGACCCGAGGCGACCTCACCGATGGCCGACCAGATCCCCCGCGCGGACCTGGAGGTCATCGAAGGCGCGGGCCACCTCTCCAACCTGGAAGCGCCACAGGAGTTCAACCGGCTGCTTCTGACCCACTTGATTCGGTGCGGGGTCTTGTCGGGCTGACTGGCTTCGCACGGGGCCAACCCAGGGCTTCGTCGCAAGAACCTCCTGAGTGGTGAGCTGAAGCGGATACTGTGTGAGCATGGACCCCCGTCGAGGAGAAGGGCCGTAATCGTGGGGAAGGAACTGCCGAGGAACGTCGTCTATCTGGAGTTGCTCGACTCTCTCCTGGATTGGGACGGTGGGGAGGGCCGAGCGCGTTACAGGTTGGGCCGAGACTTCCCCTGGGTCTTCGAGGAGAGCTGGGGGATCGAGCGGTGGGGGCTCCGGCGCCCCGGGCCCGGGCCAGCTGGAGGCGAGCTGGGCAGGGTCCGTGGGCCCACGTTCCCGCTCCCGGCTTTCCCCCGCGTGCTCCTACCAGTGGTGGTGTGGGGGTCGCAGTTCATTCAATCTGTACTCCGGCCCCGGGCTGGAATCCTGGTTGCCTACAGTCCGGTCATGGGAGTCGGGGCAGCGGCGGCCGGCCTCGTGCGGGGAAGGTCATCGGTACTCATCGTCAGGATCATCAGCGACTTCTCAGGCCGCGCGCGAGCGCTGTACGGGAGGCCGCGGGAATCTCGGATCCTGCAGACGCTCGAGCGTTTCGTGCTCCGGCGGGCTGACCTGGTCCTCCCCATGGGCACCTCCACCCACCAGATCGCAGTCCAGGCCAGTGTACCCGAGGAGCGGATCCTGGAGCTACCGCATCCTGTCCCCTGGTTCGGAACACACGTTCCCGCAGTCAACGAGGACGGCGCACCTCGGGTCGCCTGTGCCGGTCGTTTGGTCCCGGACAAGGGATTCGACATCCTCATCGCGGCTTTCGCAGGTCTGGCGGAGGACTTCCCGGACGTCCTGCTCGATGTTGCCGGCGACGGACCCCAGCGATCGAGTCTGGAGGCGCTCGCGACTTCGCTGGGGATCGCGGATCGAGTGCGGTTTCGAGGATGGCTTGGCCCTCAGGAGATGCCACGTTTCTTTGGCGGAGCGCTCGTTGCCGTGCTGCCGTCGCGCATCAACGAGGGGCTCGGAATGGTGCTGGTGGAAGCGGGAGCTGCTGGCTGCGCACTGATCGGCACGGACGTCGGCGGGATCCGGGACATCGTCCATCCCGGCCGCACCGGCTTCCTGATACCTCCTAATGATTCTCCGGCCTTGTCCGAAGCACTTCGCACGCTTCTGGATGACCCTGAGCTAGCGAGACGCATGGGGGAAGGGGCTCAGGCGGAGGCTCGAACCTATGTCGGGCGGAGCGTCGAAGCGGTCCGACGGGTGCGCGAACGAGTTGACGCCCTGCTCACGGCCAGTCGGTAGGAGACATGAGAGAGCTGCCCAGAAAGATCGTGTATCTGGAAATGATCGACTCTCTCCTCGATCCGGATGGCGGGGAGCACCGCGCCGTCTCCGGCCTGACTCGAGACTTCCCGTGGTTGCTTGACGACGGGTGGGAGGTCGAGCGATGGGGGCTCCGACGTGGCAATGGCAATCCTTACGCCAGCGAGCCGAGTTCCCTCCGCGGTCCACGGTTCCCTCTTCCGGCGTTCCCCCGCGTGCTCCTGCCAGCGGTTGTGTGGGTCACACAGTTCTTCCAGTCGATGCGGCGGTCACGGGCGGGAATCTTCTTCGCCTTCAGTCCCGAGATGGCTATCGGGGCGGCGGCCGCTCGCTTCGTGCGACGACGGTCCTCCGTGCTGGTCGTTCGGATCATCAATGACGTGTGGTCCTCGCGGGGACGTGTGCTGGGAGGCAGACGCCTGGAGCCGCGGATCATGCAGGCGCTCGAGCGCTTCGTCCTTCGTCGGGCCGATCTAGTTCTTCCAATCGGCCCGTTCACCCACGAGATCGCGAAGGGGTTCGGCGTGCCCGAAGAGCGGATCCTGGAGCTACCTAGGCCGACGCGGTGGTCAGGGATGGAGGTGACCACTCCAGAGACGGGCGGTCCGATCCGGATCACGGCTGCCGGTCGTCTGGTCGTGGACAAGGGATTCGATGTCCTTCTCACGGCGTTCTCCCAGATCGCGAAGGAGTTCCCGGACGTCCAGCTGGAGCTGGCAGGAGAGGGGCCAGAGCGCTCCAATCTGACCAAGCTGGCCTCCTCCCTTGGCATCGAGGAACGAGCGCGCTTCCTCGGCTGGCTCAGTCCGGAACTGATGCAGGGATTCTTCAGCGGCGCCCTGGTCTCCGTCCTGCCCTCGCCCCTCAACGAGGGATTGCCCACTGTGTTTCTGGAGGCAGGACTTGCCGGCTGCGCGCTGATCGGGACGGACGTCGGGGGGATCCGAGACATCGTGCACCCCGATCGCACCGGCATCCTGGTTCGGCCCCAGGACCCTGGAGCCTTGGCCGAGGCGCTCCGGAATCTGTTGCAAGACCCAGAGCGGACCAGACGTCTGGGGGAAGGAGCGCGCGCGTTGGCGCGCGCGTACCTCGGACAGAGAGACGAAGCGGTCGAGCGGGTGCGCGAGCAGATGAATGCACTCCGAACGGGCCAAAGGTAGCCTCCTACACTGGAACGCATGACCGATCTGGCGCGCTTTCAGCAGCGCTATCCCTTCGCCTTGGACGACTTCCAGGTCCGGGCCATCCAGGCCCTGGATGCAGATGAGTCCGTCCTGGTGGCAGCTCCCACCGGCTCGGGCAAGACCGTGGTGGCCGAGTTCGCCGTGGAGCGGGCCCTTTCCCGTCGCCGTAAGGCCTTCTACACCACGCCGCTCAAGGCACTGTCCAACCAGAAGTTCGGCGATTTCATCGCACGATACGGATCGGCCCGGGTGGGCCTGCTCACGGGGGACAACTCGATCAACTCCGAGGCCCCCGTGGTCGTCATGACCACCGAGGTCCTGCGAAACATGCTCTACGAAGGCAGCCCGACGCTCGACGGTCTCGAGTGCGTGGTCCTGGACGAGGTCCACTACCTGCAGGATCCCTACCGGGGGGCCGTGTGGGAGGAAGTCCTCATCCACCTGCCGCTTTCGGTGGCTGTGGTGTGCCTCTCCGCCACCGTGTCCAACGCCGAGGAGTTCGGGGAGTGGATCGGGGCGCTGCGAGGGCCGACCCGCGTGGTCATCGAGGAACGGCGCCCCGTGCCGCTGCGGAATCTCTATCTGGTGGGGCGAGAGTTGCACGACATGCACGTGGAGCACGACGGCCACCTGATCCCCAATCCCTACCTGATCTCGATGAGCCAGCGAGAGACGAGGGTGCGCGAATGGAAGCCCCGCGCCGGGGGGCGGTACGGCAGGAGCCAGCTGGCTCGCATGGAGCGGCCCCGAGAGGGTCACCGCCGCTTCTATGTGCCTCGCCGGGAGGAGGCGGTGGAAGTCCTCGACCACGAAGGGATGCTCCCAGCGATCTACTTCGTGTTCAGCCGCGCCGGGTGTGACGCGAGCGTCCGGTATCTGATGGGTTCAGGGATCCGGCTCACGTCGAAGGAGGAGGCCGAGCGGATCCTCGAGGTAGCCGACCACCAAGCCGCCTGGATCGACGACGAGGAGCTGGCGACCCTTGGCTATTACGAGTTCCGGGAAGCTCTGGCCGCCGGGATCGCCGCCCACCACGCCGGGATGCTTCCCGTGTTCAAGGAAACCGTCGAGCGTTTGTTCCAGGCCGGGCTGGTGAAGGTGGTCTTCGCCACCGAAACCCTCTCCCTGGGGATCAACATGCCGGCCAAGACGGTGGTGATCGAGGATCTGTGGAAGTTCTCGGGGGAACGCCACGAGCTCCTCACCCCGGGCGAGTACACCCAGTTCACGGGACGGGCCGGGCGCCGGGGGATCGACGAGGTGGGGTACGCGGTCGTCCTGTACCAGAAGCAGGTGCCGTTCGAACGAGTGGCCGGTCTGGCCTCGACGCGGACCTACGAGCTGCGTTCTTCCTTCCGCCCCTCCTACAACATGGCCGTGAACCTCGTCAGCAACTACACGAGAGAAGAGGCCCGGCACCTCCTGAACTCCTCCTTCGCGCAGTTCCTGGCCGACCGGGGGGTGGTCACTCTGGAACGCCAGCTGGAACGGGACCGCGCCTACCTGGACGGCTATCGGGCGAGAGTCAGTTGCGATCGAGGGGACTTCGCCGAGTACTGGCGATTGCGAGAGCAGGCCGAGCGGATCCGGGAGGACGCTCGTAGGTCTGGCGAACGGCACAGAGAAGACGAGGCCAAGACGGCTCTGGCCTCCCTCCGGCCCGGAGACGTCATCTTCGTCCCTTCCCCCCGCCGTCAGGCCCTGGCCGTGGTGATGGGCTCGAGGGAAGGACGGCCCACGGTCCTCACCCAGGAGCGGCGGTATTTCCGCCTGTCCGCCCGCGACTTCGACGAGCCGCCTCGGCCGGTGGCCCGGATCGACCTGCCCAGGTCGGGGAGCGCTCGGAGCGCCCGGGTCCGCAGGGACCTGGCGGCGCGGCTGGCCACCCTGGGCGTCCGCCCCTCGAGGGCCCGCCTGCCGCGAAGGGATCCTGCCGCTGCGCGGAAGGCGACCGAGCTTGAACGGCAGGCTGCCCGCCATCCCTGCCACGCATGTCCCGATCGACCGGAGCACGAGCGGTGGGCGGCCCGGGCCTCCAAGCTGGAGAAGGAGGTTGCGGCGCTGGAGCGACGAATTCGGTCGAGAACGGAGACCCTGGGGCGCCAGTTCGACCGGGTCCTGGCGGTGCTTCATGAGCTGGGCTACGTCCGAGGGTTCTCGCTCACCGAGAAGGGCAACGTTCTCAGGCGCATCTACGGGGAGGGAGACATCCTGGTCGTGGAGGCGCTGTCCGACGGCCTGTTCGCCGGGCTTTCGCCTTCGGAGCTGGCGGCCCTGGTCTCCGCGCTGGTGTACGAGTCCCGAGAGCGGATCCCTCGCAAGGTCGATATCCCTACCCGAGAACTGCGCACCCGGTACCGGTCGCTCTCCAGCCAGTGGTCGCGGGTCCGGGCGGTGGAGGACTCGCACCAGGTGGAACTTTGTCGCGAGCTCGATCCGGGCTTCATGGACACCGTGTTCGGCTGGGCCGAAGGCAAGGCCCTGGAGGACGTCCTGTCGTCGTCAGGCCTGACCCCGGGAGACTTCGTGCGGAACTGCAAACAGCTCGTCGACCTGCTGCAGCAGGTCGACGAGGTGGCCGGTCCCGAGCTGTCGCCCGCCTTCCGGGCCGCGCACCAATCGGTGAACCGGAGCGTCGTGGCCTACACCGGACTCTAGAGGCCCGAGAAACCCCTGCTGACCTGCGACTCGCGGCCCGGAGCCGCACGTAAGATGCGGCCGTGGACGGTCTCGAAAGCCTGATCGAGCGACTCCCTCCCGGCTCGGTGAGCGACCATCCGGGCGAGCTCTTCACGCACGCCCACGACCGGTGGGCGCTGGCCTTCCTCCGGGAGGTCTGAGGCGACCGGGTCCCCCCGGGGGCGGCCCTGGTCTTCCCCCACAGCACCGAGGAGGTGGCCACCACCCTGGCCTGGGCAAGCGAGACTGGAACCGCGGTTGTGCCCAGGGGAGGCGGCACCGGCGTGACCGGCGGGGCCGAAGCCATCAGACGATCCGTCGTCCTGGACCTGACCCGCATGGGAAGGATCCTAGATGTCGACGAGGTCTCGCAGACTGCCACAGTCCAGGCCGGGACGCGAGGGCGAGAACTCGAACGCGCTCTCGGCCGTCACGGGCTCACCACCGGGCACTACCCGGACACCTACGAGGACTCCACCGTCGGGGGATGGATCGCCGCCGCTTCGGCCGGGTACGCGGCGTTGGGGTACGGGGCCATCGAGGACCTGGTGGTCGGGCTGACCGTGGTGCTGGCGGGCGGTGAGGTCCTTCGTCTCAAGTCCGAGCCTCGCTCCGCGGCCGGGCCGGACCTGCGCCGTCTGTTCACCGGCTCCGAGGGGACGCTGGGGGTCATCACGGAAGCCACCCTCGCCGTGTCTCGCCTACCCCAGGCCTACGCGTGGGAAGCCATGCGCCCGCATTCATTCGAAACAGGGATGGCGTTGGTCAGGGAGATCGTGCAGCGTGGCCATCGTCCTCTGGTCCTCCGACTGGTGGACGAGGCCGAGGCAGAGATGCTGTTCGCGGCGCTCGGACAGCGCGGTCCCGTGCTCATCGCCGGGTTCGACGCGGCCGCACCCGCCGTCGAGGCCCTCAGGTTCGACCTGAAGGAGATCGCCCGGAGGATGGGTGCCCGAGCTCTGGGGGCCGACCTGGCCGAGCACTGGTGGGGTCATCGGCACGACCCGGTCACCTGGTACGAGGAAGTGATGGGGCCCGATCGAGCCCTCGGGCCCGGGGTGCTTGCCGACGGCATGGACATGGCATGTCTGTGGCGCCGACTCCCTCATCTGTATGCGGACGTTCGCGGCGCCCTGATGGAATACGCGGACACCGTCGCGTGCCGGCTGGCGCACCCGCACGCCTCCGGGGCGTCCCTGCAGTTCACCTTCGTCGTCCGCGGCCCCGACGACAACCATGTGGAACCGATCTATCGCGCGGCTTGGCGGGACGCAGTCTCTGCCTGCCTCGCGGCGGGCGGGACCATCTCGCATCACCAGGGGATCGGCCTGCTCAAGGCTCCGTTCATGGCGGAGGAGCTTGGAGTCTCCGGCGCCGAGACACTGCGCCGGATCAAGGCAGCCCTGGACCCTAAGGGCTTGCTGAACCCCACCAAGCTCCTGCCGCCGGAGCCTGATGCCGCACGCGAATCAAAGACATGAGCATGATCTCGAGAACAAACGGGAGCGTCCTATGGTTTGCGAAGGATGCCCTGGTAAAAGATTCGATTTGAACGATATACGCCTCGCCCGCTCGGCTTGGCCACGATGCTCGGCGTCAGCCCGTATGCTGCGGCGAAATCAAAGAGTGCTGAATGCAGATGCACATCATCAGCCACGAGGAGCCCACCCGAGCGTAGCTTGGGCCAGGCCAGCCCCCAACTGCCGAGCATGCCGTCGTAGGTCTTGTCGGAGTCGTAAAAGAAGACATCGACGACGTCGAGCTCCTCGAGCAGCGGCGGAAGGAGCCTACGATCAGGCCCTAGACGGAGATCCCAACGCCCTGACTCGCGTAAGGCCGGCGGAACGGCAGCCCCTATGTGAGCTAGGGTTCCCGGCCGAAATGCTGGGAGATCCACGCTGTGAAGATGGCCACTGGCGTTGTCTTGGAGGGCTTGCAGAATCGCCGCGGTGCTGTAGCCATACCCCACGCCTGTCTCTATGATCACTGACGGCCTCATGATTCGGATGACCGCGTAGCAGAGCTCGAGGTAGGCTGCTCCGCCCATCTCCTCTACCGGGGGCTCATAGTTCTCCAATTCGATCAGGATCGCCGAGAGCGAGGGGCTGTTCATGTGGGCTCTAATCGTAGGTAGATCGGTTCCGAGTACGATCGCCAGGGCCTCATCAGCCGAGACGGCACGCTGGGCGCAGGAAGTCGCCACGTCACGATGAGTACTGAGGCGTGAGCGTAGCTTCCTCCATGCCTCAGTGGCCAGTCGCGGATCGCGACTGAGCCGAGCAACGAGGCTCATTGCGCGCTGAATTGCGGTTCTCACCCCGTTCGGCATGAGCCCACATCCTACTCAGCGCCTAGAGCCGCCTCGTCGGTATCATGGCCGGACTATGGGACATGACTACCAGAACAGGCTGGCGAGGGCGGCGAAAGAGGCGGCCGCAGCCAACCTCGACGCCCTGGTGATCACCCCTTCGCCCGACCTGCTCTATCTGATTGGGTACGACGCTCCGCTCCTCGAACGCCTGACCGCGCTCATCGCCCGGGCGAGCGGCTCGCCCCTCCTGATCGTCCCCGAGCTGGAGCGACCCAGGGCCGCCGTCTCCCCGGCCGGCAAGCTCCTGGATATCGAGACATGGCGAGACGGCGAGGACCCCTTCGATGTGGTCGCGCGGGTCCTGTCCGACGGACAGAGGTTCGGAGCCGCCGATCGCATGTGGGCGATGCACTTGCTCGGGTTCCAACGGGCGCTCCCCAGCTCCACGTTCGTCCTCGCCTCCGTGGTCATGAACCGCCTTCGCATTCGGAAGGACGAGGGAGAGGTCGAGCTCCTCGGCCGAGCCGGGCGCAGCGCCGACGATACGTTCGACGTGATCACGAGGGAGGGGCTGTCCGGCCAACGCGAGGAAGCGATCTCGCGAAAATTGTCGGAGCTGCTCGTCCAAAACGGCTGTGAGTCCGCGGCCTTCGCCATCGTGGGCTCGGGCCCGAACGGTGCCTCGCCGCATCACGAGGCCGGGGAACGGACCATCGAGAGTGGGGACGCGGTCGTCCTGGACTTCGGTGGCCGGGTGGGAGGCTACTGCTCGGACATGACCCGGACGGTCTCGGTAGGGGAGCCGCCCGCGGAGAAGAAGGAGGTCCACGAGATCGTTCGCCAGGCTCAGGAGGCCGCCTTCCAGGCCGTGAGGCCGGGCGTCCCCGCCGAGGAGATCGACAGGGCTGCCCGCCGGGTGATCTCGGATGCCGGATATGGCGATCGCTTCATCCATCGAATTGGTCACGGCATTGGCCTGGAGGAGCACGAACATCCCTACATCGTGGAGGGGAACTCCGAGCCGCTCGAGCCGGGCATGTGCTTCTCCATCGAGCCCGGGATCTATCTGGAAGGCCGGTTCGGCGTGCGGATCGAGGACATCGTGACCGTCACCGAGGACGGGGCTGTACGACTCAACAACGCCCCTCGCGAACTGACTGTGGTCACCTAGGCCAGCCCGGCCGGTCGTCAGTCGCCCGTCGTGCCGTCGATCAACTCCCGAACCACGTCGAGATGCCCCGCGTGTCGAGCCGTCTCCTCGATCATGTGGACGTAGATCCATCGCAGGTTGGGCCGCTTCTCCGGAGGCCGGTCCGCCGGCCATTGGACCGCGAGGTCATCCAGCGAAGCGCCGGCCGCGATCGACCGGCTGCGGTCGCACTCGTCCCGGTAGAACTGGAGGATCTGCTCGGTGGTCTCATCGGCCTCGACCCGGAAATCCGCGTCGGGATCCTCGTCGGTCCACGGAACGGGCAGCTCCGGCTCGCCGATGAACCGGATGCGGAACCAGTTCCGTTCCACATAGGCAAGGTGCTTGACCATCCCCAGTAAAGACCATCCCGACGGGACGATCGCCTTCCGAAGATCTCCATCGGACATCCCGCTCAGCTTCCACAGGATCGTCTCGCGGTAGTAATCCAGGAAGGCCTCGAGCGTCTCGCGCTCGCCGACCTGCCGGGGAGGATCGACGCGGATGTCGGGGTCGTGCGGCATGGCCCGCGCTCTACCGGAGCGGGAAGGTTGAGGTATCCTCGCTTCACCAACCTACGCTTCGGTAGGTTAGCCGAGGCGGTCGCGCATGAGGAGGTTGAGCCGGTGCCCGTGCTGAACATCCCTGAGGAGCTGCTCGAGCTCCGTCAGACACTGCGGGACTTCATCGACCGCGAGATCCGACCCCTGGAGGAGTCGCACCGTCAGGAGATCCAGGCGACCGGAACCTTCGAGGCGTACAAGGACGAGCGCCTGAAGGTGAGGAAGCGCTCTGCCGAGCTCGGCTTCTGGACCCTGCACATGCCGGAGGAGGTCGGGGGAGGGGGACTGTCATATCTGGGCCAGGTCCTGCTACACGAGGAGGCCAGCCGGACCGGGCTTCTCCTCACACACTTCGAGTCGGTGTTCCCGGTAGTCACCGGTCCGACCCCGATCCATCTGGACTGCACCAAGGCCCAGCGGGAGAAATACCTCTTTCCCTTGATGGCCGCGGACAAGGTCACGTGCTTCGCCCTGACGGAACCGGGCGCCGGATCGGATGCCATGGGGATCCAGACCAAGGCAGTCAAGAAGGATGATCGGTGGATCATCAACGGCCGCAAGCACTTCATCACCGGAGGCGACGCGGCGGACTTCGCTCTGGTCTTCGCATTGACCGACGCCGACAAGCGGGCCCAAGGCGGCATCACCGCGTTCTTCGTCGATGCCGATGCGCCCGGATATTCGGTGACGCGGATCCAGCGGACCATGTCGCCATACCAGAACCCGGTGGAGCTGACGTTCGACGACGTCCGGGTCCCCGAGGAGAACGTCCTCGGTCAGGTTGGGTTCGGCTTCTATTCGGCCGTCAAGGGCATCAACGGAGCCCGGCTCCAGATCGCTGCCAGCGCCCTGGGCATCGCCCAGAATCTGCTGGACCGCTCGCTCGAATACGCCCGCCACCGCGTGGCTTTCGGCCAGCCCATCGGAAAGAACCAGTACGTCCAGGGCATGCTGGTCGATTCCTACTCCGAGCTGGAGCAGGCCCGGTTGCTCGTCTACAAGTGCGCCCGGGAGATCGACGACGGCGCAGACGGGAGGCGCCAGGCTGCCCTAGCCAAGCTCGTGGCCACCGAGATGGTCGGACGGGTAGCCGACCGTGCCATCCAGGTCCATGGAGGCAACGGGTTCATGACCGAACTGGGCCTGGAACCCTGGTACCGTGACGTGAGGGCAATGAGGCTGTACGAGGGCACCAGCGAGATCCTGCGCACCAACGTCGCCAAGACGCTGGGTCTATAGAGGGACTAGCTCGGTGGGTGCCCCCCCATTCCGTAACCGAATCTGTCACCCCTCTCCGTGGAACCGGCCAGATCGCCCTGCGTCCAGTACTGGCTCCCGTCGGCCTGCAGTCCCTCCGGCGACCCGTACGCCACGTTGATCGCCCCCGCGTCGGTGGTTATCACCACATCCTCGGATGGAACCCCGATGGCCAGGTCGGCGGGAGAGCCGAGGTCGAACCGACCCGCGACCAGAGAGAACCCGAGGAGATCCCACCGCTCGCTCGGGCTGCCCTTCAGTCTGTCCTGGGACCACAGCTCGTTCCCAGCCGGCGAGAGCCCTGAGGAACGACCCAGGATCACCGCAACCGAGCCCCCATTCGTCGGCGGATCCTCGCCCGGAATGCCGATGGCCAGGTCGGCCGCGTTGTCCCCGTTGAAGTCCTCGGCGGCCAACGCGAACCCGAACTCATCCCTCGCCTCGGCGGCGTTGAGGATGCCCGGGCTGTCCTGGGTCCACAGCTGGTTCCCCATGGAGGAAAGACCGCGGTTCGAGCCGTAGATCACGTTCACCGCGCCGGCGTTGGCCCGGGAGCCAATGTCCTCGAACGGAACGCCCACGGCGAGGTCGACGAACCCGTCATCATCGAAGTCTGCGGCGACCAGCGAGTATCCGAACAGGTCGTTGGGCTCGGCGCTCCCCACGATCCCGGGCTGGTTCTGTCCCCAGAGTTGATTCCCGGCTGCTGCCAGTCCCGAGGCCGAGCCGTCGATCACGTTCACCGCCCCTGAGTCCAGGGCCTGATCCTCCTGCGGAACCCCCACGGAGAGATCGGCATAGGTGTCGCCGTTGAAATCACCCACTGCGAGGGCTGCACCGAACATGTCTCCGGTCTCGGGCGAACCGACGATGCCCGGGCTCCCTTGAGACCAGAACTGGTTGCCTGTCGAAGTCAGGCCTCCTGGCGAGCCGTAGATCACGTTCACCGCTCCGGCGCGGGGATGGCTCCCCACCTTTTCGAATGGGACGCCGACAGCCAGGTCCCCGTATCCGTCATGGTTGAAGTCCCCACCCATAAGGGAACGGCCGAATTGGTCGCCGCGCTCCCGGACGTCCCCAATGCCGCTGCTGTCCTGGGTCCAGACCTGGTTTCGTGCGGACGTCAGGCCGCTGGCGGACCCGTAGATGACGTTCACGGCACCCGAGTCCTCGGGGGCGTCTTCCAGCGGCACGCCGACGCCGAGGTCGGCGAATCCGTCTCCGTTGAAGTCGCCCGTGGCCGCGGCGAAGCCGAACTGGTCGGAGGGCTCCGCCGAGTCGCCGATCCCGGAGCTGTCCTGATCCCAGAACTGGTTGCCGGCCGAAACCAGGCCAGAGGTCGAGCCGTAGATCACGTTTACGCCGCCCGCATCGAAGGCGCGTCCCACGTCCTCGAAGGGATCGCCAACCGCCAGATCCCCGAACCCGTCGCCGTTGAAATCGCTCGCGGGGCTGACCACGGGTTGCAGGACTCCAGATCCCACCCTCGGCTGCGAAGGTGTCAACGCTCGTGTCCCGGGCTTGCTGGAACCAATGAACGCGAGGGCCAGAGCCGCGGGGACCGCCATGATCCGAAGCCTTCCCATACTGCGCCGGCACGCTACTACAGGCGCCGCTCTGCAGCGAACACGAGGCCGCACCATCGTCAGTCGAGCAGAAATTGACATCCCGCTCGGGCGCCCGATAGCTTCCGACCTCACAGGGCTTCCCCCTGACCCCCGAGGACCAGGGCTATGAGTGTCGTCCGGCTCGATCTGCTGACCCCCCCGTTCTTCGCGGCAGCGGGACTGGTCGTCGCCTCTGGAAGTGCGAAGCTCAGACATCCCCTGTCAGCAGTCAGTGCTCTGGAGGCGCTCCGGCTCCCCTCCGGCCGGTGGACCGTTCGGGGGATCGGGGTCGTCGAGATCATGGTGGGGATGTGGTGCCTGTTCTCACCCGGTCGGGCATCCGCGGTGTCGATGGGTCTCCTCTATGCGTCGTTCGCCACGTTCCTCGGCCTTCTGAAGAGAGCCGGCGCGCACACGTCGTGCGGGTGCCTGGGAACGCGGGAGGTGCCTCCGAGCCTGCTCCACTTGGCGATGAACGCGGTGGCGGCGGCCTCGGCTGCCCTCATGGCCTCGGGCCCTCCCCCCGGGATACTCGCCTACTCGGCTCGCCTCCCCTTGAGGGGAGTGCCCTTCCTGCTCGGAACCGCGCTGATCGCTTACGTCGCCTACCTGCTCGTCGCGTATCTGCCCGCTGCCTTCTGGGCCTATGACAGGCCCGCAGGGGCGGACGTCGCCGCCGTTCGACCACGGCGCTTCGCCCTCAGACCGACGGAGGACCGATGACGGACAGGTTGTTTGGCGCTGCGACCGCCTTCCTCGAGCGCCGCGTCACGCGGCGAAGCGCGCTAGTCAGGATGACAACCGCGGCCTCCGCCATGATGGTTGCCCCTCTTCGCTACCTGACCCGGCCGGTCGCCGCCATGCCCCTCATCAGTTGCCGGAACTGCGGAGGCGGCAGCCGCTGCTGCGACGGCTATACGGTGTTCTGTTGCACCCTCACCGGCGTGAACGCCTGCCCCACCTACACCTATATGGGCGGTTGGTGGAAGTGCACCAATTACCACGGGAACGGGCCGTGCGCAGGCGAGGGAGTTCGGTACTACATCGACTGCAACAGATTGCCGCACAGGAGTTGCCCCGGTGGCTGCCAGTGCGCGTTCAACAAGTGCTCCAATCGCCAGTCTTGCTGCAACGTCTTCCGGTATGGGCAGTGCCATCCGGAGGTTCCCAAGGTCACCGCCATCGCGTGCCGGGTCATCAAGTGCGTGAACCCCTGCTCCCTGTATTCGGCATGCAACTGCACCTACAAGCAGGACAACGTCACCTGCTCGCACGAGGAGGACGCGATCTGTCTGTGAGCCCGACGCATCTCTCGATCCCTAGGAGGCCGCCTTGACCGCTCTCGTCACGATCGAAACGATCGTCCTGGTTCTGCTGAGCCTGTTGGTGGCAGGCCTGCTCCGCAGCCACGCGGAGATCCTTCGGAGGCTCGCCATCCCCGACCAGCGATCGGGGCCACCCTCCATCGACCCCGAGGCGCTGGCAGTTCGAGACGCGGCCCCCGCTCACGACATCGTGGGAACTTCCCTCAACGGAGAGCCGCTCAAGCTCGCCGTCGCCGGCGGGAGAACCAACAGCCTGATCGCCTTCCTCTCGAGTGGTTGCTCGACGTGCGGGGCGTTCTGGGAAGCCTTCGACCCCGGGGTTCGGGAAACACTGCCGGGCGGGGCGCGCCTCATCGTGGTGACCAGGGATTCCACCCACGAGAGCCCGTCGAAGCTGCGCGACCTCGCCCCGGCGGACGTCCCAGTCGTCATGTCGTCGGCCGCGTGGGACGCCTACGCAATCCCCATGACGCCGTACTTCGTGTACGTGGACGGCGCCACGGGACGCATCGCGGGCGAAGGAACTGCCGAGGCCTGGCCTCAAGTCAGCTCGCTCCTCCGCGACGCCCTGCTCGATGCCGAGCTGGCCGGAACTCGTGACGGGCGGACACCGATCGCCGGCAGGAGCGCTGAAGGAAATGGAAACGGCGCCGCCCATCAGACTCCTCGAACGACCGGTGCGGCGGCCCGCTCCAGCCGGGTGGACGACGAGCTGCGGGCAGCAGGGATCGGGCCGGCTCATCCAAGCCTGTACGGTGCCGGCGATCCGGCAGATCGCTGACTTGAAACGAGGAGAAGGGTCACATGCCGATGCCTTCGGTGCTGCTTGATATCGGGTTGGCGCTGGCCCTGATCGGCGCGCTCCGGTCCGTCTGGTCACCCTGAGGGGAGTCGCTGCTCGGCAGCATGACCCCGCTCGGGGAGCGGGGACGCGGCTCTCACTGGGCGATCACGGTGTTGTGGTACGTGGCCGGGTCCGTGGCCGGCGGCGCCGGCCTCGGCTTCGGGCTGAGCATCATCGGGTCGTTCGTGCAGGGTAGGCTGGGCCTGTCCGCCCGGACCGCGGTCGGCGTGCTCGCGCTCGTCGTCGCCCTTGGGGTCGTTCTCGACCTGGGCGCCTTTGGAGCAAGGCTGCCGACCGTTCGCCGGCAGGTGAACGAGGAGTGGCTCCACCGCTATCGGGGATGGGTCTATGGGCTCGGGTTCGGGGCCCAGCTCGGGGTGGGGTTCTCGACGGTCGTGGCGACCTCCGCAGTGTACGGGGCGTTCGCCGCGGCCTTCCTGTCCGGATCGGCCCGCGCCGGCCTCCTCATCGGTGGGGCATTCGGCCTGGCTCGGGCCAGCACGATCCTCTCGGTAGCGACCGTTCGGCGAGCCGACGAGCTGGTCGCCATCGACGCGCGCCTCCGCCGATGGGACCGTGCGGCCCGCCGCCTCGCCATCACGTTCGAGGCGATCCTCCTGGCCGCGGCGGTGGTTGCCGTCGCGGGCTGAGCGGGGGGTGAGCTGAGTGGAACTCTCCGGGTACGGCATCGCGGTCGATCTCCCGGCAGGCTGGGAAGGCCGGATCTACAAGCGGCCTGAAGGCGACCCGACTCTCCACGCGGGGAATTTCCCTCTCCCGGTGGAGGACGGGGACTTCGGCAGCCGGGCCCTGGCCGCGATGGGAAACGACGGCGCGTTCATCGTGGTGACGGAGTACGAGCGGCCGTTGGCCGGGCGAGGGCTGTTCTCTCCGCAGGCGCCGGCCCCTCTGCCGGCCACCTCGGAGCTCGACGCCTGGGCGTTGCTCCGAGTGCGCCGGGGCCAGTTCGGCATCCAGCGGTTCATGACGATCGGCGGCCGCCCTTTCTGCGTGTACATGGTGGTGGGCACGGTCCCGAGTCCCAGCGGGCTGCTGTCAGAGGCGAATGCAGTGCTCCAGACCTTGTCGATCGTCCCTACTGGCCTCCAGCAGGTGAAGGCGATCCGAGCGTTCCATCAGGCAGAGCCGCCGACGCCCGGTATCGGCATCGGCCCCAGTCGAATCATGTGACCTCAGTCCAGCTTGGGGCGGACCTTCGTCCCCTCCGGGGTGTCCATGACCTCCCAGCCCATCGATGTGAGCTGGTCTCTGATTGCGTCCGATCTCGCGTAGTCTCTGGCCTCCCGGGCCTCGTCCCGCTGGCCGACGAGCGCCTGGACCTCCCCTGGGATCTCGAAGCCCTCTCGAGCCAGCCGGTCGAGGTCGAGGCCGAGAACCTGATCCCAGGCACCCAGGAGCGCGTACTTCTCCGCGTCTGCCACCGTGCTCGAGCTGCGGACTTCCTCCAGCACAACGATGGCCGCGGGCAGGTCGAGGTCATCGGCGATGGCGTCGCGGAACCGCCGGTCAAAGTCCTTGGCCGCCTCGGTGAGCGTGGCCGCGCGCGCAGCGCTGGCCCAATCCGCCATCCGCTGGCGCAGGTGGGTCAACCGGAGCTGAGTGGTCTCCAGCGCCTCCCAGCTGAAGTCCATCTCGCTTCGATACCTTGTGCCGAATAACAGCATGCGGTAGGCGAGGGGATCGATGCCGCCCTCCGCCAAGTCGGTCACCCGCTTGATGTTCCTGGCCGACTTCGCCATCTTCTGCCCGCCCATCTGGACTAAGCCGCCGTGCACCCAGATCGACACCACCCCGTGCCCGACGGCACCCTCCGATTGGGCGATCTCGTCCTCGTGGTGCGGGAACTTGTTGTCGTTGCCTCCGGTGTGGATGTCGAAGCGCTCCCCAAGGTGCTTCATGGACATCGCCGAGCACTCGATATGCCAACCCGGGTACCCGTCGCCCCAAGGACTCGGCCATTTCAACAGCCGGCTGGCGCCCGCCCTCTTCCACAGCGCGAAGTCGGCGGGGTGTCGCTTGTTCGGATCCGTCACGGTCTCTTGCCGATGGCCGGCCCTGAGCGCGTCCAGCGTGTTGCCAGAGAGCTTGCCGTACTCGGGAAAGGTGGTGACGTCGTAATAGACCGTGCCGTCCACCTCGTAGGCGTGTCCCTTGTCGATGAGGGTCTCGATGATGGCGATCATCTCGGGGATGTGATCGCTGGCCCGTGGATACAGATCAGCCCGTTCGATCCCCACCAGGTCGGCGTCCTCGAGGAAGGCGTCCGTGTACTTCTGGGCGATCTCCTGGGGCGAGAGCCCTTCGTCCTCCATCGCCAGTTCCATCTTGTCCCTGCCGGTGTCGGTGACCTCGTCGGTCATGTGTCCGACGTCGGTGATATTCATGATCCATCTGACGTCCGTCCCCTCGAACCGCAGAGTCCGCCGGATGAGATCGCCCAGCATGAACGAGCGCATGTTCCCGATGTGGATGTACCGGTAGACGGTCGGGCCACACGAATACATCTTCACGGTCTTCCCGTCGACGGGCTTGACCTCTTCGACCTCGCGCGAGAAGGAGTTGTACAACCGCATCTCGAGGAAGGATAACCGCATGAACTGCGGGTCCGTGGCCCCGCCGTGCCCGACGGTCGCTGGTACGCTTCGGCTCGTGCACAGGGACTTCGGGCTCTCCGAGGATCAGCGCGACGTCGTGGGGGCCGTTCGGGAGTTCGTGACCGATCGGGCCGCCCCGGCAGCCGCAGGGTTCGAGGAGAAGAAAGAGTTCCCTCGAGACCTGTTCCGCCAGCTCGGGGAGATGGGTCTGTGCGGGATCCCGTACGACGAGGCCTACGGCGGGGCGGGCCAGCCGTTCCTCACCTACCTGGCCGTCTTGGAGGAGGTGGCCACGGGGTTCTTCTCACTCGCCCTTGCGCTCTCGGTCCATCACCTCGCGGCGTTCGGCGTACACGAGTTCGGCGGCGAGGATCTCAAGCGCACCTACCTTCCCCGTCTGTTCTCGGGCGAGTGGCTGGGCGCCTACGCGCTGTCAGAAGCATCCAGCGGATCGGACGCTGCCTCGCTGCGGACGAGGGCCGAACGGACGCATCGCGGCTTCCGTCTGACCGGAGCGAAACGCTTCATCTCTCACGGGGGCGAGGCCGAGTTCTACCTGGTCATGGCCCGAACGGGCGACGACAGTCCCAATGGGATCTCGGCCTTGGCCGTGGAGAAGGGATGGCCGGGGTTCGAGTTCGGGAAGCTCGAGGAGAAGATGGGCTGGCAGGCCTCGCCCATGCGAGAGCTGATCTTCGAGGGGTGCGAGGTCCCGTCGAACAACCTGGTGGGCGAGGAGGGGCAGGGCTTTACCATCGCTCTCGCCGGGCTTGACTCGGGACGTCTGGGGATCGCGGCGTGCTCGGTCGGTCTGGCCCAAGCAGCCCTCGACGCAGCCGTGGGATTCGCCAGAGAGCGACGGCAGTTCGGCCGGGCGATCATCGAGTTCCAGGGAATCCAGTTCATGCTCGCCGACATGGCAACCCAGATCGAAGCCGCCAGGCGTCTTTATCGTGAGGCCGCCCGGCTTCGGGACTCCGGCGAGAACTACTCGATCGCCGCATCGATGGCCAAGCTGCTCGCCTCCGACACCGCGATGCACGTGACTACCGACGCGGTCCAGATCCACGGCGGCTATGGGTACATGCAGGAATATCCGGTGGAGCGGTACATGCGAGAGGCCAAGGCCCTCCAGATCGTGGAAGGAACGAACCAGGTTCAGCGCATGGTCATCGGCCGCCATCTGGTAGGCACCTGACCGCCAAGGTCAGGGAAGCGTCGGCCAGCAGCTCCGCGCCTTGAGTGAGCGATCTCGTGACGGGTCATAGCCGGCGGGGAAGGCCTCCGGCGGGTCCTGGTACAGCACGGTGAACGCCCGCCCATCGAAGCGGAAGGCCGTCTCCGTGTGGCTCCACTTTTCCTTTCCTTGTTTGTCGATGTCCGCGGAAAAACCGTGAGCGAGCAGGACCACGCCTCCCCAGGCCTCACTGGTCTCGCACGTCACGTACTGCTGAATGAGGACGGACCCCCCGACGTCGAGCTCGATCGGAGCGCCGGCCGGGTAGCCATCGCCGCCAGGCGGCGCCACGGGGAGAGCCATCAGCTCTCCATCGACGAGTCCGAACACCCGGTAGAAATCGTCAGCCGCGCCGGTTGAGGTCACGGCTGCCAGCTCGCTCTTGGCATCGTCGTTCAAGTCTGCCGTCGCCAGGTACCCGCAGTTCTGACCGTCACAGCGATCCATCATCCGAAGATCGACGCGATCGCCATCGAGGGAGAGGAACAGAGTCAAGATGAGGGGGCCGAGCGACGCGGACGTCGGATCGGGGCATCCGTCCGCGGGCTCGGGCATCCACGAAAACGCGACGTCCGCAAGACGGTCTCCATTCAAGTCGCCGTGCGCCTCGTGGACCTGGCACGCGGGACCCAGTGCCTCGCGAAAGGTCCGACCGGATGGCGAGACCGAAGGCGAGGGTGGTGAAACTTGACCCCTTGGGGAGGAGTTGGGCGAGGCCGGGCCGATGGGACTACGCAGCGCTCGCGCGCCGCTCAAGGCTCCGTACCCGATCCCGGCCGCGACCAGGCAGGCAACCAAGACGGTCGCCACCATCGATCTGCGAGCCCGACGGCTCAACCCCGCAGGGATCCTGTCGTAGGAGCGGAACCTTTCGGCGCGCCGCTCGAGCAGTTCCCGGACTCGCCTATCCCAATCACTCATCACCGATCACTTCCCGCAGGTTGGAGAGAGCCTTGAACACGAGGGCTTTCACGGTTCCCGGGCGGCATCCCATGAGCTCGGCTGTCCGATCGACCGAGAGGTCGGCGTAGAAGCGCAGGACGACGGCCGCCCGCTGGCGCTCAGGGAGCAGGAGGAGGGCGCCAGCAAGACGGTCGGCGTTGTCCGCGTCGGGCCCTTCGGTCCGGTCGGGGAACGCCAGACCTTGCGACCTGAGGAAGGCCCGTTCCACCCGGCGCCGTCGGAACTGTGACCGAGCGAGGTTCACGATGGTCCGCTGAAGGTAGGCGGGGAAGGCCTCCGGGTCACGCAGGTGAGCGAAGCGGCGAGCCAGTCGTACGAAAGCGTCTTGCACGAGGTCGTCAGCGAGCTCACGGTCCCCGGTCAGCAGGTAGGCGAGTCGGCCGGCGGCATCGGCGTGCTGCAGGAACAGCTCCTCGAGCCGCCCAATCGCCGGTCCCGACACAGCTTCCGACCTTTCTTGCCCCGCCGTCACCCGCACAGCATGAAGACGCTCGAAGTGCGTCGCCCGTTTACCCGAGCAGTGACATCATCGCCGGGTGATAGGGCGTCGCGGGGCATGGGCCTTCACAGCCTCAGGTGGAGACCTGCTTCCCTGCATCCAGTGCAGGGCCGACACCTGGCTCGGGTCAGTTAGTGGTATGCCCCCACGCGGCTGGTCCACCTTGTCCGGCTGATCCCCGATGGCCGAACCCTGATTGCTGCCCCGTACATCTACCTCGTCGCCCTGTTCCTCGGCATGGTCACAGGAGGGCTCTTGATGCGTCGCTGGGGTGGCCCTGGGGGTCGTCGCCCTCGCCTTTCTACAGGCTGGATGCCTCTTGGACCGGGCCCGGCTGCTGGGTGGACACCGGAACACAGCGGAGGATCACCAAGGTGGACTGGCACACGGCGATCCGGGACACGAGTTTCCCTGCGGTCAGGGTAGAGACGCCGCCGGACACCCGGATCGGCCTCGCGACCTCAACCAGACCGCGATCGAGTCATGGAATAGTCGGGGAGCGGCCTCCATCGACTACCCGTCGAGTCGGTTCGGCTGGAGGTCGTGAACGATTTCGAGCCGTACATCGAGGGGTCTCGCCGATACCACGAGGAGCGGCATCGGCTTCACGAAGAGTCAGGGGATCAATAGAAGGGGGCCCGGCGCGCTCAGCGCGTCGGGCCCCAGGGCTGACCAGACGTGGCGTCAGGGCAGCAGGATCACAGGGATGTCCACGACGTTGATGGGGGAGCCGTCCTGGGCAGAGGATTCGAAGACCTCGATGGTTCCCTGCTGCCGGTGGTCCACGTTGAAGCGGACCGAGACCGAATAGCTTCCCCGGCACCCGGTCCCGCACGTGGCCGTGGTGAAGGTACGAGCGATCTCCTTCCCGTTCTCGCCGAGGATCCGCAGACTCACCGTCGCCTCGAACACGTTGGCCGTGCCTGAGACCGTGACCGGGCTGGAGACCCTGCTCCCGATGAGGGGATTCTCGACCACGATGGCCGGGAGGAGATCCGCGAAATCGGCTCCGGTCCAGGCCTTCGGGCGAACGCTCCCGTCGGTCATGCCGAACCGAACACGGCGGATGGTCGAGTACTGCGTCAGCGTGTACACGGCCTGGGCTTGCCGAAGCCGAACCGTCGAGGATGCTCCGTCGTAGAAGGCGTCGCTCATCTCGACCGTGGCGATCCCTTTCGACAGCTCGGTGATGTCCCCGTTCGCCCCGGAGGGCGTCGCGGTCCAGACATCCGCCCGTGACTCGACGTCCGATGGACCTTGGAACATCGCATCCAGAGCGATCTGTGCCACGCCGGCGGAAAAGGGTTCGGTGCGATTGGTCTCGAACAGCATCCCGTGACGGATGAACCAGACCTGGAAGGTGACCTTGCGGCTCTGCGTGGGCGTTGGGCTGGGGGATGAGGTCCCGGTGGGGCTCGGGCTGGGGCTCGGGCTCGGTGAAGGACCGGGGTTGCCGCTCGGAGCGGGCCCGATGGTGACGGGCCCTTTGCCCTGGCAGGCCGAAGCCAGCAGGGCGACACCGACCATGAGCAGGCTGAAGCGCTTCATGCTCGACCTCCTTGAGATGCGGATGAGTGTCATCGCGCTTCAGATTCGGGCAGGGCGGAAACGTCCCGGACACCCTCAGGTAACACTTCCATTACGGGCAGCAGGAGCGTGAACCGGGTGCCCGTCCCGACCTCGCTCCACAGGTCGATGTCCCCGCCGAGCAAGCGGGCGTTCTCCATGGCGATGGCGAGCCCCAGACCGCTCCCGCTACCCCTCCTGGAGGGGTCGGCCTTGTAGAAGCGGTCGAACAGATGTGCCAGATGCTCCGAGGGAATCCCGTGCCCCCGGTCGGTGACCTCCACGAAAGCTCGCCGACCGTTCAGGCCCACACTGACCCGGCATCTGCCGCCGCCATGCTCCAATGCGTTGCCCATGAGGTTCGCCACGATGCGCTCCAGACGCCGCCGATCGGATTGCAGGACGACGTCCTGGCCGGAGATCTCTACCTGCTGATCCCACCCTCTGGCCCGCACGGCGGCCTGGATGAGGGCCATGAGATCGACCGAGTCGACCTGGATGCTCTCGCGGCCGGCGTCGAACCTGGAGATCTCCATCAGCTCGTCGACCAACCGGCGGAGACGGCCCACGTCCTGGATCAGGAGCTCGGCGGGCCGGCGCGCTTCCGGCGGCATCCGCTCGAGGTGTGCGCCGAGCAGAGAGGCTTCGCCGACCAAGGCGGTGAGCGGCGTTCGGAGCTCGTGGGAGACGTCGGAAGTGAACCGGCGCTCCCTGGCCTGGGCCTCCTGCAGAGCGGCGATCTTCGCCTCCAGGGCTTCGGCCATCTCGTTGAACGAGGTGGCCCAAGAGCCGAACTCATCCTTGCCCCTCACGGGAAGGCGCGTCGCCAACAGGCCTTCTGCGATGGACTGCGCTGCCTGGCTGGCCCGGGCCACGGGGTCCAGGGTTCGACGGGCCAAGAGCTTGCCCACCAGGCCGGCCAGGACGACAACCACTCCCCATCCCACCAGAAGGACGTTTCGAAGGTCCCTCAGGTCGCTTTGGATCCGGTCCTCCAAGAAGACGAAATACAGCTGGTCCTTCGAGCCCGGGATGAGCCCGCCGATGACGAGCAGATCGTGGCGACCCGAGGCGAGCCGCTGATAGGCCAGGTTCCCCGAGCCCACGAGTGACCTCAGAGTCGCCGGTATTGGGGGGGCGATGCTGGGGTTCGATGGCCGGCTAGCCTGGCCCGCGACGAGCACCACGTTGAGCCGGTTCTGTTGAAAGCTCTGTAAGAGCCCCTGGATGTTGCCGCTCCGGACGAACCCCTGGGCCAGGACCAGGTCGAAGCGAGCCTCCTCCTTGGCCGCCTCGAGCGAATCCGACAACCGGGCCTGCCTGACCTTGAGGAAGGACCCCAGCGCCAGCGCTCCGGAGGCGAGGCCGGCCACCAGAATGAAGGCGATGGTCAGCCGCCGCCGGAGCCGGCCCGTTGGGACTGGGTGTCTGGACATCGGTCAGGTGCCTGTCGGTCCTCAGCCGCGTTCGAGGCGGTAGCCCACGCCGCGGACCGTGGTGATGAGGGTGGGATGGGCTGGATCCTCTTCTACCTTGGCCCGAAGACGCTGCATGGCCACGTCGACCAGCCTCGAGTCGCCCAGGTAGTCGTAGTTCCATACCCGGTCCAAGAGCATCTCCCGCGTGAATACCTGGCCGGGCCGGCGCCCCATTTCGAGGAGGAGACGGAACTCCGTGGCCGTCAGGGAGAGCTCGCGTCCGTCCTTCGTCGCGATGAAGCTGGCTGGATCGATCTCCAGCCCACCTACAGAGACCGTCGTCTCCTCAGGCTGGGAAGAAGAACGCCGGAGCACCGCTCTGACCCGAGCCACGAGTTCGGGCATCTCGAAAGGCTTGGTCACGTAGTCATCGGCCCCGGACTCCAGCCCGACGACCACGTCGATGGTGTCGGTCCGCGCGGTCAGCATCAGGATGGGCACGCGGCTCTGCTTGCGTATCTCGCGGCACACCTCGAACCCGTCCAAGGAGGGCAGCATGACGTCCAGGATCACCGCGTCGGCCGGCTCCTGCAGCGCCCGCATCAGGCCGTCTCGGCCGTCCACGGCGGTGCTCACGCGAAAGCCGGCTTGCTTCAGGCCAAGCGCGGCAACCTCTCGGATCGACGCGTCGTCCTCAACCAGGAGAACTCGTTCGTCCACTCGACAAAGGGTACTGCCTGTCCACGGCCGGGACGGACAAGAGGATCGATCAGCGCCCGCACCACCGAGCGGTCTGTTCCAGGATGTTGCCATCAGCCTGGACAACAGGCCCGGAGTGACGCCAATTTACGGCGCGGGTCAACTAGCAAGGCGGCCACGGCAGCGTGGGCCGAGGCGAGAGAGAGGCTCCGATCACGACCCTGGCGGCGGGGCCTGGCGGCCTCTCCCGCTGGTAACGGACCTTCCTCAAGACTCTTCCGTCTGCGCCGATGGCCTCAGCGGATCGAATCTCGGTCCCCTGGTAGTCGCCGCAGCGCTGTGCGACTACGAGCCACAGACCATGCCTTGCACGGACGGTCATAGTCCGTCCGTTGGCGAGCTTGACGCGGATCCGCACGGCCACGTCCGGGAGAGTCCGTCCTCCCGCGACGCTGAACAGCGCACCGTTGCCCCCCAGGCTCCCAGGGTTGTTCGTGGATAGATAGGCGTCCCCGAGGCTGCATCCGGCTGCTCCGAGCCCGCCGCCCCCCTGCACCGTGAGCCACCGCTGTGCCACCGAGCAAGTGTTCCCGTGAAACGTCCACCGCGCCTGCCCCGGAGGGGCCTGGAGCACGAGCCGCGTCCTCGACGACGAGATGATCCGCTCGGGGACGAACCCGGCGGGAAGGGAGGTGTCCCCGATCCTGGGGCGGGTGTCGGACGCAGCCGATGTCGCATGGGGGCTCGGGGAGGTGGGCGGGACTGCTCCACGAGTGCCGTGGTACGCCAGCCACACGCCCACCGCCGTCGCCCCGCAGACGGCGAGTGCAGCCATGACGGCCCCGGCCCGCTGCCGCCGCTGCCGCCGCTGGACGCGGCGAAGCGTCTGGGTCAATCCCTCGTCGGGATCCGGAGCGTAGTCTCCGACTGCCCGCTCGGCGAGCCAGCGCGTGTCAGTCATCGTTTCCTCCTATGAACGCTCGTGCGGCGGCCCGCGCCCGGTGCAGGCGGGAGCGCGTTGAGGCAGGACTAAGCCCGAGCACGTGGCCGGCTTCCTCGGCGTCGAGGCCCAGCCAGTCCACGAGCACCAACACTTCCCGATGGCCCGGTCGTAGAGCGGTGAACACACGCAAGAGGTCCGCCCGGGCCTCCGCGGCCTCGAGTGGATCTGCGCTCCGCGCGGCGTCGCAGCCGGGCCGGTGATGCCGCCTCCGGACAGCCAGCCGTCGGAGGCGCTTGCGGTTCAAGTTCAAGGCAGTGCGGTAGAGGTAGCCCTCCGGCGACGCCATACCGCGGACGCGGCGCCACCGCTCGTAGACGCGGGCCATCGCCTCCTGCGCCAGATCCTCGGCCTCCGAGCGGTCGCCCGTCATGAGCAACATGGCCTGGGCCAGCCGGCGGTAAGAGCGCTCGAAGAACTCCTCGAAGCCCTCCTCCGAGATCGTCGGCACCACAAAGGACTTGATCTGCGTCACTGCACCTACAGCATGAACCCGTACGGCCACGGCAACGTGGCGCGCCTCGCTGCCGAATTCATAGCCAGGCGCGAGCGCCCATCCATCGCCGGAGCGGCCCCCATTGACAATCTGGAGGGACTCCCCCAGATCTCCGAGGCGTTCGCCTCGGGGGAGCTCGGCATCGACAAGGTGGTGGAGCTCACCCGGTTCGTCACGGCAGAGACCGAGGGAAGGCTGATCACCTGGGCCCAGGGGGGTGTCCTGCGGAGCGATCAGGCACAAGGGGGGACCTGGCCAGTCGGTCCCTCCAGGAGGCCCACGAGGCCGAGCAGGCCCGGACCCTGTCCTGGTGGTACTTCGCCGAGTCATCCAGGTTC